>Ga0163144_10003027_pt1 | contig 38360 bp, 32 predicted proteins | sample OliLak19BULKMAT1_FD_123175 | JGI IMG/M metagenome (GOLD analysis project Ga0163144, IMG submission 123175) | Freshwater microbial mat bacterial communities from Lake Vanda, McMurdo Dry Valleys, Antarctica - Oligotrophic Lake LV.19.BULKMAT1 | ecosystem: Environmental > Aquatic > Freshwater >...
ACACACAGAAGGTTTTAACCACAGATGGACGCAGATTGTCACAGATTATGTGGGGAATGTGTCCGCGTATGCCAAATCGGGTAGAGTGAGGTGAGAAAGTCAACCTCGGAGCAATTTGCGCGGTTACGGGTGTAGCAGAATAAAAATGGGGAACCGAGGCCGCTTTTTAATCTTTTGATCGCGGCCACGGCGATCACGTATCATTTGACTTTGGAGACATGTCACTTAAGAGATTTTGCAGGGATTGAAGGTCTTGCGTGTGAAGAGTGGTCGGTTGAATAGGGGGAGGTTCTTTTAGTGTCTCTTTTTACATCTATTTACTTAAAAAAACACCACTAATAAGGGGTGAGGTGTCTCGGGGCCACAACTAATTGCTAATTGTATAGGGGCAACAATTTGCTATTGCGGGGTTAAGGGTTTTTCATTAGAACATTTTCCAACAAAAAACTTCACGAAAAAGATAATTCATTATGGCTGAAAAGACTGACGCAGTAATTGACGAAACGGTATCAAGCAATAAAAAAATCGAAGGCTCATACGATGCGGATAAGCTAGGCCAGCTCAAGGGGTTGGAGGCAGTCCGGAAAAAACCCGGGATGTACATCGGCGGGACAGATGAGAGAGCCCTTCACCACTGCGTTTCAGAAGTTTTAGATAATTCCATTGACGAGCACCTCGCTGGACACGGTTCCCTTGTCGAGGTGACAGTCCACGTGGACGGTTCCATCTCCATCCGCGACTTTGGTCGTGGTATCCCAGTGGATGTCAATAAGGATAGTGGATTACCCGGGGTCGAGCTGGTCCTGACGACACTGCACTCAGGGGGTAAATATGGACAGGGCGGTTATAAATTCACCGGGGGAACCCACGGGGTCGGTGCAAAATGCGTGAATGCCGTTTCCGAGTGGTTCGAGGTCGAGGTCTCCCGTGACGGAAAAGTTTATCACATGGGTTTTGAACGCGGTATAACCATGAAAAAACTCGAGGTAATCGGAAAATCGAAAAATACGGGGACCCTGATTACATTCATGCCGGATACGGAGATTTTCCGTGAAACAACTGTTTTTAAATCTGAGATCGTGACCAAACGCCTCAGGGAACTTGCTTTCCTGAATAAGGGCTTAGAAATCGTCTATTTGGACGAGCGCGAAGGCGGCGGTGAAGCCCAGACATTTTTCTTTAAGGACGGCGTTGTGGAATTCGTCAAGCAGCTCAACGAAAGCAAAGTCGCCCTGTATCCAAAGCCGATTGTCATTCGTAAGGAGTCCAAGACCCTGAATTCCGAAAAGGAAGTCGAAATCCATTTCGAAGGAGTGATCCAATATAACGATAGTTATAATGAACAGGTGCTTTGTTTCACGAATACAATTCATAATCCCGACGGGGGCACCCACCTTTCTGGATTCCGCACAGCGTTGACACGTTCGATTAACCAATACGCAAAGTCTAATAATCTGATCAAAGAAAAAGACCCGAGTATATCCGGCGATGATGTCCGCGAAGGACTCACGGCTGTCATCTCGATCTTGCATAGTGATCCCAAATTCGAATCCCAGACAAAGGTCAAACTCCTTTCCCCCGAGGTGGAGAGTGTCGTGACTACATCGACCTATGAAGGGTTAATGAGCTTTTTCGATGAGAATCCCCCGATTGCCAAAAAGATCATCGAGAAATCCCTCACCGCTGCGCGTGCCCGCGAGGCCGCCCGGAAAGCCCGTGAGGCTGTCCGTAAGACAGCGATGAGTGGAGGAGGCCTCCCCGGTAAACTCGCCGACTGCTCCGACCGTAGTCCCGAGAATTGCGAGCTCTACATTGTCGAAGGTGACTCCGCCGGTGGCTCAGCTAAACAAGGCCGCGACCGCCGTTATCAGGCGATCCTCCCGATCAAGGGGAAAATCCTTAATGTCGAAAAAGCGCGCCTGGATAAAGTCCTCCAGAATGACGAAATCCGCACGATGATAACGGCTATCGGTACCGGAATCGGTGATGGTGAAGGAGAGGGGGCCTTTGACATCAGCCGGCTTCGTTACCATAAGATTATTATCATGACCGATGCCGACGTGGACGGTTCACACATCCGCACATTATTGCTGACATTTTTCTATCGTCAGATGCCTCAGCTAGTGGCGAAGGGATTTGTCTATGCGGCGCAACCCCCTCTTTATTATATCAAACGCAAAAAGCGTGAGGAATATGTCGATGACGATGCGAAGCTCAATAAAATCCTGATCCAGCTCGGTGTGGAGGAAATCCGCCTGAAAAATATGGCTGATGGAAAAGAAATCCCCGCCAAACAAGTCGAAGAAATGCTGGTCCTCCTAGAGACACTGGATAAATACAGCCGTGCAATCGGCCGTCACGGCGGTGACTTTGAGTCTTATCTAAATGCCCGTGACCACAAGACCAATGATTTGCCGAAACATTTGCTGCGTATCCGTGAGGGCAATGATGAGACGGTTCATTATTTCCTTTCCGATGAAACACTCGCGCAATTTGCTTTGGACAATCCTGACCTGAGCATTTCTGCACGTCCGGCCTCAGACGAGGAAGAAAAACAAGAGAAAGCCGAAAAAGGTGCGATCAGCCGCCGGTGTATCCATGTCGCATTGACGGAAAGTAAGGCGATCAAGGATCTCTTAGAGAAACTCTCCAAAAAAGGTCTAGAGCTTGACCATTACTCCGCCCAGGACAAGCCTCTCTTTGAAGTCACAGAAGGCACCGGTGAAAAAGAAAAAGTTCACCCGATCTTCTCCATACCGGGTATCCTCGAAAAAATCATGGAAATCGGTCGCCAAGGAGTCCAGATCAAACGATTCAAAGGTCTCGGAGAAATGAATCCGAAAGAGCTTTTTAGCACAACGATGGATCCAGTGAAACGCAAATTGCTCAGGATCAATATTAATGATCAGACACACGCAGATGAGATGTTCACGAAGCTCATGGGCGATGTCGTCGAGCCTCGCCGCCAATTCATCCAGGACAATGCATTGAATGTCCGAAATCTGGATGCTTAAAAAAAGCCCTAAAAATGGAAGATTGATTGAATTGAAAGATTAAGAAAGAAACTACAAAAATTATTATGGCCGAAGAATCCCTATTTACACGTAATGAAAGAATCGAACCGATTAATATCACCGATGAGATCAAGCAGTCATTCCTCGACTACTCCATGTCGGTGATTGTGTCCCGCGCACTGCCTGATGTGCGCGACGGGATGAAGCCTTCCCAGCGCCGCATTCTCTACGCCATGCGCCAGCTCGGCCTCCAGCCGAACCGTAAGCACCTTAAATGCGCGAAGATCGTCGGTGAAACCATGGGTAATTACCATCCTCATGGTGATCAGGCCATCTATCCGACATTAGTGCACATGGCCCAGCCGTGGAGCATGCGCGAGATGCTCGTGGACGGACAGGGGAATTTCGGTTCGGTCGAAGGAGACCCCCCCGCGGCCATGCGTTACACAGAGGCCCGTTTGACCCACCTCGGTGCGGTGATGATGGAGGATCTCGATAAAGATACAGTGGATTTCCAGCCAAATTACGACGAGACCCAGACTGAGCCCACGGTTTTGCCCTCGGCATTCCCAAATCTCCTCGTTAATGGTGGTGTCGGGATCGCTGTCGGCATGGCGACGAATCTGCCCCCTCATAACCTCGGTGAAGTCATCGACGGGATTTGTACTCAGATCGATGATCCTCAAATCAAAATCGAGAAACTTAATAAAATCATCAAAGGCCCGGATTTCCCCACGGGATGTTCGATTATCGGGTTCCAAGGGATTAAAGATTATTTCTCCACAGGCCGTGGCAGCATGAAAGTCCGTGGCACCGTCGGCCTCGAAGAGGTTAAAGGCGGCAAGGAACGGATCGTGATTACCGAAATCCCCTATGGATTAAACCGTGCCACACTCGTGGAACGAATCGCCGGGCTGGTCAACGAAAAGGTGCTGACCGACATCTCGGCCATCCGTGATGAGTCCGATGAAAACACCCGCGTGGTCGTCGAGCTTAAACGTGATGCTATCGCCAAAGTCGTGATTAATAATCTTTATAAACACACCTCGCTGGCGACTTCATTCAGTACCCACATGCTGGCTATCGACCATGGGAAGCCAAAGACACTCAATGTCAAAGAAATGATTGCTTGTTATATCGAGCACCGCCGCGAAGTCATCGTTCGCCGCACCCGGTATGAGCTGCGGCATGCAGAGGCCCGTGCAGAAACCCTCGAGGCTTTTTTGATTGCTTTGTCTAACCTTGATGAATTTATCAAGATCATCAGGAGCTCCAAAAGCCGTGATGAGGCCCGCACGAAATTGCTCGGGTTCGACTTTACCCGTGCCCAAGTCGAGAATATCGGTATCATGATCAGGAGTGAAGCGCGTTTGACTAATGGTCGTTACGGTTTTAGTGAAGCTCAGGCTGATGCTATTCTGGAACTGCGCCTCTACCAACTCACCGGACTTGAAGGTGAAAAGATCAAGGGTGAGTATGATGAATTAGTCAAGACGATCGCCGATCTCTTGGATATTTTGGCCAAAGAATCCCGTGTTTTGACCATCATTAAGGATGAGCTCAAAGCCATCCGCGACAAACATGCGACCCCGCGCCGTACGCAAATCGTGCCTGATGAAGGGGAAATGGCTATCGAAGACCTGATCCCGAATGAAGGGGTGATCATTACCTTGACCCATAATGGTCTGATCAAACGGACCAATGTATCCAGTTACCGCGCCCAAAAACGGGGTGGTAAAGGCGTGATCGGAATGACCACAAAAGAAGGGGAGACCGAACAAGATAGCGACTTCGTCGAGCATCTCTTTACGGCCTCCACACACGATTATTTGATGTTCTTTACAAATACCGGACGTGTCTATGTGGAGCGTGTCCATGAGATCCCCGATATGGGCCGCGCATCCAAAGGCCGTAGTATCGCCAATCTCCTCCAGCTCAAAGAAGGTGAAAAAGTCGCTGCACTCATCCGTATCTTGTCGAAGAAAAATGGACAAAATGAAGATGTGACTTGGGAACAAACCGGGCAGATTTTCTTTGCCACACAAAAGGGTACTGTCAAGAAAACCGAACTCTCGGCTTTCCGTAACGTTAATAAGAATGGCATCATCGCCATCGGCATCGATGAAGGTGACGCCTTGATCGAGGTCCGCCAGACCACTGGTCATGATGAGATCGTCCTGATCACCCGTGAGGGAATGAGTATTCGTTTCCATGAAGAAGACGTCCGCTCCATGGGCCGTTCAGCTGCCGGCGTCAGGGGTATTTCCCTCGAAAATACCGACGCGGTGGTCGCATTAGCCCTCGTTGTCACTGACGCCACCCTGCTTGTCGCAGGAGAAAATGGTATCGGTAAACGCACGGACTTTGAAGAATATCGCAAACAATCCCGTGGCGGAAAAGGAATCATCACGATGAAAACTACTGAAAAAACCGGTGGTGTCGTCGGAGCCCTGACTGTCCGTGACGAAGACGAGATTATGCTCATCACTGTCGGTGGACAAATGGTCCGTACCCCGGTCAAGGATATCCGCGAGGCCGGTCGTAACACCATGGGTGTCAAACTCGTCAATCTCGATAACGAGGATAAACTCCAAGCGATCGCTCCGGTCATCTCTGAAAGAGAGGAAGAAGACGCAGAGACGGTTATTCCTATCGAATAAAGGGTGTCCCACATAAAAATAAAGAGAGTTTTTAACCAGCCCCATTGGCCCAAACCAATGGGGCTTTTCTTTAGGTCTGATCGTTTGCAGGGGAGAAAAAACTTTCCATGGCATTTTGTGTTTATACTCCATGACTGAAAAAACTGCTCCTGCGTCAAAGGGATTCCCGCGCAGGCATTTCCTCAAGCTTTGCCTTGGGACAGCCGGTGTTTTTACTTTAGGGAGTGCCTACACGTTAGGAGTAGAACCCACCTTGGTGGAGGTGACCCGGCAAAGTTTAAAGATCGTGGGGTTGCCCAAAGCTTTTAATGGCATGAGGCTTGCGCACATTACCGACCTGCACAGGAGTCATTTGGTTTCACTGGATTATCTGTATGATTGTGTCGCAAAGGTAAATAGCCTCCACGCGGATTTACTTTTGGTGACCGGGGATTATATTACCGGACGCCAGAATGTTTCCGGATTAAAAAGGAAGCTTTATGGCAAAGGGGTCGAGGTTGAGGAGTTCATGAGTGAATGTGCGGGGGCTATTGGCCGGGCAAAAACCCGTTACGGCACCTTTGCTTCATTAGGGAACCATGACCACTGGTTTAATGGTGATTATGTCACCCGTTCACTCACCGAAGAAGGGGTCACTGTTTTACGAAACAAAAATACGCTTATCGAGGAGTCTGGACAAACGTTGGAGATTGTGGGTTTAGGTGATCTCTGGACCGAAAAGCTCGATTTTCAAAAGGCTTTCTCGGGGACACAAGGGGCATTTCAGATTGTCCTGATGCATAACCCGGATACCTTCGAAAAGTGGGACCGTCCCGGCAGCCACATGATTCTTTCCGGACATACACACGGGGGACAGGTGAATATTCCTTTTTTTGGCGCCCCCATCGTTCCTTCTAAGTACGGGAATAAATATGCCCAAGGCCTTTTCCAAAAGGATAATACCCGGATGTATGTGAATCGGGGACTTGGATCGATTGCCCCGCCGGTCCGTTTTAACTGCCGCCCGGAAATCGCCTTGATTGAGCTTGGCTGTGCGTGAATCTTTTTAAATATGAAAATTGTTATCTTAGGTAATTCGGGTTTCGGAAAATCAACACTCGCAAAACGTTTGTCCTCTGAAGGGCATGGGAAAGTGCTGGACCTAGATACCGTCGCATGAGTGCCGGGGAAAATCACGGTTGCGCGCCCGGCAGGGGAGGGGATTACTGATATCCGAGCATTTTGCGCGGGGTCCGATTCATGGGTTATAGAAGGTTGTTATGCCGGACTAATCGCAGCGGCATTTGAGTACAGACCTCTGTTCCTTTTTCTTGATCCGGGGTTGGAAAAGTGTCTTATCAATTGCCGGGCACGCCCGTGGGAATCCCCTAAGTAATCGTCAAAGGAGGAACAGGATTCAAAGCTGGGATTCCTTCTCTCGTGGGTAACCGAATATTACTCTCGCGTATGGGGGATATGTCATGGGCAGCCCACAAAAGCCTCTATACCGCGTATGACGGCCCGAAAGAGTGGCTGATCCGGCTCCCGGAAAAAAAAGTTTCCGATCATCCCAACCTTGACCCGAAGGGGACCATTAAACCATGTTCGTTTGATTTTATTTCTTTCTTTTCCCTGGCGTTGTTTCCCTGTTCAATCCTGTGAATCATTATGTCTAAAGACCAATACGGAAGACCCGACCACGATGAGTATTTTATGGGAATCGCCATGGCGGTACGCAAACGCGCAAATTGCGTGGGGAGCCGCGTGGGGGCAATCGTAGTTTTGGATAAAAGGATTGTGTCCACAGGTTACAACGGTACCCCGGTAGGAATGGAGAATTGCCTAGATGGAGGGTGTGAACGGTGCTCGAACCGTGAGAAGTATCCTGCGGGAAAAGGTTACGACTTGTGTATCTGTGTCCATGCCGAGCAAAATGCCCTGTTGGCGGGGGCGCGGTTTGGGATTTCAGTGGCCGGGGGGGCTGTTTATACGACGATGCAGCCGTGTTTCGGTTGCTCCAAAGAAATGCTCCAGGCCGGAATTATTAAAATTTATTACCTGCACGAATGGAAGTATCCCGATCCCGATCAGGAAATACAGTATGCGAAAATCGCCGCCCAATTCAAAGGTGGGATGATCCGCCTCGATATGGAAGATCCCGACCGTGACTGGGCTGTATCGAAACGTAGGCAAGGACTCGCTGTCGCCCTTTCCGATGACACCGGCCACAGCCAAGCCTAAAAAAAGATTTAGTCAGGATCGGTGGATGAATTTCTTTTTCCCTCAGTTTGATTTCAAGCTCTTTCCCCGGATGTTAGCAATTGCCTGTGTGGGTGCAGTGGTCGCGGGTGGTTATGGCATTTTGCATGACCAAGTCATCTACACGATTTCTCCGGAGTATTTTCCGCGGTTGAAAATTCGAACAATTCAATTATGCTGATTTTGGTTTGCCCGTGAGGGTCTATGTGCGGGAGATTGGTTTTCTGGCGACTTGGTGGGTCGGTTTTTTCTCGGGCTGGTTTTTGGCCCGCATCAAAGTTCCTCTTTGGCCCGTGTCTGATGTGTACCGGCGGTGTCTGGCAGGATTCCTGATGATTATCGCGATGGCCTTTGTTTTCGGGACTGTTGGGTATTTCCTCAGGAAGCATCATACCAGTGATTATTCGAACTGGTCGAGTATGTGTACGATCCTCGGGGTCACGGATATCCCGGCCTTTGTGTGTGTGGCCTATATTCATAATGCCGGTTATATCGGAGGATTAACAGGTCTTCTGATTGCCGTGGGGTGGATGTTGTGGTTAAAGAGAAAGGAAAAGACTCTTTCGTGATCCTCGGATGACGGCACCCTTTTTGTCATGCTTAAAACGGGCATAGATTATCCGGCTTTTATCCCATCTGTATCTGGCCGTTGTAATCGATGAGTGATGTATTGGCCGGGCAAGGGAAACAGTCTTTACACCTCTGAGTGGCGATTGACAGGGCGTGGGCTTTGGCGTTTTCTGGGGATCATCCACGGCCCATGCCCTCAGGAGGGTATCCAGTCTCGAAACCGTGCCGGGGTGAGGGATTCGTCATCAGAGATGAATTTTTCCATTGCCCTCCTTGGGCATTTGGCCTTTTATCGCGCGGATATATGAGTTTCCCGTGTGAATTAAAGCATGACTTCCTGTTTGTGTCGGATATCGACGGGACATTGATCAATCCTCAAGCACAATTAACCGATTACAGCCGTGATGAACTAGGCAAATTGCTCGGGGAAGGGATGCCTTTTACCGTCGCGAGTGGCCGGGGATTAATCGAAATGTATGACGTCATCAAGGGGATCCCCTTTGAATTCCCCGTGGTCGAGAAAAATGGTTCCTATATCACTGATTTCCATACGGGCAAACATTTGTGTGTCCAGGCGATGGACAGGGAAATTACCGGGCAAGTCATCGAAAAGTCACTCTCAGAGGGGATCTCGCCTTTTTTCTTTTGTTACGACGGGACAGAGGACCTGATGTTCCATGCTCCTCCTTCAAATGAGCGGATTGCTGTTTGGCTCAAGGCCCGGCAGGCGAAGGGTGATCCACGTTTACGCGCGGTACCTCGGCTGACGGTGGGGGAGTTCATCCAGCCTGTTTGTATTACGACGATAGGCCCGAAACAGGCGGTTGAACGCATTTTGCGGTGGGTGGAGGCAAATCACTCCGAGAGTTTGCGCGCCCACATGTATGAAGACCCTTACGGGCCGGGCTGGTGGTGGATCGAGATCCATGATTATTTTGCGACCAAAGGGCATGGGCTGGAGACTTTATGCAAGATGGTCGGGCTCGACATGGCTCATGTCACTGTGGTCGGGGATGAGACTAATGATATACCGATGTTCCGCATGGCCGGGCACAGTGCCGCGATGGGTAATGCCCCTGAGGAGGTCAAACATTTTGCCAAAGAGGTCATCGGAACGAATTCAGAAGACAGCACAGTCAAATACCTTCGTGCACAGTGGGATCAAAAAAGGAAAAAGATCGTATAGAAATAAACAAGGAAAAGCAGGATCATCATGACAATCCCCACGCCTTGGGCAAATTTTAACGAAAATATATTTTTCCCTACCTTGTCGGATAATATCGCATACATCGTCCAGACAATGGGGATTAAGACCATAAAAAAACCATATCGGGCAAGAAAAGGGGATAAATACTCAGGGTTTTGCCGTGAAAGGACATCAGCAGAAGCGGCTTTCTGGAGTACCATTACAGCAAATGTGCCGATACAGATAATGATAAATTGAGTCAGGGCAATGACATTGGTCATAGTAAAAGAAAAGTTATTGATATACCCTAACACTCCCCAGAGCAATTTGCACAGGACATTTTTTTCGCAGGGGGAAATTTTATTACGCCCACCATTTGTCCCTCTTGTATTCACTATCAAAAGAATTCATCCCTGTGCTCAGCGGATAATGCGATTATTCTATCAGGATTGTTTAATCCCTGAAATTGACAAACCCGAGGGCGCAGCCGAAGTCTTTGGCCCGACACATGGCCATGACGGCTTGGAGGTCATCACGGCTTTTGCCTTCGACGCGGATCTGTTGATCCTGGTATTTGGCCGTAGTTTTGAGTTTTAAGTCGCGGATGTCTTGGGTAATGGCTTTGAATTTATCGTGATCGATCCCTTGTTTGATCAGGATGTCGGCGGTACTGTGGGAAAGGGAATTCTCGACGGGTTTTTGTTCGAGGTTTTTGAGGCTGACATTACGTTTGGCGAGTTTACCAATCATGATCTCGCGCAGGATTTTGACTTTGAACTCATCTTTGGCCTTGAGTTTAATGGTTTCCTTATCAAGGATGACCTCCGGGGCGGCATCTTTGAGGTCAAAACGGGTAATAATTTCTTTTTTGGCTTGGGCAAGGGCATTTTCCACCTCATGCATTTCCACTTTGGAGACAATATCAAAACTAGGCATGCGCAAAGATATAACCAATTGGGTGGTTGCCGTCAATCAGTAGGAAAATGATAGGGGGAGAATTTTGAATAATATATTGACTATTGTTTGAAGTAAGCCTTGACGGTTTTCGCTGGTTTCTATATGCTATTTTGTTCGTCGAGAGGTGGGATTCAGTGTGAACCCACTTTTTTGTTTTTAAGGGACTATATATATCATGAATGCAGAATTAATAGCCGGACTAGATTATTTGGAAAGAGAACGCGGAATTAATCGCGAAGTATTGATTGAAGCGATTCAAAACGCGTTACTTTCAGCGTCGAAAAAGAGCGTGGGACCTGCTCGGAATTTGCGTATCGATATTGACCGCAAGACTGGAGCCATCCGTGCTATTGCGCAACTCGTTGTAGTCGAAAAGGTAACAAACCAAAATGGGGAAGTTTCCTTGACAGAGGCACTCAAGACAAATCCTGAGGTAAAATTAGGGGATGAAATTGATCTTGAGGTCACTCCTGCGGGATTTGGCCGTATTGCCAGCCAGACAGCTAAACAGGCGATGATGGCGCGTTTACGCGGGATCGAACGCGAGAAGATTTTTGAAGAATTTAAAGACCGTGAAGGTGATTTGATTACCGGGACAGTGCGCCGTTTTGAACGGATGGATGTTATCTTGGATCTCGGTAAATTTGAGGCCATTATGCCTTCGAATGAACGGGTTCCTACGGAAGATTACAGTGTCGGGGACCGTATCCGAGGGTTGGTATTACGGGTGGATCAACAAGCCCACCGCGATACGCAGATTATTCTGTCCAGGAGTCATCCGGAGTTTGTCCGCCGTTTATTCGAGCTCGAAGTTTCTGAAATCAATGATGGCACGATCCAGATTAAATCAATCGTTCGTGAAGCCGGATTCCGCACGAAAGTGGCCGTACACTCGAGCGACGATAAGATCGATCCGGTCGGGGCCTGTATCGGGGTCCGTGGAGCCCGGGTGAAAAATATTTGCCGTGAACTGAATAATGAAAAGGTGGATATTATCCGCTGGTATCCTAATATTCGGGAATTCATTCCTGAAGCGCTTAAACCCGCCAAACTCAAGACGATTGAAATCGATGAGAAAAATAAAAGGGTATTAGTCAAAGTCGATGAAGACCAGCTTTCGGTGGCTATCGGTAAACGCGGTGTTAATGCCCGCTTGACCTCAAAGATCACTGGTTGGCAAGTGGATATCGAAAAAGACACCTCTACTACGGATGAGTTTGGCAAACGCGTCGCCCAAGCGACCGCTGAAATCGCCCAAGCGCTGTCGATTGATGCAGAGAGTGCAGGCCGTTTGATAAAGGCTGGATTCCACGGGATCGACATGATTGCCGATACGGAAGAAAATGATTTAATGGAAGCGGCTGACCTGACCGCGGAGAAAGCCAAACAAATCCGCGAAAAAGCCATCGAAATATCCAAGAAATAAGGAATTAAAGAATCGAGATCATCATGCCTGTTAAAGAAGTCAAAGGAACTAAAACAACAAAGAAGACCGAGGCCGAAAAACCAAAGTCTCCACGTACGACTGCGTCAAAACCCGAAGCGGCTTCTAAAAAAACAGGTCTGACCACGAGGAGAATGCCCTCTTCTTCCCATAAACCAAAAACCGGGGAAGATACTCCTAAGTCTGATACATCAGCCGAGGCACAAGCCCCCAAGAAAAAGCCGGTGATTCTGGATTTAATCTCTTCACCTTCCGAACGCCGCGAGAATGAAAAGATCCAGATTGAAAATGATAAGGTCATTGAAGCCGAATCACTCAAAATAGCAGAAGCTACCCCTGCTGGTCCAGCCACTGAATCTCCTGTAGTGGAGGCACCCGTCGTTGACGATGCCGAGAGTGGAGTGGATGGTAAATATATCCATATTAAAGGCCCGATTATTGTTCGTGAATTGGCTCAAATGATGAGTCTCAAGCCCTTCCAGCTTATCGGTGATCTCATGGAGATCAATGTCTTCGCGAATATCAACGGGACGATTACTGAAGAACAAGCGAAAACCGTTTGTACCAAACACCATTTTGAATTTGGCCGCGACCGCCGTGCCAAAGTCGCCCATAAAGAGCATATTATTGAAGCCGAAAAACAGAAGGTGGAGGATAAGAAAATTCCTGTCCCTGTGGAACGTGCAGAACTCCCGCACCGTCCGCCTGTGGTGACATTCATGGGCCATGTCGATCATGGCAAGACCTCCCTTTTGGATTGCGTCCGCAAAGCCCGTGTTGCTGCCGGGGAAGCTGGTGGGATTACCCAGCACATCGGTGCTTATACGATTACCGTTAAAAACGAGAGAAAAGAGGATCAATACATCACTTTCTTGGATACTCCCGGCCACGAAGCCTTCTCGGCTATGCGTGCCCGTGGGGCTAATGTTACGGATATTGTTGTCTTGGTCGTAGCTGCCGATGATGGTCCGATGCCCCAGACCAAGGAGGCTTTCAGCCATGCAAAAGCCGCGGGTGTTAAAATCATTGTCGCCTTGAATAAAGTCGATCTTGCCTCGGCCAATATCAGCAAGGTCCAAGGCCAACTCATGGAGTTAGGACTTGTGGATGAGGAGCTCGGCGGTGATGTCGGAGTCGTAAAAGTATCCGCGACAAAAAATATCGGTATCACAGATTTGATCGGACGTATTCTTTTGGAGTCTGAGATGTTAGAGTTACGTTCCCGGGATGAAGGTGTTGCCACGGGAAATGTGATCGAGTCCCAAGTGGAGCAAGGCCGTGGAGCTACTGCGACCGTCCTTGTTAAAGAAGGTTTACTCAAAGTCGGGGATACCATGCGTATCGGACCTCACTGGGGCAAGATTAAAGCTTTGATAGATTACGGTGGTAAGAATGTCAAAAATGCCAGCCCCTCTTTTGCCGTGAAAGTCGTCGGACTCAACGGGGTGCCTGATGCCGGGGCGAAGTTTGAAATCATGCCGGAGAAGGATGCCCGCCAGCTCGCAGAGACACAGGCTGATGATCTCCGGATGGGTAAACTCCAGAATACCACACGGGCGACATCGATGGAGTCATTGATGGAAGCTATTGCTGCCGGTCAAAAGAAGACCCTCAATGTCATCTTGAAATGTGATGCCATGGGCTCTTCTGAAGCGATCGAAACTCAGCTTAAAAAGGCCAAGAGTGAAAAGATCACGGTCAATTTGCTGCATAATGCTGTGGGACCGATTACCGAGACGGACGTGATCTTGGCTAATGCCTCCGAGGCGATTATTTTTGGGTTCAATGTCAAAGTCGAGACACGTGCGGCTGAAAAAGCTAAAGCTGAGAAGATCGAAATCCGTTTGCATAATATTATTTATGAATTAATGCAAGAGGTCGAAGATGCCCTCGTCGGCAAGCTCGACCCTGAAATCAGGGAGGCAGTCATTGGACACGCCCAGATCAAGCAGGTATTTGAAATGAGCAAGGGCGGAAAAGTGGCCGGTACGGTGGTTACCGATGGACGGATTAGCCGGTCAGGAAAAGCCCGTATTCTCCGCCGTAAATTACAGATCTACATCGGGGCCGTTAATACCTTGCGCAGATTCCAGGACGATGTGACGGATGTACGTGCCGGTTTAGAGTGCGGAATCCGTTTGGAAGGTTATAATGATTATGAGGAAGGCGACGTGATCGAATGCTTCATCCTTGAAAAGGTCGCCCAAAAGCTATAGTTACTTTCCCTTGGTGTCCCGGTGAGAAGTGTGAAACCGGGATGCCACTTGAGATTGATAGAAAGGAATCCTTCCTATGAAAAATAGAATGGTCAGAATTAATGAGTTAGTTAAACGTTCCTTGAGTGATCTCATCCGCAAAGAGGTGAATTTTGACCTAGGTTTGATTACCCTTACCGATGTTGATGTCGCGCCGGACCTGCATAATGCCCGTATTTATTTCAGTGTGATCGGGACACAACCCCAGGCTGAACACGAAGCTTTGAAAGTGCTTAATAAAAATCGCAATAATCTCCAGAAGCTGATGAGCCGTGAGGTTATCCTAAAGTACACCCCGATTTTGCAGTTTATCCTCGATTCCACCGCTGAACGCGGTGTGCGTGTTGTCCAAATCTTGGATGATTTAAAAGCCGATCATATGATTCCGGATGAGGAACAAGGCGAGGACGAGGACGCTGAATATGAAACCAAGCCTTGAGCAAATTGCACAGGAACTCGCGAGCCGCGATAATTTTCTGGTGATGACCCACATGCGTCCAGATGCGGATGCATTAGGTTCACAATTAGGAGTGGGACTTGCCTTGGAGGCCTTGGGCAAAAAGGTTACTTATTGGAGCTCTGACACGATACCGGATAAATTCTTTTACCTGCCGCATGTGGATAAGATCATTTCCTTGGAGGGCATTATCGAAACGGCCTTTGATTGTGTGGTCTCGATTGATTGTGCGAGCTTTGAGCGTCTGGGTAAAGCTCGGCATTTTATCAAGAATTTCAGGAAAGAACCCAAGCAGTCGCCTGAGCCTTTCTGTATCAATATCGATCATCACGAGAGTAATACGAAATTTGGCGATATTAACTATATCGACACGTCCTCACCGGCCTCGGGGCAAATTGCTTATGAATTACTGATGACAGCGGGGTGGATAGTCACCAAGGAAATCGCTACTTCTCTTTATGCGGCGATTTCCACCGATACGGGCTCATTCCAGTATTCAAATACCACACCGAAAACCATGCGTGTGGCGGCTGATTTGATAGAAAAGGGGATTAATGTCGGCGAAATCAACCGCCAGATTTATGAGAGCTTTCCCCTCCGCCGGTTATTACTCTTTAAAGAGGTTTTTAATACGGTGGAATTTATCGATGACGGAAAGATCGGTTACATTCAGATCACGGAAAAAATGTATGCCGATACAGGGGCGAAACCCGAGGATAACGAAAATTTCATCGACTCGATCCGCTCGGTGGAAAGTGTCATTGTTGCTGCCCTTTTCGAAGAAGAACCTGAAGGTAAAATCCGTATCAGCCTGCGTTCCAAAGATTCTAAAATCATCAATGTGAATACCATTGCCGGAAAATTTGGCGGGGGAGGCCATCCCGCCGCCGCTGGTGCCCGCCCCGACGGTAAGCTCCCGGAAATCACAGATGCGGTTATCGCCGAGATCAGGCGCACACTTCAGAAATAAGATTGAATCACTTTATTTCGTCAGAACTGTATTATGCCATCAGTTGATTGATGGCGTTGTACCAGGCTCCGCGCAGTTTTTCCGTATCCCAGACAAATAGTTTGCCGTGGGTGGAGACTTCTAGTTTGTCGCCGCCGACTTCTCCGAGTTTACGCAAGGGGACATTGGCTTTTTCGACGATCCCGCGCAATTTGCTTTCGTCGGAAGCTTTACATGTGACGATGATCCGACTCTGGGATTCATTAAAGAAAAGTACGTCAATACGTCCCGAGTGGTCGTCGAGAGCGATTTTTGCGCCGAGTAAATTTTCACCGTTTGAAATGCCCATTTCTGCCAAGGCCACGAGTAGGCCGCCTTCGGAACAATCATGGGCGGCATTTACTGCTCCAGCCCGGATCAGGGACAAGACGACATCTTGGACTCCCTTTTCCTTTTTAAAGTCCAGGCGTGGGGGATGACCGGCTTTGGCATTGTGAATACGTTTGAGGTAGTGTGTGCCGCCGAGCTCATGGCCGAGTTCGCCCACGAGGAAAATGAGGTCGCCATCGTTTTTGAAATATTGGGTCGTGATGTGGTCGGGGTTATCGATTAATCCGACGATCGACATGGTCGGGGTCGGGTCGATGGCTCCTGTGGGGGATTCATTATAGAGGCTGACATTACCGCCGGTCACCGGGGTGTTAAAGAAAATGCAGGCTTCAGCAAGGCCTTCGACGGCCTTTTGGAGTTGCCAGAAATTCTCCGGTTTATGGGGATTGCCAAAATTCAGATTATCGGTCGAGGCGAGGGGTTGCGCCCCCGAGCAAACGAGATTACGGCAGCACTCTGCCACAGCGGTTTTTCCACCTTCATACGGGTCGAGGTAAACGTAGGTCGAGTTACAATCAGTAGCCAAGGCTATGATCTTATCGGCTTCATTGATGCGGAAGACCGCCGCATCCGAGCCGGGAGGAACAATCGTACCGTCACGGACCATGTGGTCGTATTGACGGTAAACCCAGTTCTTACTCGCGATGGTCGGGCTGGAGAGCAGTTTACACAGGATTTCCTCGTAATCGGACGGTTCAGGAATCTGTAGCGGGTCGAAGGAACGGGTTTTGGCCAGATAAGCGGGTTCCTTGGCTTCGCGGTGATAGATGGGGGCGTCTTCAGCGAGTTGGCGGGCGGGGATTTCCGCGACGAGTACCCCGTGGTTTTTGACGCGCATCATGCCGTCATTGGTGACGACCCCGATTTCCGCATAGGGCAGGTCCCATTTTTCGAAAATGCTTTTTACAACGTGTTCATGACCTTTATTCACGATGATCAACATACGTTCCTGTGACTCGGAGAGCATGGTTTCGTAAGGGGTCATACCGGGTTCGCGTTGAGGAACCTTGGCTAGGTCGATTTCGACACCTGTGCCGCCACGGCTGGCTGTTTCGCAGGTCGAGCAGGTTAGTCCCGCTGCGCCCATGTCCTGGATGCCTGCGACGGCATCGGGTACCGCGAGGAGCTCGAGGCAAGCTTCAAGCAGGAGTTTTTCTTTGAAAGGGTCACCGACTTGCACCGCAGGGCGGTCTTCCTTAGATTCTTCAGTGAGCTCCCGTGAGGCGAATGCCGCACCGGCCAGACCGTCACGGCCTGTTTCACTTCCCACATAAAAGACGGGATTGCCGACGCCTTTGGCTGCACCCTTGGCGATTTGCTCATGGCGGAGCACCCCGAGACAAAAAGCGTTTACGAGAGGGTTACCTTCGTAGGATTCATCAAAATAGACCTCGCCACCGATGGTGGGAATACCGATACAATTCCCGTAATGGGCGATACCGGCGACGACACCAGCAAAGAGGCGGCGGTTATTTTTGGCTGTGGCACTGTCGCCTTCGATCGCGCCGAAACGCAGGGAATTTAAGTTACACACGGGACGGGCGCCCATGGTGAAAATATCGCGAATGATCCCACCGACACCTGTGGCGGCACCTTGGAATGGCTCGACTGCGCTGGGGTGGTTATGGGATTCGATTTTGAAGGCAATGGCCCAGCCGTCACCGATATCGACGACCCCAGCATTTTCTTCACCAGCCTTGACCAGGATGTGGGGTGCGCTGGTGGGGAATTTCTTAAGCTCGGGTTTCGAGTTTTTATAGGAACAGTGTTCACTCCACATGACCGAGAAAATGCCTAGCTCGGTGAAGTTAGGTTCGCGTCCGAGGATCCCTTTGATGCGTTCATATTCATCAGGAGTGATCCCGTGTTTGGAAATGATTTCAGGAGTAATCTTTGGTTCAGTCATGGAACCTTTGACTGTAACGGATTCCGTCACGCGGGCAAGTGTGGTATTTGGGATTTTCTTATTTTTCAGACTGTTTGTTCAACAAAAGCAAAAACCCGCCCCGATGTGATCGGGACGGGTTTTGGAGAATTTAATAATTAAGAAGGGTTGATTACTTCTTGTTTTCGCCGGGACGGAATTCCTCGGCTTGGTCGAAGGCATGTTCGAGGGAGGCGAGATCGTCTCCGGGTTTGATGCTTTCGAGGGCTTCGCGTTCCTTCTGGAGTTGTTCTTCAGAATAGTTAGCGGCCTTGATAGATAACCCGATACGGCGGTCTTCCTTATCGACTTTGATTACGCGGGCAGAGACATCGTCCCCGACTTTGAGAATGTCTTTGACCTTCTCGACGCGGTCTTCGCTGATCTGGGAGATATGGACGAGACCGTCGATACCATCTTTAAGCTCCACAAAGGCACCGAATGAAGCGATCTTGGTGACTTTACCGGCGACGACATCACCGATTTTGTAGAGTTGCTCGATATGTTTCCAAGGATCTTCGCTGAGTTGTTTAATCCCCAGGGAGATACGTTGGTTTTCGCGGTCGATCTCGAGGACAACAGCATCGACATCATCACCTTTTTTGAGCAATTCGCTCGGGTGATTAATCTTGCGGGTCCAGCTCATATCTGAAACGTGGATCATACCGTCCATGTCACTGTCGAGTTCCACAAACGCACCATAACTGGTCATATTGCGGATCTTTCCTTTGACTTGGGTGCCGGATGGATACTTCTGCTCGATGGCATCCCATGGATTTGACTCGAGTTGGCGGATGCCCAAGGAGACTTTTTGTTCTTCCTTGTTCATACCGAGAACGACTGCTTTGACTTCTTGGCCGACAGTCAGGACATCGGAAGCGCGGGCCACACGTTTTGTCCAGGACAGTTCGGACACGTGGATCATGCCTTCGATACCAGGTTCGAGTTCCACAAAAGCGCCATAAGGAGCGATGCTGACGACTTTACCGGAGACTTGCGTGGCGACAGGATATTTTTCTTCGACTTTATCCCAAGGATTGGATTGACCTTGTTTGAGGCCGAGGGAGACACGTTGTTTCTCATGGTCGATGTCGAGGATGGTGACTTCGATTTCGTCGCCATTTTTGACCATTTCAGAAGGATGATTGATACGGCCCCAGCTCATATCGGTAATATGGAGGAGTCCATCGATGCCGTCGAGGTCGAGGAATACACCGAAATCAGTGATATTCTTGACCTTGCCTTTGACTTTGCTTCCCACTGTCATGCTTTCGAGGAATTTGGCGCGTTTTTCAGCACGTTCAGCCTCGATTAATTCACGGCGGGAAATGACGATATTTTTGCGTTCTTCATTGATCTTGACGATCTTGAATTCAAAAGTCTTGCCGACATAATCATTAAGATTTTTCGGGGGCACGATATCGATTTGTGAACCGGGAAGGAAAGCTTCCACGCCCACATTAACCATGAGTCCGCCTTTAACAACGCTTTTGACTTTGCCCATGATGATGCCACCTTCAGTGGAAGCATTCGTGATCTTGTCCCAGTTGAGTTTCTGGAGGGCTTTTTCGCGGGAGAGGACGACCATGCCGTCATTGTCTTCGAGTTGCTCGAGGAGCACTTCGATTTCGTCGCCGATTTTGATTTCGGTGGGTTCGTCGAATTCGTCGGTGGGAATGATTCCTTCGGATTTATATCCGATATCGACGAGGACTTCGCGGCCGCGGATTTCGAGAATCCTGCCTGTAATGATGCTGCCTTCTGTGAAATTCTTTACAGAGGCCCTGAGTAATTCTTCCATGCCTTTCATGGGAGTAACCTTTTCTTCTAGAACTAACTTAAAAAATTTCTTTTCACCACCAACTGTGTTTCAAATATGGAATTCAAAAGACGGGCTTTTGATCTAAACGAACTTGACGTTAGGAGAGTTGAGAGAATTTTCAGTTAAGTTTTTGTTTTGCGCGCCCGTTCAACACATGTTGACCGTTTAAAGCGGCAAGAGCCCACAACACAAGAGGAGTTTTAATGCTAAATCAAGTGAAAAAAATGATTTTTTAGGTTTTTCTGAGTATATTCTTGTCATATGATCTTTCTTGACTAAGTATCTCGACGAAACTGAACCAACGGGGAAAATTATGGATATTAGGGCAAAAAGTATTATCACCGCGCTTTGTGGTGTTATTTTGACAGTGGCAAACGTGTCAGCTGGCACGGATATGTCGAAATCCTTAGTGACGGATGTTAAACCTGTTGCTTCTTATGATTCAAATTTTGATTCAATGAATTGGGAAGCTAAACTCGAATGGGGTGGTTTTCATCAATTTGACCAACGCTATTTCCAGCCAGCAGCCTTGAACTATTTTACGGCTAATGCCCTTATGGGACTCATGCTTTACAGCCCGACAGGTCCTTCCATCCTTCGTGGTAATACGGAGTTCTTCTTTGGTTTGAATGGAGGCGGTTTTTCAAATGGTCCCGGTGATTATATCGCCCCAGGATTAATGTTAGGACTCCAGTATAACTTTGTGCAGCCAAACTCCCGTTGGGTGCCGATTGTCGGTGTGAATGCAGGCTTCGCCTTTTTGGATCCTGCCTTGAAGCCCGCCTATATCGGTTCCACCTTTAACTTCACTTGGAGCCCTTATGTCGGGTTGCGTTGTTTTCTTAATGAGAAATGGTCTGTCCAACTCACCGGAAACTACAATCACATGTCCAATGCGGACACCACCTCAAATAACCATGGGATTAATGGTATCGGCGGAATGATGGGTGTTTCTTATTTCTTTAAATAACCCTGAAGATAAATTTTACTACCAAAAAAGCCTCCGATAAACGGAGGCTTTTTTATTGGTTAGGCCTTTGCCTATGAACAGGGGGACGTGGGTAAAGACAGTGCCTTTTTGACAAAGATGCACCAGGTGTCGGATGAACTGAGGGAAATACTCACGCCTTTTGTCCCTACATAATCAGTTTGACCATCCTAATTCTGCATCCTTCGTGGTGCAAATTGCTCCCTTTGTGTGAGATTTTTATCACAGGTGTCTGCGAGTGCCCTGTGGGGACAGGGGGTGAATAAATGGGGAATGATTTTCCGGGGCGGGGATGACTTGACTAAACCCTGTGAAGATTTTCTTGAACCTCTTGGCTTTCAGGATTAAACAAAATGCACAAAAATCTCTAAGATTAATCAGCAAAGAACCAAGATTATAGCATATACGACTTGTAAGGTTCCAGCTGGGGGAAAAATTTTCAATTCAAAACAGGGTGCTCACAGTCCCGTATCAACCGATTATCCCATTTATCCGTGGGGATGGAACATATCCTGACATCTGGGCGGCGAGTGAAAAAAAGGTCATGGATGCCGCTCTCGAAAAGGCTTACGGCGGGAAGAAAAAGATCGCTTGGATGGAGGGTGCCACCCAGATCAAGTGTTCAGAATTCGGTAATAATATCATCGCCCACATGTAGGGGGGTAAAGGAAAATCGAGAGAGTTGCGAATTCCGGGTTCAGAAGACGTGAGATTTTAAAGCCGGGGCAATTTGCTCCGGCTTTTTTTATGTCTTATTTTTAGTTTAATACTACCACCTTTAAGAGAGGGTGATGGTTGAAGAGAGGTGATAGGATGGGCCTTATTCCGCGTGAGGAAACAGCCCCGAGATCCTTAAATCTCGAAAATAACGTTACCGATCTGGACTTTGTCACCGGGTTTGAGGATGGCGATCCGGTCGATTTTGAGACCATTAACCTTTGTCCCGTTCGTGGAGTTTAAATCTTTAATCAAAAGCAGGTCATCCCAAGTGCGGATGGCGCAATGGCGCTGGGACATGCTCGTATCTTCGATACAAACGTCACAATCCTCCGCACGTCCAAAGACGAGGGGTTCATCGGAAAAACTGAGTTCTTTTTCCTCCAGTTCGACAATTTTTTCTTTCTCTTTCATCGAAGCATATCATAGCTGAATCAAGCAATTGTCAAAAGGGAAAATTCAGGCCATAGTTTTGGCTGTCATGTTTTTCCAGCAATTTTATACCATCAAAGACCTACGGGCGTGGTCGCGTAAAGAGCCTTCGTTAGGAGTGGTAGGGTTTCCGGTGAAACATTCCGCTTCACCCCCGATGCAAAATGCCGCGCTGGAGCAATTTGCGGAATTCAAAGATTGGCGTTACTTCCGTTTCGAGATTGAGGACAAGGATTTAAAGGAGGCCCTCCGGATTTTTGGTGAGAAAAATTTCATCGGATTAAATCTGACAGTGCCGCATAAAGTAATGGCCTACCACATGATTGATCAGCGGGATGAATCCTCTGAGACTGTCCAGGCGGCTAATACCCTGCTTTTTGACTGGCCGGGCAGCGGCTCCCTGCCTGAGGGATATTCGACTGACGGCTACGGCCTTTTGAAAGGGTTGGAGACTGATCTGTCATTTGATCCTCAAGGCAAGACCGTTCTTTTACTGGGAGCTGGTGGAGCTGGCCAGACAGCGGCGATTACCCTAGAAAAGCAGGGGGCGGAGGTTTTATGGCATAACCGCACCCCGCAGAAGGTCGCCGCATTGATTCCCGGACTGGGATTAGAGAATACGTATATGGTGAACCCCGGGCAAATTGCGTGGGAGCAAATTGATCTGGTGGTGAATTCGACGAGTGCCGGGCTGGGGGAGAAACCGGTGAGTCCACTGGATTTCGGGACAGTTTCAGGACACAAGGAAAGTCTTTGCGCCTATGATATGCTTTACGGGAAGGACAAAACGGCTTTTATCTCGGGGGCGGAATCCCTGGGGATCCACGCCGCAGGAGGATTATCGATGCTCCTCCATCAAGGGGCTAAAGCATTTGAAATCTGGACAAAAAAGCAAGCTCCGCTAGAAGTAATGGGCGAAGCATTAAAGAAAGCGATCTATGGAATTAAATGATATCTTAATGAGTGGACCGATGATGGTGGTGGTGTTTATCTTCGGAGCCTGTATAGGGTCTTTCTTGAATGTGGTTATCTATCGATTGCCGCGCGATTTGTCTGTGAATAGCCCCCGGAGATCATTTTGCACAACGAGCGGGAAAAGTATTCCTTGGTATGACAATATCCCTATTGTCAGTTATCTAATGCTCAAAGGGAAGTCACGTTTTGACGGGCAACCCATCTCGATCCGGTATCCGATTGTCGAGGTATTGACCGGGGTGTTATTCCTCTGGGTATGGTCAGCCCATCCGGGTAACGCCGTTACGGCATTCCTTTATTTGATTCTTACCGGGTTCTTGATTGCCGGTTCAGGTATTGATTTTGAGCATTATATTATTCCCGATGAGATTACAAAAACGAGTATTGTCATGGGGATCGTTTTGAGTGCGATTTGGCCTAATTTACACCGGACGGAAGATTATGGTACTTCCTTTGGTTTGGGAATATGGGGTGCAGTATTTGGTTATGGCCTCCTCTGGATCGTGGGATACTTGGGTAAAATAGCCTTTAAAAAAGATGCCATGGGCATGGGGGATATGAAGCTCCTAGCCGGGATCGGGGCGTTTCTCGGGGCACAGGCGGTTCTATTCTCCCTCGTGATAGCCTCCTTTGCGGGGGCTGCCGTCGGACTCTCCTTAGTGGCAGGCAAAAAGAAGGAGCTTTCCACAAAGATTCCTTTTGGTCCTTACCTTTCTTTTGGTGCTTATATCTGGATGGTCGGTGGTGACAGGTTATGGGATTGGTATCTCAGGACATTAATCCCATCCGAAGAGGTAGCCAAACAGGCTATCGGACTCATTACCGGTTTTTAAAGGGTCTCGCAAGTCGCGATAAAAAGGTCAGCCCCGTAGGATTCACGCATTTTTAAGGCTATTTGTGTGGCCGATTCTTTCGTGTCCGCAATCCCGAAAACGGTCGCCCCACTCCCGCTCATCATGGAGGCTATCGCTCCCGATTTCAGGAGGTCTTCCTTGAGGATATTCAAAACGAGATGTTTTTTTAAGACAGGCAGCTCTAGCGAATTAAAGATATGTTTTTGGAGCTGGTCGTAGTTCCCGCTATTGATGACATCCACGAGGGTGCCGATCGGTGGGGCAATTTGCGCGGGACATGTGGCATAGGCTTCATAGGCCCATTTAGTGGATACTCCAAATCCTGGATTAACCATGACGAGGTGCAATTTACGCGCGAGTGCGACGGGTTCGATTTTTTCCCCGCGCCCGGTGCAAATAGCAGGGGTAGCTTTTACAAAAAAGGAACAGTCTGAGCCGAATTCCGCAGCAAATTGCTCTAGTCGGGCATCGTCGAGACTCAGATTCCAAAGTCCGTTTAATGCCTTGAGTGTCACGGCCCCATTGCTCGAGCCTCCCCCCATACCTCCTCCCATCGGAGTGTATTTCTCAATGTGGATATGGAGTCCGCGGGCGGGGATTTTGAGTGCGTTTTCGAGGGTTTTTACGGCCTTATAAACGAGGTTAGTCTCGTCGCAAGGCACATCAGGCTGGTTACAGGACAGGGTGGTTTTACCGGAGGAATCCTCCTCGATCTCTAACCAATCCCCGAGACTCAGGGGTACCATGAGCGTTTCAAGCTCATGAAAGCCGTCAGGACGTTTTCCGGTAATTCGGAGATAAAGGTTCGTTTTTGCCGGCGAAAAAATCTTCATAGTCATAAGGAAGCGTTTGCGTTTCCTGATAGAGAGGCTTAAATTTTCACTATGATGAAGTCAAAACTAATCGTCGCTTTGGATGTGCCTGAAGAATCAGAAGCTAAAAAAATAGTCGAGGAGCTTCATGATTGTGTCGCCTATTTTAAAGTGGGCATGCAGATGTTCACCCGGTTCGGTCCGGGGCTTGTGTCCTATATCAGGGGAAAAGGAGCAGATGTTTTCCTTGATCTGAAATTTCACGATATTCCAAATACGGTCGCGCACGCGGTGACCTCTGCCGGTTCCTTAGATGTAGGAATGCTGACCATCCATGCCTCGGGGGGATCAGACATGATGCACTCGGCTATGGAGGCTGCGGGTAAAGTAGCCCGTAAACCGGTGGTTTTAGCCGTCACTGTCCTGACGAGTATGGATCAGTCGGATATGGAGGAAATCGGGATCGATCATACCGTATCCGGGCAGGTCCTGAATCTGGCCCGTTTAGCGCAGCATTCAAAAGTGGACGGATTGGTTTGTTCTGCCCACGAGATTTCATTGATCAAGAATCATATTTGCCAGAAACTGACATTGGTAGTCCCCGGTATCCGTCCGGCTGGGGCCGATACAGGGGACCAGAAACGGATCATGACCCCGAGACAGGCTATCGATGCGGGGGCAGGCTTCCTTGTGATTGGTCGCCCGATCATTGAGGCTCCTGACCGTCGTAAGGCCGCCGAAGACATCCTCGCTGAAATTGATTAGGATATCCCTGTAGAGCAGGAGGTGTATCCATCTGATCCACCCTGATTTTCCGGCATGGACTCTATCTCTGCCATGGATGATGCCAGCATTTACCCCAAACAGAAAAGAATACAGGAGGGGTGAATGATTATGATTGATGAAAAAATGAAACCCCACCGGGGGAGGTGGGGTTTCGGGAGAATGCAGCCAAGAAGTGGCTGCATATATTGGGAAAGAATAATTTAACGTTTTGAAAATTGGAAACGACGGCGGGCACCGGGTTGACCAGATTTCTTACGTTCTTTCATACGGGGATCACGTGTCATGAATCCTGCTTTTTTAAGAACAGCGCGGAGTGTCTCATCGTATTTACAAAGGGCGCGGGAAATGGCGTGGCGTGCTGCGCCGGCTTGACCAGTGATTCCACCACCTTTAGCGGTGATTTTGATATCGAATTTTTTTGTTGTTTCGGTCACAATAAAAGGATTCAAAATCTGGTTTTGAAGGCTTAGAGTGGTGAAGTAAGCTTCGAAATCGCGGCCATTAACCTCGACTTTGCCCGTACCGGGTTTTAGAACGACGCTTGCTGTGGCTTCTTTACGACGGCCGATTGCTGCAGGTGATTGAGTGGTTGCCATATACTTTTAGTAATTAAATCGATAGGGGTTCAGGATTTTGGGCGGCATGCTCATGTTCGCTGCCTTTGAATACGCGGAGTTTTTTAATGATTTCACGACCCAGAGTATTATGAGGAACCATGCCTTTGACAGCATTAAAAACCAAGAGCTCCGGATGGCGTTCGCGGCGTTTGGCGACCGTTTCGGATTTATGTCCACCGATAAAGCCGGAGTAGGACATATAGGTTTTTTGGTTTTCTTTTTTTCCTGTGAGACGGATTTTTTCGGCATTAATAACAATGACAAAGTCGCCCGTGTCCACGTGGGGGGTAAAAATGGCCTTATTTTTGCCTCGGATAATGTCGGCGACTTTTGTCGCCAGACGGCCCAAGATAACGTCTTTCGCATCCACAACATACCATTTGCGGATTACTTCTTCTTTTTTAGCAGAGAATGTTCTCATTTCAATAACTCTTCCTTTCTTAACAACAAGAGCCGAGTATTAATAACGATTGCTTGTCTTCTGTCAAAAACATTTTTAAAAGAGATATCAAATGTCCTCCCCGAAGCCTATCACCAGCTATACGACCCCGATCGCCCCCGATCAGGCAAAAGTCCTCAAGGAAATCCTCAAAAATAAGGAATTCGCCTTTAAAGACGTGCCTTATGCGGTATTTTCGGCCGGGAAAAACAAACTGAATGTGACGGTTTTTGAGAGTGGAAAATGCCTTGTCCAAGGCAAAGGTACCGAGGAATTTGTCCAATTTATTTTAGAGCCTGAAGTCCTCAAGGAGGCGAAGATCGGGTATGAGTTTGAGTTAAATCCCGATCAATTACTGACACGGGTGGGGGTCGATGAGAGTGGAAAAGGGGACTTTTTCGGGCCTTTGGTGACGGCGGCGGTGTATGTGAACGAGGAGATCGTCTATCAGCTTAAAGATTTGGGAGTGAAAGACTCCAAACGAATCACGAGTGATAAAAAAATCGCTGATATCTCAAAAGAAATCCGTCATATCCATGGGCTTGTCTATGATGTGATCTCTATTGGTCCAGCGAAATATTCCGCCATGTGGCAGCGGATGGGAAGTGTGAATGAGATATTAGGATGGGCCCATGCGACCGCTCTCGAGAATGTCCTTAAAAAAACAGAACAATGTCCTTTGGCGATTTCTGATAAATTCTCCGTGAGTGAATGGACGGTTAAAAAATTCCTCGGTGACAAAGGCAAACAAATCAAACTCATCCAGCGGACTAAGGCGGAAAGTGATTATGCAGTGGCGGCGGCTTCGATCCTCGCCCGGGATGGATTTGTCCAAGGATTATATGCTTTAGGCAATAAAATGGGGGTGATCCTGCCCAAGGGGGCTTCTGCCCAGGTCAAGGAAGTCGCCCGCGGGATCGCGACGAAGTCGGGGGTGGGAGCTTTACATGAAATTTGCAAGACACACTTTAAGACTTTTGAAGAGGTGAAATCATTAATTTAAGGCGAATCAGATCGATTGCTTGATTTTTATCCGGCACTGAGCATGATGCAGCCTCGAAAGAGAAAATTTTTTTAGATGAATCCTGAAGATAGCCAATATTTATTAGATTGCCTAGATGACATGCTTGTCATTGTGGACTCATCAGCCGTTGTTACCCAGATGAACCGGTCGGCTTACGAGACGATCTCACAGGATTATGTCGAGGGGGGGGATGTGCGTCAAGCCGTGGGTAAACCTCTGCAGTTCACACTTAAAGATAGTGAATTTTATATTAATATTGAAGAGCCCCTCCAGCAGGTTATCTCGGGGCAATTAGAAAATTACCGGAATCAACTCGCTTTTAACTCGGGCGGAACGACCGGTTTTTTCCAGATTACCATTTTTCCGGACAGGGATACTACAGGGATCACTGGGGCTATCCTGACATTTAAGGATCTTTTTTACGAAAAAGAACTCCAGGAGCAACTCCTCCAGACTGAGGAACTTTTCACATTTAAGGAAGTCCTACTCGGGGCGGCCAATGAACTCAATAACCTCCTGACGATTATCGGGAGTTCGGCAAACTTGATCCAATCCCGCCCGGGCATCGATGAGAAACTTTTCTCTGACATCACCATGATCGGTGACCAGACCCTCCGTGCGAAAGGGATTGTTTCAAACCTTTTAACCCTCGCTAAAAAACACGAGACCAAAGTCGGGCGTGTGGACTTAAATCAAATCATCCAAAAGACTTTTGAAATCCGTCAGTATGAGTTAACCGTCAATAATATGCTGATGGAGTTTGACCTTAATGAGGTTCCCCTGACGGTGGGTGATTCTTACCGGATACAGCAGCTAATCCTAAACCTGATGAACCAGTCGATGGAATCGATCATTATGTCTGGACTTACAGGGACCATTAAGATCTCTTCAGGCATGGAGGGGGACATGCTGAAATTAGCCATTAGTGATAATGGCCCAGCATTCCCAGAGGCGGATTTACCTCAAATATTTAATGCTTTTTATGTGAATCCTGCATGTGAACGGAAGGTGAGCATGGGGTTATCCATCTGCCGCAGGATTGTGGCGGAACACGGCGGGCAGATTTCCGTGAAGAATGTTTTCCCTCGTGGAGCAGAGTTTATTATCCTCATCCCTGTGATGGACCCCCAACAATACGGGATCGTCTCTGATACCCCGGATGAGACACTCGAAAGTGGTGATGGCACCCATGGGGCACGTGAAATTTATAAAAAAATCATGGTCGTCGATGATGAAGAAGGTATCAGGATGGTTTTGAGCCAGCTTTTGGAGTCTTTAGGTTATGAAGTCATCCTCTCAGCTGACGGACGTATGGCACTGACCCAGATTATCAAGGAAAAACCCGATGCCATTATCTCTGATATGAGAATGCCGCACGTGAATGGGAAAACCCTCTTTAAAGCCATTCAAAAAATTAATCCTAAGCTGGCGGCCAATATGATGTTCATCACTGGGGATGTCGTCCGGAGTGACTCCTCCAGTTTCTTGAATGAATACAATTTGCCTTACCTGAACAAGCCTTTCATGCTTAATGACCTGGAACGCGCCCTCGACAAACTGGCCACCACGGCGGATGCCCGTATGAATCTCAACGTGGTCTGAAGTATCTACTCGATTCCTCTGGTCTTTCGCGCAATTTGTTTAGAGGTCAATAGAATCGACAGGGAAAAAACAGATTTCCCTTTTTTAGGAGTATTTAGAGTCGTGATAAATACCTTCCGCGATAAAACTTTTTTCTTTCGTGGGTTTTTGTTACTCCATGACCATGCCAATGATAAAAGTAATTCAGGATCGTTCGTACGGTATTTTAAACGGGGCCTGCGCCCTCACGGTGCAGGGGTGGGGGAGACTCAGTTCTCTACCTGTATTCTGTCTTTCTGCCCTACTCCTGATATCCTGTTCGGCGAAAAAGCAGGAGATTTTTGTTGATCGGAATCCGATTCCCGAGGATGCGGTGATGGTCAAAAGTCAGCCGGGAAAATTTGGGGGCGTCTATCTCAGCGCCACTTTTGGGGATCCAAAAACATTTAATCCCGTGATGGCGGAGGAATCCTCCTCTACGGATATCATCGGTTTTGTGTTTAAGGGGTTGACCGAATACAATTCAAAAACCCAGCAGGCGGAACCGTCCTTGGCCAAGTCTTGGGAAGTCGCCGCGGACCAGAAGACATGGACTTTCCATTTGCGTAAAGGCATTAAATGGAGTGATGGCACGCCGCTGACAGCCGATGACGTGGTCTTCACCTTTAATGACGTGATTTATAATCCTAAAATCGTTAACCGCGAACGTGATTACCTCTCCATTGACGGAAAACCCTTTACTGTCACCAAAATCGATGATGAGACCGTGCAAATTGTTACCCCGGATATTTACGCCCCATTAACTACTTTTATCGGAACATCCATCCTCCCCAAACATAAACTCGAACAAGCTGTAAAGGAGGGGAAATTCGAATCCACGTGGGGGGTGAATGCTGCCTTGACAGATATCGTCGGGACAGGGCCGTACACCATCGAGAGTTATATCCCCGGGCAAAGGACTGTTCTGACGCGTAATCCCCATTACTGGAAGGTGAATACGTTAAAAGAACGTTTGCCCTATATTAATAAGATCGTGTTTAACGTGGTACCGGATATGAATGCCGTCCTGATGCGTTTTTTGGCGGGGGAATCCTATGACCTAGGGGTTCGTCCCGAAGATGTCGCCACGGTAAAAAAGAAAGTGAATGAATCCGGTAAGATCACCATGATCGACCGCGGCCCGAGCACGACGATCAATTTCCTTTGGTTTAATATGAACCAAGGTAAAAACCCGAAGACACAAAAACCTTTTGTCGACTCGGTAAAACTGAAATGGTTCCAGAACCAAAAATTCCGCCAAGCCGTCTCCCACTCGATTAACCGTAACGGCATCATTCAGTCTGTCCTGCTCGGACTAGGCACCCCCCTGTGGGGAATCAAAAATGAGGCTGATAAATGGAATAACCCGAATGTGAGGAAGTACCCTTATGACTTAGATGCCGCGCGCAAATTGCTCCAGGAAGCCGGATTTAAATATAATGCCCAAGGCAAATTGCTCGATGAATCGGGAAACCCCGTGGCCTGGACACTGCTGACCAATCAGGGGAATAATACCCGCGAACAAATCGGGAATATCCTCGTCGAGGACTTCCAGAAACTAGGAATGGATGTCCAGCTCAAGACAGTGGACTTTAATGCCCTCGTAAATAAAATCACGGACACCTACGATTATGACGCCATCATGCTCGGCCTCGGCGGGGGTGCCCCCGATCCGGTCTCCAGTATGAGTGTACTCATGAGCAGTGGGCGCATGCACCAATGGTATCCTAACCAAAAAACACCGGCGACACCTTGGGAAGCCCGGATCGATGAGCTCATGCAGAAACAACTCAAAACCCTCGACGAGAAAAAACGCCGAGAATATTTTGATGAAGTGCAGATGATCATGAGCGAAGAGTCCCCGTATATCTACACTGTCACCCCCCAATCCTACGCCGCCTATTATAATTTTATCAAGAATATCGATATCCCCCCCCAAGGCTCTATCCTTTGGAACTTTGATGAACTGTGGCTGGATAAATAACCTCAGGAACCAATCTCCTCCTTATTTCCGCTCCTGAGCTTGACCCGTCAAAATGGACGGATAGAGGAGAGGTCCGGGGGGGGGTGAACTCGTGGCTTGCACTTAGGATGGGCTTGTTTAAATTGTGCGGGAAGTCCGGCTTTTCCGGGGCAGTCCTCGGGAAGGAATAGAGAGTAGTAAAACATGACACGGTAAGGACCCTAAAAAGAATTGAAAACCTATATCATCAGGCGGCTATTGCATATGATTCCCGTATTGCTGGGGATATCATTCCTGTCGTTTCTCCTGATGGAACTCGCCCCGGGGGATTACTTAGATACCTTGAGGCTCAATCCCCAGATATCCGCTGAGCAAATCGATAAAATGCGTGTGCAATTTGCCTTGGACAGGCCTTGGTATGTTCGTTATTCCCATTGGCTAGGGAATGCAGCGACATTAAATTTTGGCGAATCTTTCCAATACCGGGTCCCGGTCACTCAATTGATCGGGGACCGGCTCTTTAATACATTTATTGTCGCCTTTGCCTCGACCCTATTCTCGTGGTCGATTGCGATTCCCCTCGGGGTGTTAGCGGCGATTTATAAGGATTCCATCTTTGACCGGATAGCGGGATTCCTCGCTTTTGCTGCACTTTCCCTACCGGAACTCTTTTTAGCGCTCCTCGCCTTGTGGGTAGCCTTGGCTACGGGGCTTTTCCCTGTGGGAGGCCTTTATGGGGTGGACTATGATTATCTTTCCCCGGTGGGGAAAGCCCTTGATCTCTTGCACCACCTGATTTTGCCGACGCTCGTGCTGGGAATCGGGGGTATCGCCTCCCTCATGCGCTTGATGCGTGGGAATTTTATTGAAACTATGAGGGCCGAGTATGTGACGAGTGCAAAGGCAAAAGGGCTTTCCGACTTTGCCGTGTATTTTAAGCATGTCTTTCGTAATGCGATTAATCCCCTGATCACCGTTTTCGGTTATTCCCTCTCCGGCTTATTGAGCGGGGCATTCCTCGTGGAGAATGTGATGAGCCTGCCGGGATTGGGGCGGCTGACTGTCGAGGCCTTTTTTGCGAAGGATTATTACCTCGTGATGGCTAGTGTGATTATGGCTTCCGTACTGCTCATGGTGGGTAATCTGCTTGCCGATATATTATTAGCCGCCGTGGACCCGAGGATCCGTTATGATAAATAACCCCGTACAAGGCGAAAAATCCATTGAAGGGCGTCACCCCTGGCTTTTATCCTTCGATAAATTGCGCTCGAACCGGGTTGCTCTTTTTTGCCTGTATTTTTTGGCTGTGATTTATGTGTTAGTCCTACTTGCGCCCTTCCTGGCGCCCTATGACTACCGGAAGAATTTCCTCGATAAGTCATTCCAATCACCGACACGGATTCATTTTTTTACGACGGAAGGGAAGTTTTTGTTCCGCCCTTTTATTTATGATTACCAGATGGCTGACCGGATAACGACGCGGTATGAGGAAGATAAAACAAAAATGTATCCCATCCGTTTTTTTGTCGAGGGGAATGAATACAAGCTTTTCGGGTTCATCCCGATGAAAACCCATTTTTTCGGGGTGGAAGCACCCGCCCGGATTTATTTACTCGGGGCCGATCAATATGGGCGTGATGTATTTTCGCGATTACTGATGGGGGGACAGATTTCCCTTTCGATCGGGTTGATCGGGTGTTTGATCACATTCCCCTTAGGCCTTTTGGTGGGCGGGATATCCGGTTATTACGGAGGGATATGGGATACGATCATTATGCGTTCCTCAGAGGTGCTGATGTCGGTGCCCGGGCTTTACCTGATTCTTTCGTTGAGGTCTTCATTCCCGCAGAATATGTCCTCGACACAAGTGTACCTGATGATCGTAGTGATCTTGAGCTTTATCGGGTGGGCGGGTTTTTCCCGGGTCATCCGCGGGATGGTACTTTCTGAACGGGAGAAACCTTATGTGGTGGCGGCTCGGGCCTTGGGACAAAAGGATTTGGTCATTATTATCCGGCATATCCTGCCTTCGACATTGAGTTATTGTATCGTGGCGGCGACCCTGTCGATTCCGGGGTATATCCTCGGTGAGGCGGCATTGAGTTTTATCGGGGTAGGCATCCAAGACCCGGACACCAGTTGGGGCCTCATGCTGGCCCAAGCCCAGAGCCATCGAGTTTTGACATCGTTTTGGTGGATTTTATCGCCGGGATTTGTCATTTTTGTGGTCGTTCTGGCATTTAACTTTCTGGGGGATGGACTCCGGGATGCTTTGGACCCTAAGATGAAAGTAATCAAATGAGTGAGCAACCAGCATTAGAACCCCTTTTGGACGTGCGCGATTTACGTATCCATTTCCAAGACGGCGACCAGATCGTGAAGGCTGTTGACGGAATATCATTCCAGCTGGCCAAGGGTGAAACCCTGGCTGTCGTCGGCGAAAGTGGCAGTGGCAAGAGTGTGACCGCCCTATCGATTACCAAGCTCATTGCGACACCCCCGGCGATTTATTCTGGGGGACAAATCCTTTTCCACGGGAAAGACACCCTTACCATGTCCCCGTCCGAGCTGCGCTCGATCCGGGGGAGGAAAATCTCTTATATCTTTCAGGAACCTTCCTCTTCCTTGAACCCCGTTTTTAAGATCCGCTCGCAAATTGCGGAGGTTCTCCAGCTACACCGTCCGGATATCAAGGATATTGACAGGGAGATTATCCGGTTATTAGAACTCGTCGGGATCAAGGACCCGGCCTTGAGGTTTCATGATTACCCCCACCAGCTCAGTGGCGGGATGCAACAACGTGTCATGATCGCAATGGCCCTGGCTTGTCATCCTGATTTACTCGTGGCGGATGAGCCCACCACAGCCCTCGATGTCACGATCCAAGCCCAGATCCTCGAGCTCTTGCGTGACCTGAAAAAAGAAATCGGGATGGCGATCATACTTATTACACATAATTTCTCGATCATCAGCGGGATAGCCGACAAGGTCGCGGTGATGTTCCGCGGGAAGATCGTGGAGTTCGGACCGACGGCAGAAGTCATCAAAAACCCCCAGCATCCTTATACACAGGCACTGATTGAATGTGTCCCCCGCATGGGTGCACGGGCCAAACGCCTGAAAACAATCGATTACTCAAAGGTGAACGTATGAACCTGATTGAAGTCAAAAATCTTAAAGTTTATTTTCCGGTTTATGGTGGGATTTTCGGGAAAAAAATTGCTGAAGTCAAAGCCGTGGACGATGTTTCTTTCTCGATTCCAAAGGGTAAGACCGTCGGGTTAGTCGGCGAAAGTGGGAGCGGCAAAACAACCATCGGCCGCGCTATGCTCCGGCTGGCTCCGGTAACCGGCGGGGAAGTGATTTTTGAGGATAAAAATATCCTAGCCATAGGCGAAAATGAATTCAGACCTTGCCGCCGTAAAATGCAGATGATTTTCCAAGACCCGTATAGTTCGCTTAACCCGAGGATGACGATTTTTCAGATTATCGGGGAAGCTTTCGAGATTCATGAACCCTCCCTTTCCAAGGATGAACGGCGGGAGCGTGTGGGCAAATTGCTCACGCAGGTCGGCTTAAAAAAAGAGGTCATGAGCCGTTACCCCCATGAATTCAGCGGTGGCCAGAGGCAAAGGATCGGGATCGCGCGGGCTTTGGCGGTGAACCCCGAGTTTATCGTTTGTGACGAGGCAGTCAGTGCCCTGGACGTGTCCGTGCAGGCTTCCATTATTAATTTGCTCCAGGACCTCCAGGAGCAATTTGCGCTCACTTACCTTTTTATCTCCCACGACCTGGCGGTGGTGGAGCATATTAGCCACGAGGTACTGGTCATGCACCACGGCAAGATCGTCGAACACGCCTCTGCCGAGGCCATCTACGAGTCGCCCCAACACGATTACACACGCAAATTGCTCTCCGCTGTGCCGAAGATTTGAGGGGGGGGCCGAGGTAGACTTGTGACATAAAATGTATTCATTTCGGAATCATTCATAGGGAGATATGGAGTCCTGCCGACTTCTAATAACGCAATATACTTGCATTTGTAGAATATTCCTCTTTAGATGACTCACTACCTATGATTCCATTAAAAAATAATATCGATAAACGACTTCCTGTCACTGTCCTATCAGGATTCCTCGGTGCGGGAAAGACGACTTTGCTCAACCATATACTTGGGAATCGGGAAGGTAAAAAGGTCGCTGTCATCGTAAACGATATGAGTGAAGTGAATATCGATGCATCGCTCATTAGGGACGGGGTGGCACAGCTCAGCCGAACAGAGGAAAAAATCGTGGAGATGAGTAATGGCTGTATCTGCTGTACTCTTCGAGAGGATTTACTCAAAGAAGTGGCACGATTAGCAAAGGAAAGGCGTTTTGACTATCTACTGATCGAGTCCACAGGCATTGCAGAACCATTACCCGTAGCGGAAACTTTTACCTTTGAGGATGAGGAGGGAAACAGCCTCTCGAATCTCTCTCGTTTGGATACCATGGTCACTGTTGTCGATGGATATAATTTTTTGAATGATTTTCAATCTACGGATCTTATTATGGAACGTGGACAATCCATGGGGGAAGGAGATGAACGCACTGTCGTGGATTTAATTGTTGACCAGATTGAGTTTGCCGATGTCATTGTCATCAATAAAACGGATTTACTATCGGCGGAGAAAATTGCACACTTGGAAGGAATCCTCAAAACTTTTAATCCCCGTGCCCGTATAATGACCACCTCACATGGGCAGATTCCTCTTGATGGTGTTTTAAATACCGGGTTATTCAATTTTGAGGAAGCCGCACAGGCACCAGGCTGGCTGCGTGAATTGAGAGGAGAACACATTCCGGAAACACTAGAATATGGAATATCCAGTTTCGTTTACAAAGCAAGACGTCCCTTCCATCCTCTTCGCTTTTTTAATTGGACAAAAAACGAATGGGACGGAGTGATTCGTTCAAAAGGTTATTTTTGGTTGGCCAGCCGTATGGATTTTTCTGGGGAATGGGCTCAGGCGGGAGCCATTTGCCATGACAAAATGGCGGGTATGTGGTGGGCGTCCGTTGATAAGGAACAATGGCCTGAAGAAGAGCAATATCTCGACTTGATTAAAAGAAATTGGCGCGAACCCTACGGTGATCGGCGTCAGGAAATTGTGCTGATTGGAATCAATATGGATAAAGATGACCTTATCCAAAAATTCGATCAATGTCTGCTGACGGATCAGGAAATGGATCTTGGTCCAGATAAGTGGCGACATTTGCCAGATCCTTTCCCTGTGTGGGAAATTCAGGAACAAGTCGAGACAGAAGCATAAGTTTTTATCTCCCACGACCTGGCTGTGGTGGAGCATATTAGTCACGAGGTACTGGTCATGCATCACGGCAAGATCGGTCGAACACGCCTCCGCCGAGGCCACCTACGAGTCACCCCGACACGATTACACACGCAAATTGCTCTCCGCTGTGCCGGAGATTTGATGCCGTGTAGGACCCTGTCGGGCGGTAAAAAGGATTTTAAACCGCCAAGATCGCCATGGGGTGGGGACAGTGAGTTGAGATTTTTCTGTAGCAGGTTCGACTGTGGGATGTTAAAAAGGCAAGGAGCCCTGCTTACTGAGGGGGATCAAAAAAGTATTTTTAACGCCTCAGACACACAGGGCGGAAGAGTGCGGTGGTGATCTATATTTTACGAGTCTCAAGACGCACAAGGGACGTACTCCAAATCAGGGGTTACGGAATAGGGGCTAAGTACAAACAAATAAATACGATTAATCCTTGACTAAATAAATTTAAAATAACGCAAAAGACTTGCATTATAGCGGCCTACTTGTTATTGCAATTGAATTGCGATAATGGATAAAAAAATAACATCTTCTAAAAATGGATTCACGCTTGTTGAATTACTCGTGGTGATCGCTGTGATTGCGATTCTGGGCAGCATTGCCATTCCCGCCATAAGTGCTGCAAAAGTCCGGGCCAATCAGGTAAAATGCTCGAGTAACATGCGTCAGATCGGGATAGCGATGATTTCGTATGCTTTAGATAACGGGGGATGGCTCCCGACGACGACTCACGGGGGCGGGATGCAGAATTCTTGGATTTACCAACTGGAGGATTATGTGGGCGGGGGATTTGATGATATCAGGATATGCCCTTCCGATCCACGCGGTTTAGCTCGGAAAAATGCGAGAGGTACGAGTTATATTCTCAATGAATTTATCGCGGTAGATCATGCGAGTCCTTTTGGAGTGATACTCGAGTCATTTCGACATATGGACTCATTGGTAAATCTCGGGGGCACAATATTCGTCTTTATTGTCTCTGACAGGGTTGGTGTCTCGGGGATGAATGACCATACCCACAGCCGGAATTGGAATACATGGAATAGAGTCATCTCTGACATCCAGCCTGACCGGCACCGGTCTGGAGCGGGCACGACAAATAACACTTCGGGTGTCGGTAACTATCTCTACGGGGATGGGCGCGTGGAGGGGATGAAAGCCAACGAGTTGAAAAAAATTATAGATAGAGGGATTAATCCAGCAAGACCGCCTTCGATTTAGAAAACCCAAAAAAGCCCCAAAAAACCAAAAGGAAAAGTAATATGAAAACAACGATGAATATCAGGATACTCGCAGTAATGATGATCGGGAGCATATCTCTGTGCCTATATCCGGTCGCCGCTCAGACCGCTTTGACTACAGAGCATGTGGATTTTGGACTCGGTGAAGGAGCGGGACTAGAGCCGCACTGGCATGATGATACTAATAATATCGAGTATCAGCCGAACGAGGCTTTTGCGTTTATTGATCCCGTAGAGGCAATCAATTCGCGCCCGGCAGGAGCTCAATGGGACTTTCTAGGAATGGCCGCCGGTGAAAATGTATGGATATTACCCCAAAGCTCGGATCCCGACCTTTTATTTCTAGGAATCGGTGCTGAGGAAGTCACTCCCGGAACTTTTGATATATGGAATCCCGGTGATCCGCGGGGTGGAAAAAACGTGCCTGCTCGCTGGTTGAGAATGGAGCTGACGAGTTTTAGTGGTCCGGGACAGTTCTCCATGTTCCAAGGATTTACCCCGACAGTCTGGATGTCCACTTTAGCTGCGCCGGCAGCGGGAAACTATTTCTATGTGGTCGAAGGCGGTCATGACCACGTGAATTGGGCATTTAGTGAGTTGGGTGTCTATGAATTGACCTTTGAAGTAATGGGTTTTATAGGGGGCAATCCGGTGACAGATACTGGGACATTTACCTTTAGTACCA
>Ga0163144_10003028_pt1 | contig 38357 bp, 36 predicted proteins | sample OliLak19BULKMAT1_FD_123175 | JGI IMG/M metagenome (GOLD analysis project Ga0163144, IMG submission 123175) | Freshwater microbial mat bacterial communities from Lake Vanda, McMurdo Dry Valleys, Antarctica - Oligotrophic Lake LV.19.BULKMAT1 | ecosystem: Environmental > Aquatic > Freshwater >...
ACGTCTCGGAAAACGTTTAGATGCCACTTAGACTTCATCAAGTTGTCAAAGAACAACTCGCCTTTTCACCCTGACGGACGAAAATGCGAGCGGGGCAGTGTAACGGCGTTGGGTAACACCGTCAACCTGCCGGCACTGAAAAAATCTCACTTCTTTCAGAACCGGGTTTTGACTGATCCAGCCTCTGGATTCAGCCATTTGGAGACGATCGGGATCGAACCGACAACCTCTGCCTTGCAAGGGCAGCGCTCTCCCAATTGAGCTACGTCCCCTCAAAAAATTTCACCACGATTCTGCGTCTTTGATCAAGTCACTGCCCAAGACAGCATTCGACCGGAAAGCTCGCCGCAGTGGGCGTACGTGGACTCGAACCACGGACCTCAGCTTTATCAGAGCTGCGCTCTAACCATCTGAGCTATACGCCCCGAATACTGAATCCGATTCGGGGCTCAACATCCTGGCAGCAGCGATTCTTCATGTCCAGCCAGTTCAAGACTTGATCGCAAAATCCCGTCGGGTTATGACGAGAAACCTGCAAACCAGCTGGAGGACAATCAATTTCCCGCCATGGTTCAGTGCTTGTTCCGTTCCTTGAGCAGGACATCTCTTGATCGGGTGCAGCAGGGTGCCGCTGGAGGCGGATTCCGCGGAACCTGGCAAATTCCCGCGAAACGCCCACCCGATCCGAAACCGTGAGCGGCCTGGGTTGTGATTTGTCGCAAACGCCACGATCATCGTTGCACGAATTCCGCCGTGAATTTTCCCAGGTTCCGCAGTTTTTCGCATCAGACTCCGCCAGGATCTTTTTTCAGATGGTACGTCCCTTATCGCCTGCTTTCAGCATCACGAACCACTTGGCAGCCTGGTGCGTTTTCTCCCTCGTCTCCCCTCCAGTGTTTTCCGGCAGCCTGAATCGCGATGCGGCGGACGAACCCGATCATCCGAATGTGCTGATGATTGTGATCGACGATCAGAATGACTGGATCGGGTGCCTGGGTGGTCATCCTCAGTCGCAGACACCCCACATCGATCGACTTGCACAGCGCGGGACGGTGTTCCTCAATGCCCATTGTCAGTCTCCGCTGTGCAATCCATCGCGGACGAGTGTCTTGACCGGCCGCCGTCCGTCGTCGACGGGAGTCTATGGGCTTGCTCCAAACTTGAGACAGGTTGCATCGCTGAAATCAGCCGTCACTCTGCCGCAGCATTTTCGTGCCAACGGCTATGAGACTCTAATGGCGGGCAAGATTTATCACGGTGGATACGGCCGCAGAGCCGCGGACAAGGAATTTGATGTCGTCGGGCCGTCGGCAGAAGTCGGGCCGAAACCCGATCAACCCCTGGTGCAGACACCCAGTGGCCATCCGCTGGTCGACTGGGGCGCATTTCCTCATTTCGATGAGGACAAAGGGGATTGGAAGCTCGCCAGCTGGACCGTCGAGCAATTGCATCAGGCTCATGACCGCCCGTTCTTTCTGAGCGTTGGCTTCTTTCTGCCACACGTCCCCTGCTATGTCACGCAACACTGGTGTGATCAGTTTCCGGAAGCGTCGCTCCAGTTGCCGTCCGTGCTGGATCATGACCGATCCGACACTCCTGCTTTCAGCTGGTATCTGCACTGGAAGCTGCCGGAGCCACGGCTCAGGTTTTTGCAGGAGTCTGTGCAGTGGAAAAACCTGGTGCGTTCCTATCTCGCCAGCACGTCGTTTGTCGACAGTCAGATCGGGCGGATTCTGGAAAGTCTTGACGCCAGTCCATTTGCAAAGAACACAGTCGTGGTCCTGTGGTCCGACCACGGCTGGCATTTGGGTGAGAAGGGCATCACAGGTAAGAATTCCTTGTGGGAACGCTCGACTCGGGTGCCGCTGATCTTTGCGGGTCCGAGAATTTCTTCCGGAGGACGCTGCGTCGAGCCGGCTGAGCTGCTCGACATTTATCCGACGCTGTCCGAGATTTGCCGACTGTCTGCTCCGAAAGATCTTGAGGGTCACAGCCTGATTTCCCAGCTGCATGACGCAGATGCTGCTCGGGAATGGCCGGCCATCACGACTCACAACCATGACAACCACGGCATTCGCTCCCGTGACTGGCGATACATTCAGTATGCCGATGGTTCCGAAGAGCTGTACGATCTGGTGCGTGATCCGAACGAGTGGACGAACCTTGCGGAAAAACCGGAGTCCTCGGCCGTCCTGGCAGAACACCGAAAATGGATTCCGGAGATCAGTCTGAAACCAGCACCCGGCAGCCGAGACAGAATTCTGCTGTACGACACGGCAACGGGAGTGGCCAATTGGGAGGGCGAGGACATCGCGCCGGGCGCAAAAATCCCGGAGGTTGACGACTGAATCGAATTCTCGCGGCGCTCCCTTCGGCGAGCTGAGTAACGTATGCTCCGGCAACTCCTGTTTCCTGACTTCCGATTCCTGAATCCATCCTGATGACCATTGAACATATTCTCGTGATCCCGACGCCTGTCTTTCATCAGGTTGGGCACTTCCAGGGATTCTGCAGCGACATCGATCGCTATCTGGAGGTCATCCTTGATCCGCAGCATGCCAGCTACCGGCCTCGCCCGGCGATGGAGCAGGATCCAACGTACAAGCAGCTGATTCCGTACTGCGTCTTTCGATGCGGCGACGAGGTGTTTTACTACCAGCGCGGGACGGCTCAGGGCGAAGCTCGCCTTCATGCCAAGCGTTCAGTTGGCGTCGGCGGACATGTATCAACACTGGATCTTGACGGCGCGCAGACTCCGTATCTGGAGGGCATGCGGCGTGAAATCGAGGAAGAGATTGAGATCGAAAGCGGCTGGCAGGAAGCCTGCGTCGGGCTGATCAACGACGACGAGACTGAAGTCGGCAAAGTTCACCTTGGAATTGTTCACATTTTCGATTTGGACTATCCCAAAGTTCTCCCACGGGAAAAGTCGATGATTAACGCAGGATTCGCACGTCCGTCAGAATTGGTGCGCCAGATCGACGAATTTGAGTCATGGTCACAGATCTGCCTCAAGTATCTCGCTGAACTGGAAGACGGCTGAACACGAGGGGACGAACGTCCGGCAGGGATTGCCGAATTCAATCAAGGGAGTGAGTCATGAAAGCGTTATGCGCCGTCCTGTTGCCAGCACTGTTGTTGCTGAGTGGCAGTCTGTGGTCCGTCTCGGCACAGGAGGAAGTGAAGGAAACCCCGGCAGCTCCTCTTCCCGGTCAGATTTCAGAACCCGAACTTGGTGAAATGCTGGCTGCGATCGGACTGAAACCGACGAAGACCGAACAGCGTTACGACTTTGCGTTCAAGACCAGCTACCGAGGTGAAGAATGGAAGTTCTCGATGTCCGCGGTCTTGAGCCGGAACGGTGAATCCGTATGGGTTATGGCCTGGCTGGACCAGATTCCTCAGACCGCCAGCGAAGTTCCGCGAACGGCCTTGCTGCGACTGCTGGCCGCCAACGACCGGCTCGGCGAGGGCAAATTTTTTGCCTACATCCCGGCGAACAAGCGCTTTGTCATGCAGCGGGTGATCTCCAACCGGGACATGACCAACAAGAAGCTGATGGCCGTTCTGCAGGATCTTGCCGCCAGTGTTGCGGATGAGTATCCGACATGGGCCGTCACCAACTGGGCCCCGAAGGCCGAAGAGCAAGTTGCTGAAGGCAGCGACAGCGGTCGCGCTGTGCCGCAGAATCCAGCGGCTGCCAGCCGTTCCGCCAATCCGGCGGCTCAAAAGAACCCAACCAAGACGTCGGAATCCGCGTCGAAATTTGACGGCAAGTCTGTGAACTGAACGACTTCTCGGGGAACGAACTCGTCTCCGTTTTCCCCCTCGACATCTTTGCCAAAGGCCTCACCGATCAGCAGCCGGTGAGGCCTTTTCTTGTTATCCGAAGCGTCAGCGAGGAACACTGGCGTCGCAAGTAGTTTTCACTCATTCAAAATTTTCAACGAGATTGCGCTGGAATGTGAAGTCATTTCAAACGTACCTTGTGACTCGCTGATTCTCGAAGTTCAGAACTGCTGTCCGATGTTCCGTGTTGATGTGACGGTGGTCAGGTTAGGTTCGACAATCGGTGGCTGAAGCCAGAAGCACAGGACTTTTGCAGTGTTCGCATCATTCGGCTCCATTCGAAACAACGCTCTGCCGCCAGTCGGTACGGGCGGTGGTTCGTTACGCCGTGTCATGTTGGCAGCATCGGCGATTGTTCTGGGACTGAACTGGACTTCGTCGGCATCAGCATCGTGCGGCAACTATCTGCACCGCAACGGTCAACCGGTGAGCGGACATGTGGTCTCAATGGATTCCGTGACCGGCGTGCATGCCGAAGGAATCTCCTCAAATAAGACTCCCCTTGAAGTTCCCGTCCGCCGTTGCAGCGGACCCAACTGTTCCAGTAATCCACTTCCGCTGGCTCCGGTGCCGGTCGCTCCGGTCAACCTTTTCAGAACTGTTGACCCGGGTGTGATTCTGCAGTCACTAACCGATGCAGACTCCGTGCGGGAAGGCCTCCAAGTCCCGCAGTCTGAGCGAGGCGCCTTTTTTGAGCCCTCGTCCGTCTTCCGACCGCCTGCCTGAGCTGGTCGACTGCGCCTACCGCTGCGCTCCCGTCTCGATTGCCTGTTGAGGCACTCGACGGCCTTCCTTCTGCGGCTCTCGATTGATCTGATCGCATTGCGTCGGCATCGATTCCCCGTGCATCCGAACGAGTTTCGGAACTTCCGCTGAATTCTGATCTCGCAAATCGTGTTGTCTCGTGCGCCATTTTCTTCGCGCTTGTTCTGTTTTCCGGCGTGTCCGCCCCATTCATTTTTTGCCTGACCATACCTGAAGCCCAGGGAGCTGTTCTCATGTCCCGATTAGACCAGAAACGGAGAGGCTTTACTCTCATCGAACTGCTGGTGGTGATTGCCATCATTGCCATCCTTATCGCACTGTTACTGCCGGCCGTGCAGCAGGCGCGCGAAGCGGCTCGCAGAACTCAATGCAAAAATAATTTGAAGCAAATTGGCCTGGCCCTGCATAATTACCACGATACCGCCTTATGTTTCCCATTCGCTATGGGCGGAACCGGAGATAAATACTCGGCGCTGACTCAGATTCTGCCCCAGCTTGAGCAGGCCAATCTTTACGCAACAATTGACTTCTCAAGACAGTTAACGCATGCCGTGAACATGCCGGCGACACTGCTCGAATTGCCGGCATTTCGGTGCCCGTCCGATCTGCAGAATCCTCAACCGGCCACAGGAGGCGCCGTCAATTACGTTCCCAATAAAGGGGCCAGTATTCTGTGGAGGGATCCGAAGGCAGACGGCGTGATTTACTTTCAGAGTTTCACGCGATTTCGGGACATTGCCGACGGCACCAGCAATACCGCAGCCTTCAGTGAAAGGATGGTGACCGATGGTTCCAACGGCATCAATTCACCACTTTCCGACATTTACCTCAGTTCCGCAAATCCGATCACTCCGGATGATGCCGTACAAATGTGTGCCGCAGTAAACACTACGAACCTCGCCAACCAGTTTCCGAATTTCATGGGTGTCCCGTGGACAGATGGCAAGAATGCCTACCAGCATGTCAGTGTTCCTAATGCCCGCCAATGCGGTTTTCAACCATCGGGCAAGGCCACGATGGGGGCGAATAGCCGCCACACCGGCGGAGTTCATGCGTTGCTGTGCGATGGATCGGTTCGATTTGCGAGCAGCAGCATTGATCTTGGAATCTGGCGAGCCATAGGCACGCGCCAGGGTGGGGAAGTCATTGGTGATTTCTGACAGTGATTGATCGCCGGGAGTCTCAAAAGTCTGGTTTCGGGAACTGCATCGGATGAATTATTCGGACCCCTAGTCGGGGCGCCTTGGCGTAACGCACTTCCGTTCAATTCGAAGAAAGAAGGTCACCTGTTGTCCGCTGCCTCCTGGAGATTCTTGGACGCCCCGTTTCAGTACTGTACAGCATTGATGACGACTGCGGTTTTATGCGTGACGTTGACCGGCTGCGGCGGACAACAACGAGCAAGGGCCGTCGATGCAGATTTGGCGCGGGCAACCCTGACGAAGGTTCTTGATCACTGGAAGAACGGCGGCGCGATTGATGAATTGCGAAAGCAGTCGCCTGAAATCGTCGTCCAGGAAGCCTTTTGGTCCGGCGGACGAGCTCTGCAGGAATATGCAATTATTAGTGAAGCGAGAGCGGAAGATGCCAATTGGTTCTGCGATGTGGAATTGACGCTTGCCCCCGAAAATGGCGATAAGCCCACAAAGAAAACGGTTACGTATGCCGTGGGAACCGATCCCGTTCTGACAGTTTTTCGCGCAATGATGTAACTTCGAACCGGACCGGGTACTGATCGCAATCTGGTTAATGGACTCAATCAACATCTGCAACGCAATATCGGAGGGTTTCATGCGTTTTCGTCAATTGTTTGTGTGCACGATTGCTGCTCTTCTATTGCCTGCCGACGTTCTCGCTCAACGAGGAAAAAAGGATCAGGAGGCGGCGTTCGTGAAGTCCGCGCCGACGATAGGTGAACTCCTGCCTGATGTGATGGTCTACTCGGCAGACGGCACGCCGATGAGTACCGCCGACCTTCGAGGACATTACACCGTACTTACATTTGGCTGCCTGACGTGACCACCATTCCTGTGGAACGTCTCCGGTCTGGAGGCGGTGCATCGGGATTATGATCCCAAAGGCGTAAAATTCTTCTTCATCTACAAATCACTCGCCCATCCCGAGCTGGCTGGTAACTATGTGCAGCCCTTCACACTTGCTGAACGCCTGGCGCATGCGCGACAAGCCGACCAGCAACTCGGCGGGACGATCCCCTGGATCGTGGACGCGATGGATAACCGACTCAAACATGCGCTCGGCAATCGACCGAATTCGGAGTATCTCGTGAATCAGGAAGGCGTCATCGTTCGCAAACGCCAATGGAGCCACCCGGAGCAGGTTCGCAAGGACCTCGAAGAGCTCGTCGGACCGGTGGAGCACATCACACGGGAAGAGGACGTCCATCTCAAACTCGAACTTCCAATAGAAGCGCCGGCCGTCCGAGGCATTTTGCCGCGCATTCGTCGTAAGAAGATGCAGGTCCTCGCTATGGAACCACAGATTGAGCCGAATGGTGCGCCTTTCTTCGCAAAACTCCGCGCGGAGGCTGACGACCGCCTGCTGTCAAAAGGCGGGGGACAACTGTATCTCGGTTTCCATCTTGATCCGTTCCAAGATGCACATTGGAACAATCTGACACGACCGTTGTCGTTCAGCCTGGAAGGCCCCGAGGGTCTGAAAATCGACAAACTAAAGGACGAGGCTCCCAAAGTTGCGGCCCCCGGCGATTCCGATCCGCGTGAGTTCATGCTCAACGTCGAGGCATGGCCGGGGGGTCAGCCCCTCCAACTGACGGTGACCTATTTTGCGTGTGTAGGAGAAGAGAGTTGTCACGCTGTCACTCAGGAGTACACGCTGCACCTGCGGCGTGACGAAGACGGCGGCAATGCTAAAGGCGAGGGCGCTGGTTACTGGGAAACTGAAGAGTTCGCAGAGCAATTGATTGCCGGCGACAAAGACAACGACGGCAAGCTCAGCAGGAGCGAAGTGCGAGGTCTCGTCCTGCCGCATTTCGATAAACTCGATCAGGACAAGGACGGCCTGCTGAGTGCTGAAGAACTGAAAGTCGTGTCAGAATGGCTGAATCATCACCACGAACCGGGTACTCCTCCTTCAAAGGCGAAGGAACTCAGGTAAAGGTTGACAGGCTCATCTCTTACATGAATCGTATTTGTCCGTGTTGTTGAAGTCGTCTGACTATGTTCCGCAGCTCAATTGTTCGAACTGGTTGCAGTGCCCGGCCGACCGTCCGTCGGCCTTGGGATTCACTGCATCGGGCGATTCTGATGTGGGGGGCTTTTTCAATCACTTTGGCATGTTCTGGATCAGTCACCGCGTCGTGCGGCAGCTATCTCTTCAAGCATGGCATGAATTTGGAACGGAAGGTATTGCCTTCGGACTCCTTATTGTTGATGCAGGCGGAAGGAATGAGTCGCCACGGCATTCCGCTGGAGATTCCTGTTCGTCACTGCAGCGGGCCCAATTGTTCGAGCAGTCCACTGCCACTTGCCCCGATCCCCGTGGTTCCGGTGAATCCGATTCGCGGTTCTGTGGACGCCATAGTGCTGCAACGTCAAGTGGAGGCGGATTCATGCAGCCGGCACAACCAGATCCCGCAGTCTGAACGAGGTGCCTTCTTTGAGCCCTCGTCGATTTTCCGACCGCCTGCCTGAGCTGATCGTCCGCGCAAGCCGCTGCGCTCCCGTCGTCTCGCATGTCTATCGAAACATTCGACGGAATTCTTCCTGCGGCACTCGGGTCATCCGATCGCATTACGTCGGCATCCGTTTGTCACATTCCAGTGCCGGAACGTCGGGATCTTAGTTCCGGCGTCCGGCTGACGTCCGGTTGAACAATTCGAGTCGTTTCGTGCGCCGGTGTCTTCGCGCATGTTCTGTTTTCCGGCGTGTCCGCGCCGGTCGAGTTTCCGTGTTTGCCATTTTTCATTCATGGAGCTGTTCTCATGTCCCGTCTCAATCGTAAGCCCCGCGGCTTCACCCTGATCGAACTGTTAGTGGTGATTGCCATCATCGCCATTCTCATCGCGCTGCTGCTGCCGGCTGTGCAGCAGGCTCGTGAAGCCGCTCGACGAACGCAGTGCAGAAACAATCTCAAGCAGCTCGGGCTGGCGCTGCACAACTATGTTGATGTTCATCGCTGCTTTCCGTTTGGTCATGAAGGAACGACAAAGGGGTTTTCGACCTTCAGCATGATCCTGCCGTTTATCGAGCAATCCAATGTCTATTCGCAGATTGACTTCAATGTGCCGATTGGACATGCCAACAACAATGTGGCGCGTCTGATCGAATTGCCGGCGTTCCGCTGTCCCAGTGATCTGGCAAATTCCCTCCCGGCCATCGGCGGGGCCACAAACTACTTCGCCAACAAAGGCTCGGGCGTTCTGTGGGGATTGCCGACGGGGCCGAACGCGATCTTCAGTCCACAGAACGGCGTGATGTACTACGGCAGCAAAGTGCGGATTGCAGACATCACCGACGGCACTTCCAATACCGCGGCGATGTGCGAACGATTGCTGGCGGACGGCAACAACGGCCGGGTCTCGCCGGTGGCTGATGTCTTCTTCAGTCCCGCTTCTCCGACAACCGCCGATGAAGCCGTCCAGATCTGTAGCGCGATCGACATCAGCAACCTTGCGAACCAGTTTCCGCTGTTCATGGGGGCTCCGTGGATCAACGGCCAGCACACTTATCTGCACACGAACGTGCCGAATCAGCGGTCGTGTGGATTCTTCCTGATCAATCGAGCGACGATGCCGCCCAGCAGTCGTCACACCGGGGGCGTTCAGCTGTTGCTGTGCGACGGTTCCGCGCGATTTGTTTCCGAGAATATCGACCTCAGCACATGGCGCGCTGTCGGATCTCGCGATGGCGGTGAAGTACTCGGTGAGTTCTAGTTGAACCGCTGAGAAGGATTGAGCGGCAGCGTGTGTGCAGTACGCCGGTGTCGCTCTCCCTTCGAAGCGTTTTGTTTTCTGATTCCAACTACAGGATTTCGTCATGACTTGCTCATTCCCGTTGTTCTGTTTCCGGAAAAACCATCGATGTCGTCTTGTGCCGACCCTGATGATGATGGCTGTTTGTGTACTGAACTTTGGGTGCTCGGGTTCCGGCACGTCTGATCCGGTTCGTCCGGACCTTGCGAAAGACACGCTCGTGTCCGTGCTGAATTCGTGGAAGGAGGGGAATACCATTGAGTCACTGCAAAGTGCTTCTCCTGCGATCACCGTGCAGGATGTCGACTGGAGCGCAGGTGCAAAACTTGCCGGCCACGAACTGCTCGGCAATGGTGAGGCAGTCGGAGCCAACCTGTCGATCGAGGTGAAGCTCGAACTGACGAATGCGGAAGGAAAATCAGAAACGAAACAGGTCTGGTATCTGGTTGGAACGGATCCCGTACTCACCGTGTTCAGAGATCTGTTGCATCCCTGATGGTGGCATTTCCGGGTGGACGAGGCTCCTGCCGAGCCGCATTTTCCCCATGCCAAATCAACTCACGGGCTCCGTCGCGGCGCGCCGGGATCGCCCTCCCGTTTTCTGACAATGCCTGAAGAACGGACGTGATGATCTGGTTCAGAGATCACTCCTCCGCCGGATCCTTCTTCCGTCGCTGATGAACTTTGCAGTTCTCATTTGTGGACTCAACGGAATCGGATTCGCCATGGACCACCCGCGCTTTCCTGTTTTGCCGGACGCAGACACATGGAAACTGCTTCCGGCTGTATCAGCGGGCAGCGGCCAGGAGTTGCCGTCCTGGGCCGGGATGCTGGCCGCGGAGTTGCCGCGTACGCTGCTGCTTTTCTTCAGCAAGAAGGCCAATCAGGCTCGCCTCAAAAACGCGACCGAATTCGGTCGCACCGAGATGACTGAAGGTTCGCAACTGCACGAGTCCGTGCTCCGCGCCGTGCTCTATGCCGTCATGGAGTTGGTGAAGGACATCGACAGCGCCGAAGTGCTGGCCCATCTGGTGCTCAACATCCCCGATTATTACGGCAACGTGACGCAACGCGAACTGGCCGTCGAACTGGCCGACTACCTCGCCAAACGCCTGGAACAACGACGCCCCGAAGAGGCCAGCGCGGCGCGCGTCCTGCGGGAAGCGGTCAAGAATCAGCGATTAGGATGATTCTGGACGATTTCGACGACCGAATGTCGGTAGGCGAAGCACCTTGCCGTTCGTAAAATGGCACATCGTGCGTTCTGGGCCGAAGGCACAATATACGGCGTTGCCCGCAGGGGAGAAATGATCATACATCTACCCTTCGCGGGCCTTCAGGGCCTTGTTGTTCGACTTAGTCCGATTCCTTCGGCAATGCCCCAGGCTTTCACATTGCGCCGCGTTGCGGCAAAACGCAGATTTGGCAAGGACTTGCGTCTTGATTGAAGCCACTCCCATCAAGAAACTCTATCGCCGCTTAAGCGACGTGGGGTTGACGCGCGCGTTCGTCAGGCAGATAGCGTTCCCCAGCTGGTGGGATGACGAGATCGCCTCGAATCCGAGTGGATATGCTCAGGGATTGCTTCTGTTGTCCCGGCACCTGGGCCTGGACCTTGCATCGTTGCAACTCGACGACGACCCGATCCGCCTGCGGGAATTTGGCACCTGCAAATTCAAGAAGCGTGCTGACGTCACCGAGGATGATCTTGCCCTGGCCAGAGTATTGGCGACGCGGGCTGCTCAATTGGCCGCGTCTGCCGGATCGACTCCGGTTGTGGCGATTCCAGTCAATGCCAGCGACATTCGACAACAGATTCTGGGAGACGATGCGCCCTGGGTCGGCCTGGACGAATTGCTTGGTTATTGCTGGTCGATCGGGTTGCCAGTCCTGCACCTCGACCACTTCCCGAGGAATGCCAGGCGTCCGGATGGCTTTGCCGCTCGCGTCAATGGTCGTCCGGTGATTGTGCTGTGCCGCCATGCGAAGTATTCCGCCTGGCTGCTGTTCATTCTGGCACATGAACTGGGACACCTGGCTCTGGGCCATGTACCGGATGAGGGGACCCTGATTGACCAGGGGCTTGACGAGGACAGCGTCGATGTGGAGGAACAGCAGGCGAATGCGTTTGCGATCGAGTTGTTGACCGGGCATCGAAATCGTCGAATCATCGCGTCCGGCCGATGGCCGAATGCGGAAGGACTTGCGGCATCAGCCACGGATATCGCGCGCAAGTCGATGATCGACCCAGGTCATGTTGTTCTGAATTACGGTCATTCCATGGGCAGCTCATTTTTTCCGGTCAGTAATGCGGCACTGAAGCTCCTGGAGCCAAACGCCGATGCTGTCGCCAAAGTGCGCACCGTCATGGCAGAGAACCTGGACTGGTCCCGGCTGCCGGAGGACAGCAGTGAGTTCCTGATGCGGGTCACGCAGCATGGCAAGTCAGAGGACCGCTGCTGATCACCGATCCTCCCGCATCGGGAACCCAGAGTGTCTGAGTTCCGTGAGGCAGTCATGACCAACATCAACCGCTTCTCCTCCCGCCGCCAGCGCCTCGACAAAGCCTTTCTCAGTGCGAGGCTAAAGGGCGCGCGGTCCTACAAACGCATCGCTGGCTATTTTCGCAGTTCGATCTTTGAGCTGGTTGGCGAGGAGATCGCGTCAATTCCGAGAGTTCAGATCGTCTGCAACAGCGAACTCGATGCTGCAGACATCGCCATTTCAAAACACGTTCGCGATACGGCACTGAAGGAACGCTGGAATGAAGCTCCTTCCGAGGTCGAGTCGCTGCTGCATCGTGATCGATACCGGCGATTGGGCAACATAAGAAGGAGCCGAACAATCTGCTGGACTTCATGTTGCGAATTGGCCCGAGAACGAAACATCTGCTGCTTGGCACGGCGACACCAATTCAAACCGAAGTGCAGGAAGTCTGGGATCTCCTCTCAACTCTCAATTCAGGCGATGATTTCGTCCTTGGTCGGGAGATGTTTGGACTTTGGGGCGATTATGAACGGTCGCTTCCGCTGGTGAAGGGAGACGAAGTGCCGGCAGATGAGAAAGATGCCTGGGAATGGCTGCGTAACCCGTTGCCGCCCGCCGCCGAAAACCCGCTGTATGCGACACTTCGTCTTCAAATGGGACTTCCAGACCAGGCATTCTTCACCGATCGCGGATTTGGTTCGCTGGGCTACCTTGAACAACAGGCAATTGGACAGACTATGGAGCCCGGCTTTTTCCGGGAACACAATCCGATTGTTCGTCACACAGTTCTTCGTCGCCAGCGAACTGGCGAAGTTGCTTCCTGACGAGCCAATTGGGGTCTACGCGGGTGCTGGTAAGAGTGGCCTGTTCAAGGGCGACAACTTTGCTTCGGTCGAACGCGAGGACGTCAAGGCCGCTGTTAAGAAGCGCGAGATTCGTCTCGTGATCGCGACGGATGCGGCCTGCGAAGGGCTGAACCTGCAGACCCTCGGAACCCTCATCAATGTTGACTTGCCGTGGAATCCGTCGCGGCTCGAACAGCGTCTTGGCAGAATCAAGCGGTTCGGCCAGGCCCGTCGTGTTGTGGATATGCTCAATCTCGTTTACCACGACACTCAGGATGAGAAGGTGTACAGCGTTCTGTCACGCCGGATGAAAGAGCGCTACGACCTCTTCGGGGGATTGCCTGACACGATTGAGGATGACTGGATCGAAAACGTCGAGAAACTGGACGACTTGATGGACGAATACATTCATCTCCGCCAAAAAGCCCGCGACGTCTTCGAGTTACGGTATCAGGCGACAATCGACCCAGACGCCAACCGCTGGGAACTTTGCTCTCGGGTCCTTTCACGCCGTGATATTGTGGAGAAGCTTTCGGAACCCTGGTAATGCACGACTAACAGCGATGTGGGCTGATTATTCCGGCCAACTCCGTGCGGTTCGCCTCGACATCGAAGATGGCCTGAACGGGTATCGTGAAGCCTGTAATCACGACACTTGACACCTCACCGGACTGCGATTTCATCTTCAGTTTGTACTGGCCGGCTTCGGTCAGAATGTACTGCTCCAGAGATTCTTCGATCGGATCAACAATCCAGTATTCACGGACACCATGAGCCGCATAGTCTTCAAACTTCACCCCGCGATCACGCTCTTCGGTGCTGTTCGAGACAATCTCCACGATGAAATCGGGAACCGGGAACCGCAGCGTGTCGGGAGTAATCCGCTGCGCCTTGTCGGAGCCAAAGAAGACAATGTCCGGCTCATAGTCGTTGCGGTTGAAGACGCACAGCGCTTTCTCAACATGGACCAGGCCAATCCGACTGGAAGAAACCCACGAATGCAACAATCCAAACAAATGGCCTGACGCCACCAAGTGCCGATTGCGCGCCGGGGAGTGCATGATGACTTCGCCGGAGATGAATTCGGTTTTGAATTCATCCGTCATCTCACTGTAGAATTGCTCGCGGCGAGTCTGCTCGTCCGCCAGACGCTGTCGGATGAGCTCCGCATATTCCGGCAATCGCGGAGAGTGCAGCAATTCTTCAAGTGCGGATGCGGATGACATGCTGACATGTTACGGCGGGCTGAGCAGCCACGCAACGAGAACTTCAGTGAGCAGAGCACCGCCGTTACGCAGCTTGGCCCCATCCGGGCCGAGTGACCGCTTAGCGACAGCCGAACGCGCTGGCGTCGGGCTCTTGCCCGGACAACGCTGGAGATTTCTGACCCGCAGCCAGACCTGTCGGCTGATTTCAGCGGCATATCCCCCAGTTTCATTCCGTCGGAATCGGTCGCCCGTGCGGATCGGTCGCGGGGGCCGCCGATTCCTGGTGCAGGCGGTCCCGCAGGTCCTTGCTGGTGAAGTGTTCCAGCTTCTCGGCCTGGCCGTGGATGCGATCGACCGAGACACCGCCTTCAGCAGCGAGATAGTGCTCCCACAGCCGGTGAGACCTCACCAGTTCGGCACCAAGGCGACGCCCGGCGTCTGTGAGCTGATAGCCGGATTCCGACTGCCGGACCTGACCGCGGTGGGTGTGCTGAGTCATCAGCAGTATGCTCATCCAGCGTCCCGAGAACAGGACGGCTCGCAGCTGATCAAGTGTCGCTGCACTGCCCGGTCGCCGTTCGTCCATGCGGTACAGCAGTGCGATCAGATCTTCCGAGAGAATTCTCATCGCCAGCCGCTGCCGCCGAAGGATGCGAACGAGGACTCCGTGCCGGGGAGCGACAAGCGACGCGACGACGAACAACAATCCGGCACACAGAGCCATCATGCCGGAAGTACTCGCACTGCCGAAGCCGAACCAGTGAGGCACAACGATCGCCGAAACGTGACCGCTCGCCGCAGATACTGCTGCGATGAGCGCACTGAGCGCAATCATCCGGCTGAGCCGCTCGGTCAGCAAATACGCCGTCGCCGGAGGGACAATGAACATGGCGACCACCAGAATATTTCCGACCGATTCGAAGCTGGCAACGGCCGTGACCGCCACAATCACCATCAGCAGGTAATGCATCAGCCGGGCATTAATTCCAACCGTGGTCGACAGCGACGGATCGAACGCACTGAGTTTCAGCTCTTTGAAAAAAAGCACGACAAACAACAGATTCACAACAGTCACTGCCCCCAGCACGATGATGACACGCGGGACGGGCAACGTCTTCTTAAACGGAACATCCAGCGGCGTCGTCTCGATCGCACCGTACAGGACACAGCCTGGGTCGAGGTCGACATGATCGGCTGCCTGGACAATCATCACGAGCCCCAGCGCGAACAGAGTCGTGAAGACGACTCCCATTGACGCGCCTTCGTCGACGTCACCGAAGTCGCGAATCCATTCGGTAAAAAGCGCTGTCAGCAGACCAACGACGACCGCTCCCAGAAACATCGGTACGCTGGATCGGCTCTGGCTGATGAAGAACGCCACGGCCAGACCCGGCAGGATTGCGTGACTGATCGCATCACCCAGCAGGCTCATCCTTCGCAGCAACAAAAAGTTACCGGGAAGAGCAGCCGCCACGGCACACAGGACTCCGGCCAACACAATCCAGCCGTCGTAGTTCCAGGACCAGTTTGCGAGCGGACTTATACTCTGTCCGGGGGTACTGTGTGGCTGGAGCACTTCTGCTCCGGCAAGAATCAGTGTTCTCCAATCGGCGAGCGGATTCATCACGCGACGCCCCCCTCATCCGCCCTGTCGGGCACCTTCTCCCCCGATCCGGGGGAGAAGGAACGGTGGACGTCAGGAGATCCGACGGAAGAACCTTGAGGTTGCAGCAGCCGCTCAATTGGATGCGGGCTGGGCACAATTCCGTGGAGGTCACGCTGCTGCTGCAGCAGTGCTTCAAGCCGGGTGATGAGTTCTGGTTCAAGCACATGTTCGATCGCATCTGCGCTCTGATCGACTCGTCCGGGAGCGACGTCGGCATGAGTGATCAGGTACAGCTCCCACAACCGATGCTCATGAGCCAGCCGCGAAGACTCGGCCAGGCCGGCAGTGGTCAGGGACAGCGAATGATCGTCGTTCTCCGTCAGCAGACCGTCGCGGCGACTGCGTGAAATCTCCGTTCGCAGTCGATGCGGCGACCAGCTCCGCAACGGCAGCAGTTCCGCAAACATCACTGTTCCTCCGCAGCCTGGGGCCATCTGCCCCGAGCGACTCCCTGAGCCTCTGATCGTCCCAATCGAAGACCTCGCCTCCAGCAGCTCAAACATCCCCCGCAACAAATGCTGCCGGTCGATCGAGCGATTCAGGATCCAGCGTCGCCACGCCCGAATGAGAACTCCTCGGGCAGTGCCGGAGAGCATGCTGACGAAGAACAGTCCGCTGCAGACCAGCACGATCATGGCACCTGACGGAAGGTTCGGAAATACCGCGCTCAGTGCAGCCCCGATGAATCCGCCGAAGCCACCAAATCCAGCAGAGATCAGCATCATTGTCTTCAGATCCTGAGTCCAGAACCGCGCCGCTGCGGCCGGGATCACGAGCAGCGCAATCATCAGCACAAGTCCGACCGCCTGCAGTCCGATAATGGTCACAACGACGACCAGAGCCATCAGGACCAGATCCAGCAGCAGTACTCGATATCCGCGTGAACCGGCGAAGCCTTCATCGAAACACAACAGCGTCAGTTCCTTGAACAGCAGCCCGATGATGACCACCGCAATCAGTCCCGAGCTCGCAATCAGCATCGCATCCGACGCGATCATCGACGCGGTTTTGCCATAAATGAAAGATTCCAGGCCGGCCGCGTGGCCGTCGGGCAGCTGCTGGATGACGGTCAGGATTGCGATTCCGGCTCCGAAGTAAACGCTCAGCACAATCCCGAGAGCAGCGTCTTCCTTCAGTCGTGTCATGTTTCTGACGTAGAGGATCGAGGCCACTCCGGCGATACCACTGATGGCAGCACCGATCAGGAGCACCGGCAACGATTTTCCTTCCAGCCCCAGTGCCGGCGCGAACAAAAACGCCAGTCCAACTCCAGGCAGTGTCGCATGGCTGAGCGCGTCGCCCATCAGCGCCCGCCGCCGCAGCAGAGTGAAGCTGCCGACGAGTCCCGCGGCCAGACCCAGCAGAGACGTGCCCAGCATCACAACCTGCGTGTTGTAATCCCGAAGCAGCAGCACCCGCCGCCACTGCGCCCAGTCCGGCCAGGTGATATTGCGATTCGTGAGCGATTGGGCAGCGGCCAAAGCGGAAAGCGGAAAGCGGCGAGCGGCAGGCCGAAAGCCGGACGCGCTCCGACAAATCTGAAATCCGGAATCTGAACTCTCAGATCCAGTGTCTGAACACTGAACACCGAGCGCTGAACACTCCCCCTGCGCGTCGCATCGGCAGGCCACCGATACCAGGATTGCAAGCATCAGGATTAACCGAGCGATCACAGGCTTCGCTCCCGGCGGCGCATGGCTTCGGTCGCTTCGTCGAGCAGCGTGAGACGGCCTCCGTAAGTTCGTTCGAGATTCTCGCGAGTGAACACCGTCGAAGTCGGCCCGCTCGCAACAACTCGCATGTTGAGCAGCACCACGGAATCGAAGTATTCGGGCACGGTGTGCAAGTCATGATGAATCACAATCGCCGTCTTGCCGACCGCGCGCATATCCCGCAGGATTTCAACGATTGCCTTCTCCGTCGCGGCATCGACCGCCGAGAACGGTTCGTCCATCAGATACAGATCGGCATCCTGCACCAGCGCACGAGCAAGAAATGTGCGCTGCTGCTGGCCACCGGATAACTGGCTGATCTGCCGTCCCGCCAGTTCGCCGATGCCAACGCGCTCCAGCGCCTGCCGGGCCAGGTCGCGATGTTTACGACGCACCGGCATGCACCAGCCAATTTGTCCGTACAGCCCCATCGTGACGACGTCCTGGACGCTGATCGGAAAGTCCCAGTCCACGCTTTCGCGCTGAGGCACATAGCCGACTCGATGGCGGTTCTGTTTGTATGTCTGTCCGAAGATCTCGATGCGTCCCGACGCCTTCGGTACGAGGTCCATCACGGCTTTCAGGACCGTGCTTTTGCCGGCACCATTCGGCCCGACGATGCCGACGAGCTGCCCCGGCTGAACGTCAAAGCCGACATCCCAGATCACCGGCTTCCGGTGCCATGCCACGGTCAGATCCCGAATGGAAAGCGGCAACGCCTGCTGCATCATGGCTGCTCCTTCGGAGCGCTGAGTTTCCCCGAGAACCCTCGTTCCGGTGCTGTCCCTCCCAGCGCCCGTGTTACCGTCGTGATGTTGTGATCGAGCATTCCGATGTACGTTCCTTCGTATGTGCCGTCTGAGCCCATGGCGTCGGAAAACAACTCACCGCCGATGATGACTTCGTGGCCTCGTGATTTTGCACCGTCAATCAATGCCTGAATGTTCTTCGGCGGGACGCTGCTTTCGACGAACACCGCTGAGAGTTTCCGCTCAACCAGCAGGTCCACCAGTTCATTGATTCGCTGCAACCCGGCCTCGGATTCGGTCGACAAGCCCTGCACACCAACGACTTCCAGTCCATAGGCTCGCCCGAAATAACCAAACGCATCGTGCGAAGTCACAAGCACCCGACGATCTTTCGGAATCGACGCAATGCTGGTGAGACCATACTCGTGCAGTGATTTGAGTTTGATCCGGTATTCTTCCGTACGCATTTTGAAGTCGGACGAATGCGCAGGATCGGACGTGCTGAGTGCGTGAGAAATGACATCCGCGCAGCTCGCCCAGGCGGCCACATCCATCCAGACATGCGGATCCGGATGTCCGGCGGAACCCTCGGGCCGCAGCAACTGATCTTCAGGCAGTTTCGATGTGACTGCAAACACCGGTTGGCTTCCGGCAACCTCATCCAGAGTGTCCTGCAGGCGACCTTCCAGCATCAGTCCGCCGGAGAAGACGATCTCCGCACCAATGATCTGCCGCACGTCGTCGCGCGTAGCCTTGTAGAGGTGCGGATCAACGCCGGAGCCCATGAGTTGAGCAACCTCGACCTGCGGGCCGCCGATCTCACGCACCACGTCGGCCACCATGCCGACCGTCGCGACGACTCGCAGCGGTTTTGACTCACCGGTTGCCGTGACTGGACTTTTGTCGGTTGCTTCACCGCAACCGATTAAGGCTGCAAGGGCGATCAGACAATGGAGCGCCACGCTGCGTGCTGCCACTCTGAGACACACGAATGCAATTGTCATCACGGAATTTCTCTTGGCAAAGATCGAGGATCACGGGCGCCGTCCGTTTGCTAATTGTAGCCTAAGCTACATTTCGTCCTGCCGAAGTCTATCGCGTTAATCATTCTGGTCAAGTCGTGGTTATCCGGAAGTCTCTCCGGCCAATCATGGCCTGACTTCATCCGCCACGACGTCAACGGTCGCTCGCCCGAGAAAATCGAGCAGCGGAATGAACAGCAGAGTGCCGCTGCCGACTTCATTAGACAAGGCCGAATCGGCAACTTTCAGATGAGTCAATCCGACTCGATCCGGGCCGCGCGTCGAATCGAGCGGCATCCACTTGCCGTCCAGCAGGGCTTCGGTCCACATGTGCGGGACCAGCGACTCCGGTTTCGGAACAATGACAAATCCGACGACGACTCGCGAAGGAATGCCCTGACATCTCAGCAGCGTTGCCAGCAGCACAGCGTGTTCGGTACAGTCACCGCGGAAGTTTTTCGCGACGGTGGTGGCCGGCTGCAGCGAGGTTGAGAACGGCGAGAATCGCATGTGCTTCCAGACGTGCTGAGTCAGTCGGCGGCATTTTTCCGCAGGCAGCGACGTGCTGCCGGCCGCAATGATCGCCATCCGCTTCAGATCCTCATTGTCCGAGTTGATCCACCTGGAGCTGTCAGTGAACACCGGATCGATCCGGGGCCCCCGGCGAGACGTGACGTTCCCCGGATCATCAGCCTGAGGCAGGACCGGCCGCGTCAGTGAGATGATCAGTTCATTGGGCGCCGACTGTTCGACAACCTGAAAGTCGCTGGAAGGCAGCGAGACCTGCTCAGCGGCACCGACCGTGAGTTTCAGACGCAGCGTATTCCCCTGATCCAGCTTCTGCGGTGCTTTTCGCAGCGGCAGCGCGCCATGGAACTGAAGGTCGAGTCCCTGCAGCGACTCCGCACCGAAAGCTCCGGCGGCATCGGTGCGTTCGAGCCGAAGCGTCTGGCCCATCAGCGGCTGCTCGATCCGGACCACGAATTCGCGGTCGTCATAGAAAACGGACGATTTTGTCTCGGGGGAGTTCGTCGGCCAGTAGTCGATCCGCGTCACCTGGATCGTTTTCCCTTCGCCGGTCTGCAGACTCTGCGCACCGGCCTGATGAATCTCGATGTCGGCAATCGCAGCCGTTTCGGGAAACAGCACCGGGCTGGTCCAAAGCTTCTGGCTGTTGCGGGAAGCCGTCGCCATCCAAGCCGGCAGAATCGACGATCTCGGATGCACGTTTGCGGCCAGCAATTCGGCTCTGGACGTGCCGGCAGAGGTTTCCGTTAAGTCAAAACCGGTGTTGACGGTGTTCCAGACACCGGTCCGCAGGAGCAACGAACCGTCCGCCGACGTCCGTCGGAGCGACCAGCTTTGCAGCAGTCCGTCGGGGGTCTCCACGGTTTCCAGATGCGCCGACACAGACACGTCGTTGCCGAAGCGACGGAGCTTGATTCGCGTGTCCCGGACGCGCCGCACCAGCCCAGGACGGGAAGCCCCGGGCCCCGACGCCGCTGACAGCGCTGGCATTGTGGTGAGCGATTCATAACCCACCGGTCGGCCATCAAATTCAATCCGGAACCACTCGTCCCGCGCCCCGGACGTCTGCGGCATCGCACCGGACTGATTGCCTGAAGAACGCCCCGAGATCTGCGGCTGCTGCGTGGTGAACTGCCCGGACCCACAGAGCGACAGGGCGATTCCGGCGAACAACACAGGATATACCGAGCGCGTCATGATGCGGAGTATCACAGATTGCGGCTCCCAGATCATCACCGGATCTGTGTGGCCGTTTCAGCGGACGGGTCTCCAGACCCATCCTGTGAATCGCATCTACTCTTGACGCGAACGCCGACCCTGCGCGTCGTAGCAATTCTGCCGACGCTGACGGCAGCGTCTGCAGGCGGAACAGTTTCTCCCGGCGGAACGTTCGTGCTCCGGATTAGGCGCTTCCCCGCAAAATCGTCGATTCACCTAAATCCGAACGGCTGCTTTTGCACTGAGTGCTAGCTTTCTGCGGGCTGGCTGACAGGGACATTACAGCTTCTGCGCGGAAACACGGTCATGAGCTTCCTTAAGAATTTCCTGAAGACAAACTATCGCGACGGCGAATCGCCCAAAGGCGTCAGCGGCTTCCGCAATCTGTCGGAGGATCAACTGGAAGCACACATGGGCATTGCCCGTTACGGCGATTTCACCCTGACCGACGCTGTGCGGCCTTCCTACAACCTGGAAATCGTTCCTCGAACCGGGTACCGGCATGAATGGTATGTCGATCAGGATTCAGGTGCCCGCATTCCGGTGCTGATGGCGTCCGTGTCCCGCGAGAAACTGTTCGACGCATTTCTGTCACTGCTCGACCCGCTCGGCGAGACGGTCGATGTGGTCCTTGAGACCAGTCATGACAAAAACAATGGTCAGCATACCGATCTGTATCGTGAGCAGATCGACATGCCGGTGCTGCAGAGCATTCTTTACGACTATGAAGATTTGCTGTTGGACGACGGCTGTTGCGGGATCGCGATTCTGAACCCCCGAAAGCCGATGGAAGTGCAGCTGGATGAACATAAACTGATGTTCGTTTATGGCCATGAGAATTCCGCCTACGAGGCGGCTCTGCACGACAACACGGTCCGCTGCATGGATAACCTGCGATTCATCACAGAAGCCGAGCACGTTCATTCGTCCAGCGACGAATTCCAGCAGCGGTTTGAACAACTCTGCTATCAGCTGGGAATTGAAAACTGATCTTTCTGAGACAACCCCGGGAGGTTCCGATGAAGTGGTCCCCTCCACGCATCGCACACTGCCAGAGTCTGGCACATCGATTCACCCTGATGACACTCGCCTGCACCGGACTCAGTTCCGGCTGCACGGCAATACCCGTGATGCAGTCCGCATCTGCCTTGATCACGCACTCTGCGACGGCAACATCTGAGTCTGCGAAGGAAGAACCATACACCGCAGCGGAAAAAGCTCGCCTCGCGGCAATGTCTGCGGTGCCGCAATTCGACGATCCGGCGAGAACGCCGAAACTGGCCACGACGGATTCTTCCGGAGTCGTCGTCGCTGCTCCGAAGCCATTCGCATGGGAACGCACCGGGAAGAGTTCCGGCGACCGACCGTTTCTCACCGCGACTCTCGGCGACGACGGTTACCGAACTTTGGTCGTCGGCAGCGTTCGCGGACACGACCCGATGGCACTGGAACTTGTCGATCGTCTGACCCGTCGTCTGCACGAGGACAGTCTCATTCTCGGTGGTTTTGAATCGACCGTGATCCGCACCCTAAACCCTGACGGTGAGTCCAGTCGGACACTCCTGAACCAAAAAGGTCAGTATGTGAACCACGGCTTTCCGAAGACCGGTGACGCTCCGAACGTCGAACAGCCGGTCGAAGTGTCGTTTCTGCTCAGCCGTCTGAAGGAATTGCAGCCGCAGCGAGTCCTGCATTTGCGGACCATCGACGGGAATGTCGGTCTGATCGCGGCGAGTTCCAGTTGTCAGGCGGCAGCAAAAGAAGCGGCTGAGTGGCTGAATTTCAGACTCGTCAGTCTGCCGGACAATGCCGTCGCCGGTTCGCTGGAGCGCTACCTGGCTGCAAGAGGCATTTCCGACATCATCACCATCGCCATTCCGACTACGACAAAAAACGCCGAGCTTTGGGACAGGTACGGCGACACATTGCTCAACCTGTTGCTCAGTGAAGACCTGGCATCGCGTGAAATCGCCCGCCGGCAGGCTCAGCAGTCATCTGCCGACCGGCGGAATACAAGTCCCGGGAAGTAGCCGACAATTCGTGGCAACTCTGAAACCCGGCGAGCGGAGGGCGTGAACCCTCGGACGTGAATGACCAATGACCAAGTCTCATTGATCAATGTGCTTCAGTTGCGCGGCACCGTGTTTCCACTGGTCATTGCGACTTGGCCATTGGACACTCCAACGTTACCCCTGCTGCTTCGCGAGCGCGACATCGTCGAAGCGGAGCTTCCCGCCGCTCAGCGTGACCGAATGCGGAAACCGGCCTGCGAGTTCGTCGCTGTGTGTGACACACAGCAGTGCCGTGTCGTTCTCTGCGGCGATCTCCAGCAGCAGTGTACCAATCTGTTGAGCCGTCTCCGGATCGAGATTCCCGGTCGGCTCGTCCGCCAGCAGCAGCGACGGCTGATGTACCAGCGCGCGGCACACGGCGACACGCTGTCGTTCACCGCCGGAGAGACGCCCTGGTCGCTGGTGCAGGCGATGTGACAACCCGACTCGATCAATCAGCTGCTCAGCCCGAGTTCGCACATTTCCTTCAGCCCCGAATCCGGCCAGAGTCGGCAGCAGCACATTCTCGAGCACACTGCATTGCGGCAACAACTGATGATCCTGAAAGATGAATCCGATGTGCTGATTCCGGAAGGCGGCAAGTCGCCCGGAACCGAGTCGCCAGGGATTCTCACCAAGCAGCTCAATCAGCCCGGAAGTTGGCTTATCCAGAGTTCCGGCCAGATACAGCAGCGTACTCTTGCCGCATCCCGACGGGCCACGAATCGCCACGGCACTGCCGGACAACACTTTCAGACTGACGTCTTTCAGGATCGCAATCGGTCCGCCAGGTGAATCGAACGTCCGAGTGACACTGTGCATGTGGAGAACAAGCGGCATTGTAAAACCCCAAACAGGCGCGCGGCGGGTGTGAACCCGCCGAGGACTTCAGCAGCGTCGATCCGGGAGCGTCAACTCCCTCCACAGAGTCTATCAAATTCCAAACCTGACAGACGGATGCCATGCACCGCCTCGGTGGGTTCACACCCACCGCTCGCCGTTTCCCCCACATCATCGATCATTCCCCCTCACGATGTTCCTGAATCATTGACCGGTATTCCTCAGGGATCTCCAGTGATTCCATCGGCAGACCTGGTCGGACAACGCAGCAGACAGTTTTCATTGAGCCACGGGCAACGGACCGGTCACCGTTTCTAATCGCGACGTCGTAAGTGATCGACTTCACACCGAGCCGGGAAACGGTCAGGCGCAGGGTCAGGATATCTTCGTAACGAGCGGGCGATTCGAAACGGCAGTTCGCGGTGACTCGCGGCCAGCCGATGGTGCTGCCGTCCGGCAGATGACGGACGATCGAAAGTCCAAGCGACCGGAAGAAGTCGTGCTCGACCTGCTCCATCCATCGATAGAAATTCGCAAAGTGAACAATGCCGGCCATGTCCGTCTCACAGAACTCAACACGGCGCGTGGTCTCGAAGAAAGATGCCATGGACGTTTTAGTTCAGGGGCGCTGCGAAAAGGTGCACTGATGGAGATGACGTGTGTCGTTTGGGCCGCGAACGGAATGATACACGCTTCGCGGGGGAAAATGACACATACCCGCCCGGCTTGGGAACTACGGCCTGTCGGTGACGGCGGAGCGTGCGGCACATCGGCGACATGACAGCCCGCCTGGTCGGCAGAATCGCGGATCACCAAATGCACAAGAAGCCTGGCATCATGACAATGCCAGGCTTCTGAACTCGAACTCCTGATGCACAACAAGATGCTGTCAGCTCATGAAGCTGTTCTGAGCATATTGAACCATGAACTGGTCAATCGCCACGGAACCGGAGCGAGTTGCGTTCTGGACTCGAACAACTCCCGAAACCGGTGTGCTTCGAACAGTCGCGACGTAACCTTCTGTGTCTGAAACATCGTCGTTCTCGATGGCCGTTACCGTTTCGTCAGAGGGAAGTTCTTCCGGATCAGCCGGCTTCACTTCCGGTGCAATCGTTTCGGCGGAGTTCTCGAACAACGGTGTGAGACTGTTCAGCTCTTCCGATTCGGTCGTTGCGCTGGCTGCGGAAAGACTTCGGGACTTGCTGCGAAGAACCGGCGAGACCGACTGCGGGACAGGTTCAGAAACGATGGCAACGGGCTCTTCGGACTGAGCGATCAGGGCCGAGACGGCGGCAGCAGTGTCTTTTCTGTCAAACAGGACCGTCGTCCGAACAGCCACGGAGCTGAAGATCGGCGTCGGTGCCGACGGCAATTCGACTTCATCCACTGATCTCTGCCTGTCAGAGTCAACGACCGCACCGAATGACATTGCGAAATAGATCTCAGGTTCACTTCCGCCGTACGGAATCTCTCCGCCGTCGGCCAAAACTTCATTGCCGTCATACAGAGATCCTCCGTCTGTTTCGGCGTCGACAATCTCGAACTCGCTGCCGTCCGTGACGTCAATGAACTCATTGCCAACGCTGAAGGACTCGTCCCACGGGAGCGGGTCGACGGCATACAGCACGATGGAATCATCAATGATGACTTCGCCTTCTGTTCCGTCCATCGGTCCTCGGCGAACCCAGTGCCAGTCGAAGTCATCCCTCACCACTTCGCCGTCGGGACCGAGGTATTCCCAAGGCACCTCAACGACTTCACCGTCGACTGGACCGTCTTCGCTGACCGGCCCGTCAACCGGGTCTTCACCGCCAGGACCATTCGCCCAGCCGATCGAAGGGTCTTCCGGATATCTGAATTCAGAGATCATCATTTCGGGTATCTCGCCGTCGACAGCAGTGAGTTCATCCGGGAACAGCCAGGACGGATCCCAGCCTTCCGGGGCGACTCCGCCAATGAGCTGATGAATGGCCCATTCGCTGCGGATCATTTCACCGGCATCCGGTATCGGTTGAGCGTCTGAATCAAGCAAGACGATGTCAAGAGGCGGCATCACCCACGAAGGCTCCCAGCCTTCCGGATACGGCAGTTGCCCGAATTCCACACTTGAAGATTCGTCTGTGGTTTCACCGTCGACTTCCGAAACGACAGATTCCTGACGCTTAAGCCACCACTCCGGCGGGGCTGCGGGATACCAGCCTTCAGCCGACGGGTAATCGATCCCGTCAAACGGACGACCGTCCGGCGAAGTGTCTTCAGTCAGTACCAGACCGTCCGGGACAGGTGCAATCAACAACGTGAAGCGAGTGAATTCATCCGGATTCAGCGGCTCTGCTTCGCTGCCGTCGGTCCGGCAGTCTTCGAACGTCACAAGTTCGTCATCACCGATCGGTGACTCGTCTCCCTGAGACTCAATCGAAGCCTCCACAAGATCGACAACTTCGGCATCGGCAACAGCAATCGCTGCGGCACTCAGGAGTGCTCGTGTCTCACAGGCTTCAGCCTGGCCCGACAGTTTGTGAGAACCCGACTTGCGACGATTTCCGATTCTGGACACGAGGGCCATTTGAACACCTTTCAGAACGTCAGCAGACGCAATGCGCGGCTGTTGGAGATTTCGGAATCATGAAGACCGCCGGGGATCAGACGCAATCGCAGAACTTGCCGGAGCGCAAGATTCTTGCTCTGTCCGAACAGACCCCATCAGGATGACGTCGACGGAAACGGACTCCGGCAAGGTCCTGCAGAACCCTGTTTGCCCTGCATTTCCCGGGCGACACTCAGAACAGGGACATTTCACGCCGTGATTTCCGATGATTCGGCGCTCCATACGACACGCTTGAAAGAATTCCGGCCAGCGGAGTACGAATTGCTGTCGCTACAGCGAATTCCGCCCAGATCCATTCATGTCGGCAGCTTCGGCGGATTGTCCCGCCCGCCGAGGCTTGCGGGCAACAAGCACGATGCGCCAGCGAGTGGCAATTCTGTAAATGCACGACGCTCCAGTTTGGAAGTTGTGATATTGGCATTCGGCAGCCCGTAGTGCGTTTCAACCCGAAGGGTTTTCAGCGGGTAGCCGGTGGTTGAGCGAAGCGACACCACCGGTCGCCGGATTGACTGCCGTGGACGCACCCCGACAGGGCAACGCCGTTAAGGATTTTCCAAAGGCAGAGACCAGGGAGGAATTTTACGCTGAAAGCGTTTCATTCCACAGCCTGGGGTCAGCAATTCGCGAAGGCGAATGCGCCACCCCAGGAATCGCAGCCCTTGAGATCTGAACGCTGAAAGCGTTCCACAAGGCGTTATTGTGCAACGCCTTCAGCGTAGGTTTCCGGTGGGCGATCTTCAACCTGGGGTTCCGCTCGACGGCTGCACCGTCTCACTGACCCCAAGCTTCGGAATGCAACGCTTTCAGCGTAAAGACAGTTCGATAATCAGCTCTTTTGTTGCCCAGAATCCTTAACGGCGTTGCCGGCAGGGGTCGCAGAAGTGCGGCTGTGACCCCTGCCGGGGTATCGTCGAGACTTTCTCAACGATCCGGCGGTGCGGTGCGCGACCGCCGGCTACCCGCTGCGAACCTTCCAGGTTCAAGACAATTCAGTGATTCCGTAAATCTCGCAACTTCAAAACGCGCCAGCGAGTGGCGATTCTGTAATCCACTCGCTTGCGCGTCTTGGGTGTGGACTGAACTGGCGCAGAAGCCGTTGAACCATCGGGGCGTGCCCGGCGGCGGGTTGGTGCGTGACGGGCGAGCGGTGCTACGATGCACTCGCTGACTTTGCTGTCCCTGCAACTGTCTCGTTGCTCGGAAGGCCGGTCGGCGGAGTCCCGGCGCGCCTGGAGACAACTGTAGGTCCTATGAGCATCGACGACTACAACCCGTTCGCCGCGCCGGAGTCCGGCAGGGAGTTTGTCAAGCCGGAGACGACTTCCGATGAAGCTGTTCGGCGCCAGCACATGGTCTGCGAGCAGAATATTCATTCGATCGCGGGGCTGATGATTCTCGGTGGTCTTCTGGCTGCTCTGGGATCATTTGTGTTTGCCTTTGTGTTTGCCGTTGTGTTCCCTGTTTCGACAAACTTTGCCGGCACGTTTCTGGCAGGCAGTTGCGGAGTGCTTGCCGCTGGACATCTGATTGTCTCAGTCGGGCTCTTTCGACTGCGCGCATGGGCTCGACCGTGGGCGATCCTGATCAGCGCATTGTGGCTGTTTGCGTTTCCGTTCGGAACCCTCATAGCCGTCGGGGCAATATTTATGCTGGTTCGTCCGGCGGCATCCGTCGTTCTGACGGACGACTACAAGCAGCTGATCACCCGGACTCCGCACATCCGGCTCAAAACTTCAATCACTTCACTCGTGTTCGGGCTGTTCGGGCTGATCGGACTGACCGGACTGATCGGAATTGTGCTGCTGTTTCTGTTGATCTGACCCGCATGACGGGGTGCGCCGGTGCCTTCGGCTGGGCGTTAAACCGGGTGCCGTCGCATTACGGACGCGAGCCGGCGTTTGAGCGCGGTGCCGGATGTTCGGAGGGCTCGGAAAGCGTTGAGTCCTCATCGCAGCCATCAGATCCGCGTGACAAAACAACGTCGCGGAACGAAACACTTGCCAGGTCCGCGGCTGCCTCCAGAGCGATCCATTTTCGAAGGCAGTCGCGGCAATGGCAGAGATGACTGAGGAAGGCCGAGGACTCGTCGTCACTCGGCTCTTCCGGCCAGTCAAGCATCAGAGAGTGCAACACCTGCCGACATTCGTCAGATGTTGCGGATGACGTGAAAATCTCGGGCATCGTCTTCATTGTTGGGTACCCAGAGTCTGTCGCAGCCGTTCCAGGGCTCGTTGCTTGCGTCGCGTCACAGCCTGCGGTGAGAGCTTGAGCTGAGTCGCGATTTCTGTTCCGTCATAACCTGATCGCAGCATCTCAATCACCAGTCGTTCGTCCGAGGGAAGTGATTCGATCAGCTGCTTCAGATCCATGACCAGTCCATAATCCGGAACACAATCCGCCGGCTCGAATTCGAGTTGCACTTCTGCAGCCGATCCTCGCTGGCTTCTTTTCCGCAGCTTTCCGAAAGCCCGTTCGGCCGCACGGCCGACAGCCTGTCGAAGAGTCTGCTCCTGTGTTGCCGGAACAACGGCCGGATCGATGGGCTCCGGCGGCGAATAGTTCAGGTCAATCCATGCGTCCTGAAACAGATCTTCGGCGTCATGAACGGTCGAAAGGTGTCTGTTTCGCTGATAGTGATAACGAATGAGACTCCGCATTCGGGAGTCGTCAGTGGAATGAGACATGCATCGGCTCCATTGTGAAAATGGGAGCCGAGTTTTGTCCTGCGGTCGCGGTCAGAGTGGTTTGCTGCAGCTGAATCATCAATCAGCCGACAAGTTCTCTCAACCGGACCTCAGAACTCACTCTCGGCCCCGAAAAGGACAGAAATTCGGGTGACTGCATCTCAACAGTCACCAGCGAAGGTCCTCTCGGGGCAATGCTGTATCTCAATCGCCTCAGCAGATCGGCTGACGCTTCCTCAGCGACTACACGAAGTTGGGGGTCTCGCGAACCAGACGGGGGCGCCCTCGGGTTGACGACGTATTTCAGTTCGCGGGGATAGGAATCCGTTTCAATCCGATCGGGCGGCTCGTCATTCGACCGCACGATCGATTCCAGCACTTTTTCACCGAAACCCTGGCGGTTGCCATCACGCATTCGGCGGACAACGGCCGGCGAAGCGCCCGTAGACAACTCTGTGCAAGGCGGGGCAGTGGTTGCGCTGAACAGCGGCGCTGCCTCCGACAGGACAGGGAAGAGACGAGTCTCTTCTTCCGTCTGCCAGGTTTTGCTGATCATGCCCTGGCCAACAGCCTTCCGCGTTGATGCATGCCCGTCGACCAGCTTTTCACCCGTAGTCTTGCCGGACGACCGGTCACCGCATCCAGGACCCATCGCGGGAATCGCATTGCTGATTGCCAGGGTCTCCGGGAAGCCTGTTTCGGCTTGGAGCCACGATGGCGGGCGCAGCCACTCCCAGCCACGAGTCAGCAATCGGATCGCAGCAGATCGCTGCCACCACGAGGTTTCTGTTACCGCAAAACTCAGTACGACCGACCGGTGAGCCGGACCAGCCAGCGCGCGTTCGTGTTGTGGATTGAGGATCCGTGTTGAGGGCGCTGGCTCTGAATTCGCAAACAGCCGCGACTCTGCGGGTGAACTCGTCGGCCGCTGGTCAGCGATTCCGCTCAGATGGTCAAGCAGTCCCGAACCGTCGAATAACTGATCGATCAGCACTGACGGCAGACTCGGTTCGTCGATCGTCAGTTCCCGGTCGTTCGAAGCCTCTAAGCCGGACGTCGTAAAGTCCGATGAATCGACCGCCTGATCCGGCTCTGTTACCGGATCCTGAAATTCCGGTCGAGCGATCAGGACGGTCGAATTCCAGTCACCCGCAATCAGTTGACGCCATGCATCATCGTCCGAAGTCGAGTCTGTGCCGTCCCGGAGAGACTCCAGTACGAGCGTCAGCTGACCTCGGAACTGCTGCACGTTTGTGTCCTGCTCGATCCGGCTCCATTCGGCAGCAAGACCTTCGCCGGGGACCTGCGACGCATCTTCTACCCCTTCCGCGATCTCCAGAATCCGATCGGGCGAATCTGGTCCTGCGTCGTGACTGAAAAGCTCGCCCGGGATGAGCAACGGCGTTGCGCTGAGAACTTGCCGTATTTCGAGCGATTCGAGTGCCGCGCCGAATCCATTCGCCGGGGATTTCCCGCGACGTGCCGAGGATTCGCCGGCCAGCATCGATTTCAGCGCACGAGCGATCGAACTCGACGTCGCGGTCCGTCTGCGATGTCGAGCGAGCCTCAGCTGCTGCAAAATCCGGCCGAAATTCATTTGCCAGCTTCCTGCGACAGACGTCGCAGCCCAGAACAGGCTCTTCCATGATCCCGTCTTTGCTGGGGACAATGGTCGGCCTGAATTCCGGCAGCTTCCTGGAAAAACTCCCGTGCCACCAGTGGATTCACCGTGGATCGCGGCTCGAATCCGACGTGGATCCGGTCAAAACGGGCTTTATGGCTGAATCGCGTGTTGTCGCAATCGAATGAGCAGCGACCCGTCAGCAGTCTCAGAAAACAAAACCGATCTTGGCACCGCGGCTGAAACCGCGGACAGTCTTACGGACAGATACGCTGCAGAGGAGCTCGACCAGATGCTTTTCGAGACAAAGACTGAACCACTCGCCGCTCCGGGTCAGTTCATCAGACGACTAATTTTTTGCGGTCTGATATCCACCCTGATTATCGCGTTCAGTCTCGCGATCGGCGTCCTTGGATACTGGTGGCTGGGGCGATTGTCCTGGGTCGACGCGCTGCTGAATGCATCGATGATTTTGGCCGGCATGGGACCGGTGGCCGAACTGAAATCTGCTCCCGCCAAACTGTTCGCGTCATTCTATGCGTTATTCAGCGGCGTCGTATTTCTGGGTGCGATGGCCGTAACGCTGTCACCCGTGTATCACCGCGTCATGCACCATTTTCATCTGGCCGAGGAAGATCTGACAGCGGAAGACAGACCATGATCACTGGCGCGACAGGATTCCGGACACCGCGCTGCGAATACTGCCGTCACTCACCGTGTCGCGCGAACAACTCGTCACGCTGAGCGAACCGCGGGTTCTTCCAGTAGGGTTGGCCGTACGCCGCGATGTCAAACTGCGGCGACGGTGATCCTCGGCGCGAAACAAGACGCAGCAGAATACAGGCTTCAATATCCTGCAGCACGGTGCTGTCCCAGAACTCGATGCCGTAATCCGGCGACGGATCAAAAACTGTGAGACCTGCACGCTGGCAATGACCCAGGCTCACGACGGAATGTCCCACATGCGTGCCAAATCCGGATTCCGCTGCGCGGGCTGCTGATTCGGGTCCGAAGGTCAGCGAGAGGATTCCCAGCGGCGGTCGGCCGCGAACAAGCTCCGCGGCCGGAATCTCTTCCGCAATCACGTCCCATTCGGTTCCCGCCGTCTTCAGCTTGAGGCCCCTGTAAACACCCAGCCAGTGCGTCCCGCGTCGCGTCAGGCAAAGTTCAGCCAGCTCTCCTTCCGTAGCTGAGATGCCATGAATTCGCAGCAGCCCTGCCGCACAGGCGACTGAACAGGTGCTGTCGGTGGTCTGGAAGTCCAGCAACTGGTCGTGCATCAGCGGCAAACAGCGCGGAGCATCACCGAGCAACGGACGAGCCAGCGAATAGCCGCAAAGTCCGGCCATCATCGTGGTGAGAATCATCCGCCGAGCCATCGCGACCCGTTTCGTCCGGATGCAGATCCCGACAAAGAATGAACCGCTCACAGGCAGCCAGTTGCCGAGAATGATGGCTCCGGAAAAAGGCAGGAGCCGGCTAAGCAGCGGACGGTCCCAGATCCAGATCAGATACACCGCCATCAGTCCACACACACCGGCGAGCGATGCTGTCACGATCCCCTTGGCAGCCTTCTTCTGCAGCTCAGCACCGCCTGTCGCGGCAATCACACAGAGGATGATCATCCCCGCAAGGCTGAGCTGCAGATCGAGCATTTCAGTTCTCCGGACCTGATGTCGGGAACGTCAATCGCTGAGCCCGTCGGTTCGTCATCGACCGGGTCAGGACAAGGGCGGTGAAGTTTGTGTGAAGATTGTGTGTGTTTTGAGAGTACCCCGCAATATCTTTTCTTCGTCCATCGATCCATACAATTCTGCAAGAATTGTGCAGCTGTGGAAATAATTCTTGTATTTCCGTTTTTAATGGAAGTCATTCGGCCAGCCTTACGCGACGGTCAGGTAGACCAGCAATCCGGTCTGGTAAGTCGCCACGGAGGCAGCCACCGGAAACAGAATCCGGCTGCGACACAACCACATCCCGGTCAGCGTCGACAGAACGATCAATGTGCCGGCCAGTTTGGTTCGTACGAAAACCCCGACGCTTCCGTCACCCTGCTGCAGCAGCCATTGCCCGATCGGATTCTCTTCCAGGTCGATGATCCAGTCGCTGAAGCGGATAACGAGATAGGTGTCGTACACCGAGACGGCAGTGATCACCACCATCAGGAACGGAAACCATAGCTGCCACCTGCGAACTTCAGACACAATTCCGTGCATGGACTCACTCCCTGCTCTGCAGCGACAGGACCTCGCGTCCATCGCCCTCCGGGAAACAGCGGGCTGTTGAACGGTCAACGGCCCCCACGCATCGTTTGTCGCGATGAACGCGGAACATTCGATGAAGCTGCTAAGGCAACCGCTGCGCCGAAGCCGTGCCAGTTCCGAAGTTCAGGATTCAGAATTCATCAGTTCTTGATGTCCCCTGGACACTTGTGAGGCCTCTTGAAGGTGAACACCATAAAGCTCCGCTGAAGCGGATGGCAGGTTTGCACGAATGAGCGGCGAAGCCTGTTCAAAGCCTCATCAGGAAACGGAGTACCGGAAATTCGTTGTCCGCTTTGGGAACGACCGCATGCTGCATCCGGAAGCAGCGCTGACCAATTCTCGGGAGCGCGTTTGGGCGAAGCGCAGAATCTGCAGCTTTGCGCGATACCGCTGGCCGCGCATCGTCGCGTGACTTCGAAGCCAATGGCGTTAGCGAACCGGGTCACTCGATGCGCACCCACCCTGCTCAAGTCCAGAGGCAGGAGTCCCCTCTCGCAGACTTTCCCGCCAAGCGCAGAACCAGGACCACTCCGTAATGCAATCATCCTTCGGCGTGAGCAGGATGATCAGCCGAGCGGCCAGCGATCAGTTCTCCATCACTTCCTTCTCTTTGGAGGCCGCTTTGTCGTTGACCAGGGCCTCGTACTTCTTTGTCAGGTCCTGAACCTGCTCCTTCGTCTGCTTGCAGTCATCTTCGGAAAACAACTTTGCCTTCTCGGATGTGTCCGCATGTTTGTTGGCATCGCGTCGGACATTTCGGATCGCAACTCGCGATTCTTCAGCCAACTCCTTGATGCGGCCCGCCATCTGCTTGCGGCGTTCAGTGGACAATGGCGGAACATTCAGCCGGATGACTCGTCCGTCATTGTTTGGCACCATGCCCAGTTCGCTGGACGTGATCCCCTTGGCGATGGCATCCAGAGTACTGGTGTCGAATGGCCGGATCAGAATCTGCTGAGGCTCGGGCACACTGATATTGGCGATCTGCTTCAGCGGCGTCGGCGAGCCGTAATATTCAACTCGCACAGAATCCACCAGCCCCGGATTGGCGCGCCCGGTACGAATGCCCTTTAGTGCGTTGGCGAGCACACTCACGGCCTTTTCCATACGCTCTTCAGCGTCCAGCAGAATCTCGTCCTGATCCATTTCAGTGTCCCCTCTTACTCTTAATCCTGCTCTTCATCTGAATCCGGCAGCGAATTTTCCCGCCATCAGGCCTCGGTGGCGGTTCTCTGTGTGCCAGCCGCGACTACTCTTCCAGTTCCTCTTCTCGGCGATTCGCATCGAACAGTTCGTTCTGCACGGGAATCAGACAGTCCAATATCGAGTGCAGCACTTCCGCCGGCGAACCGTTCGCATCCACTTCATGTATGATCGCCGGATCGTACTGCTGCAGCACGGGTGCCGTCACTTCACGATAGACATCGAACCGTCGGCGGATGATGTCTTCGTTCGCATCATCAGTCCGGTTTTCACGAATCGCCCGGCGACGGATGCGGTGGATCATGTCCTCTTCGTCTGAACACTTCAGATAGATGATCCGGTGAATCTCCAGATGATTGCGGATCATCTCCACCTGATGCACATTCCGCGGCATTCCGTCCAGAATCAAAAGGTCTTCACGCGGCTTAAACCAGGAGAGCGACACATACGCATCAACGGCCTTCCGCCAGATTTTGATGGTCAGGTCGTCCGGAACGAGCTCGCCCTTTGAGATGTGCTTGTAGACTTCGCGGCCATTCGGGGAGCCGATGTCGATCGACCGGAATACGTCTCCAACCGACAGATGGAAGAACCCCGGAATGTGTGCCAGAATTCCGCCCTGAGTCCCCTTTCCAACGCCGGGAGGTCCGAATAACGGAACACATCGATAGAGATTGGCGTTGGTCATCTGACTCGGTGTCCTGATCGCGTGGCCGGAATTGTCGTGACTCCTTCCCGCACCTGCACAGAGAGCGGCATGGCGCTAGCCGCCGGTTGTTTGCAGCGGTTTCAGGAACAGTCACCGGTGGCTAGCGCCAGTCCGCTCTCTAAACCCAGACCACCGGGGTGAACCCGGTGGCGGAAACGTGCAGCGGCAGGGGCGGCGGGAGTATGACGAAGCCCGCTGTGGCTGACCAGCGGTCAACGTCGAGATTGGCAGGCCCGCGAGAGTGTTCCGACGAGTAGGGAAAGGCGAGCGGTGGGTGTCAACCCACCGAGGAAGCCCGCGGGATTTGTCTCACCGGTGGCGGGCGGCTCGATCCGTGTGCCAGAATTTGTTTGCCTCTGATCGACGACGAGCGCGCGAACCCTCGGAGGCTTCACAGCCTCCGCTCGCCAAACGCCGTTCGCGAATTCACACCACCGGACGGCGAAGCTGAGTCGTGGCAATCGTGATCGCCAGGCCGATGGCTCCGAGGATGCAGAAGAGCAGTCCAGCGGCTTTCAGATCGCCGGTGGTCAGGAGCCAGGCTGCGAATCCAGCGACGGTGACGATCAGGAACAGACGCTGGCAGAATTCCAGAGCCCTGCCCTTTCGTCCTGGAGCCAGCAACAGCAGGATGCCGACTCCGCACAGCACTGCCCAGATCAAACCGCTTCCCTGAGCCACCGACTTCGACGACCGGACATCAAGGGACAGAGTAGGATTCCCGCCGACTCGCAGAAAATCGATCCGCTCACCGTCGGTGGGGATGTCGAATTTCAGTGAAAGGAGGCCAGTCGGTATGACAGCGGCCTCAAACACATCGTCGAAAGTCTGATCGGCTGGGGCAGCGGCCTGCGGCTGAAGCTCGAACGCCGCGATGCCAAGATCCTGCCGCATTTGCTGAACCTGAGCTTCCAGCACCATCATCTTTTTCCCAGCTTCAGCCTGCTCGCCGCGGCGCTGCATCAGCTTCGAACGGCCGGCTCTTCGGTCTTCGGCCCCGTCGTCTTTCGCGGCGTTCTTTTCCAAAGACAGTTCATCCACGGTCTCCCGTTTCCCTTCCGAAGGCGCCGGATCTGTTTTATCTCGGAGTTCCTCATTCAGCACTCGTTCGACATCGGGCATCGTCAGCCTGAATCGAACACTGCCATCGCCGAGCGTCAAAGGACTGTTTGCAATGCCGCCGAGCAATCCGGGTTGCGCTCCTGATTCGTCCTTGGGACAGTTCAGGACGCAGATGGAGTCAAACGTCGACTTGTTGTCGTAGTTCCGAATTGATTCCTGCTCAAACAGAAACCCATTGCCGAAGGCCATTGCATTCCCGCCCTGGCCACCGCCTTGGCCCGCCGTGAGTTCACTCAGCTTGCTCAGCACATCCCCGCGCTGCTGCTCGACACCAGCGTCGTTCCCGGAATATCGCCTGAGTGATTCTTCCGCCCACTGCAGTTGCTGCACCGCTCGGCCTTTGAGGTAATTGCCTTTGGCAGACTTCGCTGACTTCAGCAACCCAGCTGCCTGCTCGACCTCAGACCGCAACGACGCATCTTCCAGGGCTTCGGATTCGGCCTTCACGACGTTTGTCACAGCTGGATCGTCCACCAGAGTCGCTCGCCATGATGCCGGGACATACACACTCCAGCGATTGCGGGAGACGGAAATTCCCAGCTCGGGATCATCACGGAACTCCGGAAACGTCGGCACAGGAATCGACAACCGCCGGCTGCTCCATTCTTTCCGAATCGTCGCCGCCGATGCATCAAAGCGGCCCGCCAAAGCGAACTCGACCTCAAAGCCCGCCGCCAGTGCGCCGGACTGAGGAATCGGAATCAGATGTCGCAGGTTGTCGCCATCGCCGCGAGTCACGACGCGGCTGGGCCGGCCCTGAACGAGGCAGTACATCAGACGGCTGTCTTTTGGCAAACGCACTGGCAGGAACTGTCGTGATTCATTCGTCACCTGCAACTGATGTCGACTCCGCCAACTGCCATCGTCGGAGATCACCGTGATATGAGTTGCCAGCGTGACAACTGCCGGAGCGACCTGGAACTGCTCGGGATACACCAGATTCCACACAGCGGTTTCCGGTCGTAGTTTGACCACGGCCACCGCCGGCTGAATCAGATCCGGAGGAAGCACCGTTGTGATCTGATCGGCTGTGACTTTGTCTTCCGGCTGCTCAGCACTCGGCTGCAGGAGTCCGTTCGACTGATTCACAAGGACCCAGAAGTGAGCCTGTCCGGACAGAGTCGAGGGGGCACCTTGTGGAATAACGATGCTCGGCACGTCCGCACGGATGACCCGGTTCGAAGGCAATGGCAGACTGGCCGTTCCGATCACAAACAACCGATCCGTTACCGGCTGTTGCAGTTGAAATGTGACACGAGTGCGCCCGTTGCCCAAGTCGTCGCGCGTGACTCGCCGCTGCCCGGGCACGGTAAAGGTCATGATCGACGCCACCGACGTCGGCAGCTCCGCCGCGAATTGATCGGCCGCGGCTCGGGCAATCTGCCAATTCAGAGTGAGAGTGATTTCGACGGCGGTCTCCGTGACATTCGTGACGGTGACCGTTTCGCCGATCAAAGTCTAAACAGCCTGACGCAGTTTCACGGATAGCGATCCCGGTCGAGCAACCGTGCTCTGAAACGCCAGCGACGGCGCGGTCGGAGCGATCTCGCGGAAGCACGCATCCGCAGTCGCCACGGATTTCGCCGTCCAGTCGCCGCCGTTTTCGATGCCTGCGCTTTCGGACGCGGCGTCCAGCCAGACCGCCAGTTCGGATGTGGCCTTCGATGCATCCAGCACGGTCGCCGGCTGCAGTTTCAGCAGACTTCGATCCGCGTCGCGATTCATCTGCCCCTGCAACGCAATTTGTATCGCTCCGTCGCGGGCATCGGTGAGCTGAATGCTGAGTGTGCGAATGTCAGAGTTGACGTCATCCCCGTCGATGAAGTACCAGTCTTTCAGATTCGTCGCGGTGACATCCAGAGCCAGATAACTCTTCGGCACGGCGATGTCGATCCGCGAACGCGGAGCCCCGGTGACGCTCAGAGTGATCCGGCTGCTCCAGAGCTGCCGCTGTTCTTCCAGTCGCACAGCATGGAACGACTGCGCTGTCATTTCGTCGTTGATCGCGGTCACTTTCACCACGACAGAAGACGGATGACGCGTGTACCGCCATGCCAGCATCGGCCGGCCAGGAAGTGCATCGCCTTCAGGAGCGGGTGCGTCGTTGGGATTGATTTGTGTGACGCCGGAAAGTGCATCGGACCTTACTTGAAACTGTGAACCCGTCAGCAGCGTGACCGTGCCGAGATCGCGACTGGCTCCACGGACCATCGGAATCGGTACGGGCAGCGATGCAAGGGCTTCCGCGGTCGGAG
>Ga0163144_10003030_pt1 | contig 38354 bp, 32 predicted proteins | sample OliLak19BULKMAT1_FD_123175 | JGI IMG/M metagenome (GOLD analysis project Ga0163144, IMG submission 123175) | Freshwater microbial mat bacterial communities from Lake Vanda, McMurdo Dry Valleys, Antarctica - Oligotrophic Lake LV.19.BULKMAT1 | ecosystem: Environmental > Aquatic > Freshwater >...
ATAAATATTATTCGTTTGGCTTAGATGATTGGGCTTTTACTTACGATTATGGCTACGATAGTTTAATAAAACATTTTGAAACCTCCTCGCTTAAAGGCTTTGGTATTGAAGGTTTAACAAATGCAATTAGCGCATGCGGTGCTATTTTACATTATTTAAACGATACCAAACACGATAAATTAAAACACATTACCAATGTAAGTCGTATTAATGAAGAGCAGTTTGTATGGTTAGATAAATTTACTATTCGTAATTTAGAGTTATACGGCACCAATCATGAAAATGGAAAAAGTTTAATTGATGTGATTGATAAAACTGTTAGCCCAATGGGGTCGCGATTATTAAAACGTTGGCTAGCATTACCATTAAAAAATTTAGATGCCATTAACGAACGTTTAAACGCTGTAACTTATTTTGTTGAACAAGTTGATAACCGCTATGAACTTATTTCTTTATTGAAGGAAGTTGGCGATTTAGAACGTTTAATTTCTAAAGTAGCAGCCTTACGTGTAAATCCAAGAGAGTTGGTGCAATTAAAAAAATCGTTACAATTAGTTTCTCAATTAAAAGAAAAATTAAGTTCAACAAATAATATAACACTTCAAAAAATTGCTGATCAATTAAATCCTTGTCAGTTAATTATTGATACTTTAGAACTACACTTAAATATCGATGCACCCGTAAATGTTTTAAAGGGCGATGTAATAAATAAAGGTGTTAACGAAGAGTTAGATGAATTGCGCAGTATAGCCTATAGCGGCAAAGATTATCTTCTAAAAATACAAAATCAGGAAATTGAAAAAACAGGTATTTCTTCTTTAAAAATTTCGTACAACAATGTGTTTGGATATTTTTTAGAAGTAACAAATTTGCATAAAGATAAAGTGCCCGTTGAATGGATTCGTAAGCAAACCCTTACCAATGCCGAGCGTTACATTACTTCCGAACTAAAAACCTATGAGGAAAAAATTTTAGGCGCCGAAGAAAAAATTTTAGCTATTGAGCAAACCTTATTTGCAAATTTGGTTCGAAGTATTGAAGAGTACATTCAACCTATACAATTAAACGCAGCCTTATTAGCAAAATTAGATGTGTTGTGTGGCTTTGCAACCTTGGCTTGTAATAATAATTATAACCGTCCACAATTAAATAACGAATTTGCAATTGATATTATTGAAGGTCGTCACCCGGTTATAGAAAAACAATTACCTGTTGGAATTGAATATGTAAGCAATTCTGTTTTTTTAGACAATGAGAATACGCAGCTTATAATGATTACTGGGCCAAACATGAGTGGTAAATCAGCCTTACTACGTCAAACTGCTTTAATTATTTTATTAGCTCAGATGGGTTCTTATGTCCCGGCCCAACAAGCCAATTTAGGACTTGTAGATAAAATTTTTACGCGTGTTGGTGCTACCGATAATATTAGTAGTGGCGAAAGTACGTTTATGGTAGAGATGAACGAAACCGCCAGTATTTTAAATAATTTAAGCGATAGAAGTTTAGTATTGTTGGATGAAATTGGCAGAGGTACCAGTACTTACGATGGTATTTCTATTGCTTGGAGTATTGCAGAGTATATTCACAATCAACCAAAAAATAGAGCAAAAACGCTGTTTGCAACACATTACCACGAGTTAAACGAAATGACAAATATTTTCCCTCGCATTAAAAATTTTAATGTGAGTGTGAAAGAAAGCAACAACAAAATAATTTTTTTACGAAAATTAAAAGAAGGTGGAAGCGAACACAGTTTTGGGATTCATGTGGCGCGCATGGCAGGTATGCCAAAAATTGTTATTGAACGAGCTAATGTTATTTTGAAAAAATTAGAAAGAGAACACGAATTAGAATTGGTTGGTGGCGAAGATGCATCTAATAAATTAGTTAAGTTAGGCGGTATTGAAACCCAATTAAGTTTTTTTCAATTAAACGACCCGCTCTTAGAAAAACTGCGCGAAGATATATACAGTATAGATATTAACACCTTAACACCTGTTGAAGCTTTGTTAAAGTTGAGTGAAATTAAAAGGACATTGGGTGGGTAGTGAAGATTTATACATTAATATATTAATAAAAAAATCGTATATCTTTTTTTAAAAAAAATAAGGTCTATCTGATATATTTTCAACATAGTTTTAATAATTTCCTTTTTTATTTAATTTTGGATTATTTCTTTTTAAAAATAATATTATTTTTTTGATGACCTTTTTAAAATTTAACCATTAATATAAAAAGCTATAAATGAAAGACGCTAAAATAATATGAGTTTTTAAACGATAATAATTTCAGCAAAGTAATCGAGAAGATTTATATCTATTTTTCTCTGATTAAAAAATTAGTCTTAAAAAACAATGGTAGTAAACAAGAGACCGAAGATATTTATCAAGAAGCATTAATTAAACTTATTAAAAAAATTCAAACCGATAATTTTATTTTAACTAGTAGCTTAAATACTTATTTATATAGCATTTACCGTTTTTTATTGAGCGACCAATTAAAAAAGAAAAACAAAATTATTGAGGTTGACATTGAAAAAATAAATTGTATTTAAAAGCCGATGAATTTGATAATTTGAACAGAGGCGATTACGAAACTAAATTAGCTGAAAAAGCCTTTGATTTGCTTAGCGCAAAGTGCAAAAAACTTCTTCACCTCTTTTATTTTCAAAAACAAAGTTTAAAAAATATTGCCTTAGCCTTAAAATTTAGTTCAGAAAAAGTGATTAAAAATTAAAAGTATCGCTATAACGAAAAAGCAAAATAAATTTAAAAACGAATTAAAATGAATAAATATACTGAAATAATACACAAATACCATAACGGTGAAATGAATGCCGATGAAAAAAAGGATTTTGAAAGCCAATTACAAAACAATGCTGAATTAAAATTGGAACTCGATATTCACAAACAAATATTAAAAGGCATTGATAGGGCAGGAATAAAAACCGAAATAAATAAAGGATTTAAAAAAGGCTCTTTCAAAAGTAAATCGGGCAAATGGTTTACTGGTATCGTAATTGGACTAACATTTGCAGCCGCAGTTTTAGTTGTAAAAAATAATTTCATTCCAAATAATAATCAAAGTGAGAGGTATGAATTAAATGAAGAAAATAAAAAGTCTTGGGCGGAAGCCGATAAACAATTAAATTCCGAAATTTTTACCATTAAAATAAACCAAGATACAGTAATAGAGACAAAAGGCGGTATTATAATAACAATACCTGCTAATGCCTTTTTAAATAAAAAAGCTCTTGTAATCGGAGAAATTGAACTGGAATTAAAAGAAGCCTTAACACCTTATGATATTATGAAAGCTGGACTTTCAACCACCAGCGATGGAAAATTATTAGAAACAGGTGGCATGTTTTATATTAATGCGAGGCAAGATGGCATTAATCTTTCAATCGACCAAAAAAAGGGTGTTTATGTAAGTGTACCAAACTTTAATCCTAAAAAAGAGATGATGTTATTTGAAGGTAAGCGTATGGAAAACGGACAAATTAACTGGGTAAACCCTAAACCATTTGAAAATAATTTACAACCTGTAAATATTTTAAGTTTAAACTTTTATCCACCACATTTTTTAGATTCCTTAAAACAATTTGGTTTTGATACAAAAAATAAAAGATTAACAGATAGTATTTATTATTCTTTTGTATGCCATTTAGAAATGGATGAATTAATAGGTATGAGAATATCAAAGGCTGATACAGTAAAATATTATTCTCACATCTCAAAATCCTTAGTAAATGACTCAAATAATATTATTTATAATGTTGCCAATCCACCTAGCGAAATTTCCCCATCACACATACACAGCATTTGGGATATAAAATTTAATAATACTTTACTCGCTACAAAAGAATTTGAAGAACGTTTGCAAACTATTTTTAAAACATGTAATCCAAATATTTTTGAATTGTATACTAAAAACTTAAATAAAAAAATGTACGAACTTGACAGTATTGCATTGACTATGACAAGTCTTACTCAATTTAATGAATTTTATCGCAGACACGATGGCGGTATTTCTATAAATGACAGTCACCTAAAGAAACTTCAGCAATACATGAAAGAAAAACAAAAAATATATGATGATGTTGCTAAAACTACGCTAAGTAAATTATACGAAAAAGAAAATATTAGAAGTCAAAAAGCTTTACAAGAATTAAACGAACATAACAATAAGGAAGCAACTCGCATTAATAAAATTTTTAGTGAAGAATTAGAAATGAATATGAAAGATGCCTACCGTAAATTAGGTAATGAAAGATATCCACCAACTATTCCAACTAGGATAGCTAAAAGTTATTTAAGTACAGCTATTGTTTCAACTGGTTGGAAAAATGTGGATGTTTATGTTGTTGAATCTACCGTAAACAGAACAACATTAAATTATACCGAGAGGGAAACTGGCAAAAAAGCAGTTATTAAGTATGAGCCATTTATTGTAAACGTAACACATTACAAAGATTACGATAGAGTGGTTGCATACCTTATTCCTAATAAATTAAGCAGTTTTCAATTAATGCTAAATACAAATGCTGTATTTAAAGAAAACCTAAATGAGCTAATTAATTATGGAGCAGTTGTGTTTGGGTTTAAAGATAATGATGTGTATTATTATCCTATAGCTGAAGCAAAATCAGGCGATGTAACGGTTACGCTCAATAAAATGAAAAGAGATGAGTTAAATACTTACCGCACTTTAAATGCTGGAGGTACAATTAGCTTAGTTAGCGAATTAAATTTCCAAATATTAGACCTTGCCGAAAATAAACGCAAACAAGTTGTTGCAAAACGAGAAGAAATAACTGCTAAGTTATGGACGGTTGTATTTCCTTGTTATATCGATCAAGAAGTACCAGTTTCGAAGTGAGTTGTATGTAACTAGTTTTTCACTACCTTATCCTATACACATAAGCCGTTTGGTTATCGTTTAAAGGGTTTAGCCAATGGAGGGTTTTATCTAATGTGCTGGGTTCAATTGTGGCTTCGTAGGTAAGGGTAGGGAATCGTTTACGCAAACTATCTACACGCGCATTTATATTTTCGGCTTGCATAAAAATTACATAATTTGCTTTTATGGGTGTTGGTGTTAAATTATAGTAATGCAAAGCACTATCGGCATTAAATTTTTTTGAAACACCAAATACCGAAAACCATTTACCACAATAGTATAACGGTGGCATTAAAAAACCTTCGTCTTTATTACTATCTTCTATAAAAAAAGTTGTAAAGTTTTTTTTATTGTAAAAATAGTAACCAGATTCAACCATGTGTCGCTTGCCATAGGATATGCTTAATGCAATTAACAAAATACAATTTAAAATAACTACAAAATATTTTAAACCTTTAAATAATTTTTTATTAAATTTTTGTTTGTAGTTTTCATAAATACCAAACATACCAATTGTACCTGCAATTATTAATAACGGAAAAACAGTTAATACAAATCGCTCTTGCTTGTTTGGAAAATAAGTATGAAATGCCAAATAAATAAATACCGGCCAAAACAAAATCGGTAGTTTTTTCAAGGTATAAAAATAACCCGCAAAAATTAAAAAACTTAACGGCGGAATTAACAAGCCAAAAATTAAATCGAAATACATATGCCAATTATCGGTGCCATAAGCGTTGGCGTTTTGTAAATTATAATTTATATATTCTAAAAATTCTGCAAAAGGTTTTTTCCATAAAATAAAGTCAACCACACCATTTGTTATTCCTACAAAAACAAAAAACGATAAAACAATTGCTAAAATATTTTTAAACGATGTTTTATTAATTAATAATGCCACGCCAATACCTGCCAACACAAATACAATTTGAAAACGAATGCTAAACGCAATGCCAAAAAGTAAGCCCGCAAAAATATAATTTTTTAACAAACCTGTTTCATAATTCGTCTTTTTTATTTCCTCTCTCTGCACCCAATCGGCGATAGGGATATTATTTTGCGAATTATGTACTAAATTTAATTCTGTTTTAGGTTTTATTAAAAACCAAATTGCCATTAAAATTGGTGGCACGCAAACAAATTCTGCCAAATTGCGCACACAGGCAAAAGGCATAAACCAATATAAAGCCATAAACATACCAACATACCAAGCCACTTTTTCATTACTGTAGTGCTTAGTTATTTTATAAGCGTATTTTATTAATAACAACGAATAAATAGCATGCACTAAACGCACCAACAACATTTTTAATTGCGGATTAAATATGCCGCAGAATTTTAAAAAGCTAAAGAATATATAATGCAACCACACATAAAATAGTGGGTGACCTTGCGCCGTTCTTTCAGGAACATTAGGATCGGGTAGCCAATAATTATAATCAAAACCATCTACCCAACTTTGCGAGGCCTCAATAATTAAAAAATGATCGTCGAAAAAACCAAAGCCTTTACTAAAAATTACTGAAATTAAACGTGCCAAAAAGCCTATAATTAATAGCTGTTGTAAGGAAGTATATTTATGTTTAAACCAAGTAAAAAAACTCTTCATTATTTAATATTTAGTAACTCTTTAACTTTTTGTAATTCTAAATCTTTTTTTGCAAATATATCATTTATGGTATAATCTATTTTATAATCAGGTATAATACCGTGCCCTGTTATTGCTTTACAAACATCGTGTTCAATTCTAAATGCTGGCACTCTAACTTTTAAATTTGTATTTGGCAAAATATAATAAGGCGTTATACCAGCGTTGCAGCCCTCTATTGTTCCGCTGGTTTCTTCGCCAATAAAAATTGCTCTATTATTATATTTTAAATACGCTGCTACTAAGCATGAAGCTGAAAATGATCCGCCATTTATTATTACATAAACGTTTTTATTAAAGTGATTTTTTTTATGTGGTTTTAATTTTACCGTATAGCTATCGGTATCTCCAATACTGTGTTTTTTTGCAATATACTTAAAACCAGTTCGCATTAATTTAAACCAAACATTGCCACTTGTATATTTTTTTTGTGGATAATTTTTTACATGCGTATTTAAAGTTTGGTAAGTGGTGGTATCTATTAAATAACTTAGTAATTTATAACTATTTGCTAAACTACCGCCACCATTGTTCCTAAGGTCAAGTATTAAATTTTCTGACTGATTATTTTTTAATTTTTTAAAAATTCTTTTATACGCTTTTTTGTATCGTTTACGCGAAAACGAAGTCATTTTTACCAATAATGTTTTATTTGCACTATCTAAATATTTAAATTTAATAGTAGCATGTTTATAAATTGTAAAAGTACTATCATCCTTTGGCAATAAAGGAATAGCAGGAATGTTTAATATTTTACGTGCAGGATAATTTATTTTTTTAATTAGCGAATCTTTTTTATATTCTATTTTAAACGTATCAGGTCTTCCAAACAAACCTAAATAATAACTATTAAAGCCAAATTGTAAATAATGATTTTTACCTGTTTGATTGAAACCATCAACCGTTATCATTTGCCTACTGGCGAGCAACATCGAATCAACAGTAAAGCCATTAATTTTTAAAATTTGAGTGCCTTTTTTTAAAAGTGTATCGCGTTTTTTATTTATGCTTGCTAAAACATATACTTTATTTTGAACTGGAATAAAAATATAGGGCGAGTAATTTAATTTTAGTTTATTAATTTCTTTGATATATTTTCTTGAAGATCCTACTTCACTGTGTCCGCAATGCAACTCATCTATCAAAATTTTTAGTTTTATTCTAAACTCTTTTTCGGTAAGGCTATCTTTTAAATTAGTTATTAAATTGTCAAATTTTTTTTCATAATAATTTTGGCTATTGTAAATGCCTATTACAGGATGCATTTTTAAAATAACTGACTTTAAAATTTCTGCATCAATTGCTAATTGTTTTGGAGCATATTTTTTTGTTATAAGCGATTGTTTTTGCTTTTGCGAATAATTATTACTTACTATAAATAGATAACAAAATAGTGTAATAAAAATTCGATGTAAAAAAAGCATAAATGTTATATTTGTAAAAATACTACATTATGCTTAAAGTAAAAATTGGCGTTTTACGTGAAGAAAAAAGTCCACCCGATAAACGTGTGCCCTTAACACCTTTAATATGTTCAGAAATTACCCGCAATTACCCCAATGTTGAAATTGTGGTGCAGCCAAGTAAAATTAGATGTTATAGCGATGATGAGTACACTTCGTTTGGTATTACTTTGCAAGAAGAAATTAGCGATTGTGATGTGCTAATGGGCGTTAAAGAAGTGCCTAAAGAGTTGCTAATTCCAAATAAAAAATATTTTTTCTTTTCGCATACTATAAAAAAGCAATTGCACAATAAAAAGTTAATGCTTGCTTTAATTGAAAAAAAAATTCAGATGATTGATTATGAAACCTTAACCGATAAAAGTCATAATCGTATTATTGGTTTTGGTAGATATGCTGGCGTTGTTGGGGCGTATAATGGTATTTTAGGTTATGGTTTAAAGTACGATTTATTTCGCTTAAAGCCCGCCTACCTCTGTCGCGATAGGGCAGAGATGGAAGAAGAATTAAAACGCGTAAAACTTCCAAATATAAAAATTGCTTTAACGGGTGGCGGAAGGGTTGCTAATGGCGTAATAGAAACTTTAAGTGCTTTACGTATTAGAAAAGTTACACCCGAAGAATTTTTAGGAAATAGTTTTCGTGAGCCTGTTTACTGCCAATTAAATCCGCGCGATTATGTTGAAAGAGCAAATGATCATAATTTTGATTTAAACGATTTTTTTAAACATCCCGAGCATTTTTCGTCAAAATTTGTAGCGTTCACAAAAGTTACCGATTTATTTATTTCGGCACATTATTGGGACCCACGCGCACCAAAAATGTTTACAAAAGAAGATATGAAAGCCCCCGATTTTCATATTAGTGTAATAGCTGATATTACATGCGATATTGATGGAAGTGTACCAACTACTATTCGTTCTTCAACCATTTTGCAACCCTTTTTTGGTTATAATATTAAACAAGATAAAGAAGATTTACCTTTTAATAAAAATACTATTTGTATTATGGCAGTTGATAATTTGCCCTGCGAATTGCCCCGCGATGCCAGCGACGATTTTGGAAAAGATTTAACAGAGCGCGTTTTACCTTTTATTTTTGGCGATGATAAAGATAAAGTAATTGAACGAGCTAGTATTTGTAAAGAAGGTAAATTAACCGAGGGCTTTGAGTATTTGAGTGATTATGCTTATTAGAACATAGTTGAGCGTTAATTATTATTAGAATTATATATTTTAACATTTTTTACATTAATAAAACTTAAAATTGGTACGCTTTTTGAGTGAAAATAAAATCAATTACTAATTTTGTTTTAACTGAATTAACTAATCTATAATGAAAAAATTAATCTTTTGCTTATTTTTTACTTTTTGGTTTTCACAAGAAAACAAAGCTCAAAACGGATATGATATTAAAATTAATTTTAAAGATTGTAAAGATACAATTGTATATTTAATTAAATACCGTTTTGATCAACTCAACATTATAGACACTTGTAAAAAATTAAAAAAAGGTCAAATTTTATTTAAAGGCAAAAATGATTTAGAGAAAGGGCAATATATGCTTCTAAGTCAAGAAAAATCTTTTTATTTTAATTTTTTTATTAATGAAACTCAAAAATTTGCAATTAATTTAGAAAATACCGAATTTATAAACACTTTTAAATCAATAGGTAGCAAAGAAAATGAGCAGTTTTTTAGTTATATAAAATTTATGGCTGGCAAAAATAAAGAGGTAGCTGATTACAGAACTAAATTAGTAGGTAAAAATAAAGAGGATAGTACTAAATTAATTACTGAAAAATATAGAATACTTAATGAAGATGTTAAAAGTTTTGAAAAAGAATTCTTTTTAAAAAATAAAGGAAGTTTTTTATCAGATGTTTTAAATTTAAATAAAGAAAAAGAACCAGCAGAAATACCTAAAGCCACAAATGGCCGGCCAGACAGTATTTATCAATACTATTATTATAAAAATCATTTTTTTGATGGTGTAGATTTTAAGGATGAACGAATGGTAAACACCGAATTTTTTGATGATAGAATAAAAAAATATTTTGAAAGCGTTCTCTTACAACATCCTGATACCATAATACAAGCGATTGATAAAATATTAGATAAATGTACCCAAGGCAATTTAGTTTACAGTGTTTTAATAGGATACTTTGCATATAAATACGAACAAAGTAAAATTATGGGCTTTGATAAAGTGTTTGTTCATATAGCGGATAAATATATTATTAACGGTAAAGCCAGCGGCGCATATACTGCTGAAACGGTTTTAAAAATTAAAGAACGTGTAGATATTATGCGTAATTTATTATTAGATTCTAAGGTGGCAGATTTGAATATGATTGATACAACTTATGCTAAGCAAGTTATGAAAATGGGTTTTGATACCGCAAAAACAAGTAAAAGTTGTACTGATTTGTATTACAAAAATGTCGAAAAATTAACACCAATGTTTAATTCATTATATCAGGTAAATGCAAAATATACTGTTTTAGTTTTTTGGGCAAGCGATTGCGGCCATTGTAAAACTGAAATACCAAAACTAAAAGAAAACTTAGACAAAATAAAAGGTCAAATTGATTTTAAAGTATTTTCTGTACAAACAAAAGAAGACGTAGTTGAATGGCAAAAATTTATAATTGAGCAAAAATTAGATTTTATAAACGTATTTGATCCAATTCATTTAAATAATTTAAAGGATCGTTTTGACATTTATTCAACACCAGTAATTTATGTTTTAGATAAAGAAAAAAGGATTAAAGCTAAACGTTTAAGTGCCGAGCAAGTAGTTGATATGCTAAAAATGTTAGAGAGTATTGAAATAGCAAATTTTAAAAAATGAAGTTTCAATTAAATATTATTTTATAATTTGACCGAGTAAATAAAAATCAATTACTAAATTTGTTTCATTGTTAAATATCTAAACTATCATGAAAAAATTATTATTCTCATTATCACTAATTTTTGTACTTGCTTTTGCAAATAAGGCACAAAATGGTTACGAAATAAAAATAAACTTTAAAGGTTGTAAAGATTCAATGGCATATTTGGTAAAATATACTTTCGATCAGCAATATATAGCCGATACCTGTAAAAAAATAAAAAATGGCTTAATTATTTTTAAAGGAAAAAAAGATTTAGATAAAGGCGTTTATACTTTAGTAAGTGAAGGTAAAAGTATTTACTTTGATTTTTTTGTAAACGAAACACAAAAATTTGGTATTAATACCGATAATGCCGATATCGTTAACACCCTTAAATCAGCGGGAAGTAAAGAAAATGAAGAGTTTTTCTCTTACATAAAATATATTACAAACAAAAATTTAGAATTTGGTAAACTACGCGATCAAACTAAAGGTAAAAGCAAAGCCGATAGTACCAAGTTTATGAACGAAAAATTAAAAATACTTAACGATGATGTTAAGAAATTTGAAAATGATTTTATGCTAAAAGTAAAAGGCACATTTGTTTACGATGTATTAAATTTAAAAACTGAAAAAGAACCTATCGATATTCCCAAAGCAAAAAATGGTCGTCCGGATAGTGTTTATCAATATTATTATTACAAAAATCATTTTTTTGATGGGATTGATTTTAAAGACGAACGCATTGTTCGGACACCTTTTTTTGACGATCGCATAAAAAAATACTTTGAAAGCGTTATCTTACAAAATCCTGATACCGTTATACAAGAAGTAGATAAAATAATGAATAAATGTACTCAAGGTAATTTAGTGTATAATTTATTATTAGGATATTTTACTTATAAATATGAGCAAAGTAAAATAATGGGCTTTGATAAAGTGTTTGTTCATTTATCGGATAATTTTGTTCTTAATGGCAAAGCTAGCGGAGTATATAATGATGAAACTGTTAAAAAAATAAAAGAGCGCGTAGATATTATGCGAAATTTATTATTAGAATCTAAAGTAGCTGAATTATACATGATTGATACAGTTTACGGTAAACAAGTAATGAAAATGGGTTTTGATACTGCTAAAACCAGTAAAGCAGTTACCGATTTATATTATAAAAATATAGAAAAATTAACACCCATGTTTAAAACCTTATACCAAGTAAATGCAAAATACACTGTGCTGGTTTTTTGGGCAAGCGATTGCGGACATTGCCAAACCGAGATCCCAAAACTACAAGAAAATTTAAAAGATATTAAAGGTCAAATCGATTTTAAAGTATTTTCAGTTCAAACAAAAGAAGATTATGAGGCATGGCGTAAATTTATTATAGAGAAAAAAATAGATTTTATAAATGTGTTTGATCCTATACATTTAAATAATTTAAAAGAGCGTTTTGATATTTATTCAACTCCTGTAATTTATATTTTGGATAAAGATAAAAAAATTAAAGCCAAACGTTTAGCTTCCGAGCAAGTAGTTGATATGCTAAAAATGTTAGAGAGTATTGATAAGGCAAATAAAAAACAGTAAAGTACTTTGTACTAAGCATTTTGTATTTAAAATTCACATTTTAATAAATTATATAAAGTTCACATAATGTAAAGTACCTAAAGTGAATAAAAATCAATTCTTAAAATCACTTATTTATCTTTTTTTTTCTTTATTATTAACTGTAATTATATCTTATTTACTTAATAATTACACGCCATTAACTAATAAAAATTGGTGGATAAGTTTGATTTTTTTTGGTTGTATTTTTTTAATTTTAAATTATATTTATAATTTTAAATACAGAGTAGAAACCTTTTCGCAATTACTTTTAGGCAGTTTAATAGTAAAATTATTGTTGGCTTTAATAATAATTTTAATTTATAGGCTGCTACAAAAAAGTACAGTGTATAATTTTGCTATGCACTTTTTAATACACTATTTTGTATTTACAGTATTTGAAATGAATTATTTGTTAAAGCTTATCAAACAAAAAAGTAACCTAAGTTAATTGTAAATTATTAACTAATTCACCTAACATGTTTCCATCATCATCAAAATTTTGTAATATTACTGTTTGTGGCCTGTTACATAAATTTTCTTCAAAAGGATGTTTTACCTTTACATAATTTTGTGTGAAGCCAAACATAAAACCTTCTTTATTTTCGTGTTCAAAAATTACTGTAAATTGTTTGTCAATATTTTCTTCATAAAATTGGCGTAATTTTTTTGCTGATAAAATTCGTAACATTTTATTACGGCGTTTGCGTTCAACAATAGGAATGGAATCGGGTAAATTAATGGCTTCGGTATTGTCGCGTTCGCTATACGTAAACACGTGCAAGTAACTTATATCTAATTCGTTTAAAAAATTGTAAGTATCTAAAAAATGCTCCTCCGTTTCACCTGGAAAACCAACAATTACATCAACCCCAATGCAACAATTTGGCATTAATTGTTTTATTTTTAAAACTCTACCTGCATATATTTCTTTTTGGTAACGGCGTTTCATTAATTTTAAAATTGTATTACTACCACTTTGTAATGGGATATGAAAATGTGGTACAAACTTTTTTGATTGGGCAACAAATTCTATTATTTCGTCTTTTAATAAATTTGGCTCTATTGACGAAATACGAAAACGCTCTACACCCTCAACAACATCTAATTGTTTTATTAACTCCAAAAAATCATTTTCTTTTTGTTTTTTTGTATCAAAATCTAGCTGCTGTCCATAACCAAAATCGCCAATGTTTACGCCAGTTAGCACAATTTCTTTAACTCCACTTTGTGCAATTTTAGTTGCGTTAGCTATAACGTTTTCAATAGTATCGCTTCTGCTTTTACCTCTTGCTAAAGGTATGGTGCAAAAGGTACAACTGTAATCGCAACCATCTTGTACTTTTAAAAACGAACGGGTTCGGTCGCCAACGCTGTATGCATCTACAAAAAAATCGGCTTCGCTAATTTCGCAATTATGTATTTGTGCGTGTAGGTTTTTACTTGAAAGATTTATATAATTTAGTAATTTAAATTTTTCTGTTGCACCTAGTACAACATCTACGCCCTTTATATTCGAGATTTCGGACGGTTTTAATTGTGCATAGCAACCTACAACGGCAATAAAAGCTTCTGGGTTTTTATTGAGTGCATTTTTTACAATGGTTTTGCATTCTTTATCGGCATTTTCGGTAACGGAGCAGGTGTTTATAACATACACGTCGGCGGCTTCGGTAAAATCTTTTTTAATAAAACCTTTTTCAAAAAATAATCGAGCTATAGTTGATGTTTCTGAAAAATTTAATTTACAGCCAAGCGTATGAAAGGCAACTGTTTTGTTTTGATACTGCATTTGCTACAAAGGTAATTTAAATTTTAATACCTAAAATACATACATCATCAACCTGCTCTAAATTTCCTTTCCAATCTATAAATGTTTTATTTAAAATTGTAGTTCGTTGATTGAGTGGAATGTTATTAATTTGTAATAGTAAATCGATAAATGGTTTATATTTAAACTTTTTGCCTTTTGGTCCGCCAAATTGGTCGGGATAGCCATCAGTAAATAAATAAATAGTATCGCCCGTTCTTACTTCTAATTTTTGTGTTGTAAACTTTTGAATATTATCTTCAATAAAAGCCCCTACAGGAAATTTATTTGCTTTAATTTCTTGTAAAATGCCGTTGCTAATTATATAAATTGGATTATTAGCCCCTGCAAAATAAACTTCTTTAGTTTTTTTATTAATAGATAGAAGCGTAATATCCATACCATCTTTAATTGATGATTCGTTAAAACTTTGGTGAAGCGAATGTGTAAGATAATAATTTACAGAATCTAAAATTTCACCTGGCATATTTAAGTTTTTTTCGAGTACGGCTTTATTTAATAAATTATAATTTACAATACTCATTAATGCGCCCGGTACACCGTGTCCAGTGCAATCGGCAGCTGCAACAAAAATATAATCGTCGTTTTGTTCTAACCAATAAAAATCGCCGCTTAAAATATCTTTAGGGTTATAAAGCACAAAAGAATTTGGCAATATATCAAACCACATTTTATCAGGAGGTAAAATGGCCTCTTGAATGCGTTTGGCATAGCGAATACTATCTCCTATATCTTTATTTTTTTCTTCAACAATGTGTTTTTGTTCTTCAATAATAATATTTTTTTCACCCAACAATTTATTAGCTTTTCGTTGCTTTGTAAAACTTCTAAAAACAAAAAAAACTCCTCCTAGTAATAATATACATCCACCAAATGCAGCATATATAATTAACTGTTTATTATTTGCTTCTAATTCCTTTTTCTCTAGTTCTAATTTTGTTTTAGTGGTTTCGTACTTTGTTTGCATGTCGTTTAACGACTTAATAGATTCCTTGCTATATATACTATCTTTAATTGTAATGCAACTATCTTGGTACTTAAATGAATTATCAAATTTTCCTAATTTAAAACTAACTTCACCTAAATTGTAAAATAAATTTTCTTTTAAAGTTAAATTATTTGCATCAACGTATTTTAAAGCTTCAACATAATCCTTTTCAGCTTCAGCAAAATTATTTTGGTTATATGCAATATTGCCAATATTAGTATAACAAACAGCAATACCATTTTTACTTTTAAATTTTAAGTTTAAGTTTAATGCTTCTTTGTAGTATTTTTCGGCTTCTAGTAATTGATTTTTTGCCGAAAAAATTGTTCCCATGTTTGATAAAATAAGTGCAGCATCCATTTCATGCTTTTGCGTCTGCCTAATTTTTAAAGCCCGTTTATAATATTCTAAGGATATATCATATTTATTTAAGTCAGAATAAATATTTCCTAATAAAGTATATGCAGAGGCAATAGCACCAATATAACCAATTTTTATTGCAACTTCTAAAGATTTTTTTTCAAATTCAATTGCTTTATTATAATTTTTTAATTGACAATTTATCAATCCAATTTGATTATAAGAAAGGGAAATGTTCTTATAATCTTTTAACTCTTCAAAAAGTTTAAGGGCAGAAAATGTTAAATCAATTGAAGTTTTATAATCGTTACTGTTAAAATAAAATATTGCCAAGCCATGATTTGATTTAGCAAGGTAAAACTTATTGTTTATTTTTAGCCCTGTTTCTTTTAGTTGAGAAAGTATATTAAATGCTTTGTTATTATTATTTTTTCTTAAACAAACCAAAGCATAATTATAGTGTGCAATTAAATAATTAATAGTATCAGAAGGTTGTATAGTTAAAAATAATTTTTCACTTAAACTTTTATTTTCTTCTTCATTTACAAAATAAAGTTCGGTTGAAATTATGTTCTCTAACCTTTTTTTACAAGAATCTGTTTTACATTCACTCAATTGAGCGCGTAAATTATCTATTAAAGCTTGAGAATTAAGTCTAACTGAACAAAGACTCACAAAAGAAATAAATAAAATTTTTAATTTCACAAAAAAAAGATCGGTTTTTTACAGCCGACCCTAAATTACTTATATTATATTAATTATTTAACTAATTTTAATGAAGTTGCTATTGGTTTCCCCGCAAAGTTACAGACATCGTATCTAACAATACTACCTTTAACTAAACTTAATTCCTTAGCAAAAACTTGGTCAAAATTTATTACGTTTTTTAGTCTATCAGTTAATGTACCCGATCCCAAATCATAATCAATGCTAGTAATTGTTCCTTTTTCAACTGGGTCTAACGAAACACCGTATGTTGTACCTTCAGAAACAACCGTTTCAAACCTTACTATCGTATCTATTTGAATTCCTAATTCTACGCAGCATGCTTGTGTAAACGGATAATCGGTTTTTGTTGCCGTATCTGTAACTATTCCACTCGAGCGCATTGCCAACGGATTATTTTTAATGTCTTTTACTTTTCCTCTAATTGCCATAATTTTTTATTTTTAATTGGTTAATATGCCACTAAAGTAAAAAGTAATTTAACAAAAGCAAATTATTATGTGTTATTTAATTTTTAAATCGCTGTTTAGCAGTTTTTCACACTATTTTGCATAAAATTACGTTTTTAGGCATAGCGTTTGCTATATTTGAGTATGATTAATGTACTAAAAATTGGTTTTATTTTTTTATTTCCATTAACTGTTTTTTCGCAAAAAGCAGTTGAAGAAGAAGATTATGTTAACGATAACGTTTTAAAATACGACGATTATACCTATAAATCCAGCATTAAAACCATACAATGTTACGAGTCTAACTGGGAATACGCCGCTCCAATTATTGATTTAAATACCACCCAACAAATTCATTTAAGTTTTGATGATTTAGATAGCGACCAAAAACAATACTCACTCACCTTTATACATTGCAATGCTGATTGGACACCTAGTGACCTTATGATTAGCGAATACTTAGCTGGTTTTTTTGATTTGAATATTATTAATTTTAATTATTCTGTAAATACTTTTCAAAAATACTCGCATTACAGCATTTTGTTTCCTCAACAAAACATTCATTTTACCAAAAGTGGTAATTATTTAATGTACGTTTATTTAAATGGCGATAAAAAAGATTTAGTATTAAGTCGCCGTTTTTTGGTTTACGATAATAAAGTAACCATTGCTACTACTTTTAGGCAACCTATTGGGGGCGAAGACCAATATAATAAGCAACACATCGATTTTTCTATATATAATTCGGGTTATGATATTACAAATCCTTTTGCAGATTTAAAAGTAGTAATAACGCAAAATAACCGTTGGGATAATGCAGTTACAAATATTAAACCCACATTTATGGGTAACAATACACTTACATATTCGCTAGATGAAGCTAGTACGTTTAACGGCGGTAATGAGTTTAGATTTTTTGATATTAGAAGTTTACGTTTTTTAACTGAAAAAGTTAAAGAGCATTATAGAGATGAAAGCTTAAAAAACCATACCATACTTTACCCCGAAGAATTGCGAACAACAAAGCCCTACACCTTTTATAACGATATTAATGGAAATTTTTTAATTAAAAATACTAACGCAATTGGTAATTTAGATTTAGAATCGGATTACGTTTATGTAGAATTTTTTTTACCTTATTTAAACCCCGAACCTAGTGGAAATTTTTACATTATGGGTAAATTAACCGACTGGAGAATGAATAAATTAAGTAGGTTAACCTACAACCCAAAACGATTTGGTTACGAAACAAAACTGTATTTAAAACAAGGTTATTACAACTATATTTATGTGTTAAGCAATGATAATAATAAAAGTGGCGATGAAACCTTAATAGAAGGAAACCATTGGGATACTGAAAATAATTATAACTTTTTTGTTTATCATCGTAAAATTGGAACGTATTACGATCAATTAATTGGCTTTAAAAAATTAAATTCTTTAAAGCGATAAAGTATTAAAAAACTGAAAAAGCATCTTAAAAAACCATCGTTTTTTTAATAATTCTTTTAATATTTTAAAGGTTTTACTGAAAGCTTTGCTTAAAATCTGCCTGGCAGTGGCTCTATTACTAATCCTTTCTTTTTAAGTAATTAAAAAAGTTTATTAATAAGTCTTACTTAAAAAGTGAAACCCAAAACAACAACAACAATTTAACAAGCGCATATTATTTTTTTAAGAACGAAAATTTTTAATTGTGAGGTGTTTACATCAGCAATCTATATATATAAATTTATTCCTATCTTTAAATCAAATTTTTAATATGAACTATAAATCCGATATTGAAGCCGTTGAAGCTTTTGTTGTAAAGTACAACGAGCTAAATAAAGAGATAAGTAAAATAATTGTTGGGCAAGAAGATACTATTAAAAATGTACTTATTTCTATTTTTAGCAAGGGACATTGTTTATTGGTTGGTGTGCCAGGCTTAGCTAAAACATTATTGGTTAATACCATTGCCGATGCTTTGGGTTTAACCTTTAACCGTATACAATTTACACCCGATTTAATGCCAAGCGATATTATTGGTAGCGAAATTTTAGACGAACATCGTAATTTTAAATTTATTAAAGGCCCCCTATTTAGCAATATAATTTTGGCTGATGAAATAAATCGTACCCCACCAAAAACACAAGCAGCTTTACTAGAAGCTATGCAAGAACGACAAATTACTACCGCAGGAAAAAAGTATCTTCTCGATAATCCATTTTTTGTTTTAGCAACGCAAAACCCAATAGAGCAGGAAGGAACCTACCCTTTACCCGAAGCACAGTTAGACCGTTTTATGTTTAATGTGTGGTTAGATTATCCAAGTTTTAAAGAGGAGTTACAAGTTGTAAAACAAACTACTACAAATACAAATGTTCAATTAAATAAAGTTTTAAGCGCAGAAGAAATTGTATATTTTCAAGAACTAATTCGCAAAATACCAGTAGCTGATAATGTTATTGAATATGCAGTAAAATTAGTAAACAAAACACGTTTAAATAGCGAATTTAGTGCCGATGTTACAAAAAAATATTTACAATGGGGCGCTGGTCCTCGTGCATCGCAGTATTTAATTATTGGTGCAAAATGCCACGCAGCAATTAACGGTAAATTTAGTCCTGATATTGAAGATGTAAAAGCGATTGTAACACCCATTTTACGTCACCGTATTGTGCGTAATTATAAATCGGAGGCCGAAGGAGTTAGTGTAGAAGATATTATTAAACAATTATTGTAATAATTTTAAATTAAAAATATTATGAATATTTCAACAACAAAAATAGAATTAGTTAAACAGTTATTAAATACCAGTGATAAGGATATTATTAATCACATAAAGGCTGTATTAACTGTTAATTCAAACAGTTGGTTTGAAGAATTACCAAATGAAATAAAAATATCAGTAACAAAAGGGCTAAATGATTCTGCAAATGGAAGAACTATTAGTCACGAAGAAGCAATGAAGCCATTTAAAAAATGGATAAAGAAGTAAGGTGGACAAACGAAGCAATAACAACATTTACTAATGTTGTTGAGTATTTTGAAGCAAAATGGACAGATAAAAAAATAGAAAAATTTGTTAGCTCTACAAATAAATGTGTTAAATTTATTTCTCAATATCCAAAATTATTTTGAAAAACAAATATTACTAATGTTCACGAAGCTCTTGTTACTCATCATAATTTATTAATATATAAAATCTATAACACATATTGATTTAATTACATTTTGAGACATGAAACAAAATCCAATAAAGAAGAAAAAAATAAAAATTTTATAAAATGGATGTAAATCAATTATTAGAAGACGACGCCTTCGACCCAAAAAAATTATTTAATGAAGAAGAGTACAATACACTTTTAATTAATCGCGATGGCTATTCAAAAAAGGAAAATGATGTAGCAGATTTAATTCTAACACTTTTAGAAAAAAATATTACACGTATTGAAAGTGAAGAGATTTTTAAAACACTTAAAGAAAAAAATGCACAACAAGTTTTAGTAAATGCCATAAAACAATGTGATAGGGTAAGCGAAAAAACAAAATTAGCATTAGCCTGCTGGGAAAGTTGTTTAGACTTTAGCAAGCACTTTTTGTTTTTTGTTGATTTAGCATGTAGTAAAGATTTTATGCTAAGTATGGAAGCTTACACTGTTGTAGAAAATTGCGAAGAAACAATTATTAGCGAGGAGGTTTTAACGCAAGCTTTAATTACCGTAAAAAACTCAAAAAGCCCAAATACAGCTATTATCGATGATTTAAAAAATAATATTACTTTACGCATTTCATAAACTATGAATACAAAAAATTTAATTAGCTGGTTAGATATTGAGAATAATTCCGATTTCTCAATTCATAATATTCCTTTTGGAATTTACTCGGATAAAACGGTAAAACACCATGTGTGTTCTGCTATTGGCAATTATATTATTGATTTGTTTGAACTCGAAAGTGCAGACGTATTTGATATTAATCGCTCAGTTTTTGAAAGCGAATTTTTAAACGATTTTATTACTTTAGGAAAACCAACAACGAACAAAGTTCGTTTAAAATTAATAGATTTATTAAGCGATTCAACCTCAATTTTAAAAACCGATGACAATTTATTTAAGCGCGTTATTAAAAAGCAAAACGAAGTAAAAATGTTAATACCCGTAAAAATTGGCGATTATACCGATTTTTATAGTAGTATTGATCATGCTACAAACATAGGCACAATGATTCGCGACCCTAAAAATGCCTTAATGCCAAATTGGAAACACTTGCCTGTTGGTTATCATGGTCGTGCCAGTAGCATTTGTGTAAGTGGTCATTCATTTCATCGCCCAAAAGGCCAACAAAAATTAGCAGATGCAGAATTACCTATTTTTGGAGCAACTAAATTATTAGATATCGAACTTGAAACAGCTTTCATTATTGGAAAATCTACCCAAATGGGTGATAGCATTACAACTGCCAATGCCAACGACTATATTTTTGGAATGGTATTGTTTAACGATTGGAGCGCGCGCGACATTCAAACTTGGGAGTACATCCCATTAGGACCTTTTTTAGCTAAAAATTTTGCAAGCACAGTTTCGCCATGGGTAGTTACTTTAGAAGCTTTAGAACCCTTTAGAACACAAGGTTACGAGCAAAATCCCATAGTATTACCTTACTTACAATACAACGGCGAAAAAAATATTGATATTAAACTAGATGTGTTTTTAAAACCACAAAATGGTTCAGAAAATAAAATCTGCTCATCTAACTATAAATATATGTACTGGACAATGGAACAGCAATTAGCGCACCATACTGTTAATGGCTGTAATGTAAACGTGGGCGACTTAATGGCAAGTGGCACCATTAGCGGTCCCAACCCTTCTGAATACGGAAGCATGATGGAGCTAACCTGGCGAGGCACAAAGCCAATTACTTTAAATGATGGCACTGAGCGTAAATTTGTTAATGATAATGATACAATTATTATAAAAGGTTTTTGTCAAAAAAATAATGTTAGGATTGGCTTTGGAGAATGCGTAGGTACTTTATTGTCCGGAAAATAGTAAATTTATTTAAGAGGATTTCATTTTAAATATAGCAATTAAAGGGCTAATAAACTAATTTTGTAGATAAGAAACTTAAAATTTTCTAAAATAGTCTATTTTGAAACCTAAACTCAAAAAATCCGTAAAAAAAAGATAATTGTTAATAACTTTTGCTCAAATAGGTGTAACGGTTATTGCTTTTTAGGATTAATAGTTAATCTTTGTAATCTTACACACAAAGTGAAAAAGCTAATCTACATATTATCAATTACTTGCATTATGTTTTTAAATGTTAATGCAACTATAATCAGCGACGATGATAGAAATAAGCCAGATGACGGCAAAAAAGCGAAAGTAAAACGTGATGATACTACTAAATTTGTAATTTCTGAAGAAAACTTAGCAGAAATACCTGATACAACCCAATTTTTATTCCCCAGCCACGATTTATATACTACATGGGATACCTCTAGCGCGCATCCTTACAACTTTAATGAGTCTTTTAAATTAGATAGTGTTGTTTTAACGCTTGTAAACGAAGGCGACGGTGCATTTAGTATGCCTATTAAAGGAAATTTAACGAGTACTTTTGGTTGGAGACGCTATCGCCCGCATTATGGAACCGATATTGATTTAGATATTGGCGACCAAGTAGTTTCGACTTTTGATGGTATGGTGCGTTTGGCTAAATATTGCCAAGGTTATGGTAATTGCGTTATAATTCGTCACAATAATGGACTTGAAACAGTTTACGCACACTTATCTAAATTATTAGTAGAACCAGGCCAATGTATTAGTGCAGGTTCAATATTAGGATTGGGAGGCAATACAGGACGTTCTACAGGTGCACATTTACATTTTGAAATGCGTTATTTAGGGCAGGCTTTAGATACAGAAGATTTTATTGATTACGAAAAAGGAGAATTAAAAAATAATTTTTTTACCCTACGTAAAATCGATGTTGATACCAAATACGATTTAAGAGCACTACATACGCGCCATAAAAAAGATGTAGGTTATTCCCATAAAAACGGAAAATCGATTGCTAAATTAACTAAAGGTGGAATTTATAAAATTAAAAGTGGAGATAATTTAGCTAAAATTGCAAAGCGTAATCATACAACAGTAAAAGCTTTGTGTAAAAAGAATGGTTTAAAACCAAGTTCTAAATTACGTGCAGGTCAGCGTATTAAAGTTTAATCTATAAAATTATTAATTTTTAATAATTTTTTTTATTCAAATATTAATCGTAACTTTACGATAATATTATGGGTGCAACAAAAACCGAAGAGTTTACAATAAAAGATAATAAAATTGCAGCTTTTGCAAAAGCACTAGCACACCCTGCCCGTATTGCTATCCTACAACTATTAATAAAAAAACAAGCTTGTGTGTGTGGTGATATAGTAGATGAGTTGCCACTTTCACAAAGTACAGTATCGCAGCATTTAAAAGAATTAAAAGAGGCGGGATTAATTAAAGGAGATATTGATGGTGCAAAAGTTTGTTATTGCATTGATGAAAAGGAATGGGAAAAAGCAAAAAGCTATTTAATTACTTTATTTGCTTCTTACGTTAATACTAATAAGTGCTGTTAAAAAAATTTAATTTCATTAATCGTAAAATAACGATAAAATAATAAAAAAATAAGAAAATATAAATTATGAAACTATCAACCTTTAAACAACAATTAAGTACTGTAACAGACTTAACCTTTGTATTACCAAACGGAAATTTAGTTCCTAAACACTTTCATGTAACAGAAGTTGGGCAAATTACCAAAAGCTTTATTGATTGTGGCGGAACGGTTCGCAACGAAAAAGTAGTTAACTTTCAACTATGGGAAGCAAATGATTTCGATCATCGCTTGGCACCAAAAAAATTAACCGATATAATCGCGTTATCTGAAAAAGTACTGGGTGTAGAAGATCTTGAAATTGAGGTGGAATACCAAAGTGATACGATTGGTAAATACGGTGTTGCGTTTAACGGAAAAGATTTTACACTTACTTGTAAACTAACTGCCTGTTTGGCAATTGATTTATGCGGTATACCTGCTGAAAAATTAAAAGTTAGTTTAACTGAATTGCAAAATACAAATAAGAATAGCTGCACACCAGGTAGCAAATGCTGTTAAATATTAATTTAAAAACTATAAAAAATGAAAATAATTATTACCCTTTTAGCCGTTGCATTTTTAATAATTTTTGCATCTGCATTTACGAGTACTGCTAAAATTAAATTTTCAAAAAAACTTTCTAAATATTGCAAAACATTGCCACCCGAATTTAACAAAATTTCAGACGAACGTAAAAAATACATTTTGGAAATGGGCGATTACGTTATACAAAAACGAGTAGCCAAGCAAAAATGTAATCTTCTTTTTATTTGTACAAGTAATTCTCGTCGCAGTCACATGGCTCAAATTTGGGCTTACACAGCTTCTTTGTATTATGGAATTGACAGTATAGAAACTTTTTCTGGTGGAACGGAAGCATATAAAGTAAATATAAATGCTATTAATGCAATGCGTCGGGCAGGTATTACCGCGTCTTCAAATAGGATTGGGGATAATCCAATTTGGACAATAGGTATTGGTAAAAACGCGGGACAATTATTAATTTATTCTAAAAAATACGCTAATGCGCAAAATCCAAAAAGTAATTTTGGCGCATTTATGGTATGTTCTGAAGCTGATAAATCTTGCCCTACTATTGAGGGTGCTGACATTAGAATTGGCTTATCTTTTGAAGACCCAAAGTATTACGATGACACACCTTCTCAAAATCAAAAGTACGATGAGCGCTGTTATCAAATTGCCGCTGAAATGTTTTTTATGTTTGATTACGTAAAGCAAAAATTAATTTTAAAAACAGAAAGTAAAAAATAATTTTTTAATAGATTTAAATTTGAGCAATGAATAAAAAAAAGTATTGGGATAAATTATACAGTACCAAAAAACTTAGTGAAGTTAGTTGGTTTCAACAATATCCTAAAACTTCAATGGAATTTATTAATTTATTTAAATTACCAAAATCAGCTAAAATAATTGATATTGGTGGTGGTGATAGTTTTTTTGTAGATACTTTAATCCGCGAAGGATTTACAAATATTACAGTACTAGATATTTCTGAAAATGCAATTAATAGAGCAAAAGATAGACTTAAAGAAAAATCAAAAACTATTATTTGGTTAGTTTCTGATATTACAAATTTTAAATCAAGCCAACATTACGATTTTTGGCATGATAGGGCTGCTTTTCATTTTTTAGAAACCGAAAAACAAATTAAAAAATACATTGAGATTTCAAAAAATGCAATTGCAACTAACGGCTATTTAATTTTGGGAACTTTTTCAGAAAGCGGTCCAACAAAATGTAGTGGTTTAGATATTAAACAGTATTCAAAAGAATCGATGTCGATTTTATTTGAAAACGATTTTAAACGAATTAAATGCACAAACGAAGATCATAAAACACCCTTTAATACTACTCAAAATTTTTTATTTTGTAGTTTTATAAAAAAAAATTAAAGTTAGCTATGTTTGACTCTATTAAAAAATACTGCGATCACTTGATAACTGAATTCGATAAAATTTCGCAAGAAAGAAAAAACACTTTAGAAAAAATTAGTGATTATATTTCAAAAAAACTAGCTTTAACTTTGCCTGTTAATCTTATTTATATTTGTACGCACAATTCACGCCGTAGTCATTTTGGGCAAATATGGGCGAAAGTTGCAAGTGATTATTTTAAAATAAAAAGTATAAATACATTTTCAGGAGGAACAGAAGCAACCGCTTCTAATGCAAATGTAGTTAATGCCTTAAAAAATGTTGGTTTTAACATTACGATAAAAAATATAAGCAATAATCCTGTTTATTTTGTAAAATTTAGTGATGATGAAAAAGCAATCGAGTGTTTTTCTAAAGAATACAATCACTCCATAAATCCAACAAAAGAATTTGCGGCAATAATGACTTGTAGCGATGCAGAAGAAAACTGTCCGTTTATACCTGGTGTTGAATTACGAATAGGAACATCGTACAACGACCCAAAGGCTTTTGATAATATGCCTTTGCAGGATGCAAAGTACAATGAAGGATGTAGACAAATAGCTTTAGAAACTTTTTACGTTTTTTCTCAAATTAAATAAATAATAATGACTGCAAATGATTGCGCGCCTGCGGCAGAAAGAAAAAAATTAAGTTTCCTTGACAGATACTTAACTTTATGGATATTTTTAGCAATGGCAATTGGCATTTTTATTTGTAATTTTTTTCCTTCGTCTTCCACATTTATAAACTCATTTTCAAGTGGAACCACTAACATTCCTTTAGCTATTGGTTTAATTTTAATGATGTATCCACCACTGGCAAAAATAAGGTATGAAAAAATGGGCGAAGTATTTCGAAATACCAAAGTGCTAGTCGCTTCTCTCTTCTTGAACTGGATTGTGGGACCTCTACTAATGTTTTTTTTAGCAATCGTCTTCCTACAAGATTATCCTGAATACATGGTTGGTTTAATTCTTATAGGTTTGGCACGTTGCATAGCAATGGTTGTTGTTTGGAACGATCTGGCCTACGGTGATAGGGAATATGCAGCAGGTTTAATTGCATTAAACAGCATATTTCAGGTATTGCTTTACGGTGTTTACGCGTATTTATTTATTACAGTGTTGCCACCCTTGCTTGGATTGAAAGGGTTTAAAGTAAATATTACCATTGGTGAAATTGCCAAAAGCGTTGGCATGTATTTAGGGTTGCCTTTTGCCGCGGGATTAATTTCACGTTTTTCATTGGTAAAATTGAAAAGCATAGAGTGGTATGAAAAAAAGTTTATTCCGCTAATATCACCTGTAACGCTCATTGCCTTATTATTTACAATTGTAATAATGTTTAGCTTAAAAGGACAATTGATTGTAAAAATTCCTTTTGATGTATTACGAATTGCTTTACCACTAATAATTTACTTTGCTATCATGTTTTTTATTAGCTTTTTTATTGGTAAAAAAATGGGAGCAGATTATTCCAAAAGCACCGCTATTGCTTTTACTGCTGCTGGAAATAATTTTGAATTGGCAATTGCAGTAGCTATTGGTGTGTTTGGTATTAATAGTGGTCAAGCGTTTGTTGGCGTAATTGGACCATTAGTTGAAGTGCCAGCTTTAATATTATTAGTAAATGCGGCATTTTTGATTAGAAAAAAATATTATAAAACCCCAATTTAATTATGAAAGAAAAAAAACAATTTTGACAATAATTATTGGGGCACTTACTTCTGTTGCACCAATATTTTTTCCAGTTTGCAAGGGCGGCGCTTGTGTAGGCGTATGCGTAAGTCCTGTTCCATCCTTGTTTGGCATATCATCCGCTTCAATAGCTGCATTACCATAGTTAATGCCATAGAACATTTACTAATTGCAATTAGTGCTGTATCATTTACAATTAGTTATTATTCGCTTTATGTACTTCCAAAATATAAAAGTATTTGCGGTACTGGAGATAAATGCGAATGTGTACCATCTGATAATGAAAAACGAAAAGTAAAACTTACTAAAATTATTTTTTGGTTAGGTTTAGTTTTAAGTATTGGATTCCTTAGTTATTTTGAATATCAAAAATATCAGGCAGCTAATGTTCCTATTTGCTCAACCGAAAATTGTATACCAGCAGAAAAAGGAACTTGCAGTGATTCAACAAAATGCCAAGGTGGTAGTTGCGAGCAGTAAATTAATTCAAAACATCCAAACTGCCCTGTCCTTCTCTTAAAATAATAATTTCATCGCAAAAACACCGCAAAAAACAACCTTTTTTTCAGTAATTCTTTGAATATTCAAAGAATTTACTGGAAAGTTTTGCGTGGAATCTGCCCCGCTATTCTTTTATTAGACACAAAAGCATACCACTCAAACAAGTTAGTTTTGTCTATTCTATTTTCAACATTCAATTCGTTCTGTAAAATGGTGAAAATATTTAAAGTTTGCATCTTTCTTATAAAAGAATAAAAAAATAGTTAAATATTTAAGTTGTATTTTCTACTTTAATAAAACAACAATGTATTATATTGTAATATCTTTCATTTTTTTTATTCCAATCATAAAATCTTTTAAATAAAAAGGTTCAAAATTTACTAAATCCTCAAATTGTTTATTTACAAATTTTGAGTAAGATAAACTAATCATACTTTTTGATGATGGCTTTATTTCTTCAATAAAATTGGCATTTGGCAAAATACTTAATTGCTGTTTACATTTTAGCATACCGTCTCCAAAAAAATAGATATTAGAAAATTGCTTATATTTTATAACTGTATTTTCATCTACAATTAGAGCTTCTGTATTATAAATTTCGTTTAAATCTTCATCAAAAACCGCCGTATAAACCTCCATTCTTCGCGCATCTAACATTGGGCAAAAAAAAGTGTTTTCGTTTTTGTTTTTAATACTATTTGTCATTACTTGCAAAGTATTTATACTTATTAAAGGAATATTTAAAGCATAACATAAACCCTTAGCAGCACTTACACCTATTCGCAAACCTGTGTACGAACCCGGCCCTTTGCTTACAGAAACTGCATTTAATTGCTTAACATTTATATTGTTTTGTTTTAAAAGTTCATCAATAAATACATGCAAATTTTCGGCATGCGTAAAACCTTTATCAATTTCTTTTAAAGCAATTAAATTTTCATTTTTAGAAATACTAACCGAGCAAACAGTGGTAGCGGTTTCAATATTTAAAATAAGAGCCAATTATTTTTCGGTTTTATAAAGATCTTCCTTTTTTACAATTTTAATTTTTGTAGCTTCTTTTAAAGTTTTTGAAACAGCACTGTAAGGGCCACAAATAACATCTTGTTTATCTTTTAATCCCGTTAAAATTTGTATAAAATCATTATCTTGTATACCAGTTGTAACTTCTATTTGTTTTGATGTGCCATTATTCAAAATAAACACATATTCTTTTATTTTTTCATCGGCCTTAACAACATCTTTATCCTCGTTTTCGTTTTTAACTTCAATCTGTGGGTCATCTATTTCGCTTAGTGTTTGCAGCGAATCTTTATTACGTGTTGTAACGGCTTGAATAGGAATTGCGATCACATTACTTACTCTGCGGGTCTGAATATCAACACTGGCACTCATCCCTGGGCGAAACGGTACAGGATTTTTATCGTTAATTAAATAGGCATACGATCCGCGCACCAATCTAATTTTTACTACAAAGTTTGTAACCTGATCAATCGAAATACCATTGCTATTTGACGAATTGGCAATTTCGGTTACAATGCCTTTAAATTTTTTATCCATATAGGCATCCACTTCAATTAAAGCAGTATCGTTTTTATGTACTTTTATTATGTCGTTTTCATTTACTTCAACACTTACTTCCATTTCATTTAGGTTTGCCAAACGTAAAATTTCGGTACCTGCCATACCGCTAACACCTACAACGCGCTCGCCCTTGCGCGAAGTTAATTTAGAAATCGTAGCGTCAACAGGAGCATAAATAAAGGTTTTTTCTAAATTAGTATTTGCTTCTTTTAGCGAGGCCTCGCTACCTTCAATATTAAATTGGCTAGCATTTACTCCAGCCTCTAGCGCGTTAACATTAGCTTTTGCTCCATCAAATTGAGCTTTTGCAGCATCATATTCTTGTTGCGAAATAGTATTTTGATCAAATAATTTTTTATTGCGATTAAAAACTGCTTCGGCGTTTAATAAGTTTGCTTTTGCTTGTTCTAACTGGGCTTTGGCAGTATTTAAATTCGCTTTAGTAGTGTTTACACTTGATTTTACACGTTCAAAAGCATTTAAGTATAAATCGGGTTTTATACGACACAATAAATCACCTTTTTTTACTTGGTCGCCTTCTTTTACCATCATTTCGGTAATTTCGCCACTTACATCGCTAGTAATTTTTAATTCAGTTTCAGGTTGAATTTTACCTGTAGCACTCACTATTTCAATAATTTGGCGAATACTGGCTTTTTGAGTGTAAACTTCTAAAGGTTTATTACCTTTCATAACTTGCATTACAACCACAGCTACAATTACTAAAACGCCTAAAATTAAAATCCAATATATTTTTTTCATAAATAATTTGACTCAAAGTTAATAATAAATAAAGGTTTGCATAAAAATTCAACGCTAAATTTGTGTAATATTATAATTGTAATTTAATATTTATACTTTTTTAAACATGACAACAAATAATTTAATACACGAAAGTAGTCCTTATTTATTACAGCATGCTTATAACCCCGTAAACTGGGTAGCTTTTAGCAACGATGCATTTGAAAAAGCCAAAAACGAAAATAAATTGGTGTTAATTAGTATTGGCTACAGTGCCTGCCATTGGTGCCATGTAATGGAACATGAAAGTTTTGAAGATGCCGAAGTGGCAAAACTAATGAATGAAAATTTTATTAATATAAAAGTAGATCGTGAAGAACGTACCGATGTAGATATGTTATATATGCAAGCCGTGCAATTAATGACAGGGCAGGGCGGTTGGCCGTTAAACTGTTTTACTTTGCCCGACGGAAAACCAATTTATGGCGGTACTTATTTTCAAAAACAACATTGGAAAGGCATTTTAAACAATTTAGCTAATTTGCATAAAAATGATCCTTTAAAAATTATCGAATATGCTCAAAACCTAACAGATGGCATACATCAGGCAGAAATAATTACTACACAAAAGCAAACAGTTAATGAAATTGATAAAAACGTTTTACGAAATTCTGTCGCTAATTGGAAAAAAAGATTTGATAATAAAGAAGGCGGACCCAACAAAGCACCTAAGTTTCCATTACCAAATAATTATCAGTTTTTGTTGCGTTATGCTATTTTAGAAGGAGATACAGAACTTTTAAATCATGTAAATTTAACACTTACAAAAATGGCTCAGGGTGGTATTTACGACCAATTACGCGGGGGTTTTGCAAGATATAGTACTGATATTTTGTGGAAAGTGCCTCACTTTGAAAAAATGTTATATGATAATGCGCAATTAGTAAGTTTATATACCGAAGCATTTACAATAACTAAAAATAGTTTATACAAACAAACTGTAATTGAAACTTTAAATTTTATTAAAAAAGAATGGTACAATACAGAGGGTTATTTTTATAGTGCCTACGATGCTGATAGCGAGGGAGAAGAAGGAAAGTATTATGTGTGGAACAAATTAGATTTACAAGATTTTCTAGGCGAAAATTTTGAACTATTTGCCAATTATTATAATGTAAACGATTTAGGATATTGGGAACATAGTAATTATATTTTAATGCGAAGTAATAATATTGCAGAAATTTTGACCAAGTTTAATTTAGATTTAAAAACTTTAGAAGAAAAAATAAATACCTGCAAAACTATTTTAAAACAACAAGCCGAATTACGTGTAAAACCAGGCTTAGACGATAAAACTTTAACTAGTTGGAATGCCCTAATGTGTAGCGCCTTTGCAAAAGCCTATTTAGCTTTTAATGATGAAGATTATAAAACTATCGCACTTAAAAGTTTACATTTTATTACAACACATTTAAGTAAACCAAACGGACAGTTACTTAGAACTTACAAAAACGGGCAAAGTAAAATTGACGGCTTTTTAGATGATTATGCCTTTACAATTGAAGCCTTAATTAATTGCTATTTAATTACTACTGATGAAAATTATTTAACCAAAGCATTTAATTTATGTGAAATTACTTTAATACAGTTTAAAAACTCTGATAGTGAATTTTTATTTTATACTAATAATTTAAGTTCGCAATTAATTGCTCGCACAACCGAAACTAGCGATAATGTTATACCTGCTTCCAACTCACAAATGGCAGTTAATTTATTTTATTTAGGAACTTATTTTGATAATAAAGATTGGATTAATAAATCGCAAGCAATGTTAAAATTAGTAATAGATGATTTAACCCATTATGGCGCAGGTTATAGTAATTGGGGTTGTTTAGGGTTACATTTTACTTATCCATTTAAAGAAGTTGCAATTGTTGGTAACAATGTTAATACAAATTTGCAAGAGTTGTATAAACGTGGTGTAATAAATACGATTTTAGCTGTAAGCCAAAACGCAAGCAGTTTGCCGTTGGTTAAAAACAGATTTGTTGCCGATAAAACATTATTTTATGTGTGCGAAAACAATAGCTGTAAACTACCAACAGAGCGAGTTGAAGAGGCTTACCAGCAACTTGAAAACAAATAGATATATAGTTTTTACAGCATTAGTTCTGTGTTTTATAAACAAAATTAATGCTCAAGTATTACTCCCAACAACCGAATCGGCTTTTGAAAAACAGCATAATTTTAACCCCGAAGTAATAAAAAACAAAAACATTCGTAAAATAATTTTCGAAATTGTAGATAAAAAAGATTTTGAAACCGTAGTTGATAAAAATTTAAGCGAAACGTATGAGTTTGATACCAATGGGCTTTTAACCCGCTATTATTACACCACAATAATAAAATCGGTTGAACGCGAAATTAAAACAGGAGCAACATATAAAGGTAGACGCAAAATTAGTAACGGAAGTAGTTATACCATTAACGATTATATTTACGATACAATTAGTACCTCATATTTTTATGATATAAACAACCGTTTAAAATTAAAACGTTACCACGATGGTGCTAATTATTACGAAAGTCGCTATTACCGCTACAACCAAACTAATTTTTTAACTAAAGAATTACGTTTTAAAGAAACCAATAATAGTAAAGATAAATCGGTATTTATTTTAGGTAACCAAGTTTTATTAAGCGAAGATAGTTTTCAATATCAAAAATTTAGTACCGGGCAGCTAAAATGTACTTTTTTAAATAACGAAAATCGATCCTATAAAGAACAAATTACCAACTATGATAGCCTAGGAAACAAAAAAATGATATTTGAAAATTACACCGCTGCCAGTTGGATTGTACAAGAACAAAACTTTACATACAAAAATAATCGTATGCAAACTGCCGAATTTAAAGGTAATGCCAATAATACCATTACCTTAAAACGCATTTATGAATTTGATGCAAATAAAGAATTACTAACCGAAAAACAATTTAAAAACGATGTACAGCTTAAAGAAGTTAGTTATGTTAGCGATAGCAACAACAACCTATTAAACTCATTTATTATTCGTGATGCAATTAATAAAAATATGCGTATTGTTAAATTAAAATACGATTTTGGTTCAATTACAAAATCAAAAAATTAGTTTGTTTTAGATATATTTTACTTAAAATTTTGTAAAATTTTAATCTTTAATTTCAACACTAACGCTCTCCACATTACCATTCATTGGCGGTAAAAGCTTAGTAATTTTTACATGAAGCTGCTTTATAGTTGTAAATTTTGATTTTATTTGGTTAAAAATTCTATAGCAAACCTGCTCAATTAATTTACTACGTATTGCCATTTCTACTTTACTTATTTCGTAAATGGCACAGTAATCAATTGTTTCATTCAAATTATCATTTTTAGATGCTAAGGTAAAATCAGTTATCATATACACATCAACAATATAATTTCCTCCAATTTTTGCTTCTTCATCTAAGCAACCATGGTAAGCATACAGTTTTATACCTTCAATATTTATGTGGTTTTGTGGCATAATTTAGCGAAGCTCAGCTCCTAATTTTTCTTTAAAATTTAAAATTAATTTTTCCATTACTTTATCAATTTCTTTATCTGTTAAGGTTGCTTCGCTATTTAACAAGGTAAAACTTAGTGCATACGATTTTTTACTACCCAATTTTTCGTCTTCGTAAATATCAAACAAATTCACCTCTTTTAATAATTTCTTTTCTGAAGCAAATGCAAGCTCTTCTATCTGTTGGTATTTAATTGTTTTATCAATTAATAAGGCTAAATCGCGGCGAACAGTAGGGAATTTACTTAATTCGGTAAATTGTATTTTTTGTTTCGAGAATGCTTTTACTAAAACATCCCAATTAACATCAGCATAAAATACAGGTTGATTGATATCGAATTTTTTAAGTGTTGTTTTATTTACTACACCAATTTTAGTAATAACTTTATTGTTTAACAAGTAAGTTAAGCCATATTCATAATTAATATAATCGCTTTCAACACTTTTTAAATTAGTAAGGCCACACTTTAATAAAATGTTTAAAATAGCTGATTTTAAATAATTAAAATCTACTTTTTGTTTTAGTTGATAAGGGTTTTCAGTAAATATATTTCCTGTAACAAAAACCGATAAATGTTTTTGTTCGGTGTATTTAAATTTTTCGTTTTCCGTTTCTTCATAAGTTCTGCCAATTTCAAATAATTTTAAATCTGCATTTTTTCTGTTACTGTTATAAGCAATTGCTTCTAATCCGCTATAAAGCATATCGCCACGCAATACATTTAAATCGCTACTTAATGGGTTAAGCATTTTTACATTAGTATTTTCTAAAGGATAATAAGTTTCTTTTGTTAACGACAAACTCATTATTTCATTAAAACCAAAACCTTCTAATGCTGCAGCAACTCTATTCTCAACAATTAAATCATCGTTTTTATCTTCGTTAAGTGCTGTATAACTAATACTTTTACTTACCTCTACATTGTTATAACCGTAAATGCGCATTACTTCTTCAATAACATCGGCTTGGCGTGTAACATCGGTTTTGTAGCGCGGCACATTTAACAACAACGCATCGTTACCCTCGTTCTCAATTTCAATTCCTAAATTGGTAAGTATAGCTTTTATAGTTACTCTGTCAATTTCTTTGCCTATCAATGCATCGCAATCCGCGTACGAAAATGCGATTTTATATGGTTCTAATTTTTCAGGATAAATATCAACCACATCCATACTTAAAACACCACCCGCCAATTCAAAAATTAAATTGGCAGCTCTATTTAATGCATCCACCGTAATGTTTGGGTCTGTACCTCTTTCAAAACGAAACGAAGCATCTGTTTTTAAAGCATGATATTTAGATGTTTTACGAATAAAACCAGAATCAAAATAAGCACTTTCTAAAAAGATTGAAGTTGTTTTTTCTGTTACGCCACTTTCTAATCCACCAAAAACACCTGCAATGCACATTGGCTCTGTTTTATTACAAATTACTAAATCATTAGTAGTTAATTTGCGTTCAATTGTATCTAAAGTTACAAATTTTTCGCCTTCAAAAGCAGTTCTTACTATAACTGTATTTCCTTTAATTTTTTCGAAATCAAAAGCATGTAATGGCTGTCCCATTTCGTGCAATACAAAATTTGTAATGTCAACTATATTATTAATAGCACGTAAACCAATTGCTTTTAAACGGTTTTGCAACCATTCAGGACTAGGTTTTACAGAAATACCACTTATTACTAAACCTGAATACCGTTTACAAGCTTCGGGATTTTGCACTTCAATTTTAATTTTATTTATGTTAGATGCTGTAGGTAACGGCTGCATGCCACCAATGGAAATCTGAGCAACAACATCTAAATTTTTTGAATTTATAATAGCTGCTAAATCGCGTGCAACGCCAAGGTGAGAAGCCGCGTCGCTTCTATTAGGTGTTAATCCAATTTCAAAAACAGTGTCGTTTTCTATTTTAAAATAATCAGCTGCTGGCATTCCAATCTTTATATTTTCAGGCAACACTATAATTCCTGCATGGCTTTCTCCTAATCCAATTTCATCTTCTGCGCACAACATTCCTTCGCTAACAGCACCTCGTATTTTAGATTTTTTTATTTCAAAAGGTTCTCCAGTTTCTGGGTATAATTTTGCACCAACCAACGCAACAATTACTTTTTGTCCTGCAGCTACATTAGGCGCACCGCAAACAATTTGAAGAGGTTCGCCGCCAGCGCCAACATCTATTTTTGTTAAGTTTAGTTTATCAGCATCGGGGTGTTTGGTGCATTCTAAAACCTGCCCAACAACAAGGCCTTGTAAACCACCTTTTAACGACTCAAAAGTTTCTATACCCTCAACTTCGAGGCCCGAAGCTGTTAATAAATCTGCTACTTCTTGCGCAGTATGCTCAATATTTACAAGGTTTTTTAACCAATTAAAAGAAATTTTCATTTTATATTATCAGAGGTTAAAAGTAGCAAAATATAAATTTTAAATTGGCTCAAAAAAAATAATATTAAAATTTGTTTATACCAAAAAAAAGTATTAAATTTGATATAAATGGTTATTATTTAATCATTATTTAAAATCTCCTAAATAGCGCCCTTATTTTTTAATGTTAAGTTTTTAAAATAATTTTACAATTATTTTGCAGTTATTTAATAATTTAATAACTTAGCGTAATTAATTATCAATCCTTAAAAACAAAAATAAAATGAAAAAACAATTATTATTAGGCTCAGTATTACTGTTAGCAGTATCTGGCTTTTCTCAAACAGAAAGAAAGGCAAAAATAGCAGGTGCTTTTAACATAAAAAAAGCACAAACAGTAAATATTAACGAAAGTGATGCTCCACGAAAGCTAAACATTAATCCTGTTGTTGTAACAGATGTAAACCCAAGCTCGGCTAAAGCCTCAGATATTCAAAGCCCACCTACAAACATATCTTGGAATTTAATTGCAGGTTCGCGAAACACTTATGGCATGGTAATTAGCCAAACTCGTCCTTTACAATATAACGATAACTTAAATGCAGTATCGTTTATACACCGCTGTAGTTTTAGTTATGCAGGCATGCCTGCAAATAATTCAGGTGTAATTGTTGCACAAATTAGTACAAATTGGGGTACTAATTGGGATAGCACTTGCCTTTACAGCGATGCTTCTATAGTTGGGCGTTTTCCACAAGGTGGTTTATATAACCCTGTTGGTAATACTAATATTGCTAACGCTTATGCAGTAGCTACAGGGCCTTCAACTGATGGTGGCACTAATTGGATGGGAAATTTTTACGCAAGTAAACAATTAGGTGCTGCAAACTACAATGCAACTGCTAGCCCGGTGCCAAATGCAATGCAAGTTTTTTCTAATCAAACTGCTACTTATTCGCCTACCGCTTTTGGCCCGCAATTATTTAGTTATGGTTTTAGTGCTACCGATGATGGAGTAATGCACGCCATTGTGCCTGTTTTTACTACACAACAAACAGATGTTAGAAATATTAAAATAGTAAAAGGTACCTTTAATGCTGGTGTTTTTAATTGGACTACCGATTCGTTAACACCTCCAGTTTTAATTGAATCTACTGGTGGTTTTGCATTATCTAACAGACCAATTATGGCTTGGAACGAAGCTGGTACAGTAGGTTATGCTTTATTAAATGGTGCACTTAATACTGCAACAGCCTCAAATAGAGGTTACCAACCAATTGTTTATAAAACAACTAATAGTGGTACAACTTGGGCATTAGTACCAGGTATTGATTTTAACAGCGCTGCAATGGCGCCATTGTTAAATAAACTTGCTGGGGTTAATTCAAATTCAAATTTAGCAATTCCTTATTTTGGTAGCGAGGGTTTTGATTGCGTGGTAGATGCTAACAACAAGTTGCATATTGTTGGCTTGCTTCGCTCAACTTTTGATTTAAGTGTTGATAGTATTGGTTTTGTATCCTCTTTTACTACTGTTATTGGCGGTGCAGGAGATTCTTATGCTTGGGGACACATACCAGGTGATAGACCTTATTTATATGATTTTATGGGAGACGGTTCAAGCGCTTGGACTCATAAAACTATTGATTCTTTATCTTCCGAAGGTCCTTCTCAACAAGGTGCAGCTGCCTCAACATCTGGTTTTAACGATAATCCTTGGAATATTGATGCTGGAAACAAAATTGAAATTGATAGCCGTATTCAGGTTGGTCGTACACCAAATGGTCAATTTATTACTTATTCTTGGGCTGAATCAGATAGCGTTGATTTTACTGGTCCATTACAAAAAAAATGGAATGTTAATCCAAATATTAAAACACGCTGTTTAAATGTAAGTACAGGAAGCCTATCAATTACTGAGGTTAATGTAACAAAGTATCCGGTTGCCCAAGGGGTTAATAATCCAAATGTAAGAAACCGTGCAACTTTACATTATATGTCGCCAACTACAGGTGCTGCGATAATTTTAAATGGTTCATCATCTTCTACAGTTGATATTAAAACACCATTTACAGTTACAAATAGTAACCCTTACTCTCAATTAACTAACAACACAACTTGGTACTCAACAAATACATTATCGTATGTATTTACTGGCACTACCACGGTTGGTTTTATTGATAACGCAACAACAAGTGCAAGTAGTAGTATTATTTACCCTAACCCAACAAAAAATAATGCAACTTTAGCAATTGATGTTAAAGATAACGTAACTGTTACAATTAATGTTTACAGTTTAGTTGGTGCTTTGGTAAAAACCACCACTGCCAATGCTATTGTTGGCCAAAATAATATTAATATTGATTTAAGCAACTTAACTGCGGGCATTTATATGGCTAAAGTTAATGTTGGCAATGTTACTAGTACTAAAAAATTAATTATTGAATAATAAATAAT
>Ga0163144_10003033_pt1 | contig 38349 bp, 37 predicted proteins | sample OliLak19BULKMAT1_FD_123175 | JGI IMG/M metagenome (GOLD analysis project Ga0163144, IMG submission 123175) | Freshwater microbial mat bacterial communities from Lake Vanda, McMurdo Dry Valleys, Antarctica - Oligotrophic Lake LV.19.BULKMAT1 | ecosystem: Environmental > Aquatic > Freshwater >...
GCGATCGGGGTGCGCAACTCGTGGCTCAGCGTGCTGAGGAATTCGTCCTTGACGAGCGCGACGCGCTCGCTTTCGAGCCGCGCTGCGCGCTCGGCCTCGAGCAACTGCTCGCGCATGCTTTCGTTGTGCTTGCTGTCAGTCACGTCGTGCGCCACCGCGAGCACATGCCGCACCAAGCCGTCGTCGCTCGGCTCGGGGACAAGGCGCGCTGTGTGCTGCCGAATCCCCAGCGGGCCCGCGAACTCGATCTCGATTTCGCGCGGCTCGCCGCTCTCGAATACCCGGCGCAGCGCGTTGTTCCAGATGTCGCTGCTCTCGGGCGGCATGCCCAACGCTTGCTGGGTCTTGCCGATGACCTGCGACGGCAGCAGGCCAGTCACTCGGGCAACGGCCACGTTGGCAAAGACATAGCGCAGGTCGGCGTCGAACCGGGCCATCACGTCAGGCGCGTTGTCGGTCAGCATGCGCAGCTCGTGCTCGCGTATGTCCAGCCGCACACGGCTTTCCCGCAGCGCTTGTGCATCGGCGCGGCGCGCTGTCGCGTCGCGCGAGATGACCAACAACCGGCTGACCTGGTTCGAGACGGCGTCGTGAATCGGGCTGAGGTTCACCTCCCACCACTTCATCGTGCCGGCAAAGGTCGGGCAGTAGCCCTCGAATGTGCTGGGCCGCCCCTCGACCGCCGCCGCGACCGCCGAATCGATCTCGGCCCGCGCCGCTTCGGGCCAGAGCTCCGACAGCTTGCGCTGCATCACGGCGTTGACGTCATCGAGTTCGAGCATGCACCTGCCGTTCTCGTTCAGATGCTGGATACGCCCCTCGACATCGAGCACCTTGACGCAATCGGTGCTGCTGTCGAGCAGGCTGCTGTTGAAGGCTTCGCTCTCGCGCAACTGCGCAGCGACCTGCGCACGCTCGCTCGATTCGCTGAGCTGGCGACCCATCGCAGCAATGAAGTCGATGTCGGCACGGCTGAATGCGTCGCGCTGGCGCGAGGCGAAACTCAGCGTGGCGATCAGCCTTCCAGCCGCTGCCAGCCGGTGGTGCATGACGGCGCGCGCGCCGAGCGCCTTCATTACCGCGACGGCAGAGGCCGGCAACGACTGGCCTTCGTCCGACAGGCTGGCGGCGTCGTCGCCACAGGCCGCCGCCAGCTGGGCCGCGGCAGCGCCATCGATACCGATGGCCGTTTGCAGGGGTGTGCCGGCTGGGTAGGTGTGCCGATCGTGAAGGCTGTGCCACTGCAGGTCGGCGTCGATCAAGAAACCGAGGCGCTCGAAGAACGCCAGCAATGCGTCGGGCCGGTCGTCACGCATCACCTGGGCGCCCAGGGTCATCAGTCGCTGGCGGTTCTGGTGACGGTTCAAGTCGCGCTGCGTCGCGTGGCGGTCGACCGCGTTCTCGACCGCACGGGTCAGGCTCTCGGGGCCGAGCCAGGCCTTGCCGACGTAGTCTTGCGCGCCGGCCAGCAGCAACGCAAGGTGCTTCTCGCGCGAGACGCCACCGGTCAGGATCACCACCGGGGCGAGCAGCAGTTCGTCGGCATCGCGCGGCAAGCGGGCGAGGACATCGAGGGCATCGCCATCGGGCAGATCGAAATCGAGTACGACGCATTTGAAGGTCGGCTCGGTGGCGCAGAGCGCGACCGCCGCGTCGGCCGACGTGGCTTCGCTGAAGGCATAGCGGCGCGACGAGCCATTGAGCAGGGCCGCTTTTGCGTCGGCGCGGTCGAAGGCGTTGTCGTCAACCAGCAGGACGCGCCACGCAGAGACGGGGCCGGCGCTCATGCCTTGTGGCTCCAGACTGAGACCAAAGCGCCCGGATCGGGCAGCACCGTGCCCGACAACCAGTAGCGGAAGATCGCATCCAGCGCCTCGAGGCAATCGTCGAACCCAACTTTCTTGACGTGATACGCATTCGCACCGGCCGCGTAAAACGCGTCGCGGTCGCGCGGATTGTTGCTGGTGGTGAACACCACCGCGGGCAGCAACGCCGTGGCCGGGTCGGACCGCAACGACTGCAAGAAGGCCAGGCCGCCTTCGCCGGGCAGGCTGCAGTCGAGCAGCACGAAAGCAAACGGGTGCGCGGCTTGCTCGGCGAGCAGGACGCGCCCCGCCTCGGCGCTGTCGGCGCGCACCAGCCGGTTGCGGATCAGCGCCCGGCGCGCGGCTTCGAGCACGGTGTCGAAGTCGTCATCGGAGTCTTCCACGACCAGGATCGGTCGCGCGCGGAAGACTTCGATCTCATTCATCGGCAGCCACCGCCTCGGCCCCGGCATCGGCCCCAGCATCGGCCCCAGCATCGGCGCTCCCGAGCGTGAAGTAAAAGGTGGTGCCGACACCCGCAGCCGACTCGAACCAGATCGCGCCGCGGTGTTGCTCGACGAGCTTCTTGGCGATCGCCAGGCCGGCACCGCTGCCGCCGCCGAAGGCATCGCGCGCATGCAGCCGCTTGAACATCATGAACACGCGATCGCGGTGGCGCTCCTCGATACCGATGCCGTTATCGCGAACATAGAAGACGCGCTCGCCCGCGGCCCGCGCCACAGCGCCCAGGGGGCCCGCCGGTTGCGGTGCCTCGGCCGGGTCGATGTAGCCCACTTCGACCCAGCGCTCGAGCTTGTCGTTGTACTTGGCCGCATTGGCCACGAGATTGGCGAAGATCTCACGCATGCGCACGCGGTCGCAGCGCACCGAGGGCATCCGACGCGGCACACGAATCTCCACGCGGCTGTCTTCGAGACGCGCGCCGAGCGAGTCGATGGCATCGGCCACCGCCTCGTCGAGGGGCACCTCCTCACGTTCCAGCGAGAGGCGGCCGACGCGCGAGAAGTGCAGCAAGGCGTCGAGCAGGCTGTCCATGCGCACCGTCAGGCGCAGGATGGCGTCGAGCCGTGAGGTGCCTTGCTCGTCGAGCGCACGGCCGGCCTGGGCCTCCTTCAGCAGCTGATGCGCCTGCTTGTGGATCCCGCGCAGCGGCTCCTTCAAGTCGTGCCCCGCCACATAGGCGAACGCATCCAGTTCCTCGTTGCTGCGGACCAGATCGGTATTGAGTACGGCCAGCTGCTCGGCGCGGCCGATGACCACATCGCGCAACAGGATTCGCAGCTTCAAGGCCGCGTCGAGTTCGACCGGCAACCATGGCACCGAGCGCCCGCGCGCTTCTTCCTGCCAGACGTCGAAGCTCTTGCGCGGCGTCAGGCGCGCGCCGTGAGGGCCGGCGGTGGTGGGCTTTTCGTAGGGGTTGCCGCCCCACCGGAAGGTCTGCACCTGCTCCGGGCGAAACCAGAGCACCCAGTCGCCGTGCAAGCGGTGCGAGATCGGGATGGCGAGCAGGCCGGCGGCCACCGGCGCCCAAGCGGCCGCCTCGGGGAAGTGCGAGGCCAGCGCGTCGAGCGCGACGACCGGCCGTCCGTCACCGGGCGTCTCGACGCTTTGCGCCAACCAGCGCGTCAGCGCATCCAGCTCGGCGACTTCCGGCGTGCTGCCGGCCATCGACCAGCGCCCTTGCTCCGACACCGCGACGCCGCCAGCCCGGATGCCTGCGAGCAGGCTGGTGCCGCCCTCGGTGAGCGCGCTCAGCCCCCCCTCGGCCGAGGCAAGTGCCAGCGCCGCATAGTGCGCGGTCTCAAGATCGAGCCGGTACTGGAGGTGCTCGCGCCCCTCGGCCGCGGCGATCTCCAGCGAAACCATCTGCCCCATGAACTCGGCCGCCGCGCGCATCGGGAATCCCATGGCGACGGGGGTGAGGTGGTGGCAGGCAATCAAGCCCCAGAGCTCGCCGGCGCGCAGGATCGGCATCGTCAGCGTCGCCGCCACGCCCATGTTGCGAAGGTACTCGGTGTACATGACCGACGGGCCGCGCAGCGCGCAGTGGGTCATGTCGAGCGGACGACCGGTCACCGGGTTTGCCAAAGGCACCATCTCGCAGAGCGCGACATCGATGTCCGGCAACGGCCGCACACCGATGCGCTTGAAGATCTCGCGCGTAGGCTTCGGGATGTCGTTCGCCGGGTAACGCAGGCCAAGCCACGAGTGCAGGTCGTCGCGGTGCGAATCGGCGAGCACCTCGCCGGTGTCGTCGGCGTGGAAGCGATAGACCATCACCCGATCCAGTCGCGTGATGCGCCGTACCTCGGCAGCCGCAACCTCGCAAAACGCGGCCAGCGACGGCGCAGCCTTGAGCCGCACCAGCGTCTGCTTGACCATCGAGTAATAGTCGCCGTCCGAGATCGGCGGCGAGCTGCCGCGGCCGGACGGCTCGAACTCGGCGATCAACACCCCGTCGGCCAAGTGGATGCTGAGGTCGAGCGGCACCTCGGCCTTCGGGCCGTGCGCGAGCCGGGTGGTCAGGGCATAGAGCGAGTTGGCTTCGAGCACTTCGTTGGCCAGCAGGTGGGCTACCCGCTCGGCCACGGCCGCGCCGAACAACTGCGTCAGCGTTTGCCCGAGCATCGACTCGACCGGGCGGCCGTTCCATTCAGGCCAGTTCTCGCTCACCTGGGTGACGACGAGGTCGGCGGGGTTGAGCGCCAACATCAGCCCGTGGCCCTGGATGCACCCCGGCGTGCGCACGGGCTCGTCGTCGCAGTTGGTGATGGTGAGGCCGTGACGCTTGACGCTGTAGGGGAACGGCAGGCCCGAGCCGCTCGAGGGTGCATCCAGCTTCGGCGGGTCCACGATGGCGCTCATGCAAGCCCCCGTTCGAGTTCGCCCACCACGGGCTGCGCCGGCGCTTGCTCGGCCGTCATCCAGGCCGCGTAGGTTTCGAAGGTCTGGCGCGCCAGGTGCACGGCCTCGTCGCAGGCCGCGGGAGCGGCCAGGTGCTGCTCGGCACAGGCCCGGAAGGCGCGCCATCGGGACCCGTTCTCAGGGCCGTAGCCGCCGTGAAAGGCAGCGCCCTGCGTCGGCAACAACCCGAGCTTCGCCTCGACCGTGCGCAGAATCAGTTGGCCGCCAAGCGTCGCGCCTTCGAGCACGTACATGACGCCCAGCGCGCCGGCGATCGAGACCGGTTCAGGGTGCGACCTGCAGCGGCCAAGCTGCTCCAGGGTGGCCGCGTCGAGGCCGAGGGCTCGCAGGTCTGCGAGCAGCAGCGGTACCTTGCGGCGCGGCGTGAACTCGAGGCCCGCGGGCTGCCACGCGAACCGCGCGAGCATGCGCTCGACCGGTTCGTAGTAGCCGAGCGCACGGGCCAGAAAGGCGCGGTAGGCACGCAGATCGGCGCAGACAGTGAGGATGTCCAGCACGTCTTCGACGCGCCGATGCAGGTCCTGGGTTTCGTTTCGCAATCGGTTCAACGCCACATTCGGCTCCTCGTTGTCAATCGACCCAGCCCCACCTCATTCAGCACGAGAGCAGAATCGCGGGGTCGCCTCGACCGCAATTGCCCCACCGACCATGAATGTTCTCTACGTCGAAGACAACCAGGATGTCCGCGAACTCGTCTGTCTGATACTAGACGAAGAACAGCTCGCCGTCGTCGCCTGCGCGAACGCGGAAATTGCCGAGGTGGAGTTTGCGCAGCGTCGCTTCGACATCCTGATCACCGATGTGAGCCTGCCCTTGATGCCCGGGACCGAACTCGCCCGGCGTTTGCAAAAAGGTCGGCCCGACCTTTGGGTGATCTTCTGCACCGGCTACCCGATGCAACACGGCTTGCACGCCTGGGGCGACCGCGCCCGCTGCCTGCGCAAACCTTTCGAGCCAGAAGAGCTTCATGCGCTGCTCGAGGAGTGTCGTGCCGGCTCGAGTTGAACCACCGTTACCCAGGACCACCGCGCCTGATGTATCGGGTCCATCGGGCGGTCAACGCAGCGGCCCGCAACTTCACGCGACTCTCGGCGCGAAGTGCGCGTTAACCCTCGGCGCCGGGTCGGCCGACGTCGATGTCACGGTGTTCGTTCTTCCAGTCCAGCGGGTGGCCATGCCATCGAAAACGCGGGCGCTGATGGGGGCTCCCGTTTGCGAGGCGACGAACCGCGGCGACTGACAACCGCTGCGCTGCCATCTTCGGGCGTCGCAGCAACTGATGGTCGAGAGATGCTCAGCCGCGTGGGCAAACCGGTACGGCTCGCGGTGGGCTGACGCCGAGGCCAGGCAATCGCATGAAAACTGGTGGGCCCTGAAGGATTCGAACCTTCGACCAACGGATTAAGAGTCCGCTGCTCTACCAACTGAGCTAAGGACCCGCTCGAAGCATCGAGTGGTGGGTTGTGCGGGACTCGAACCCACGACCAAAAGATTAAAAGTCTTCTGCTCTACCAACTGAGCTAACAACCCCGCCGCAGAGCGCGAGATTATAGGGGGACTTTTTGGCTCGCCGGTTGCGGCCGGCGCAGCAGTTGCTGGACCACATCGCCGGCCGCGGCGAAGCCGAAGCTGGCAGTGACAGTCACGCTGGAGCCATAGCCATGACAGTTGAGATTGCCGTCGACTTCACCCTCGCCCTGCGGCCGCTGAACGCTCTCGCGCGAGAAGACGCAGCGCACTCCCATGGCCCCTTTGCGCGCCGCGGCGTCGTGCTGGCGCAGGCGCTGGCGCAGCGCGGCGAGCAAGGGGTCGTGCGTGGTCGCCGCGAGGTCGTCGATCTCGATGGCTTGTGCCAGTTGCTTGCCGCCCGCCGCACCGACGCAAACGAAGGCCACACGTTCGCTTGCGGGCTGGCGCAAGACCCAGCCCGCCAGCGCCTGCTTGGCACGCACCTGGTCGCAGGCATCAATGACCGCATCGACGCGATCGGGCAGCAGCGCAGGCCAGTTCTCGGCGTCGGCGAAGGCTTCGACGACATGCACCGCACAACCCGGATGGATGTCGGCCACGCGGGCCGCCAACGCCTGGGCCTTGGCCTGACCCAGCGTGGCGCCCAGGGCCTGCACCTGGCGGTTGATGTTTGATTCGGCGATGTGATCCAGGTCGATCAGGGTCAAGGCGGCCACACCGCTGCGCGCCAGGGCTTCCACGGCCCAGGAGCCGACGCCGCCGAGCCCGACGACGGCCACCCTTGCGGCACGCAAGCGGGCATAGCCGGTGTCGCCGTACAGCCGACGCAGGCCGCCGAAGCGGCGTTCCAGGTCGGGCGCTGGCTCGATGCTCACGCCCAATGGCACACGGTCGCCCCCGAGTCGGTGGCGCGCCTCGCAGGTCGGGACGGCCAAAAGCTTGAGGCCGTCATGTGCGCTCAATGCGCCAGACCTGGTAACGCAGCGCCAGCACGGCGCCGCCGATGATCGACGCCAGCGCGATGAAACTGCCGATGGCCAGGGTCGACACGCCCGACAGCCCTTGGCCGACGGTGCAGCCCAGCGCCGCCACGCCGCCGACGCCCATCAGCGTCGCACCGACGAGGTGATTGGCCGTGTCTTCGGCGCTGGCAAAGCCCTCCCAGCGAAAACTGCGGCTGGCCAGGGCCCACAGGGCCGCGCCCACCACCACACCGACCGTGCTGACGATGCCCAGGGTCAGCAGCTTGCTCTTGTCGCTGAAGAACAGCAGCCAATCGATCGTGTAGGCGATCGGCGCGACGAAGCTGAGCGACTCCATGCGCTGCGAGTTGGTGGCCACGAAGGCCTCCTGGAGCGTGTTCGGGTCCTCGGCCACATAGCCCAGGCGGCCCGACACCCACCACATCGCCGCCACCACCGCGCCGATGCCGGCGCCCCCAAGCAGCACATCGCCAGTGCGTCCTTCGCGGCGCGCCAGCGCCCAGGCCACCAGGCCGCCGCCGAGCAAGGCACCGAGCCACAACGCCACCTGCGGCTTGGCCAGGCCCAAGGCGCGCGCGACCAGCGTGGGCAGGTCTTGCCCGCCGGCCAACTCCAGGGCCACGCGGTCGACCGTGGCCACGCGGGCCACGCCGGTGATGCCCTTGAGCGTGGCGAAGGCTGCCAGACCGAGCACGATGAAGACCACCAGCGACTTGAGGTTGCCGCCGCCGATGCGCACCAGGGTCTTGCTGCCGCAGCCCGAGGCCAGCACCATGCCGAAGCCGAACATAGCGCCGCCGACGATGGCCGAAAGCCAGGTCAGGCGCGGCGCGGCGTAGATCGTCTTGCCGGCATCGAGCCAGCCAGCCGCCACCATAGCGTTGAAGCCGAGCATCGCCACGCCGATCGCCAGCACCCACATGCGCATGCGCGACCAGTCGCCGATGTTGACGATGTCGGCCACGGCGCCCATGGTGCAGAAGTGCGTACGCTGGGCGACGGCGCCGAAGACCACGCCCAAGCCGAACGCGGCCCACAGCACCTGCAAGGCCAGTGCCCCCATGTCGATGTTTTGCATGCGCCCGATTCTAGGAGGCCAGCAGCGCCGGCCGCCCGCCGTGCCCGGGCGTCACTTCAACGCAGCCAGCCGCTCCTTGCCCGCCTGCGCAGCCTCGGACTGCGGGTAGCGCTTCAACAAGTCAGCCAGGGTCACGCGCGCGCCCTTGCTGTCCTTCATCTCGGCTTGGCAGTTGGCCACCGCGAGCAGGGCCTCGGGCACGCGCGCATGCTCGGGTGCGTTGGCCATGAAAGTGCGGAACATCGTGATCGCTTCCTTGTAATCACGTTTGCCGTACAGCGCATTGCCGGCCCAGAACCGCACAGAGTCGAGGTAGCCGCTGGCAGGGTAGCGACGGCTGAAGTTGTTCAAGGCGGTCGCAGCGCCGGCGAAGTCGCCGCTGCGGATGAAGGCGAAGGCCTCGTCGTAGAGGCGTTTCTCGTCGGCGTCGGCGAGGAACTCCTTGCCATCGACGGCCACTTTCTGCGGCTCCAGTTTGCGGATGCGGTCACTCACGCCCTGGGCCATGTCTTTTTGCTGACGCTGCAGCTCCGACACGTCGCGCGCCAGTTGTTCGTTGGCACCGCGCTGGCGCGCCAGTTCGGCACGCAAGGCTTCGAGTTGGTTGTTCAATTCAAGCAAGCTGGTGCGCAGCGGCATCAACTGCTGCAGCTGATCCTGCAGGGCCTTGTTCGCCGCCGTGAGTTCGGCCAGGCGCCGGTTGGTCTGCTCGTCGGTGGCGCGCAACTCGAGGATGGCCTTGCGCGCCTCGTTGTCGGGAAAGAGTTGGGCCTGGGCCGAGACTGTCAGCAGCATCAGCCCGGCCGCGGCGGCACGCACAGCGATCACGCTATTTGTCCTTCAACTCGGCGCGGCGGTTCCTGGCCCAGGCGGCCTCGTCGCTGCCCTGCGCGGCCGGCCGCTCCTTGCCGAAGCTCACCGCCTCCAACTGGGCTTCGGTGACGCCGAGCAGGCTCATCGCGCGCAGTACCGCCTCGGCCCGCTTCTGCCCCAAAGCCAGGTTGTATTCGCGGCCACCGCGCTCGTCGGTGTGGCCCTCGATGCTGGCGCGCAGGCTCTTGCTGGCGGTCATCCGCTTGGCGTTGGACTCGACCAGCGCCCTGAACTCGTCTTTCACGACGAAGCTGTCATAGTCGAAATAGACGATGCGCGCGGCGCCGGAAACGGCGGACCGGTCGACGCTGACGGTTGCGACTTGCGACTGCGCCGCCCCGGCCGACCCGGCACCGGCCGCGTTGCCGGCGCCGCCACCAGGCATGGTGTTGCGCGACTCGATCGGCACCTCGGACTTCTCTTCGAGCTTGACCGGCGAACTGCAAGCTGCCGACAGTGCGGCCACGGCCAGCACAGCGAGTGCGGAGGAAAGTCGTTTCATGGTGTCTCCTGGGGGAAAGGTCTAGCGGTTGTAGGGGCCCCAGACCGGCTCACGCACATCCAGGCCCGAGGACAGCAAACGGGTCTTGATGCGACCGTCCAGCGTACTGGTCATCAACACATCGCGGCCCTGGGCGCGCGAGGCGTAGATGATCAGCTTGCCGTTGGGCGCGAAGCTGGGGCTTTCGTCTTCGTTGGTATCGCTCAGCACCAGAATGTTCCCGCTGGACAGGTCCAGCGTGTGCAGACGGAAGTTGCCGCCGCCGAGCCGCGAAACATAGGCCAGGGTCCGGCCATCGGGCGACAGCGCCGGGCTGATGTTGTAGGCGCCGGTGAAGGTCACGCGCTCGGCGTTGCCGCCGGCAGCTGGCATGCGGTAGACCTGCGGGCCGCCGCCGCGGTCGCTGACGAAGTAAATCGTGCGGCCATCGGGCGTGAACGTGGCTTCGGTGTCGATCGCGCCGCTCTGCGTCAGGCGTTTGAGGCCGCTGCCGTCGCGGCCGATCGAGAACAACTGGGTCCCGCCGTCGCGCGACAGCGAGAGCGCGAGCTGCCGGCCGTCGGGCGACCACGCCGGCGCGCTGTTGCTGCCGCGGAAGTTGGCCAACGAGCGACGCTGACCGCTGGCCACCTCCTGCACCCAGACCACGGCCTTCTGCTGCTCGAACGAGACGTAGGCCAGCTCGCGACCGTCGGGCGACCAGGCCGGCGAGATGATCGGCTCGACACTCGTCAGCGCGACCTGCCCGCCCTCGCCGTCGGCATCGGTGATGCGCAACGTGAACCGGTTGGCGGCGCGCGTGACATAGGCGATTCGGGTGGCGAAGACACCCTTGTCGCCGGTCAGGTGCTCGTACACCGCGTCGGCGATGCGGTGGGCGGCCAGACGCAAATCGGCCGTCACCACGGCCAGGCTCTGGCCGCCGAGGTCCTGGCCCTTGACCACGTCCCAGAGCTTGTAGCGCACGTCCCAGCGGCCGTCGGCCAGGCGACTGACCGACCCGGCGAGCAGCGCGTCGGCGCCGCGGCCGCGCCAATCGGCCAGCGCCGGTTGTGAGGTCTCGTCGAGCGCGGCACTGACGTCGAGGTTGCGGAACTGGCCGCTGCGCTCCAGATCGGCGCGGATGATGGCGCTGATTGCCGCATTCGGGCCGGCCTTGTCTTCGTCTCGAAAGCGCGCCACCGCCACCGGCAATTGCGTTGCACCCACGCCGCTGATTTCGACGCGAAACTGGGCCCATGCGGGGGTCAGCGCCAGGGTCAGGAGGCCGGCACAGCAACTGCGACGGCTGGCGAGGGAGGTGGCGTCAGGGCGTGCGTGCATCGAGTCCACTGGGTCCGACCGCTCGAGGCGGCAAGCAGCCGCACAAGCGCAGCCACGCGCAATTGTAGGCAGCCCGCTGCAAAGCGCTGTCAGACGACAGCCCGATAATGTGCCCGGCTGTGACCCGTGCGCGCGGCCCGCCATCGCACTCGCCCATGCCCCACCCCACCCTGCTGCAACGTCTCCAGCGCATCGCGCCCTACTTCCGCAGCAGCCGGGCCGGGTTTGCAGTCGCCCTTGGCGCGGCCGCCCTCGGTGCGGCGACGGAGCCGATGCTGCCGGCGTTGCTGAAGATTCTGCTCGACAAGGGCTTCGGCGCGGCGCGCAGCTTCCCCTTGTGGATGGTGCCCGTGGCCATCATCGGCCTGTACGTGATGCGCGGCTTGGCCGCCTTCCTGGCGCAGTACGCACTGGCCTGGTCTGCCAACCGAGGCGTGCTGTCCTTGCGCGACAAGATGTTCTCGCGCCTGCTGGATGCGGCGCCGGGGCTGTTCACCCAACACACCGCCAGCAGCCTGACCAACACCATCGTCTACGAAGTGCAGGCCGGTGCGACCTGGCTGATGCAGGCCGTGCTGGGCATCGTGCGCGATTCGCTGGCGATCGTGGCGCTGTTCAGCTATTTGCTCTGGCTGAACTGGAAGTTGACCTTGCTGGTGGCCGCACTGGCACCGGCGGTGGCCCTGGTCATGCGCCTGGTGTCGCGGCGTCTAGACAAGCTGACGCGCGCGCACCAGGTCGCCACCGACGAATTGGCCTATGTGGTCGAAGAAAACGTGCTGGCCTGGCGCATCGTGCGCCTGCATGGTGCCGCCGCAGTCCAGAGCCAGCGCTTCAACCAGTACAGCGACCGCATTCGCAGGCTGATGATCAAGTCGGCGGCGGCGGCAGCCACCAGCTCGCCGACCACGCAGCTGATCGCTGCCGTGGCGTTGTCGGGGGTGGTGGTGCTGGCGCTGTGGCAAAGCAGCGGTGGCGCGGGCGGCGTCACCACGGTGGGCGGTTTTGCAGCTTTCATCACCGCGATGCTGATGCTGGTGGCGCCGCTCAAGCACTTGTCGGACAGCATGGGCCCGCTCACGCGCGGCCTGGCCGCCCTGGAGCGCGGCATCGACCTGGTCGAACTCAGTGCGCAGGAACAAGGCGGCAGCTTCATGCCCAGCGAACGGGTGCGTGGCGCGCTCGAGTTTCGCGCGGTGGGTCTGGCCTATCGCGACGATGCCACGCCGGCGCTGAGCGAGCTGACCTTGACGGTGGCGGCCGGCGAGACGGTGGCGCTGGTCGGCCCCTCGGGCGCAGGCAAGACCTCGCTGGTCAACCTGCTACCGCGCTTCATCGAAGCGACGCAGGGCACCATCCTGCTCGACGGGGTACCGCTGCGCGAGTGGCGCATCGATGCACTGCGACGCCAGTTCGCGCTGGTCAGCCAGGACGTGGTGCTGTTCAACGACAGCGTGCTGGCCAACGTGTCGCTCGGCGAGGTCGTCGATCGCGATCGCGTACTGGCCGCCTTGAAGAGCGCCCACTTGCTGGATTTCGCGCTGGCCCTGCCCCAGGGCCTGGACACTGTGCTCGGCCACAACGCCAGCCAGCTCTCGGGCGGCCAACGGCAACGTCTGGCGATCGCGCGCGCGATCTACAAGGACGCGCCGGTGCTGATCCTGGACGAAGCCACCTCGGCGCTGGACAGCGAGAGCGAGCGCGCGGTGCAGGACGCACTCGAGGTCTTGATGCAGGGCCGAACGACCTTGGTGATAGCGCACCGCTTGTCGACCATCGAGCACGCCGACCGCGTGGTGGCCATGGACAACGGCCGCGTCGTCGAGCAAGGCAGTCCTGCGCAGCTGCTGGCCCTGGGCGGGCTGTATGCTCGGCTGCACAGCATGCAGTTCAGGACCTGAGGATGAACACCCCCCCGATCTCCCGCTGGCCGGTTCCGGAGCTGAGAGACTTGCCTGACGACCTTCGCGCACGCATCCTGGACGTGCAGGCCAAGGCCGGCTTCGTGCCCAACGTGTTCCTGGCCTTCTCGCACCGCCCCGCGGAAGCGCGCGCCTTCTTCGCCTGGCACGACGCGCTGCTGCTGAAGGACGACAGTGGCCTGTCCAAAGCCGAGCGCGAGATGATTGTCGTGGCCACCTCGGGCGCCAACAATTGCCTTTACTGCGTGGTTGCCCACGGCGCGATCCTGCGTGTGCTTGCCAAGCAGCCCCAGATCGCCGACCAGCTGGCGACCAACCACCTCAAGGCCGACCTCAGCGACCGGCAGCGTGCCATGCTGGCCTTCGCGCTGAAAGTCAGCCACGACTCGGCGTGCATCGTCGAGGCTGATTTCGTCGTCCTGCGCGGGCACGGCTTCAGCGATGAAGACATCTGGGACATCGGCGCCATCACGGCCCTGTTCGGCCTGTCCAATCGCATGGCCAACCTGCTGTCGCTGCGCCCGAACGACGAGTTCTATCTGCTGGGACGGCTGCCGCGCGAGAAGAAGTAGTCAGGGTGTGAAGCCGATCTCCATCGGCGACGGCACCCGGCCATCGATGTCGCGTGGCAGCACTTCAGTGCGGTCGAGCGCACGCAGGACAGCCTCGTCCCACTCCTTGTTGCCACTGGACTTGACGAGGCGGCGAGCGACGATGGTGCCGTCGGGTGCGGCGCGCACTTCGACCACGGCGCGCAAATTGGGCGCGACGCTGCCTGTCATCACGATGTTGGGCTGGACCTTGGCGATGATGCGGCCGGCATAGCTGGCCGACGGCCCGGCGTCGCGCGCCGCGCTGCCGGTGGCGGTGGGCCCGCCCGTCGCGCCGGCCTGACCCTGGATGCGCTTCAACGTGTCCTGGCGCAGCTTCTCCAGGCGCTCCTGCTCGGCCTTGTCCGCTCTGTCGGCTGCGACCAGCTTCTTGCGCTGCTCGTCCTGGTCGGCCTTGGCGCGATTCTTCTCGGCCTGGGCCTTGGTCGCTTGCTCTCGCTCTCGCTCACGCTCCTTTTCGCGCTCGCGCTTGGCCTTCTCGGCGGCGATCTCGGCGTCACGCGGCGGCGCGGGCTCGACCTTGGCTTCGGGCCGCATCACCGGCACCGGGCGCGGCAGAGGCTCCGGTGGCGGCGCCACGGCCGCCGGCGCGGCGAACGCCGGCACCGCGGCCCACAACTCGGCTGTCGCGCCGGTCGGCTCGCTCGCACGCCAGCTCACCCCCAGCGCCAGCGCCAGCAGCAGACCGCCATGCACCACGAGCGCCAGCGCCGCGCCGCGGCCCAGGCCCGCCGGGCGCTGCGGGCGCAGTGGATCGGCGCCGCGGCTGGCAGAGGCGATGCGCATCACGTGCCCTGCTTCACCGACAGTCCGACGCGCTGCACACCCGCCTTCTGCAAGCTGTCCATGACGCGCACGACGGCGTCGTACTTGACATTGCGATCGGCCGAGATGACCACCGGTGTGGCGGCATTGCCGCCCTGCGCCTGCTTGACCCGCGCCGCCAGTTGCCCCGGATCCAGGGGCTGCCCGTCATCTCTACCATCGACTTTGAGGCGCAGCTTCTCGTCGCTGCCGACGATCACTTCGATGACGCTCTGGGGCCGCGCCTTGGACAAGCCAACGCTGGGCAAATCGACCACGCCGGCGGTGATCATCGGCGCGGTCACCATGAAGATGATCAGCAGCACCAGCATCACGTCGATGAAGGGCACCATGTTGATCTCGTTCATCGTGCGGCGCCGCCGCCCGCCGCCCCGCGCCATCATTTGGGCCATGTCAGGCCACCGCAGAGCTGCGTTGCAGGATGTTGGAGAACTCCTCGATGAAGGTCTCCAACTGGATCGCGATGCGGTCGATGTCGCGGGCAAAGCGGTTGTAGGCAATCACCGCCGGGATCGCGGCGAACAGGCCGATGGCGGTGGCTACCAGGGCTTCAGCAATGCCAGGCGCCACGGTGGCCAGGGTCACCTGCTGCAGGTTGGCCAGCCCGACGAAGGCGTGCATGATGCCCCAGACCGTGCCGAACAAGCCGACATAGGGGCTGACCGAACCGACCGAGCCGAGGAAGCTGAGGTGGCTCTCGATCACGTCGAGCTCGCGCTGAAAGCTGGCGCGCATCGCGCGCCGGGCGCCGTCGAGTTGCACGCCGGCATCGTGCTTCTTCTCGCGCAACTTGAGGAACTCGCGCATGCCGCTGGCGAAGATGCGCTCGATCGGCGCCGTGCGCTGGGTCGTGGGCTTGGCACTCGCGGCCTGGTAGAGCTCGGTAAGATTGCGGCCGGACCAGAACTCGCGCTCGAACTCGTCGTTGCCCAGACGCACCTGCTTGAGGCCAAAGACCTTGCCGAAGATCACCGTCCAGCTGATCAAGGACACGATCATCAGGCCGGCCATCACCAGCTGGACCACGAAGCTCGCCTGCAGCACGAGCGAGAAGATCGACATGTCTTGGTTCATGGGGTCCCGGGTGGCGACGGCAGCGCGTCGAGAGTGGATGAGGCGGGCGTCTTCCCAGGCGATGCGCACGGGATGCGAAACCGGGTCCGCGGAGGGGCGGTCACCCTGCCCGCGATTATGTCGCCGCGCCGTGCCGCGCGCGGCCGTGGCGCGCGGGCACCCGCCTAGGGCGCGGAGGCAACCCGCTTGTAGACGGGGCCCCAGAGCGGGTGGCCGGCTTCGGCGCGCGACAGCAGGAACTCGGCGTCGGCCACGCGCGCGGCACGAAAGGCGCCCTCGCACGGCTTGAGCCGCTGACTGGTGCAGTAGACGAAGGCCAAGTGCTTGTGTGCGGCGGCGCGATCTTTCGCGCTCACCAGCCCGGTCCTCAAAGCCAGCGTCAACGCTTGCTCGGCGTCGCCGTACTGGCCATCGTCGTAGGCGCGCAGTCCCGCCAACAAGGCCCGTTCGGCCGGGCGCTGGATGACCTCCGAGAGCCCACCCTGCGGCGCCACAGCGCAGCCGGCCTGCAGCAGCGCCACCGCGACCAGCGTTGCGGCCAGACGGCCCAGAGGCCGGGCCCTCATGAGCCGAACCGGTGACGCAGCGTCACGGGTTTGTCTTCGTCGACCGTCACGGTGGCCGTGAAGGGCGGAAAGTCGTCATTGCGCACGACCACCAGGTGTTTGCCGGCGGGCAGCGTCAGGCGCGACAGGGGTGGTGTCGCGCCAGCTGCGACGCCGTCGACTTCGACCTGGCCCCAGGGACTGATGGCGAGTTGCACGACGCCCATGGCAACAGGCGCTGCCACGGCGACGGATGTCAGCGCCGCCTCGTGGGGCGCACGGCGCTCGCGCGCGCGGTTCGCGTCCGCAGGATTCGTCGTCGCGGTTTTGGCCGGTGCCACTGCCGCAGCGGCAGCGACCACCGCGGGGGCGGGGGTGTCTGCGGCCACGATGGCCACCGGGGCGACCGCAGCATTGGCGGGGGCCGGCAAGGCGGCGGGCGGCGCCGCTGCCGCCGCGCCAGGGCCTTGGGCTGAATCGACCGCGCCGCGACCGGACAGCCCAACCACCCAGAAGGCCACGGCTGCGGCCAAGCCGAAGCCGGCAAAAGCCGTCCAGGCCCAATTGCCACGCCCCAGGGACGCCACCGCCTGATGACTTTGGTGGTCTTCGAGCCAGCTGCGCAGCGCACGCGCCAGGTGACGCGCGGAGTGGTAGCGCTGCGCCGGATTGCGCGCCATGGCGCGGGCGACAATGCCGGCCAACGCAGGATTCACATTTCGGTTCACCCGGTGGGCCAATGGCACGTCGGCCTCGAGCACGGCCTGTCGAATCGCCTCCAGGGTGCGGCCCTCGAAGGCCCGCCGACCTGCCAACAACTCGTACAACACGACGCCCACGCCATACACGTCGCAACGCAGGTCGAGCGCTTCGCCGCGCAGCTGTTCCGGGCTGACGTAATAGGGCGAGCCGAGATCGGCGGGCGGCACGCTCGCGCCGGCGGCTGGGATGTCGATCTGGCCGGGCGTGTTCAGCGCGGCGTCGGACTGGCCCTGCTGCTGCGCGACGCGGGCGATGCCGAAGTCGAGCAGCTTGGGTTGCGTGCGGCCGATCATGTACACATTGGCCGGCTTGATGTCGCAGTGGATCACACCGTGACCGTGGGCATAGGCCAGCGCATCGGCGAGGCGCTTGGCGATGCGAACGGCCTGCTCCGGCTCGGGGCGCCAGCCATCGGCCAGCAGGTCGCGCAGGTCGCGGCCCTGCAGGCGCTCCATCGCGATGTAGACGCCCTGCTCCGACAGGCCGGCGTCGTACACCGTGACGATGTGCGGGTGGTTCAGGCCTGCGGCGGCGCGGGCCTCGGCCAGCAGCTGCGACTCCAGCGACTCGCGCTGCGCGGCACTGGCGTCGACATGCAGGGTCTTGACCGCTATCGGGCGCGACAGCAGCGGATCGAGAGCGGCATGAACGGTGCCCAGGCCGCCAGAGCCGAGCCGGTACTTGAGCGCATAGCGTCCAACATGGCCGATGGTCGGCAAGGTGTGCAATGGCCGGTCGTCGACCGGGATCACGCCCGGCAGGGCCTCGGGGTCGTCAGCGTCGACAAGCTCTTCGGCAATCGTTGCCGCGAACGCGTCGTCATCGGTGTCGGAGCCGGCGTCGTCGCGCAAGGGTGGGCGGTTGGCGGGAGAGGTGATCATGACGCCGCGAGCTTATCGGCATGCTGCGCCCAACGCGCCGCTCAAGTAGTGCGAAAGCGTGTCATGGGTCGCGGGCTTAACCCTTTGTCACCAGATCGCGTCGCTGCGGCCGCAATTGCTCACAGGGCGCCGGACAGGCGCTCGACCGCTTCCTCGAGCTCGGCCATCGAGCTGGCGAAGGACAAGCGCACGTGGTGCTCACCGGCGTGCGGGCCGAAGTCGCGGCCCGGGGTCAGCGCCACTTGCGCGCGCCGCATCATGTCGAAGCAGAAGTCCCAGCTGCTGGCCGAAAAGGCACTCACATCCGCGTAGACGTAGAACGCTCCATCGGGGACCACGGGCACCTTGAAGCCCAGGTGCTGCAGGGCGGGCACAACGAAGTCACGGCGAGCTTGGAAGGCCTCGCGGCGCCGCTCGTACTCGACCAGCGAGGCCGGCTCGAAACAAGCCAGCGCGGCATGCTGGGCGATGCTCGAAGCGCAGATGAAGAGGTTTTGCGCCAGCCGCTCGACTGGCGCCACGAGCACCTCGGGCAGCACCAGCCAGCCCAGGCGCCAACCGGTCATGCCGAAGTACTTGGAAAAGCTGTTGACGACGATGAGGTCGTCGCCGTGCGCCAGTGCCGAGTGACCATACGCTGGGTCGTAAGACAGGCCGAGGTAGATCTCGTCGACGATGGTGAAGCCGTCCCGCGCTCGCACCGCCTGCACGATGCGCTGCATCTCGGCGCGCTCGATCGAGGTGCCGGTCGGGTTCGACGGCGAGGCGAGCAGCACGCCGCGCGTGCGCGCACCCCAGGCGCGGACGACCGCCGCGGTGTCGAGCTGGAAGCGCTGCGCCGGCCCCGACGGCAGCAGCACGGGCCGCCCCCCTGCCGCCGCCACGAAGTGACGGTTGCACGGGTAGCTCGGGTCGGGCAGCAAGACCTCGTCACCGTCGTCGACGAGTGCCAGCGTGGCCAGTTGCAGCGCCGCCGAGGCCCCTGCCGTAATCATGATGCGCGACGCCGCCAGGTCGATGCCGAAGCGGGCGCCGTACCAGGCCGCAACGGCCTGGCGCAATGCCGGCAGCCCGGTGGCCTGCGTGTACTGCGTGCTCCCGGCCGCCATGCAACGCTCGGCAGCCGCCACCACCGCGGGGGCGGCGGTGAAGTCGGGCTCGCCAATGTTGAGGTAGATCATCGGCCGGCCGCCTTGCGCCGGGTCGCACAAGGGGCCGCGCGCGATCTCCTGCGCCGCCTTGGCGCACTCCATCACGTAGAAGGGCTCGATGTGATCGAGGCGCCGGGCGAGCTTCACCATCGCTGGCGTTGTTGGCGTGACTCGATGCGCCGGACTCAGGCGCGTGCCGCGCGCATCGCCTGAACCTCGAGCGGACGCAGATCCGCGGCTGTCTTGTCGAGCACCCCGTTGACGTACTTGTGGCCGTCGGTGCCGCCAAAGGCCTTGGCCAGCTCGACGGCCTCGTTGATCGCCACCTTGTAGGGGATGTCGATGCAGTGCTTGAGCTCGTACACGCCGATCATCAGCACGCCATGTTCGACCGGCGACAGCTCCGTGGTCTTGCGGTCGACGTGGCGCGCCAGCGCTGCATCGATGTCCGTGGCCTGCTCGATGCAGCCCCGCAACAGCGCGTCGAAATGGACGCTATCGCATTTCTCAAAGCCCTCATGCTCGCGCATGTGGGCATCGATGCTGGCTGCATCGGCACCCGACAGCAGCCACTCGTAGAGGCCTTGCAACGCCAGCTCACGCGACCGGCGACGTTGCGACTTCGCGGGCGTGCGCCGCGCCGCGGCGGGCCGTGCCGGCTTCTTCTCGTCGGCGGCGCTCACAGCAGGTCTTCCATCAAGTTGGCCATCTCGACCGCCGCACGAGCCGCGTCGCGCCCCTTGTCGTCGGCGCGAGCCCAGGCCTGGGCTTCGTTCTCGACGGTCAACACCGCATTTGCGATGGGCACCTGATGGTCGAGTGCCACCCGCGTGACGCCAGCGCCGCACTCGTTGGCCACCAGCTCGAAGTGGTAGGTCTCGCCACGGATGACGCAGCCGATGGCCACCAGGGCATCGAAGTCCTCGCTCTCGGCCAGGGCCTTGAGCACCAGAGCGATCTCCAGAGCCCCCGGCACGCTGACCTGCTTGATGTGCTTGGCGGCGACGCCGAGGGCAGCCAGCTCGGCCAGACACGCCGCCTCGAGCTGGCGCGTGATGGGGTCGTTGAAGCGCGCCCGAACCACGGCAATGCGCAGGCCCTCACCGTCCAGGGGCAAATCGGCGCCGTTGTCGGAAGCTTGCATCACGCCCTCAGTGGTTCTGCGGTGCAGCGACGAAGCCGGTGACTTCGAGGCCGTAGCCGGTCATGCTCGGCATGCGCCGCGGGTTGCCCAGCAGCTTCATGCGGCGCACGCCGAGATGGCGAAGGATCTGCGCGCCGATACCGTAGGTGCGCAGGTCCATCTGTTTGGGCACCGACACGGCGCTGGTTGGCGGCGGCAACGCGCGGCCCAGCAAGCCCGCCGCGTCGGTGCCGGCGTTGAGCAACACCGCGGCGCCGCGCCCGGCTTGCTGCAACGCCGCCAGGGCCGCCGACAGCGGCCAGGAGTGCGGGCTGGCACCGGCATCCAGCAGGTCCATCACCGACAGCGGCTCATGCACGCGCACCGCCACTTCGTCCTCCGGCGCCCACTGGCCGACCGTCAAGGCCAGGTGCAGGCCGCCCCAGCTGCGGTCGCGAAAGGTGCTGCACTGGAAGTGCCCTTGGGGGGTGACGATGTCGCGCGACCCGAGCGCCTCGATCAAGGACTCGTTGTGACTGCGGTGCTGGATCAGGGCGGCGATGGTGCCGATCTTCAGACCATGCTCGCGCGCAAAGATCTGCAGGTCGGGCAGGCGCGCCATGGAACCGTCGTCGTTCATGATCTCGCAGATCACGGCGGCCGGCGTCAGCCCCGCCATGCCCGCGAGGTCGCAACCCGCCTCGGTATGCCCGGCGCGCATCAGCACGCCGCCGTCCTGGGCCACCAGCGGAAAGATGTGGCCGGGCTGCACCAGATCATCCGGCTGCGCGTCACGCGCCACGGCAGCCTGCACGGTGCGCGAGCGGTCGGCCGCCGAGATGCCCGTCGTCACGCCGGTTGCGGCCTCGATCGAGACAGTGAACGCGGTGCCGTGCTTGGTACCGTTGCTTTTGGTCATGGGCGACAGCCGCAGACGCTCGCAGCGCTCGCGCGTCAGTGTCAGGCAGATCAAGCCCCGTCCATGCTTGGCCATGAAGTTGATGGCCTCTGGTGAAACGTGGTCCGCGGCGAGCACCAGATCGCCCTCGTTTTCGCGGTCTTCCTCGTCAACAAGAATCACCATGCGACCGACTGCCAGATCGGCGACCAGCTCAGGAACAGGGGAAATCGGCATGGCCCGGATTGTAGGTGGCAGGGTCGCGCACGAGCAGTGCGGCGCAGGCGTGCAACTGCGAGCACGACGTCAGCCGGCTGATGGGCGCGCATGTAGTCGGTCTCTGCCGCTGCTCATCAAGCTGCCCGACAGTCAAGTCACCGAACACACGAGCCTGGTCGAAGTGTGGCGGCGCATTCCCGAAGCGGTCGTGTGCCTGCTCTGCGCGCTGCAATTTCAGGAGATCGGCGGCCAGCTTCCTGTCGAGGTCTGGATCGCCCTCCCGCCAGCCACACGGACGCCCTCAAGGCCATCTGGCTGCGACGCCAACTCGACATGGACCCGGTCACGCAGTTCGCACGCATCAACCGGGCCTCGAAGGTCCTGCAGCCCGACCTTGCAGCCGTCGTCGCATGACGACGCACACGGCAGCCAGCCGAGCATGACTTCGGATAGCAGACCTTCAGTCGCATCACCTCGCAATCCGCCCGAGAACGAGCATCCCGCCCAGATTGATCCGCGAGTAGAGCGTCCAACGCCGCAGCAATGACTTGCTTTACCGATGTTTGCCGCAGCTCCCGTCAGAGAATCGGTCCTGGGGTTCGATCGCGTCACGAACAGACGGCTCGGCGGATGCCCTTCGCCTTGTGCGGCCGAGCCAGCTCAGGCCATTGCGGGCGAGGGTCTGCGGCGCTTGATCACGAGGATCAAGGCACTCAAGCCACCTCCCAGCACCAACAGCAGCACGCCGCCAAGAGCCCAGACCACCCAGATTGCAGGGGCCAACCAGGCGACCAAGCTCGGCGCGTGGGTCAAGGCGCCCTCGACCCAGGGGGTGAAGGCGGACACCATGGCGCCCCACTGCTCTTGCACGCCCGGTGGCAGCCAAACGGCCAACCATTCGGGCGGCTTGAGCGCGCCCACTTGATTGGCTACCGCCGCCAGTCCGCCGGCCGCGCCGGCTGCTTGCGTACCGGCAAGGCCTGCTCCCCATTGCGCCACCCCGTGCAGCGCCCAGGCGCCCAAGGACCAAAGCGCCAACAAAAGACCCGTCACCAGCCAAGCCACGCCATGCCACATGTTCTTTCCTTCGTTCGTGTTCGATCCAACGCTTATCTGCAGATTCCGCAATCGAACGTAACACGCCCTTCGTGATGCGTGGTTCGGTTCTTGCGGACGCGCCCCGGTCCGCCCGGCGCTGCAACTCAGGTTGAGTGCGTCGCTTCGTCAGTCGAAAGGCTTTTGCGCGCGGCACGGGCCGAGGACCGCCGCGAGCACGATCCCATCGCGCAGGCCCGAGAGACTGCCCAGCGGTGAGCGCCGTGCCGGTCGCGCTGAAGCGAGCGCCATCGGCGCTGGGGTTGCAGTCGAGGCATGGCGCCGTGTTGCAAGCTCTGGCACCGACGGCAAGGGCTCCAGCTCGGCGGTCGGAGCTTCCTGCACCTCGGGCTCGGCGTTGCCAGCCAGCCCGTCCTCCTGCTGCTTCTTCAGCCACGGCACGATGACATTGAAGACAGCCGCCACAACAACGGCCACGATCACCAGGAGCGTTTCCATGTTCATCGCAGGCCTCCGTTTCTAGGCCGCGCGGCGGGGTGCCGGCGGTGTGTCGTCGGTGACCGCAATGGCGTCGCGCATGGCGGTGTCGGCCTGCACGTTCTTCATGCGGTAGTAGTCCATCACGCCCAGGGTGCCCTGGCGGAGGGCCTCGGCCATGGCGCGCGGCACCTCGGCTTCAGCCTCGACGACACGGGCGCGCATCTCCTGTTCCAGTGCCACGGCCATCGCACGGCGCTCTTCGGCCTTGGCCTGGGCGATCTGCTTGTCGGCATTGGCCTGGTCGATCTGCAGCTTGGCGCCGATGTTCTCGCCAACGTTGACATCGGCGATGTCGATGGACAGGATTTCGTAGGCCGTACCGGCATCCAGGCCCTTGGACAGGATGTGCTTGGAGATGTGATCGGGGTTCTCGAGCACACTCTTGTGCGAAACCGCCGCGCCGATGGTGCTGACCATGCCCTCGCCGACGCGCGCGATGATCGTTTCCTCGCCCGCGCCGCCGACCAGGCGTTCGATGTTGGTGCGCACCGTGACGCGTGAGATAACCATCAGCTGGATGCCGTCTTTGGCCACCGCGGCGATCTTCGGCGTCTCGATCACCTTGGGCAGCACCGACATCTGCACCGCCTCGAGCACATTGCGCCCGGCCAGGTCGATGGCGGCAGCGCGCTTGAACGGCAGCGGAATGTTGGCCTTGTCGGCCGAGATCATCGCGTTGACCACCCGCACGACATTGCCGCCCGCCAGATAGTGGGCTTCCAGGTCGTTGATGGAGATGTCGATTCCCGCTTTGGCCGAGCTGATGCGTGCCGTCACGATCACGCCGGGCGGAACGCGGCGCAGCCGCATCGCGATCAGCGTCATCAAACCCACGTAGGCACCCGAGGCCCAGGCCGCAATCCACAGTGGGATGGGCGCCAGGTAGAGCACGATGGCGACGACCGCCAACAACCCGACCAGCACGCTGAAGTTGCCGAACAGACCCATGATTTCCGAGATACCCATGAACTTCTCCCTGATTGAAATACTTGATTCGGCTGGCGGCCGTCGCTTCAAATCTGATGGCAGTCGACGCGGCACGCCGCGATCGACTCGCCCGCTAGGGTGTGGTCCTTGCCGGCGGGTCCCGGTCCGGCGACCGAAGCGTCTCGTGGTGCAAGCCCCAGTGCTCAACGGCAGCAGTCAACACGATCGATTCGCCCTCGGCAACCCGCCCGTCGGCCTCGGCGATCTCGATGCACAGGCGCAGCAGCCTTCGCCTCAGGGCTGTTTCTTCGATCTCGCCCATCAACTCGGCCAGCGTGCGGTCATCCACCGGGCATGCCTCAGCCCATTGCAGTTGCTCGCTCGACAAGAGGTCTTCGCAGAAACTGTCGAGCACGGCATGGAAATCCTGCCGGCAAAGACCCAGTTGCTCGTGAACGGCCAGGCTGTCGAGCCGGTCGATCTCGGTCTTGTCGATGTCCCGGTCTGCCAGGACGGTCAGCGCGACAATTCGGGCGGCGGCCTGCGGGCTGTTGCACGGATAGGTGCGCATGTTGTCTACTCCGAGGGTGCGTAGGTCGGAGTCAATCGAAGATATCGCTCAACCACGACTTCTTGCGCTGCCCATGCGAGCCGGGTCCGCGGGAATAGTTGTGACCATGGTCAGAGTCCGCAAAGTCAGGTCGCGACCGTGCAGGTGCGCTGGCGGTGGGTGCGGCCGCCTGCGAACCGGAGCGTTCGATGAGCTTGTCGAGCTCGCCACGATCCAGCCACACCCCTCTGCACTGGGGGCAGTAGTCGATCTCCACGCCTTGGCGGTCGGCCATGACCAGGGAGGTCTCGGTACAGGTCGGGCATTTCATGGTCTGTTCATGAGCTCACTCATGATCCGTGTTGGTGTTGCGGGACGCGGGATTGACAAGGGGTTGTGGTTCATCAGTCCAGCGCGATGGCGCGCTGGCGCAATCGCCTGGACTCACCGTCGCGTCTCACCAGGCGAAGCAGGAACCGCGCAGCCCGTGCCAGGGCCTTGTCCAGCGCGCTGCGCCAGTCACTCGCCACCGAGCTCGCCACCACGGTGCCTGCGACGTCGGTCTTGAGCTCCACCTGGCACTGCTTGTCGATGCCACCCCGTGGGCCGTTGACGTCCGACATCCTCACAGTCGCTTGCGGCACCAGCCAAGCGAGACGCCGGAGCACGAAGCGCGTGCGGCGCTGGCTCAGATCGAGCAGATCGGCTGCTTGCGGATCACGAGATTTGAAGAAAACTTGCATCAGGGCTCTCCTTGGCTTGAAGCATTGCCAGACCATAGGGCCCGGCGCGTTGCTGAAAAAGCAGGTTTCGGCGAGGTTTGACATCGGATAAACCTGAGCACGACGGCAAGCTCCTGCGGCAGACTCAAGACTTTGCGGTGCTCTATGGCAAGCTGTGTGCGGCCCAGAGCGCTGCGCGCACCCGCGCCCAACCGCGCCTGCCCCCAAAGGAGCCCCACCCCGTGCCCAACACCCGAACCGCCAATGCCGTGCGCCTGGAGTTCGCCCCCGGATCGCTGGTGAAGACCAACCTCTCGGGCGCCGCCTTCTCAGGTGATTGGCTGTGGGTCGCTGGCGACGAGGCCTGCGGCATCGACCGCCTGCGCCGGCTGCCCCCGGCCGGCGCTGAAGCGCTGCGGTTTGGCGAAGTGCAGGACTTCGCTCTGGCCGAGCTGCTGGACTTGCCCGGTGCGGCCGACGAGGAGGCCGACCTGGAAGGCATGGCCTTGGCCGACGGCTGGTTGTGGGTGGTGGGCTCGCACGGCTTGAAACGCAAGAACGCCCGCGCCGGCGACGATCACGCCAGCAATGCCAAGCGGCTGGCCAAGGTGACGCTGGACCGCAACCGCCGGCTGCTGGCCTGCCTGCCCATCGAGCCCGATGGCGAAGGCCGACCCTGCCTGGTTCGCGAAGCCAAGGACGGGCGGCGCGCGCTGCGCCTCAAGGGTGATGCGCAAAACAACCTGCTCACCCGCGCGCTGGCCGACGACCCCCACTTCGGCCCGTACATGCATATCCCCGGCAAGGACAACGGTTTCGACATCGAAGGACTGGCGGTTGACGGCAGCCGGCTCCTGCTCGGCCTGCGCGGGCCGGTGTTGCGGGGCTGGTCGGCGTTGCTCGAAGTGGCGGTCGAAGCGCGTGGCGACCAGCTGCGGCTGGCGCCGCTGGACGACAGCGGCATCCTGCTGCGCAAGCACTTCCTGCAGCTCGATGGCCTGGGCATTCGCGACCTGCACTTCTCCGGTGACGACCTGTACATCCTGGCCGGGCCGACGATGGTGCTCAACGGCGAGATCCGTGTCTTCAAGTGGCCGCTCGCCAGGGGCGTGATGAAGGCCAACCGTGAGCCGGTGCGTTTCGAAACGGCATTGACCGCGTCGGTGTCGCTGCCCCACGGGCGCGGCACCAACCGCGCCGAGGCGATCTGTGACCTGCCGGCTGCGCTCGCCGGCGACAAGCCGCGCTGGCTGGTGCTGTACGACGCGCCAGGCTCCGACCGCCGCGACGGCGAGCACACCGTGTTCGGCGATCTGCTGCGGCATGACTGATGCTGCTCGCAGCCAGCGACACCGGGGCGGGTAGCGCGCTGCGACCGGAGCTGTCGATCCCGCACGTCGACCCCGCGGCGGCCCTGCTGTTCGTGATCAACACTGGCGCGGGGGCCTTCGACGTCGATGCCAAGCGTGCCGTGATCGAAGCGACCCTGGCAGCGTGCGGGCGAACAGGCGAGCTGCTGACCTGCCCGCCTGCTGAACTGCAGCGGGTGGCTGCCGAGGCCGCAGCCGCCGCTGTGGCACGCGGCACGGCGGTGATCGCGGTGGGCGGCGATGGCAGCCTCAACACGGTGGCCCAGGCTGCGCACGCCGCCGGTTGCGCGATGGGCGTGATTCCGTACGGCACCTTCAATTACTTCGCCAGGACCCACGCCATACCCACCGACCCGGCGGCTGCGGCGCGGCTGCTGCTGGCGGCGCGCCCGATGCCGGTGCAGGTGGCGGCCATCAACGACCGGGTCTTCCTGGTCAACGCGAGCCTGGGCGTCTATCCTGAACTGCTGCAGGATCGCGAGGCCTACAAAGCTCGCTTCGGCCGCAGCCGCTGGGTGGCGTTTGTGGCGGCCTGTGCGACGCTGCTGCGCGCACAGCGCCGGCTGCGCTTGCACATCGAGATCGGCGCCGCGGTTCGCGACGTGCAGACCTTGACGCTCTTCGTGGGCAACAACCGGCTGCAATTGCAGCAGTTCGGGGCCGAACCGGCCGACACCCTGGCCGGCACGCCCGGCGACGGCAGCATGGCCGCGCTGATGTTGCGGCCCATCGGCACGCTGTCGATGATCGGGCTGATGCTGCATGGGGCGATGGGCAGGCTGGGTGAAGCCGCCGGCGTCGAGGCCTTCGAGTTCCAGCACATGGTGGTGAAGCCGCGGCTGGCACGCGGCCGCCGTGAAGTCATGGTGGCGTTCGACGGTGAGGTGGCACGCATGCGCGCGCCGATCGATATCCGCGTGCTGGACAAGCCCTTGTACCTGCTCAAGGCGCCTGGCGCTTCAGGCTTGGCAGACGCACCAGAGGCTGCGGCATGAGCGTTCTGATGCAGATCTCCGACACGCACTTCGGCACCGAACAGCCGCCGGTGATGGAGGCCCTGGTCGCCTTGGCCACTCAGCAGCGGCCGGAGGTGGTGGTGCTGTCGGGTGACATCACGCAGCGTGCGCGGCCGGCCCAGTTTCGCGCGGCCAAGGCTTTCGTGGACCGACTCGGCGCGCCGGTTCTGGCCATCCCCGGCAACCACGACATTGCGTTGTTCGACCTTTGGGCCCGTCTGACCCGCCCCTACGCGCGCTACGCCACGGCGTTCGGGGCCGAACTCGAGCCCGTGCACTCTTCGCACGATCTGCTGGTCGTTGGCGTCAACACCACGCGCGCCTGGCGCCACAAGAACGGCGAGGTGTCCGCGGCGCAGATCTCGCGTGTGGCGACGCAGCTGGCCGCCGCCAGCCCGCTGCAGTTGCGCGTGGTGGTGGTGCACCAGCCCGCGGCCGTGACACAAGCGCCAGACCGGACCAACCTGCTGCGCGGCCACCGTGCCGCGACACAAGCCTGGTCGGCCGCCGGGGCCGACCTGGTGATGGGCGGGCACATTCACCTGCCCTACACGCTGGCGCTGCACGGCCTGGCGCGCCGACTGTGGGTGGTTCAGGCTGGAACGGCCGTGTCGTCGCGCACCCGCCCGGGGGTGCCCAACTCGGTGAACGTGCTGCGATGGGGCGAGGCGAGCGACGCGAGTGAGTCCTTGGCCCCTACCCGCCCCGGGGCGCGGCACTCCTGCCTCATCGAGCAGTGGGACTATTCGCTGCCCGGTCAAGTCTTCGTCCGCACGGCGGTCACACCGGTGAAGCCCGAGCGCACCTGATAGCAAGCCGGCGCCAGCCAAGCAACCATGCCGTCGGATGTCTGCGCGCGCCGCGTGCAGCCGCGCACGGGCGGCTGTCAACCGCCTGCGCACTCAATGGCGCAGCAGCATGACATTGGGCGAATTTCCTCGCCAGCTTTCCTGAGGTTCTATTCCCAAACCTTGCCGGTGGCAGCGCGGCACACAACACCTCGGCCCCCTTGCAACGGTGCAGAACTGAGCGTCGGTGTTTTCCATCGCATCGTCTTCACAGCGTCAGCACTTCAGGTTCTGGACTTCAGGTTCTAGACTGGACTGGACTGGACGCCGCGTCGCGCGCATGCTCGCCACGTCGGGCACTGCCTGCCAAGAGAAGACGCCATGACCATGATCGCCGTCATTCAGCGCCCGCCGGTCCTGCTCGATCGTGGCGCCACCCTCGCCCGGGCCGTGCAATGGGTCGGCGAAGTCGCAGCGGCGGGGGCTTCGCTGATCGTCTTTCCCGAGTCGTTCATTCCGGGTTACCCGTCCTGGATCTGGCGGCTCGCACCAGGAAGGGATGGTGCCGTCACCGGCCAATTGCACGCACGCTTGCTCGCCAATGCGGTTGACATCGGTGCCGGCGACTTGGCCGAACTGTGCGAGGCCGCCCGCCACCACAACGTGACGATCGTGTGCGGCATCAATGAACGCGATCGGACACTCGGTGGCGGGACGCTCTACAACAGCGTCGTCGTCATCGGCCCCGACGGCAAGGTGCTGAACCGGCACCGCAAGTTGATGCCGACCAACCCCGAACGCATGGTCCATGGCTTGGGCGACGCGTCGGGGTTGCGCGTGGTCGAAACGCCCGCGGGCCGCATCGGCTGCCTCATCTGCTGGGAGAACTACATGCCGCTGGCGCGCTACGCGCTTTACGCCCAGGGCGTGGAGATCTACGTCGCGCCGACCTACGACAGTGGCGACGCCTGGCTCGCCACGATGCGCCACATCGCGCTCGAGGGCCGCTGCTGGGTGGTCGGCAGCGGCACGGCGCTGCGTGCCAGTGACATTGCGCAGGACTTCCCGGCCCGCGCCGCGCTGTTCCCCGATCCCGAGGAGTGGATCAACGACGGCGATTCGGTGGTGGTCGATCCGGCAGGCAAGGTCGTCGCGGGGCCATTGCGCCGAGAGGCCGGCGTTTTGTCTGCAGAGATCGATGTCGCGCGAGTCGCGCCATCACGCCGAACACTCGACGTCACCGGGCACTACGCGCGCCCGGACATCTTTGAGCTGCAGGTGCACCGCGCGCCGGCGACGCCCGTTCGCTTTGTGGAGGGCTGAGCGCCGCGCCAAACGACAAACTCCATCGGTCTTGCCGGAGATGACCCATGGCGCTCAAGCTCGCGCGAATGGGCGACGGGACAGTAGCCCTGTCGCAGGCTGTCCTGCAATCGTTGAAGACATGCGTGTGAATTGAACGCGGGACTGCTTCGTGGCAACGCGCTCCTGCTCGACGGGCGCGGCATACATCAGCTTCGTCACTGAGGACGAGGGCTCGCGTCGAAGCAGACGATCGGCCCAACTTGGCGGCCGGCGGGCACGCATCCGGCGCCAGCACCCCAAGGCGTCGCAACAGCGCAGCCGCAGCCGTGGCGCTTCTCCATTTCATTCCTGGATGGCGGATGAACCTTGCCTCGTCCGCAGTGAACTCGGACACCGTCCGCCATGATGTGGCTTCAAACGCCGGGGGCGTAAGTTCGGCCGCAGACCTGTCGGCGCCCTGGACCCGTCTGGCACCCAGGGCACGCAGCGCTGTCACATCGCGCAGATGCGCCCTGAAGGTTCAACCGAGGCGTCCAGGCCGCGAATGGCGGGCGCTGGCCTGGACTGCCGCCGACGAACGTCAGCTTCGACGCCACCGCTTTCGCGGCATGGCGCAAGTCTTGCATCGTTGTTGCAAATTGCTGCTCAACCCGCGCCGCGAGCTGCCGAAGTTCCCCCCAAGGAGATGCCGCAATGTGGAAGAACCTGCTAGCTGGGCTGCTGTCGACGTGCACCATCGGCGTGGTCCAGGCTGCCAACCTGACGCCGCTGGAGCAGCGCTGGCTCGACGGCATTGCGCCGGTGCTCGCCTTTGCGCGGGCCACGAAGTTCCCAGTCGACATCGTGGTGCAGCCACAGCCCACGCCCGGTCTGACGCCGATGGGCATGGCCTTCGTCGACGGCCGCTGCAAACTGGTGCTGTCGATGCGCGGCAATCCGCTGGCGCAGACCGCGCTGGACGGCCTCGACGCGGCGCTGGCCAACGCCGCGCTCGAGCTGATGGCCGCGCACGAGCTTGGGCACTGCGAGCGCCACCTGGAGGGCCACTTCGCGCAAGCGCCGGCTGGCTTCGACATGCCCGATGAGGCGGCAGCGCAGCCCGCTCGGAACCCCGCTGTGCGCCTCGATCGGCTGACCGCGCGCCGCGAGGAAGGCTACGCCGATCTGGTGGGTCTGGCCTGGACCCAGCACCGCAACCCGGGGCTGTACGAGCCGCTTTACGCGTGGCTGCTGGCCAGGCGCAGCGCGGGCGACGTGCGGGGCAGCGAGCACGACACGACGCCCTGGTTACGTCTGGTGTCCGACGGCAAGGTGCTGGCAGATCCGTCGATCTTCAGCCACGCCAGGGCGCTGTGGCTGCGCGCCCTGCCCGGCGTTGACTGAACGCTCGGCCAGACGAACCGCGGCCAGCCAGCTGCGATCGGCGAGACGGGGCTTGAGCAGGATCACGGCGCCGTGGCTATGGCCGTTCAAGAGGAAGCCCCTGGTGAGCCTCGAAGTGCCCACCGCGTCGGGTGCGCCTGGATGGCGACGGCGATCGCCGTCTACAGCGCGGGGGCTTCTCTTCTGCAGCAATCACCGCCCTGTGCGGGCCGACGAACGCGTGCGACGCAGCCGAGCGTGCTCAGACGATGGCATCTCGGGCCATTGAAGTGGCTCGGATGGCGTGCTGCCGGAAGCCGTCAACGTCTCGGGCACGAAAGCAATTACGCTGGCCGATCTCGAGCCCGGCATGCCACTGGGAGTGACCACGCTTCGACGCGCTGACGCTCAGATCGTCGCAATTGACATCCGCCCGATCCCGGCCACAGCTCGCCTGGGCTTATCGCCATTCGGCCTGCAACCCGAGTCGACGATGACCAATGCGACTCTCGAAGCTCAGGTGGTCTCTGCCGGAGGCGCGGAGCTTGTGCTCAACGACGCCTCCGGCGCGATGAAGGTGCTGGTGCCGCCCGGCACGACGATGTCACAGGCGGTGCCGGGCAGTCGATCGGATATCAAGCCGGGCGAAACCACCTTCATCGCGGCGCGCCCGGATGCCGACGGCAGATTGACAGCGCTGCGTTTGCAGGTCAGCACCGACGGCGTCAAACCGACGCAGTGAGCTAGGCTGACGGGTGCGACGGCAGATCGCTGCGCGGCTGCGCTGTACGCCGTTGGCCGGAACTCGCTCTCGGCCAGAAGCGGCCGTACGCGCATGCTCCAAATTCCGAACGCCTTGCCGCGACCCGAGCGAAGTTCGAGCCTTCTCGACGAGCGGCTCAGGGAGCTCGGGTACGCGCCGCCCGAATCAGCAGGTCGGACGACTGCAGGATCAGCGCGCGCATTCGAGGCGGATAGTCTGCCGGCAGGTTTTCGATGAAACGCGACACCGTTGCCGCAGCCTGCGGTGAAGAGTGTCCGTGCAAGCTGGCATACATCCAGGAAGCATCGAAGAACAGAGCGCCCGTCCGGTTGACTTCCAGCAGCATGTCCAGTGCCTTGGGCAGCAGCGCCGCTGCATGGTCAGCTCGCAGCGAATGGTTCAACAGTCTCAGCCCCTGTCCGACCCAGACTTCCTGGCGGCGGTTCGCCGGGTCCTCCAGCGCGCGGAACCAGCGCTCGCGCTCGCCCGCATCTGCCGATGCAGCAGCGCGGACGAACTCAAACCGCGCCTTGCGGTCCGGGTTCGTGATGCGGTCGCGCTGCGTATCGAGCAGCTTTTGCTCCCCGTCGACGCCTCGAATGGCAAGTGCATAGGCCAGTGCCGTCTCGTCAGCCTCGACAAGGGGCAGGCCCGCGATGGTTGCTTCTCGCTGCCACAGCGAGCGCAGCCACGCCACCGTTGTTGGCGTGGTGGCGGCGTTCCGCAGCGCGGCGAACCAAGTTGACTTCAAGCCGGGATCGGCCGCCGCGTCGAGACGTCCACGCAGTAGCGCCTCCAGACCCGGTGCGCGTTCGGCCCGCTGCGCCGGCGTCAGGAATCGCCACCAGACGACGTTCAGATCCGCCAGCCACTCACCTATGAGCTGCGCATCGCGCTCCGCGCGCAGGTTCAGCAAGGCCATGTCGACCCAGCGGCCTGTCGCCATCCGCCCGCCGAGCAAGGCGTCCCACAGCGCAGACCAGGCGACGCCACGGGTCAACGGGTCGGCGAGGCTGGGTATGGCCGTCTCCAGGTAGGCCTGAGACCGGGTTTCGAGTTCGAACTCACCGTAACCCCAGCCTTCGCCGCCTGCCAGCACGTAGTCGGGAACACAGCCGTCGAGCAACCGCGTCAGGTCAACTTCATCGCCCACCAACTCGGCCACGATCCGCTTCGGCTTTTGGCCGCAGCCAACCGTGACGCGCAGTTGTTGAGGCCACAGGCGATTGCGTCGCTGGGGGTCGCTCTGCTGCAGCGCCAGCCGTTGCACCCGGCCATCGTTGACCTCAAGCGCGGTACGGATCACCGGGCGTCCCGGCTCGTCGATCCACATGCGGCTCCAGTGCCGCAGGTCCAGCTTCGTTCGCCCTGCCAAGGCAGCGATCAGGTCGTCCCAGGTCGCATTGGCAAACGAATGCCGGCGCAGATAAGTGCGCACGCCGTCGCGAAAGGACGCATCGCCGAGCAGCGCCTCGAGCTGACGCATCACCACCGGTGACTTGTTGTACACGATCGGCCCGTACAAGCTGCCCGCCCCGCTGAGGTTATCCAAAGGCTGGCGAATGGGGTTCGCGCCCGCGGAGCGGTCCACCGAGTACGCACTCCCATGGTTGCCCAGGAAGAACTGCAGGTCGTGTCGCACATGCGGGAACAGCGGACCTATGACTTTGTCCGCGATGAAATTGGCGAATACCTCCTTGGTCCAGACATCGTCGAACCAGCGCATCGTGACCAGGTCGCCGAACCACATGTGGGCGGTCTCGTGTGCAATCAAGTGAGCGCGTGACAGGCGGTCTTCCTGCGTGGCCGACTCGTCGAGCAGCAAGGCCTCGGCGCGGTAGACGATGTTGCCCGCGTGCTCCATGCCACCAAACTGCAGCGCCGGCACCAGCACGAAGTCGAACTTGACGAACGGGTAGGGAATGCCGGTGTACTTCTCAAGCGCCTCAAGAGACTCCGCGTGCAGATCGAACAGCGCTTCGCGGTTGCGCGCCAGCTTGGCCGCATCGTTCTCGCGATGAAACATGCGCATCGGGCGGCCCTGACGCGTTGCCGTCTCGACCTTCATGTCGCCGACGACGAAGGCAACCAAGTAAGTGGGTAGGGGCTGTGTCTGGCGAAAACGCACGCGCACCTGACTTCCCGTCCGTCGCCGGTCTCGCTCGGCGCCATTGGCCACCGACTGCCACTGCGCCGGGTGTTCCAGCGTGATGGTCCATCGGCCCTTGAGGTCGGGCTGATCGAAGCAAGGCATCGCCCGGTGCGCCTGTGCGGGCACGAACAAGGTGTACAGCAAGTCCTTACTGCGGTTGAGCGGCGCATTGCCTGCGCGAAAGTCGATGCGCACCGTGTTTTCGCCAAGTCGCAATGGCGCAGCAGGGATCACGAGGTGCCCGTTGACCGCGCGCGTTGGCACTCCGACGCCATTGACGGTGATGGTCGCTTCTGACGCGCCCTCGGCATCGAAGTCGATCACCAAGGGCTTCGTCGGGTCGGCAAGGTGGAAGCGCAGCTCGTTGGTGCCCGTCACGGGTTGCGCAAGCGTCTCCGGGATCGACAAGACCAGTTCGTAGCGCAGGCGGCTGATGTTGCTTGCCCGCGCTTGCGCCAGCTGCAACGAGACGCCGGGCGCCGGGGCCTCGGACTCGGCAGCGGCGCTCGCCGCTCCGAATGAAGCCGCAGCGACCAGCAGTGCCGCACGGAGGCTACCTGCGCATCGGATCATCAGACGTCCTCCGACGGTTGTCGAAGCCAGGCCCGGTGTTGAGTGAGCCCAGGTGCGACTGTATTGCCGGGGAAGTGGTCTTGCATCGACCTCGCTCGGCCAAGGGCACGCGACACCTACCCCATGACCAATTCTACGCCGTGCGGGGCAGCGCAGATGTGCGTTGGCAAACGGACGAGTTGATGAAGCTGCTGCGCGCGGACGACTGATGCTGCTGGTCGACACGAACTTCCTGGTGGACGTGCTGCAAGACGATCCGCAGTGGGCGAATTGGTCGATCGGCCAATTGCGAGTGCAGGCCAGCATCCACCAGCTGGCCATCAACCCGATCATCTACGCCGAGATTTCGTTGTCGTTCTCGACGCTCGAAGGGCTGGACAGCGCCGTGTCCACGCTGGCTCTGGAGCTGCGCGAGATTTCGCGGCCGGCCCTGTTCCTGGCGGCCAAGGCCTATGCGCAGTACCGCAAACGCGGGCGCAGCAAACTGCAGGTGCAGTCCGACTTCTTCATCGGCGCGCATGCGGCGGTGGAAGGCTCGCCCTTGCTGACCCGGGATGCCAGCCGGTTCAGAACCTACTTCCCGACGCTGGAAGTCGTCGCCCCCTGACTTTGGGGAGGCGCCAGAGCCTCAAGGTCATGACGTGAGGCCGGGTGCGGCTTTCGGGTGGCGGGGCGACGGGCGACTGCGGGTCGTCCACCGACCTTCAAGCCGTTGAGAAGCGGCGGTTCAGCTCATGCGTGCGGGTCTTCTCCGGGCAGCGCGCAGCTTCACGTCCGCTGTCAACGCGCCGTGGCAGCGAATTGGCTGAGGCCTCGGCGGTAGCTTCAGCGCTGCCAGCCGTTGCATGAACGCCAGCGGGCTCATCACATTGCCCGAATGCGCGGTGCCGTGACCGCGTCGGCCTGCGCACGTCCTGCCCGCGCAAGTCTGTCGTGTTGACAAAGATCAAGGCCTCTTGCCCGGCGACCCATAGAGTCGGGTTGCCCTACAGCGCCACCGGAGACATCCCATGCATGCTCGTTCCCTTGCTGTCGTGCTGTCGCTATTTGCCTCAGTGCCCGCGCTGGCCGCCAGACCGGCTGGCGCGGCAGCAGGCGACTTTGGCCCGCCCCAAGGCGCTCCGATCCGTGCTGTGCTCACCAGCCCGCCAAACGTGCCGCCGGCGCTGGCGCGCAAGTTCCCTGCAAAAGTCATCGTCGAGCTCGAAGTGATCGAAAAGGAAATGCCGATCTCCGAAGGCGTGAACTACACCTTCTGGACCTTCGGCGGCACCGTGCCGGGCAGCTTCATCCGCGTGCGCCAGGGCGACACGGTGGAGTTCCACCTCAAGAACCACCCCAGCAGCAAGATGCCGCACAACATCGATCTGCACGGCGTCACTGGCCCCGGTGGCGGCGCGGCTTCGAGCTTCACCGCACCCGGCCACGAGTCGCAGTTCAGCTTCAAGGCGCTCAACGAAGGCATCTACGTCTACCACTGCGCCACGGCCCCGGTGGGCATGCACGTGGCCAACGGCATGTACGGCCTGATCCTGGTCGAGCCGCCGCAGGGCCTGCCCAAGGTCGATCATGAGTTCTACGTCATGCAGGGCGACTTCTACACCACAGGCAAATACCGCGAGAAAGGCAATCAGCCCTTCGACATGGAAAAGGCCATCGCCGAACAGCCGACCTATGTGGTCTTCAACGGCGCCGAAGGCTCGCTCACGGGCGACAAGGCGATGAAGGTCAAGACCAATCAGACCGTGCGCATGTTTGTCGGCAATGGCGGACCCAACCTGGTGTCGAGCTTCCACGTCATCGGCGCGATTTTCGACAAGGTGCGATTTGAAGGCGGCACCAGCGCGCAAACCAATGTGCAAACGACCTTGATCCCGGCCGGCGGCGCGGCGATCGCCGAATTTCGCACCCGCGTGCCGGGCAGCTATGTGCTGGTGGACCATTCGATCTTCCGCGCCTTCAACAAGGGCGCGCTGGCCATCCTGAAAGTCGACGGCCCCGAGGACAAGGCAATCTACTCGGGCAAGGAACTGGACTCGGTGTACCTGGGTGACCGCGCCGGTCCCAACCTGGCCGCCGTGACACGCGCCACCGAATCGCAGGCCAAAGGCATGTTGACCCTCGAAGACCAGGTCCGTGCGGGCCAGCAGCTATTTGCCGGCACCTGCTCGGTCTGCCATCAGGCCAACGGTGCGGGCCTGGCCGGTGTCTTCCCGCCCTTGGCCAAGTCCGACTATCTGGCCGCCGACATCAAGCGCAGCATCGGTGCGGTGCTGCAGGGTTTGTCGGGAAAGATCACTGTCAACGGCCAGGAATACAACTCGGTGATGCCGCCGATGAACCAACTCAACGATGACGAGGTGGCGCACATCATGACCTACGTGCTCAACAGCTGGGGCAACCCCGGCGGGCGCGTGACTGCCGACGTGGTCAAGGCGCAGCGCGCAGCACCGCCCGCCGTCAAGCCAGCCACGCATTGAGCACGGCATGCGCTGCGGCATCCTGCTCTGGCCCGCGTTGCTCGCGTGCTGCGGCAGCGCTTGTGCCGCGGCCGACTATGTGGTCATGCCGGGCGGCCGCTTCGAAAGCGCTCTGCCCCAAGGCCCGGCGGGGAGTGTCTCGACACCCGTTGAAATCGTGCCCTTTAGACTGCGCGCGGAGCCGATCACCAACGCCGAGTTCCTTGCCTTTGTCCGCGGCCACGCCGAGTGGCAACGCGGCCGAACACCGACGCTGTTTGCCGACGCCCGCTATCTGCTGGACTGGACCGCGCCGCTGCAGCCTGGCGCGGCTGACGCAGCCCCCGTCGTCAATGTGAGCTGGTTTGCGGCCAAGGCCTATTGCGAAAGCGAAGGAGCGCGGCTGCCGACCTGGCTGGAGTGGGAGTACGCAGCCGCAGCCGACGAGACGCGCCAAGACGCACGCCGAGACCCGCAGTGGCGCCAACACATCCTGTCGTGGTACGCAAGGCCGAGCACCAAGGCGCCGGCCGCTGTGGGCGGCGTTGCCAACCGTTTCGGCGTGCAGGATCTGCACGGCCTGGTGTGGGAGTGGGTGGACGACTTCAACGCCCTCTTCATTGCTGGCGACAGCCGCACGCAGGGAGACCCGGACCTGCTCAAGTTCTGCGGCGCCGGTGCCATCAGCGTCATTGATCGCGACAGTTATGCCGTATTGATGCGCATCGCGCTGTTGTCGTCTTTGGCAGCGGCCGACAGTACCGGCAACCTCGGGTTTCGATGCGCCCGCTCTGTCGATGGAGACTTGCCATGAGCAGATTCCAAATGTCGCGCCGGCAAAGCCTGCAATGGCTGGGTCTGGCGTTCGCGACGTCGGCCATGGCCACTGAATTGCCGGGTGATTCGGTCTACCAGTTGCGCGTGCCGCTCACTGACCAACATGGCCGGCCATTCGACTGGGCGTCACTGCGTGGCCAGCCGGTGCTGGCGAGCATGTTCTATAGCAGCTGCGACAAGGTCTGTCCAATGATCTTCGAGACCCTCCACCTGACCCTGAAAGCGCTGCCCGCGCGGGAACGCGCTCCGGTCAAGGTGCTGATGATCAGCTTCGACCCCACACGAGACACCGTGCCAGTGCTGCAGCGTACTGCGCAGGCGCACGCTTGCGACGAGCGCTGGACCCTGGCGCGCACCGACGAGGCCAGTACACGCAAGATCGCCGCTGCGCTGGGCGTGCAATACCGCCGCCTGTCCAATGGCGAGTTCAACCACTCCAGCACCCTGTTGATGCTGGACCTTCAGGGCCGTATCGCAGCGCACAGCGGATCGCTCGGGTCAGTCGATGCAGCACTGCTCAAGGCCTTGCATCACGTCTAGGCAATCATGCTGACCAGCACCGCTTGCAGAAATGTTAGCCGCCGCTCAGCGAGCGGACACCTCGCTTGAGATCCAGAACCAGTGCGGGCGGACCGCCGCGGCAGGCGTGTCGAGGAGCAGGATTCGAGTTACATGGCCGAGGGCGATGCTGAGTCGGAAAGGGCGCGTGCGCTCAGGCCGCTGCAGGCTGCACAAGGCGGTGAGGTGCAATACCAATGAACGCGCACAGACCGGCAGCACCGGCTCAAACGCTGCGGGCGAAGCGCGCGCCGATCTCGATCAGCGCAGCAGAAATCTTTTCCGGCGCCAGAACGAAATCAATACAGCTTGAAGCCTGCGCACTGACAGGCATGCTGTCGACCTCTGCCGATTGGTCCTGCGCAAACGTGATGCCGCCC
>Ga0163144_10003034_pt1 | contig 38348 bp, 36 predicted proteins | sample OliLak19BULKMAT1_FD_123175 | JGI IMG/M metagenome (GOLD analysis project Ga0163144, IMG submission 123175) | Freshwater microbial mat bacterial communities from Lake Vanda, McMurdo Dry Valleys, Antarctica - Oligotrophic Lake LV.19.BULKMAT1 | ecosystem: Environmental > Aquatic > Freshwater >...
TGGGGTGGCTGATGGGGCTCGAACCCACGACAACAGGAATCACAATCCTGGACTCTACCAACTGAGCTACAGCCACCGCAGGGAAAAGAGTATAGCCAGCCGGACTGACGCCGCTCAGTTGGCCGCCGCCGATGCCGCCGCTGCGGCTGCCAAGGCCGCCGGTTCGATCTTGACCTTGTAGCGCGCCTTGAGTGCGTTGTAGTAAGCCTGCGACTCTGCCGCCGCCCAGGCCTGGGCGTAGCGCGGCAGCAGCTGCACAAGCTCGGGCGCGTCTGCGGCGACCGGCTTGATCGTCGTCACGCGCACCACGGCGTAGCCTGCCTCGCCCAGATCGACACCCAGCCACTGCGGCAGCTTGCCGGCATCGGCGCGCAGTACGGCGTCGATCAGTTCGCGCGGCTGGCTCTGCGCGCTGGCGCGCGAAAACACCATCGCGGCGGGTAGCCCCGAGGCGTCGGCGCCACCTTGCAAAGCAGCCAGGCGAGCCTGGCCAGCCTTGCGTGCCGCGGCCGCCGCCTGCGCCGCCACCACCCGCACACGCACCTGGGCCTGAACCTCGGCCAGCGGCTGCACGCGGGCGGCTTGGTACTCAACGACGCGTGCCGAAGCCAACTGGTTGGCGCCGATCTCGGTGGCTTCGGTATTGCGCTTGTTCTTCAGCGCATCGTTGCCAAACACCGCACTCAGCAGCTTGGCGGACGCCAGGGGCCCGGTGGCGCCGGGTGCGGGCATGCGTTGTACCGAGGCGGCCTGCTTCTTCAACTTCAACTTGTCGATCAGCGGTTGCAGGCTGTCGGCTTGTTCGTAGGCCAGGTTGGTGAACTGTTCGGCCGCTTCGGCGAACTTCTTCTGCGCCAGTTGCGTCTTCACCGCGGCCTCGATCTCGGCCCGAACGGCATCGAAGGGCTTCTTCTCACCACCGCGCACGGCATCCAGCCGGATGATGTGAAAGCCGAAGTCAGTCTCCACCACGTTGCTGATCTCGCCGGCTTTCATCGCGAAGGCCGCATCCTCGAAGGGCTTGACCATGGCACCGCGGCCAAAGAAATCGAGGTCGCCGCCGCGCGCCGCCGACCCGGTGTCTGCCGAGTTCTTCCTCGCCACCTCGGCAAACGTGGCGGGCGCCTTGCGCAAGTCGGCCAACAAAGCCTCGGCCTTGGCCTTGGCCTGCGTGCGCTCGGCCGCGGGTCCGTCCTTGGTCGCACCCAGCAGCACATGACTGGCGCGACGCTCTTCGGCCGCGGTGTAGCGCGAAGCGTTTTCTTCGTAGTACTTGCGCAGGTCGTCGTCGGCGACCGTGATACCGGCCTTCAAGGCGTCGAGATCGAGCACGACGTACTCGATGCTGGCCCTTTCGGGCGAGCGGAACTGCGCCTCATTGGCCTTGTGATAGGCCACCAGATCGGCATCGCTGGGGCTGATGCCAGCAGCCTGATCCTTGCTGTCGAAGCGCTGAACCTGCGCCTCGCGCTGCTGCAGCAGCGCGTCGAGCGCACCGCGACCCGGCGCGCCGGCCGGCAGTGCGCTGCCGGTCACACCGCCCAGAACCTGGCGCAGCAGGATGTCTTGTCGCATATTGGTTTCGAAGCCCTCGGTGCTCATGCCCTGGGCCTCGATTAGGGCCTTGTAGGCCACCAGGTCGATGCTGCCATCGGGGCGACGCAGCGACGCCAGTTGCGGGATGGCCATCAGCTCGCGCTGCAGACGCTCGTCGCTGACGGCAAAGTGGGCACGTTGGGCGGCAGTGAACAAAACGCGCTCGCGCACCAGGCTGTCCAAGGTCTCGCGCTTGACCTCCGGGCTGTCGAAGAACGCGGCATCGAGGGTGGGCATCTGTCGCCGCATCTGCTCGGCCTGACGGCGGTGGGCCGCGTCCCACTCGGCACGTGAGATCTTTTGTCCATCGACCTTGGCCACAGTCACCCCCGCAGGGTCGTTGAACTGGCTGTAGCCCTGAACGCCGAAGAACACGAAGGACGGGAAGATCAGCAGCACCATCACGAAGAACAACACGCGACTGTGCTTGCGGATTAAATCGAACATGGCAGGGCAACCTCTGGCAGAAAACGGCGGTCGATGCAGGCCCCAGACGGCACAAAGGCGAACCGGGGTTCGCCTTGGTTGCAGTTGCTGCGGGCTTTGCTTGCAGCTTCGCGATTCTAGCCGAGCGCAATCTGCTCCAGTGCGTGGTGGGTGCTGACGGACTCGAACCGCCGACCTACGCCGTGTAAAGGCGCTGCTCTACCAACTGAGCTAAGCACCCGGCCTCGTCGCAAACGGGGCTGGGTGGCAAGGCGGCGGAACCGCGCGCCTCGCCTGATCGTCACATGGCGTCTTTGAGACCCTTGCCTGGACGGAACTTCGGCACCTTGGCTGCCTTGATCTTGATCGCCGCCCCAGTGCGCGGGTTGCGGCCCGCGCGCGCGGCGCGCTTGGTCACCGTGAACGTTCCGAAGCCGACGAGCGAGACGCTGCCGCCCTTCTTGAGCGTGGTCTTCACACCGCCGATGAGGGCTTCAAGCGCGCGGGTCGCAGCGGCTTTGGAGATGTCGGCGTGCTTGGCAATGTGCTCGATCAATTCAGACTTGTTCACGAATGGGTCCCCTCGGTCGTCAATTGGGCTGTCGCGTGGAGTTCATTATTCGGTCAGCGTCATCCTGGAATGGACCCGCCGGTTCATTACAGCCGCGCCCCCACCGTGTGTCAAGGCACATTCGGCGGGAGCGCGATTCTATTCGCAATCATCGCGCGCGCAGCAGCGCGTGCTCAACCGCACGCCCGACCTCGGCGGTGCTCGCGCGGCCCCCGAGATCGGGGGTCCGCGGGGCGCCACTGGCAGGTTCAAGCACAGCTTCGATTGCCGTGACGATGGCGTCGTGCGCATCGCGATGGCCGAGAAAATCGAGCATCAACGCGGCGGACCAGATCTGCCCGATCGGGTTGGCCACGCCCTGTCCAGCGATGTCGGGCGCCGAGCCATGTACGGGCTCGAACAAGCTCGGCCATTGCCGCGTCGGGTTCAGGCTCGCCGACGGCGCAATGCCGATGGTGCCGGTGCAGGCCGGCCCCAGATCGCTCAGGATGTCACCGAACAAGTTGCTGGCCACGACCACATCGAACTGTTGCGGACGTTGGACGAAGTGCGCCGTCAGGATGTCGATGTGGAAGCGGTCGACAGCGACGTCTGGATACGCAGTGGCCATCGCCGCAACACGCTCGTCCCAGTAGGGCATGGTGATCGAGATGCCGTTGCTCTTGGTGGCCGATGTCAACTTGCGCCGCGGCCGTCGCATGGCCTCCTCGAAGGCGTACTTCAGCACCCGATCGACGCCGATGCGCGACATTACTGTCTCCTGGATGACCACCTCTCGCTCGGTGCCTTCGAACATGCGCCCGCCGATGCTGGAGTACTCGCCCTCGGTGTTCTCGCGCACGATCAGCATATCGATGTCGCCCGGCTTGAGCGGCTCGCCCTGGCGATCGACCAGGGGCGAGCGGATGCCTGGCATCAAGCGCGCGGGCCGCAGGTTGACGTACTGGTCGAACTCGCGGCGGAACTTCAACAGCGAGCCCCATAGCGAGACATGGTCCGGCACCGCGGCGGGCCAACCCACGGCGCCGAACAGGATGGCGTCGAAGCTGCTCAACTGCGCCTTCCAGTCATCCGGCATCATCTTGCCGTAGCGCGCGTAGTACGCGCAATTGGCGAAGTCGAAGGTCTGGCGCTCGATGGCAATCCCGAAGCGCCGAGCGGCGGCGTCGAGCACACGCAGGCTCTCCGGCATGACCTCGTTGCCGATGCCGTCACCGGCGAGCACGGCGATGCGGTGGGGCTGGCTCATGGTGACACTCCTTGGCATCAATGAAGGTGCCGGATTCTCAGGCCACCGGCGCGGCCTCAGGGCCGAGTGCGAACCGGCTCGCGCACCACCAGGGCGACGCCGACCGCAGCCACGGCCAGGCCGACGAGCACCCGCCAGCTCAGCGGTTCGCTGAACAACAGCCAGGCCAGCACCGCCGTGCAGGGCGGCACGAGGTACATCAGGCTGGCCACGCGTGTGGCGGCGCCACGTTGGATCAACAAGTAGAGCAGCGAGCTCCCGCCCAGCGTCAGCACCAGCACCGACCAGACCATGGCGCCGATGAGTTCGGCGTGCAGCTGCCACGCGCCGGCCTCGAGCCAGGCCAGCGGCGCCGTGATGGCAAGGGCGGCGGCCAATTGCACCGCGTTGGCCGTGCGCACGTCACAGGGCGCGACAAACCGTTTCTGATACAGCGTGCCAGCGGTGATGGCCAGCAGCGCGAACAGGGCCAGCGCCATGTTCGTCGGCGTGACCTCGCCCAGACCCAGGCGCTCACTGACCACCAGGATCAAGCCGGACAGCCCCAGCCCCAGGCCCAGCCACTGGCGCCGCCCGACGGCCTGCGCGTGGCCGCTGGCCGACAGCCACACTGCCGTCAACACCGGCTGCAAGCCGACCACCAGTGCCACCGTGCCTGCGCCGATGCCGGCCTTGACGGCCATCCACACACCGCCGAGGTAGCCCGCATGCATCAGGGCACCGGCGGCCGCCAGGTGCCCCCACTGCGCCGCACCCCGAGGCCAGGCAGCGCGGGCCAGCACGATCCACAGCGCAAAAGCCAGTATCGACAGCAAGTAGCGCAGGCTCAGGAAGCCGAGCGGTGGCGCGTGCGGCATGCCGTAGCGGGCGACCACAAAGCCGGTGCTCCAGATCAACACGAAAACAGCGGGCATCGCCCCGATCAGGGCGCGCTCGCCGTCAGCGGACCTTGGCACGAATCTCCGGCAGGGCCTTCTGCAGGTAATAGACCATCGACCAGATGGTCAGCACCGCGGCGATCAGCAACAGCACGGTGCCCCACAGCCGTGTGTCGACGAGGTTGAACAGCTTGCCGTCGAACAGCAGGAAGGGGATCGCGACCATCTGGGCCACCGTCTTCAACTTGCCGATCATGTGCACGGCCACGCTGCGACTGGCGCCGATCTGCGCCATCCATTCGCGCAGCGCGGAGATGGCGATCTCGCGGCCGATGATGACGAAGGCCACCAAGGAGTGGACGCGCCCGAGTTCGAGCAGGATCAACAACGCCGCGCAGATCAGGAACTTGTCGGCCACCGGGTCGAGGAAGGCACCGAAGGCCGAGGTCTGGTTGAGCTTGCGCGCCAGGTAGCCGTCAGCCCAGTCGGTGATGGCCACGACCACGAACAGCACCGTGGCCACCAGGTTGCGCGTCGCCGGATCGAGCGGCAGGTAAAACACCCCCACCACCAATGGGATCGCGACGATTCGCGCCCAGGTCAGCAACGTCGGCAGGTTGAAGAACATACGCCGATCCTAGCCGCTTCCACCGCGGCTCAATCCAGCGCGCGCGGCTTGAAGCGTCGATCGTCTCGAAACAGGAAGACTTCACTAAACTTCCAGGGCTTGGGCAAGTGCGAAACGTCGCCGTAGGGCGCAGCGCGCTGCACCGCATCGATGGCCAACTGGACCGTGTCGGTGGCCTGGCTGGGTTGGCGTTGCACGCTCACACGACGCACACTGCCGTCGGCATTCAGCTCGATCTCGAGCACCGGGATCGCCAGCAAGGGCTCGGGGACCACGCCGGTGTATGTCGCGTTCGGGTTGGCTGCCACCATCCTGCGGCCGGCCTGGACCTTGAAGTCTTCCCAATTGCGAGCGCGGGCGGTGGCTGTCATGGCGGGGCTCGGTGGCTGACTCTGTGATGGGCTGGTGGCCGGCGTGCTTCTTGGCGCAGGTGCTTGCGATGTCCCACAGCCAGCCAACAGCACGACGAGGACGGCCGCCACCGGCGCGCATTGCCCAGCACGGACGGCGCCGGTCTGTGGCCAGTGGGAGCCACGAAGCGGCAGCGGGGTTGGGTCAATGCAATGCACGGTAGATCTCCTCGGCCAGGGATTTGGAAATGCCATCGACGCTCGCCAGGTCCTCGATGCTCGCATTGGACACCCCGCGCAGGCCGCCGAAGCGCTGCAGCAGCAGCGCGCGCTTTCTCGGGCCGACGCCGGCGATGTCCTCGAGCTGGCTGGCGCCCGTGCGAACGCTGGCACGCTTGGCGCGCATGCCGGTGATGGCAAAGCGGTGGGCTTCGTCGCGAATCTGTGCCACCAGCATCAGCGCGGCCGAGTCGGCGCCGAGGTAGACCTTGGCCCGCCCGTCGGCAAACACCAACTCTTCCAGACCGACCTTTCGCCCGGCACCCTTCTCGACACCGACGATCACTGCCAGGTCCAGGCCAAGCTCGGCGAAAACTTCGCGCGCCATCGCCACCTGGCCGCGGCCGCCGTCGACCAGCACCAGGTCGGGCAACCGGATCTGCGCCGTGCCACTGTTGAGTGCCTCCGCCAACTTGGCATAGCGGCGCAGCAGCACCTGGCGCATGGCTGCATAGTCATCACCGCCGGTGATGCCGTCGATGTTGTAGCGTCGGTACTGCGCACTTTGCATCTGGTGGTTCTCGAACACGACGCAGCTTGCCTGGGTGGCCTCGCCAGCGGTATGGCTGATGTCGAAACACTCGATACGCAAAGTGTCCAGATCGGCGACATCGAGCGCCAGGGCCTCGGCCAGGGCCAGAGTTCGCTGGCGCTGAGAGCCTTCCTCGGCCAGCAGGCGAGCCAGGGCGATCTGCGCGCCGTTGACAGCCATCTCGAGCCAGGCGCGGCGCTGCTCACGCGGTTGGTGCTGTGCGCTGACCTTGACGCCGCTGTGCTCGGACAGCACCTCGAGCAGGCGGGGGTCGACTGCATGGCTGGTCAGCAACTGCGGCGGCACGAAGCCCTCCAGGTAATGTTGGGCGATGAAGGCTTCGAGCACCTGCACTTCCGGCGCCACGCCCTCGACCAGGGCGGCAGCGTCCTCGACATGGGTCGGGAAGTAGGCCCGGTCGCCCAGGTGCCGACCGCCGCGCACCATCGCCAGGTTGACGCAGGCCCGACCCCCCTGCACCTTGACGGCCAGGATGTCGACGTCCTTGTCGGCCGAACCCAGGCTGCTGGTGTCCACGGATTGCTGGTGCAACACGCGCGCCAGCGACCCGATCTGGTTGCGCGCCTCCGCCGCCTGCTCGTACTCGAGCCGTTCAGCGTGGGTCGTCATGCGTTGCTGCAAGTCGTCGAGCACCTCTTGCGTGTCACCACGCAGGAATCGTTCGGTGTCGGCCACGTCGCGGGCGTAGTCGTCGGCCGAGATCAGGCCCACGCACGGTCCCGTGCAGCGGCGGATCTGGTACAGCAGGCAGGGCCGCGAACGGTTGGCGAACACGGTGTCTTCGCAGGTGCGCAGCCGGAACACCTTCTGGATCAGCTGGATCGACTCCTTCACCGCCCACGCACTCGGGTACGGCCCGAAGTAGTGGTGCTTCTTGTCGACCGCGCCGCGGTAGTAAACCACGCGCGGAAAGCGCGACGCCGGTGGAAGCGCCGCGGCGGTCGTGGCGCGCGCGGTGGTGATCTTCAGATAGGGGTAGCTCTTGTCGTCGCGAAAGAGGATGTTGAAGCGCGGGCTGAGCGCCTTGATCAGGTTGTTCTCGAGCAGCAGCGCCTCGGCCTCGCTGCGCACCACCGTGGTTTCGAGGCGGGCGATGCGCGCGACCATCAGGCCGATGCGGGTGCCGGCGTGATCCTTCTGAAAATAGCTCGAGACCCGCTTGCGCAGGTTGCCGGCCTTGCCGACATACAGCACCGCGCCCGCGGCGTCGAAGTAGCGGTAAACGCCCGGCCGCTGCGGCAATGCCGCCACCTCCGCGAGCAGGCGCTCGTGGTGGGCGTCGAGGGAAGGCTCATCGCTCATGCGCCACGATTATCGATGTCGATAATCGGCCCATGCGTTGGGACCTCTTCTGCCGCGTCATCGACAACCACGGCGATCTCGGTGTGTGCTGGCGCCTGGCCGCCGACCTGGGCTCGCGCGGTGAAGAAGTGCGCCTCTGGGTCGACGACCCAAGCGCCCTGGTGTGGATGGCCCCGCGGGGCGCGCCTGGCGTCAGCGTGATCGGCTGGACTTCGCCGGCGCCGGATCTCGAGCCCGGCCAGGTGGTGATCGAGGCCTTCGGTTGCGACCCGCCGGCCGCCTTCGTCGCGCGCATGGCGGCACACGCCGCAGCGCCGGCCTGGATCAACCTCGAATACCTCAGCGCCGAGCCTTATGTCGAGCGCTGCCATGGCCTGCCGTCGCCGCAGCTGCAGGGGCCAGGCGCCGGCATGACCAAGTGGTTCTTCTACCCTGGCTTCACGCCCGCCAGTGGCGGCCTGCTGCGCGGGGACGACAGCCGACCTGACGACGCGGCCGCGTGGCTCACGGCCCAGGGCGTTGCGCTGCGTGCCGGCGAGCGCCGTATCAGTCTGTTTGCCTATGCCGACGCCCCGCTGCGCGCCCTGTTCGACCGGCTCGATACCGAACCGACGCTGGTGCTGTTGACGGCTGGTGCGGCCCAAGCCCCGGCGTTGGCGCTGTTCGACGACCAACGCAGGCGCGGCCGACAACTGCGCGCCCATGCCCTGCCCTGGTTCGACCAGGCCGGCTACGACCGACTGCTGCGTGCCTGCGACATCAACTTCGCCCGCGGCGAGGATTCCATCGTGCGCGCGATGTGGGCCGGTGCGCCCTTCGTCTGGCAAATCTATGCCCAAGCCGACGGCGCCCAGGCCGCCAAGCTCGAAGCCCTGCTGAACCTGTTTCTGGGCCACGGCCCGGCCGCGGTGGCCGCCGATGCACGCGCGTTGTGGCAGGCCTGGAACGGCCTGGGCGCCTGGCCCGCCGCGCTGCCCGAGGCCGCCGCGTGGCGGGCGTTGTGCGGGGCGTGGCGCCGGCATCTGGCGGCGCAGGACGACCTCACCAGCCGGCTGCTCCGCTTCCTGGCCGTGAAACGGTAGAATCGTGGGCTTTGTGCGGCGCCACCCGCCGTGATCATGGCGCACTTCGCGCCCCACTTCAAACACTGCCAGACACCATGAAAACCGCTCAGGAAATCCGCGCCGGCAACGTCATCATGCACGGCAAGGACCCGATGGTCGTGCTCCGCACCGAGTACAGCCGCGGCGGCCGCAACTCGGCCACCGTGCGCGTCAAGATGAAGAGCCTGCTCAACGGCTTCGGTGCCGAAGTCGTGTTCAAGGCCGACGACAAGATGGACCAGATCGTGCTGGACAAGAAGGACTGCATCTACTCCTACTTCGCCGACCCGATGTACGCCTTCATGGACGCCGAGTACAACCAGTTCGAGGTCGAGTCCGAGAACATGGGCGACGCGATCAATTACCTCGAAGACGGCATGGCCGTCGAAGTGGTGTTCTACGACGGCAAGGCGATCTCGGTCGAATTGCCGACCAGCGTGGTGCGCGAAGTCATCACCGAACCCGCCGTCAAGGGCGACACCTCGGGCAAGGTCATGAAGCCGGCCAAGATCGCCACCGGCTTCGAGATCGCCGTGCCGCTGTTCGTCGAGAACGGCGACAAGATCGAGATCGACACCCGCACGCATGAGTACCGCAAGCGGGTGTGAGGCCTCTGACGAGAATCTCAACGGGCGCCCGATGGGCGCCCTTCTTTTTGGCCGTTGCATGATGCGCAGCATGTCCTTCGACTACGACGCCGCCGTCTCGGCTCCGTTTCGCATGCAGCCAGGCCTGCGCCGCATGGCCGACGATGCCCTGCACTTGACGCCCGCCGGTCCTGGCTCACGCCACCAGCGTGAGAAGCTCGCCGTGCTGTCGGCGATGCCGCAGCAGGCCCTGCAGGTCGTCCCCGGCTTCGACGCCCGGCCTGCGCTGCACGCACTGGCGGCGCACGCAGCGCGCGAGCATCCGGGCGTTTTCAGCTGGAACGGCGAGCGCGCCAGCGCGCCGGCACTCGGCGTGGCCGTGCGCGGCGAGCAGGTCGTCGACCTGGCCAGCGGCAGCTTCGGCCTGGGTGACGAAATCGCCCGCTGCCTGCGCGGCCTGCCGGCCGCGTGGCGCCTGGCCGGCCTGGTGTGCCTGGCCTTTGTCGAGGACTTCGCCCTCGTCGATGCCGGCAGTGGCCGCCTGCCATGGCTGGCCGTGGCGCTACCGTCGCACTGGGCACCGGAAGAAAAGATCGGCCGCCACTTCCGCGAAGTCCACGCCCCGGTGGCCGACAACACGCTGTTGCTGCGTGCCAGCGATCACCTGATGCGCATGGTCTGCGGGCCTGAGCGCTGGGAGCGCTTCGTCTGGAACGTCACGCGCCACCCTCGCTTGAGTGCACACCCGGCCAGCGTCGATCACGCACCCTGGTCGGCCGATGCCTTTACCGACAGCACTGCGCCGCTGGCCTGGTGGCGCACCGAGCGCCAGACCTTCATTGCCCTGCCCGGCAGGGCGCAGGCGCTGTTCACGATCCATGTTGATGTTGAACCCCTGGCCAGCGCCATTGACAGCGCCGACAAGGCACAACGCCTGCACCAGGCGATCGCCACCATGAGCGACAGCGTGCTGGCCTACCGCAACCTGAGCGACGTGCGCGAGCCTGTGCTGGCCTGGCTGGCGCACCACGCGGCGCGGGCCGCGTGAGGACCGCGCCGATCGTCCCCGCCGCGGTCGACTTCAGCGACCCCGCTGCGCCCCGCGCTCCCGCCTTCGACGCCCCTTACCACCCGGTGAGCGGCGCCTTCGCGCAGGCCCGGCAAGTGTTCCTGGCCGGCAACGACCTGCCCGAGCGCTGGCGTGGCCGAACGCGTTTCACGGTGCTGGAGACCGGCTTCGGCCTGGGCAACAACTTTCTCGCCACCTGGGCCGCCTGGCGCGACGACCCGGCGCGTTGCGAACGCTTGTGCTTCATTTCGATCGAGAAACACCCGCTGCGCGCTGAGGACCTGCAGCGCGCACACGCAGCTTCGCCAATGCCCGAACTCGCCCGCGCCTTGATCGACCTCTGGCCGCCCGCCACCTGCAACCTGCATGCCCTTGACTTCGACGCCGGCCGCGTGCGCCTGCTGCTGGCCTTCGGCGACGTGCAGGCCTGGGCCCGCGAGCTGGTGGCGCGCGTCGATGCTTTCTACCTCGACGGCTTTGCGCCGGCACGCAACCCTGCGATGTGGGAGCATGGGGTGTTCGTGATGCTCGCCCGCGTGGCCGCGCCCGGCGCCACGGCTGCAACCTGGAGTGACGCACACGCCGTGCGTGAGAGTCTGCGCGGTGCCGGCTTCGAGGTCCACGCCGCAGCGCGGCAAGGCGGCATCAGCGACAGCACTCTGGCACGCTTTTCACCCCGCTTCGCGCCGCCCGTGCCGCCGGGCCGCGTCGTGCCGCGGGACGCGCCCGCGCATGCCATCGTCATCGGTGGTGGCCTGGCCGGCGCAAGCACAGCGCGTGCCTTGGCGCATCAAGGCATTGCCTGCACCGTGATCGACCGTCACGCCGAGCCTGCTGCCGAGGCCTCCGGCAACCCCGCCAGCCTGTTCCACGGTGCCGTCATACGCCACGACGGGCCGCATGCCCGGCTGCTGCGGGCCGCGGCGCTGCGTTGCGCCCCGGCCATGCGCGCGGCGATCGCGCGCGGCGTGCCGGGGTGCGGCGATGGGCTGCTGCGCCTCGAATCGCGGCTGTCGCTCGCGGCGATGCAAGACCTGCTCGATCGTCAGGCCTTGCCGGCGAGCTATGTGCAAGCCTTTTCCGCAGCGCTGGCTACGCAGACTGCGGGCCTCGCGCTAGCGCATGCGGCCTGGTTCTACCCCGGCGGCGGCTGGATGGACCCTTCGGCACTCGTGCGCGATGCCCTGACGACGCCCGGCGTGACTTGGCGCGGCGCGACCACGGCGCAGCGCATCGCGCGCCACGGCGACGCGTGGCAGTTGTTCGACGTCGACGACCGCGTCATCGCCGAAGCGCCTGTGCTGGTGCTGGCCAACGCCAGCGACGCACTGCGCCTGGCAGGCCTGCCCATGGCGTGGCTGCAGCGTCAGCGCGGCCAATTGAGCTGGAGCGCACACGCTGCAACCAGCGCGCCGCGCATCCCCATCGCCAGCGGCGGCTATGTGCTGACGCTGCCCAGTGGGGCCTTGCTGTTCGGAGCCACGAAGCAAGAACACGACGAAGACCCGACCGTGCGCGACAGCGACCACGGTGCCAACCGCGGCAAAGCCTCGCTGCTGCTCGGCGCCGACGCGCTGCGCGAGATCGGCGCAATGCACGGCCGCACCGCCTGGCGCGCCACGGCGCCGGACCGACTGCCCTTGGTGGGCCCCGCCCCCGACCTCACCGCGCCGCGCCCGCTGCGCGCCGACGCAGCGCGCCTGCTGCCGCGCCAACCCGGCCTGTGGCTGCACAGCGGCCTGGGCTCACGCGGGCTGACCACGGCGACACTCTGCGCCGAGCTAATCGCCGCACAAGTCAGCGGCGCGCCGTGGCCGTTGGACGCCGACCTCGTCGATGCCATCGATCCGGCGCGCGGCGTGCTGCGTTGAGTTCAGCGCAGCCGCAGCGTCACGGCCCGCAGCAACGCGGCTTGTTGCGAAGAACGGCCGATCTCGAAGCGCTGCCAGGTGCCGTCGCCTTGCTTCAGATCCGCGAACAACCCTGCGGGGTCTTCGTGAAAGTGCATGAAGGCAGCCCTGCGCCAGTAGAACGTGCCGGGCTTGCGCTCGACGAGCGCAAGCCCGCCCCGCGGCGAATGGCGTCGAGCAGCGGCGCCAGCTGTGCCAAGGTCAGCGCACCCGCGTGCTTCACGCCGTGTCGTAGTCGATGCGTCGCACGCCCGCACTGGTCCCGAGGACGCAGACGCGCGCCCGCTGCCGCGCGAAGAGGCCCACGGCAACGACGCCCGGCCATTGGTTGATCTCGGTCTCCAGGGCCACGGGGTCGGTGATCGACAGGCCATGCACATCGAGCAACGGGTGACCGTTGTCCGTGATCGCGCCGCGGCGCAACACGGCCTTGCCACCCAGCGACCGAAATCGGCGCGCGATCTGCTCGCGCGCCATCTCGATCACTTCGACCGGCAGCGCAAACTTGCCGAGCACTTCCACCCGCTTGCTCTCGTCTGCGATGCAAATGAAGCGCTGAGCCAGGTCGGCGACGATCTTCTCGCGCGTCAGGGCCGCGCCGCCGCCCTTGATCATGCAGCCGCGGCCGTCGATCTCGTCGGCGCCATCGATGTAGACGGGGATGTGCTCGACGTCGTTGGCGTCGAATACGCGGATGCCCAGAGCTTGCAGGCGCGCCGTGCTCTGCGCCGAGCTCGACACGGCGCCGGCGATGCCACCCTTCATCGACGCCAGAGCATCGATGAACTTGTTGACCGTGGAGCCGGTGCCAACGCCGACCACGCTGCCGGGGACGACGAACTCCAGCGCAGCTTGGCCGACCAGGGTCTTCAAATCATCTGGGGTCATCGGCGCCGGCCTCGACTCGTTTGCGAGAATGGCCTGAATTATGGCTTTCCTCCCCTACGCCCTGACCCGCCCGTTCCTGTTCGGCCTCGACCCCGAAGTCGCACACGAACTCACTCTCGGCGCCATCGCCCACTTGCAGAACACCCCGGCGCAGGCGATCTGGCAGCAGGCGCGCATCGACGACCCGGTCACGCTGGCCGGACTGGCGTTCCCGAACCGGGTTGGTCTGGCCGCCGGCCTGGACAAGAACGGCCGCTGCATCGATGGCCTGGGGGCCATGGGCTTCGGTTTCATCGAAGTCGGCACCGTCACCCCCAAGGCCCAGCCCGGCAACCCCAAGCCACGCATGTTCCGCGTCACCGCCGCGCGGGCGCTGATCAACCGGCTGGGCTTCAACAATGAGGGCCTGGAGGCATTTGTCGCCAATGTGCAGCGCGCCAGGAGCTTTCGCGCGGCCGGCGGCATCGTCGGCCTGAACATCGGCAAGAACGCGGCCACGCCAATCGAGCGTGCGGCCGACGACTACCTGCTCGCTCTGCGCGGTGTCTACCCGCATGCCGACTACATCACCGTCAACATCTCGAGCCCGAACACACAGAACCTGCGCGCCCTGCAAAGCGACGAGCAGCTCCAGCTGCTGCTCAACATGCTGGTCGGGCGCCGCGCCGAGCTCGAGCGCGAGCACGGCCACAAGCCGATCTTCGTCAAGATCGCCCCCGACCTGGATGAAGAGCAGATCAAGATCATCGCCGCCACGCTGCTGCGTCACGGCATCGACGGCGTGATCGCCACCAACACCACCATCTCGCGCCATGGCGTGCACCAGCTGCCGAATGGCCAGGAGACCGGCGGCCTGTCGGGCGCGCCACTGATGGCGGGCAGCAACCGCGTCATCCGCATGCTGCGCGCGGCATTGGGCAAGGGCTACCCGATCATCGGCGTCGGCGGCGTCATGAGCGCGGCCGATGCCAAGTCGAAAATCAAGGCCGGTGCCGACCTGGTCCAGATCTACACCGGCCTGATCTACAACGGCCCGGCCCTGGTACCGCAAATTGCCAAGGCGCTGAGAACCTGAGCCCGGCGGCCGGGCCTGAGCCCGTTCCGGTCCTTCGTCAGACAGGCTTGGCCGGCACGCGCACCGGCGCCGGCTCGCGCGGCAGCAGCAAGAGCACCGCCGCATTGAACAGGGCCACGCCGGCCATCACGGCAAACAGCACCCCGAAACCGGCCGCCTTGACGGCCGGCCCGAGGGCCCACACCGCGGCCGAGCTGATGGCCAGGGAGATCGCCAGGCGCAGCCCAGCCACGCGGCTGCGCATGCGGTCATCGACAAAGCGAACGATGGTCGCGTCGGTGAACGGAATGGCGCCGAAGATGAAGATCATGGAACCGAGCAAGGCCAGCCAGGCCCACCAGCCGGGTGCGAAGGCGGCCACGGCCAGCATCGGCACCTGGGCCAAAACGATGGCCAGCCACAGCGGCTTGAGGGCATAGCGGTCGATCAGCCGACCGACGATCACCTGGGCCACCGAGGCCACGGCGTAGACCGCACCGAGCAACAGGCCGAGCGTGGACGGATCAGTGGCGTAGGCCGCCAGTCGCTCGCCCAGCATCTGGCCGTTGCCATTGGTGGTGAGGTTGAAGACCAGGCCGCCCGAGGCCGAGGCCACGGTCATCACGGCCAGAACGCGCACCAGGTCGCGCGGGGCGAGTTGCACGCCGGCCTTGCGTGTGCGTTGCGAGGGCGACTCGCTTTCGGGCGGCACGCGCCACCAGAACAATGCGCCGAACACCAGGCAGGCCAGCCCCGGCAGGGCGAAAGCCGCGCGCCAGCCGGCGTGCTCGACCAGGAAGCCGGTGACAACGGCCGCCGCGGCGATCCCCAGGTTGCCGGCCAGGCCGTTGACGCCAATGGCAGCACCCGGCGTGGTCGAGTGCTGCAGCAGCATCGGAATACCCACCGGGTGATAGATCGATGCGAACGCGCCCATGACGGTCAGCGCAGTCGCCAATTGCCAAGGGCTTTGCGTTGCCGCTACCAGCAGCGCAGCCGTGCCGATGCCGAAGAAGAACACCAGCATCATCGGCCGCCGGCCCCACTGGTCGCCGAGCTTGCCCGCGGGCAGCGAGCCCAGGCCGAAGAGCAGGAAGGCGCCGGCGCCGAAGGGCATCAGGTCTTCCCAGCGCAGGAGGCCAAAGTCCTTGGCGATGGCCGCCACCGCGGTGGCGAAGATCAGCAGGAACAGGTGGTCTATCGCGTGGGCGATGTTCAACAACAGGGTGACGGTGCGGTGCATGCAAGCCGGGGCGGTAGAGGAAGCGGCGCCTCGATTGTCCCGCGCATTGACGCCCATACAGCCAAGTCTGGGCGCCCACCGGGCTTAGGATGCCAGCTCCGCAAGACTTGAGACGGCCGTGACGATGAAAGAAGCCCTAGCGTGGCTGCGCCGCGTCTGCCTGCCAGGCCTCTGCTCGCACTCGGCGCCGCCGCGGCATCGGCGCAGACCCTGCCCCTGCCTGCGGCCCTGATCCGCCTGGACAGTGAGGCCGGCGCGCAGTTGCTGATCGACAGCCAGGCCCGACGTGCCTACTGACCGCTCAGCGTTCACTTTCTGACGCAGAAGAATTGGGCCTTCTGCGGCGTGGCCAGTATGGTGATGGTGCTCAACGCGATGGGAGTGAAGGCCTCGCCCGCTGCCGGCTACGAACCCTTCGCCACCTTCACGCAGGACAACCTGCTCAACGAGCGCACCGAAGCCATCCTGCCGCAGCAAACCTTGCTCAAGCAAGGCATGACGCTGACGGAACTGCGACGCATCCTGTCCTCCTACAACTTCGCGGCGGCCGTGACACATGCCGACGATGACGGGCTCGAACGCTTTCGCAGCGCGACAACCAGGCAGCTTTCGACAGTCGGCGGTCATGTCCTGGTCAAGTACCTGCGGCGCGCGATCGGCCAGGAGACCGGCGGCCACATCTCTCCGCTGGGCGCCTACGACGCCCGCAGCGACCGCTTCCTGATCCTCGATGTCTCGCGCTACAAGTACCCGCCGGTGTGGGTCACGGCGCCCGAGCTTTACGCGGCCATGAATACGTCGACCGTGACAACGAAGGGCGCCGCCGCGGCTATGTGTTCGTCGGACCCTGACCGGGCGACTCAGTAGCCGAGCGCCAGGCCGGAGTTGCGTCGCGGATCATTGGCGCCATAGAAGCGCTTGATGCCACCGGGTTTGCCGCCGAGCGCCGGGGCGCCGACGATGATGGCCGCGAGGTGGTTCGGTGGCGGAGGCCCGGCAAACTTGTGGCCCATGGCCTCGAGCAGCTTGCGCGTGTCGGGGCTGAGGGCGAAGTTCTCGAGATTGGTCGCCTCAGGCAGCCACTGCTGGTGAAAACGCGGCGCGTCCACCGCCTCCTGCAGGTTCATGCCGTAGTCGATGACGTTGATGAGGGTGAGAACCACGGCCGTGATGATGCGGCTGCCGCCGGGCGTGCCCAGCACCATCACGGGTTTGCCGTCCTTGCTGACGATGGTCGGGCTCATCGAGCTCAGCGGTCGTTTGCCCGGCGCGATGGCGTTGGCCTGGCCTTGCACCAGACCGTAAAGGTTGGGCACGCCGAGCTTGGCGGTGAAATCGTCCATCTCGTTGTTCAGCAGCACGCCAGTGCGTGGCACCGTGACCCGGGCACCGAACCAGTCATTCAGGGTGTAGGTGACCGACACGGCATTGCCGAACTTGTCGACGATGGAGTAGTGCGTCGTGTTGCTGCCTTCGTGCGGCGGCACACCGGGCACGATGTCCTTGGAGACGCCCGCCTTGGCTGGATCAATCACCGCGCGGAGTTGCCCGGCATAGCCCTTGTCCAGCAGACGCTCGAGCGGGTTGTTCACGAAGTCGGGGTCGCCAAGGTAGCTGTTGCGGTCCATGTAGGCATGACGCATGGCCTCGATCTGGTAGTGCACCGCCTGCGCCGAACGGTAGCCCAGCTCCTTCAGCGGGTAGCCCTCGAGCACGTTGAGGATCTCGCAGACGATGACGCCGCCCGAGCTCGGCGGCGGCGCCGAGACGATGCGGTAGCCGCGGTAATCGCACTCCACCGGGGCCAGCTCGCGGGTCTTGTACTGGTCGAGGTCGGCCTGCGTGATGAGGCCCTTGCCGCTTTGGCTCGCCGCGGCAATGGCCGCGCCCACACGGCCCTTGAAGAAGCCCTCGGCGCCCTTCTCGCTGATCAGCCGGAGCGTGGCGGCAAGATCCTTCTGCACCAGTCTCTGCCCGGGTGCAAACGGCTCACCCTGGTTGAGAAAGATGGCTGCCGTGGGCGGGTCGGCCCGGAAGTCGGCGGTGGCGGTGACCAACATGTCGACGTCGCCTTGCTCGAGCACGAAGCCGTCTTGCGCGTACTTGATGGCAGGCGCCATCAGCACGCTGCGCCTCATCGTGCCGTACTTGGCCAAAGCCATCTCGAGACCATGCACTGTGCCTGGCACAGCCACCGCGAGGTGGCCCCTGGTGCTCAAGCCCTTGACGACGTTGCCGTCCTTGTCGAGGTACATGTTCGCGCTGGCCGCCAACGGCGCTTTCTCGCGAAAGTCGAAAAAAGTCTTGCGGCCGTCAGCCAGCTGGATCGTCATGAAGCCGCCGCCGCCCAGGTTGCCTGCCGCCGGGTACACCACCGCCAGCGCATAGCCGACAGCCACCGCAGCGTCGACCGCGTTGCCACCGTCCTTGAGCACATCCACGCCGACCCGTGTGGCCAGGTGCTGAGCCGTGACAACCATGCCATTCTCGGCAGCCACCGGGGCCACCGAGGCCGCGTTCGCGGCAACCAGCAGCAAGATCGAACTGAACGCGACCAGCGTTCGGCCGTGCCCGAGTGAGATCATGGCGAGCCCCCGTAGAAAGTTGTTTCGATCCTGCGCCCGGTTCACTTCAGCGCCAAGCTCGGCCGCCATACCCGCAGGATGGCCGGCACAGGCAGGCGGCCGCTGGTGGGCAGGCCGAACTTGTCGGTGATGAAACAGTCGCGGTCGGTGTAGCGACCGCCCTGATTCCACTCGGAGTAGATCACCGCGATCGGCCTGCCATCCTTGAGTTCGACCTCATCGACCAGGGCCACGCGCTGCGCCGTGGTGCTGTTGGCCACATAGCCGAAGACGACGTCGCCGACCTGTACTTCATCCGGCTCGACGTTGCCTTTCCACTGCGGTGCCAGGCCCGGCTGGCGTTTGCCGGTCTTGCGCTCGATGTAGTCGGTCGAGTAGCCCTTCTTGTCGATCCAGCTCTTGCATTTCTCGGCGAAGCTCTGCGCAGAGACGCCACAACTCAGCGTCGTCGCAAAAGCCGACACCAGCACCAGGCCCCTTACCGTCATGACGCGCTCCTGCAGTGTCGTGGCCGCGCCATTCTCGCGCTGAAGCGTCCCTGCGGGCAAGCGCGTCTCAGTGCAGCGGCACGCCCGTCTTGCTCTGCAGTTCTTCGCGCGTCACGCCCGGCGCCATCTCCACCACGCGCAGCCCGTGCGGGGTGATGTCCATCACCGCCAGGTCCGTGATGATGCGATCGACCACGCCCACGCCAGTCAGCGGCAAGGTGCAAGAAGGCAGGATCTTGAGGTCGATGGTGCCGTCCTTCTTCTTCGCTACATGCTCCATCAGGACGACGACATTCTTCACGCCGGCCACCAGGTCCATCGCCCCACCCATGCCCTTGACCATCTTGCCGGGAATCATCCAGTTGGCGAGATCGCCCTTCTCGCTGACCTGCATCGCGCCCAGGATCGAAAGGTTGATCTTGCCTCCGCGGATCATGGCGAAGCTGTCGTGCGAGCCGAAGATCGATGAGCCGGGGATGGTGGTCACCGTCTGCTTGCCGGCGTTGATGAGATCGGCATCGACCTTGTCGTCGGTCGGGAACGCGCCAATGCCAAGCATCCCGTTCTCGCTTTGCAACCAGACCTCGATCGTCGGATCGACGAAGTTGGCGACCAGGGTCGGCAGGCCGATGCCGAGGTTGACGTAGTAGCCGTCTTGCAGCTCTTTGGCTGCGCGGGCGGCCATCTGGTCATGAGTCCAAGCCATAAAAACCTCCTTGAAGGGCGCCGCTTGCGGTGCCCACTCTACTGTTGACGTACGGTGCGTTTCTCGATCCGCTTCTCCGGGTGCGCGTTGAGCACGATGCGGTGCACATAGATGCCGGCCAGGTGCACGCTGTCGGGCTCGAAACTGCCGGTCTCGACGATCTCTTCGACTTCGACCACCGTGACCTTGCCGGCCATGGCCGCGGCCGGGTTGAAGTTGCGCGCGGTCAGGCGGAACTGCAGGTTGCCGCTCTTGTCAGCGCGCCAGGCCTTGACCAGCGACACATCGGGCACCAGCGAACGCTCCATGACATAGGTCTGGCCGTCGAATTCGCGCAACTCCTTGCCATCGGCCACGATCGTTCCGACGCCAGTACGGGTAAAGAAGGCCGGGATGCCCGCGCCGCCAGCGCGCAACTTCTCGGCCAGCGTGCCCTGTGGCGTGAATTCCAGTTCCAGTTCACCCGCCAGATACTGGCGCTCGAACTCCTTGTTCTCGCCGACATAGCTCGAGATCATGCGCTGGATCTGGCGCGTCTCGAGCAGCTTGCCCAGGCCGAAGCCGTCGACGCCGGCATTGTTGGAAATCACGGTCAGGTTCTTCACGCCGCTGTCACGCAGTGCGTCGATCAGCGCTTCCGGAATGCCGCACAGGCCGAAGCCGCCGACCGCCATCAACTGCCCGTCCTTGACGAGGCCGGCCAGCGCCGCGCTGGCGCTTGGGTAGATCTTGTTCATCCGCGTGCTCTCCTGCAGAAGTGGGCCGGATTCATCGACGCGCGAGCGTACTACGTAACACCTTACGTAGTCGTTACGTAGAATTCCGTAAGCATGCCCCTCGACTACCGCACCGCGTTCGACCTGGCGCCGATCGGCCTGGTGCTGTCGAAAGACCGCACGATGCAGAGTTGCAACCTGCAGTTGCTGGCGATGTTCGGCGCAACCCGGTCAGAGCAGCTCGACGGCCGCAGCTTCGAGATGCTGTACCCCACCCACGACGAGTTCGAGCGCACGGGGGCGCGCATCGTCGGCAGCCTCGACAAACGCGGCTTCTATGCCGACGAACGCATCATGAAACGCCTGTCGGGCGAGTTGTTCTGGTGCCATGTGGCGGGCCGCGCGCTCGACCCGCGCCGGCCGCACGCTGCGGGCATCTGGAGCTTTGAGGACCTGTCGGCACGGCGCCGCGTCGGCATCGACCTGACTGCGCGCGAACGCGAAGTCGCTGCGCTGTTGCTCGAAGGGCTGACCAGCAAGCGCATCGGCCTGCGCCTGGCCATCAGTCCGCGCACCGTGGACGTGTACCGGGCCAGGCTGATGCGCAAGTACGGCGCGTCGACCACCCCCGAGCTGGTCAACAGGCTGCTCAGGACCTGACGATGCCCTTCCCGTTTGCCAGAGATGAAGCCGGCTGGGACGCACTTTGCGGGGACGACGCCGCGCTGGCTCCCGGTGTGGCCGCGCTGTGCGTGCGCCACGGCCTGGGCGGCCGGCCCGTGCAGCGTTTCGACAGCGGCTCCCTACCGGTGTACGCGGTCGGCGCCGGCCATGTGCTCAAACTGTTCCCACCCAGCGGCGTCGAGCACGCCTCGATCGAGGCGCGTTGCCTGGCCGCACTGCAAGGCGCGCTGCCGATCCCGACGCCGCGCCTGCTTGCAGCCGACAGCCTCGATGGCTGGCACGGGGTTCTGATGACACGCCTGAGCGGCAGCAGGCTGGTGGAGGTGTGGCCTGCGCTGTCCAGCGCCGATCGCGACCGCCTGGCCGACACCCTGGGCCAGTCCGTCGCTGCCTTGCACGCCATCGACACCCGGCCGCTGGCCGGCTTCACGCCGGACTGGGATAGCTTCCTGCCCGCGCAACGAGCCAGCGCCGCCGAGCGCCAGCGCGCCGGTGGTCTCGAGACGCGCTGGGTCGATCGAATCGACGCCTATCTCACCCGCTGGATGCCGCCACCCGACCCCCGCCGCGTGCTGCTGCACACCGAACTGATGCGCGAGCACTTGATGATCGACGGCGCTGCCGGGCAGGCGTATTGCAGCGGCGTGTTCGATTTCGAGCCGGCGATGATCGGCGCGCCAGAGTACGACTTCGCCTCCTTCGGGCTGTTCGTGGCCTGCGGGGACGGCCGCTTCCTGCGCCGCGCCTTGCTCGCCTACGGCTACCGTCCCGACCAGCTCGACGAGGACCTGCAGTACCGCCTGCTGGCGTACGCATTGCTGCACCGCTACAGCAAGCTGCGCTGGTACCTCGAACGCCTGCCGGCGCCACAGGCCGTCACACTCGAACACCTCGCGGCCCAATGGTGGCCGCTGCACTGAAACCAAGGCCATCCCATGCTCACTGTCCACCACCTCGAAAACTCGCGCTCGCAGCGCGTGCTCTGGCTGCTCGAAGAACTGGGCCTGCCGTACGAAGTCAAGCGCTACGCGCGCGACCGCAAGACGTCGCTGGCGCCGCCCGAGCTCGCTGCCATCCACCCACTCGGCAAGTCGCCGGTGGTCAGCGAGGGTGCGACGGTCATCGCCGAAACCGGCGCCATCGTGGAGTACTTGCTCGACCGGGCAGACGGCGATGCGCTGCGTCCCGCGCCCGGCACGCCGGAGCGGCTGCGCTTCACCTACTGGCTGCACTTCGCCGAGGGCTCGGCCATGCCGCCCTTGGTGATGGCCTTGATCTTCAACAAGGTGCGTACGGCGCCGATGCCCTTCTTCGCCAGGCCGATCGCCAAGGCCATCGCCAACAGCGTCATGACCAGCTTTGTGCAGCCCAACATCGACCGCCAGCTGGCCTTCATGGAGTCCGAACTGCAGGCGCGCCCCTGGTTCACCGGCAACGACTTCAGCGCCGCCGACATCATGATGAGCTTTCCGCTCGAGGCCGCCGCCTCGCGCGGTGGCCTGGATGCGCGCTACCCCCGGCTGACCGACTTGCTCGCGCGCAGCCAGGCCCGGCCGGCCTACCAGCGCGCGCTCGAGCGTGGCGGCCCCTACACGCTGTTGCGCTGAGCCTGCGCGGCCTGCGCGGCTCACGGCAGGGGCAAGGCCTCGATGCTCGATCGCTGCACCAGCTCCGCGAACTCGTCGGCCAGGCAGTGGCTCTCGGCCACCGCCCGGGTCCATGCGGCCTGACGAGCCGCGAGGTCGTCACCATAGATCTTGAAGTCGCTGCGGTCGGGCAGTTTCGCGCCGGGCAAGGACGCCTTGATCCAGTCGTTGCTGGGCACCAGCAGCACCACGTTGTCCAGCCGGGCACTGGCACCATGGCGGCGCGTCAAGGTCTTGTCGAGCCAACCCGGCACCACCGTCGGCTGGAAGTGCGGGTAGAGCACCAGGCCCTGCGTCATCTGCGCGTAATCGAGGTGCAGGTGGTAGTCGGTGATGCCGCCATCCCAATAGGCGCCGCGCGGTGCTCCCGGGATGTCGTGCACGGCATCGAGCCAGAACGGGATCGAACAACTGGCCAGCAATGCGGGGCACAGATTGGCAGTTGAGAGGTCCACCTGGCGCGTACGGAAGTCTTGCAGGGCGAAGGGCAGCGGCTCGCGCGGGTCGGAGAACATCACCCGCTCGAGCCAGCCGCCGAGGGCGCGCCGGCTGACCAGATCGGTCGCAAATGCGCCGGCGTAGCCCAGCGGCGTGCGCAGGCGACCGTCGCGCCGCAACAGATGGCGCCCGCGGCTGGCCAGCACATGCAGGCAGTAGCGCGCTTGGGTCAGGATCCGGCTGCCCTGCGCACTGAAGCGCTCGTCGATCCGCGCCCCGAACATCGCACTGACGTCGCGCGACGTGGGCGCCCTGCCCGGCGCATGCGGATAGTCCTGCGCGATGTAGTCGGCGGCCAGCTGGGCCAGGGCCGCGTCAGGGTCGGCCAGGCAGGCACTGGCCATGCGCCAGGCACCGATGGAGGCGCCGAGCAGGTGAACGGTATGAGCGCTCGCGCTCAGCCAGTGGCCGAAGATGAAACGGTCGAGCGGATTCAGGATCAGGCCCTTGGGGCCGCCGGCAGCCGCCGGAATGACCCGCACATCGCCGGCGGCCAGGCCGCGCTCACGCAGGTGAGCGCGGGCGCGCGGCCCGGCATGAACCTGCAGCGTCGGCCTCATCGTCCAGACACGGTTCGATGCACTGTCGGGCACGCCATCTCAACGGCCACCGCAGGCCTGCTCACGGCTTGTCACGCAGGCGGCCAAACGCGGCGGCCATCGAGCCTTGCGCGGCTGGCGCGGCGGCCCTCGCCGGCGCCCGCTCGTCGCGGGCCGCGGCCTGGAAGGCAGGCCGTGCGCTGCTCTGTGCCGGCGCGCACACGGGCGCACCGAGTTTCATCGTCAGGGCAATGCGCTGACGCGCCAGATCGACCTCGACCACGCGCACCTTGACGATGTCGCCGGTCTTGACCACCTCGCGCGCGTCCTTGACGAACTTGTCGGCCAGCTGGCTGACGTGAACCAGGCCGTCCTGGTGCACGCCCAGGTCGACGAATGCGCCGAACTGCGCGACGTTGCTGACAGTGCCCTCGAGCAACATGCCGACCGTCAGGTCCTTGATGCTCTCGATGCCGTCGGCCAGCTTCGCGACCTTGAAGTCGGGTCGCGGATCGCGACCGGGCTTGTCGAGCTCGGCCAGGATGTCCTTGACCGTGATCGCACCGAAGCGCTCGTCGGCGAAGGCCTCGGGCTTGAGCGTGCGCAAAACGTCGCTTCGGCCAATCAGTTCGCGCACCGGCTTGCCGCTGGCGGCCACGAACTTGTCCACCAACGCATAGGTCTCGGGGTGCACGCCCGATGCATCGAGCGGGTTGTCGCCGCCCGTGATGCGCAGGAAGCCCGCCGCCTGCTCGAAGGTCCTGGCGCCGAGCCCGGCCACGTCGAGCAACTGGCGCCGGTTGCGGAAGGCGCCATTGGCGTCACGCCAGCGCACGATGGCGCCGGCCACCGCGCTCGACAGCCCCGACACCCGGGCCAGCAGCGGCGGCGAGGCGGTGTTGAGATCGACGCCGACGGCGTTGACGCAGTCCTCCACCACGGCGTCGAGCGAGCGCGCCAGACCGCTCTGGTTGACGTCGTGCTGGTACTGGCCCACGCCGATGCTCTTGGGATCGATCTTCACCAGCTCGGCCAGTGGGTCCTGCACCCGCCGCGCGATGCTCACGGCGCCGCGCAGGCTGACATCGAGCGCAGGCAGCTCCTGGCTGGCCACTTCGCTGGCCGAGTACACCGAGGCGCCGGCTTCACTCACCACCAGCTTCTGGATCGCGATGCCGGGCGCGTGCTGGGCCAGCATCGCGATGAGTTCGCCGGCCAGCTTGTCGGTCTCGCGGCTGGCCGTGCCATTGCCGATGGCGACCAGGTTCACGCCGTGCGTGGCAGCCAGGCGGGACAGGGTGTGCAGGCTGGCGTCCCAGTCGCGCCGCGGCTCGTGCGGGTAGACCGTGGCGGTCGCTTCGACGCGGCCGGTATCGCTGACGACGGCCACCTTCACTCCCGTGCGAATGCCGGGGTCCAGGCCCATCACGACGCGCTTGCCGGCGGGGGCAGCCAGCAACAGGTCGCGCAGGTTGTCGGCAAAGACCTTGATCGCCGTCGCCTCGGCGGCTTCGCGCAGGCGCGCGAACAAGTCGCGCTCCAGGCTCAGGGAGAGCTTGACCTTCCAGGTCCAGGCCACGCACTTGCGCAGCCATTCGTCGGCCGCACGGCCCTGATGGCGCCAGCCGACGTGGCGCGCGATGCGGCATTCGGCAAGGCCGGGCTGACCCGCGAGCTCGGACTCGTCGAGCGCGACGCGCGCATCGAGCACCGCCAGGGTGCGGCCGCGAAACACCGCCAGCGCCCGGTGCGACGGCACGCGGGCGATCGGCTCGGCATAGGCGAAGTAGTCGCGAAACTTGGCGACCTCGGGCTGCAGTTCGTCCTTGCCGCTGACCCGGCTGGCCACCAGGCGGCCCTCGGCCCACAGCCACTCGCGCAGCGGGCCCACCAGCGCAGCATCCTCGGCCCAGCGTTCAGCCAGCAGGTCGCGCGCGCCGTCGAGAACCGCCGCCGCGTCGGCGAAACCAGCTTCGGCATTGACGAAGGGCGCGGCCGCCGCCAAGGGTTCGAGCAAGGGGTCGGCGAGCAGCCGATCGGCCAGGGGCTCCAGGCCGGCCTCGCGCGCGATCGCCGCCTTGGTGCGGCGCTTGAGCTTGTAGGGCGCATAGAGGTCCTCGAGCGCCTGCTTGGTCGGCGCCGCGGCAATCGCAGCCTGCAGCGCCGGCGTCAGCTTGCCCTGCTCGGCAATGGCTTTGAGCACGGCAGCGCGGCGCTGCTCCAGGTCGCGCAGGTAGGCCAGGCGCTGCTCGAGCTCACGCAGCTGGATGTCGTCCAGGCCTTCGGTGGCCTCTTTGCGATAGCGTGCAATGAAGGGCACGGTTGCACCCCCGTCGAGCAAGGCCACGGCAGTGGCCACCTGCGCTGGGCGCGCCGACAACTCGGTGGCCAGCTGGGCCACGATCCTGGTTTGTGCAAGGGTCTGGGACACGGGTGCGGTCTGGGGCTGAAAACGAAGCGCGCGAGTGTGTCACAGCGCCGCGCCTCACCACATGCCTCGAACCTCGTCGACGTCGACTTGCAGCTTGACGAAGGCCTCGCCACCGCGCTGGGCCGTCGGGTCGCCACTGCGGGCGGCACTCGCGCCGACATACAGCACGGTGCCCGCGGAGCGGCGCCAGGTCCAGGTCAGCGAGTTGGTCCGACCAGCCTCACGCGCGGCGGCCACCCCGGGCTCGGCGCGACGGTCCAGGCTGCTGCGCTGCAAGATGGCGCGCAGGTTCATCCCCGGCGCCAGATGCCACACCGCCAGCAACTGCGAAGCGGTCTCGTGGTAGGTGCGTTGACCGCCAGCCTCGAGCCAGGCCAGCGAGAAGCTGGGCTCGAGTTCCAGGCGGCGCAGCGGCCGCAAGCGCGAGCTGAAGTTCCAGCGTCCGCCGCTGCGCACGGCGCCTGCACCGGCATCGGCCAGCTTGCCCAGCGTCAGGTTGGTGTCGATCAAGGGCCACCAGGGCGCCGGTGTCAGAACCACGCCGCTGGCGACGAAGCGTTCTTCGAGCAGGGCCGAGGTCGCGGCAGTTCGCACCTTGGACACCAGATTGGCCTCGAGCCACCACTCCAGGTTGCTCTTGCCGGTGCTCCACAGTCCCGGACGCAGGGTCTGACGCACCACCTGCCCGCTGACCCGGTCGGTGATGTGTTCGGCAAAGATGTTCAGGAAGAACTGGTTGAACGGCCCGACGTCCCCCCAGCCTTGGGCATGGAATGCATTGAGCGAGCGCACGCCGGCCTGGTTGACGAAACCGGTGTCGTGGCGAAATCCCGTGTCGATGTCGTCGAGGCCGAGATTGCTTTCGCTGAAGTCGGCGTTGCGGAAAAACTTGAGCAGCCTGCGTTCGCCGCGCGTGGCCGGACCGCGCGCGAGCGCGCCACTGCCGGCGGCCTGCGCGGTGGTGTCGGAGTGCAGCCACTGGCCGCGCAGGCGCCAGGCGTCGCTGATCTGCCAGGCCACGTCGGGACCGACCACCGTGTTGTCGCCCAGGTCCCCTTCATAGCGCCGCGCCGCCACCACACCGCCCCAGGTGAAATGGCCCTCATCGCCTTTCACGCGGGCCGCCACGGTACGCGAGGCAGGCTGTTCCGCGGCATCGGTGCCGTAGGCGCCAGGCAAGAGCACCAGGCCACCGCCGCGGTCATCCACCACCAGCGCGCTGCCAGCCACGGAGGCCGCGCGCCAGGTGCCGCGCACACCCCAGCGCGGCGCGGTGAAGGAGCGCGTGTAGAGCGCTTCGGAAGGCGTGCGCAGCAAGTCGGCCGACTCGAAGAAGAAGGGGCGCTTCTCCGGGAAGAACAGCGCGAAGCGCGAATTGCCCGCCAACTGGGGCACGTCGAGTGCGACCTGCGAGAAATCGGGGTTCAGGGTGCCGTCGACCACCAGTTCGGCGCGCGGCCGCCACTTCAGGTCCAGGCTGGCGTCGACCGTGCTCTGGCGCTCGCGCGGCTGGCCCGTGTCCTGGCTGTGGGTCTGGCGCAGCGTCAGGCTGGGTCGCAGGGTCAGGAACTGCTGGCTCTGCGGCAGCGTCACGCCAGCCAACGGCTGCAGGTTGTGGATGAAGCTGGGCACGTCGCGCGGGATCGGCACCGAGGCCAGAAGGTGGAAATCGTCGCGCGGCAGGCGCCGCGCCACCATCATGCGCCAGGACTGTTGGGTGCCGTCGGCATAGCGCAACGAGGCGAAGGGCAGGCGCATCACGGCGGTCCAGCCCTGGGGCGTGCGTTGCACTGCAGCGTCCCAGTCGAAGTCGGGCGAAAAGTCCTCGCTGTCGTCGGCCGCCGTGTGGATGCCGTCGGCCATGCTGCCGGCCGCGTTGACACGGAAGAATTGGGCCGAGCGCTTGGTGCCGATGGCGTCGATATAGACGACGACAAAATCTTGCGTCCGATTGACCTGGTCGTAACGCACCGGCAGGTCGCGGATCAGGCCAACGTTGCTGTCGAGTGCGGTCACGCCGACGTAGAGCGCGCGCTCGTCGAACACCACCTGCACTCGGGTGTCCTGCGGCGGCTCGGCGCCGTTGCGCGGGTCCTTCTCGATGAAGCGCTGCCACACCGGCGCGCGCGCCCAGGCCGGGTGCGAAAGACTGCCATCCAGCGTAATCGACTCGCCCGGCGCCAGGCGCACCGCCGTGATGGTGCGGGCAGCATCGCTGCCTTGCGCCGCCACACGCCCGGACAGCGCCAGGCCGGCCGCGACCAGCAAGCAGCAGTTCACCAGCGCGCGGAGCGTTTTCTCGACTGTCGACGACATCGCCGGCGATTATGTTTGCCAGGCCGCCTGTGCGGCCAGACTGGCCGCGAAAATGGGCCAGGCAACCCCATCCACACGGCCAATGACACTCCGCCCTGCGCGCCCTGCGATCGACCGTCTGTTTTTCACGCTGGGCTGCTTGAGCGCCGGCCTGGCAGTGGCGTTGGGGGCCTTTGGCGCTCACGCACTCAAGACCCGTTTGGCACCCGACTTGCTGGCCGTGTTCGAGACCGGCGTGCGCTACCAGATGACGCATGCCCTGGCCTTGCTGGCGGTTGCCTGGGCAGCCTCGCGCTGGCCTGGCCGTGCCGTCGAGGCGGGCGGCTGGCTGTTTGTGCTCGGCACACTGCTCTTCTCGGGCAGCCTCTATGCGCTGGCGCTCAGCGGCGTGCGGTGGCTCGGCGCCATCACGCCGCTCGGTGGCGGCGCCTGGCTGGCGGGCTGGCTGTGCCTGGCCTGGGCGGCAGGGTCGGTGCGCGACCGGTAGCGCTCACGCCGACGCATCACCGGCGCCGATCAACCACCGAACTGCGCCCTGCCCCGCCACCCGCCCGCTGGCCATGCAGGCCTGTAGCAGGTAGCCGCCGGTCGGCGCCTCCCAGTCCAGCATCTCGCCGGCACAGAAGACGCCGGGGCGGGCATGCAGCATCAGCCGCTCATCCAGGGCCTCGAGCTTGACGCCACCGGCCGTGCTGATGGCTTCGTCGATCGGCCGTGGCGCGGTCACGGTCAGTGGCAGGGCCTTGATCGCGGCCGCCAGCCGGACCGGGTCGGCGAGTGCCTCGCGCGGCAGCAGTTCGTGCAGCAACGCCACCTTGGCGCCAGCCAGTTTGAGGCGGCTGGCCAAGTGCGAGCCCAGGCTGCGCGAGCCGCGCGGATGGGCCACCTCGCGCACCACGCGTTCGGCGTCCAGGCCCGGCAGCAAGTCGAGCGTGAGCATGGCCTGACCATCACGCTCGATGGCGTCGCGCAGCGCCGCGCTGACGGCGTACACCAGGCTGCCCTCGATGCCGTAGGCGCTGAGCACGAACTCGCCCGGCTTGTCGAAGCTCTCGAAGTGCAGCCGCACCGGCTTGATCGGCGCACCGGCGAAGCGCTCGCGCAGGTGCGGGCTCCAGGCGACGTCGAAGCCGCAGTTGGCTGGCCGCAGCGCTGCCACCTCAACGCCCTGCTCGCGCAGCCACGGCACCCAGGCACCGTCGGAGCCCAGGCGTTGCCAGCTCGCGCCCCCCAGGGTCAGCACCGTGGCGCGGGCGTTAACGCTGCGCTCCCCGTGCGGGCCGGCAAAGCGCAAGGCCCCGGCGGCGTCCCAGCCGAGCCAGCGCTGGCGCATGTGGAACACCACGCCGCGCTGGCGCAAACGCTGCAACCATGCGCGCAGCAGCGGCGCCGCCTTGAGATCGGTCGGAAACACCCGGCCCGAGGTGCCGACGAAGGTGGCCACGCCCAGATCCAGCGCCCAATCGCGCAGGGCCTGGGGCGACAGGGCCTCGAGCCAGCGCGCCGCCTGCGGCCGGCGCGCGCCATAGCGGGTGACGAAACGCGGCAGATCGTCGCTGTGCGTGAGGTTCAAGCCGCCCTTGCCGGCGAGCAGGAACTTGCGCCCGACCGAGGGCATGGCGTCGAAGACTTCCACCGGCAGGCCCGCCGCAGCCAGCGTCTCGGCTGCCATCAAGCCGGCGGGGCCGCCGCCGACGACGATCACGGGCAGCGGCAAGCAGGGCGAGGGGGCGGGGGTCATGCGCTGCATGGTGCCATGCGTGTCAGGAATCACCGTCTCGCACGACCAAGGGCCATCCCCACGACCGGAGACCGCCATGAACACGCTTACCCGCCTGGCCTTGGCGGCCAGCCTGCTGCCCGCCGCCGCCCTGGCCCAAGCGCCGCAAAGCTGCGAGGCCCACGCCGGCACGCAGCCGCCCGCCGTGGTCGAGCTCTACACCTCGGAGGGTTGCAGTTCCTGCCCGCCGGCCGACCGTTGGCTGTCGACGCTCAAGGGCCGCAGTGACGTGATCGCGCTGGCCTTCCACGTCAACTACTGGGATCGCCTGGGCTGGCCCGATCGATTCGCCACGCCGGCCATCACCGAGCGCCAGCACCAGCTGGCGCAGACCAGCGGTTCGAGCTACGTGTACACGCCGCAGGTGGTGCAGAACGGCCGCGACTGGCGCCAGTGGAGCGGCGCGGCACCCAGCCGACTGCCCGCCAGCGCGGTGGCGCTGTCGCTCAAGCGCGAGGGCAACACGGTGACGGCCAGCGTCGGCGCGGGCGCCGGGCGCATGGCAGGCTACTGGGCCGTGCTCGAAGACGGCCACAGCACACGCGTTCGCGCCGGTGAAAACAGCGGCGAGACGCTCAAGCACGACCATGTCGTCGCCCTCTACAAGCCGGTAGATGCCTGGGCCGGCAAAGACGACAAGCAGTGGAGCCTGGCCCTGCCGCCGGGCACGGCGGGCGTCGCGCGCCGCGTCGCGTTCGTTGTCACCGACGCTGTCACACAGCGCCCGGTGCAGGCGCTGACCCTGGGTTGTTGATCAGCCGCCGCTCAAGGCCTGCACGACGTGCAGCGTGTCGGTCGGGCTGACGGGCTGGGACAGATCGAAGGTCGCAGCGCCACCACCGAAGAAGCGCCTGTTGGCGCGCGTGCGGTTCTGCTCTTCGATCATGCGAAAACGAATCCCGCGGTACTGCCGATCCAGGTCGTCCAGCACGGCACCCAGCGTGTCGCCGTCAGACTCGACCCAGGCCTGGCCGGTGCAGGACTGCAGGGCGCTCGGGATCAGTTCGGATCGAAGCCGCCGACGACTTCCATCCCCTTGACCAGCGGCTTGAAGCTGCGCCCGCCGTCAACCGACTCATGCACCCCGCCACCCGACATCGCGAACAGCAGAGGCTCGGGATCCCGCGGGTCGACGATGATGGAGTTCAGCTTGGGACCGTCCGGAGTCCCGTCCTGCACCGTCCCCATCCACTCACGGTATTGCGCATCGTGACTGATCGGCGAGAAGGGTTCCCAGCTCGCGCCGCCTCGGTCCAAGTGCGGCCCAAGTTGGTCGAGACTGGCGGCCGACGCGGCAACTTACTGCAACGCGGTGGCTGTGTCAGGCCACCACGGCCCGGGCCCTCAGGTGATCGATCTCGGCCGCGCTGTAGCCCAGGCCGGCCAGCAGCGCGTCGGTGTGCGCGCCCAGTACGGGCGGGCTCAGCCGCACGCCCAGGCGCGCGCCGTCCAGCGTGATCGGAAACAGCGTCGTCTTCACCGTCTGGCCGGCGCGCGGGCCGTCGGGCAAGGTCACGTCGGCCAGGCCACCGGTCGCCAGCAGGTGCGGATCGTCGTACAGATCCTCGGGTCTGCTGATCGGCGCAAACGGCAGGCCGACGGCCTCGAAGCGTGCCGACAACTCGGCCGCGCTCCAGCGCTTCAAGCGCTCGGCCAGCATCGGCAGCAACATCGCGCGTTGCTCGACGCGTGCGTTGTTCAAGGCCAGTGCCGGGTCGGCCTTGAGATCGTCGAAACCCAGGGCGTCGCAGAAGGTCTGCCACTGCGCGTCGCTGACCGCGGCGAGGAAGATCTGCTCGCCGTCTTTCACCGTGAAGACGTCGTAGATGGCCCAGGGGCTGATGCGCGCAGGCATCGGCGCGGCCGGCTTGCCGGTCATGGCGTACTGCAACATGTGCTGGCCGACCAGGAAGATGTTGTTCTCGAACAGCGCCGACTGCACCTCCATGCCGCGGCCGGTGATGCCGCGCTGGATCAGCGCGCCGAGCGCGCCGATGGCGCCGAACATGCCGCCCATGATGTCGTTGACGCTGGTGCCGGCGCGCAGTGGGTCGCCCGGCCGGCCGGTCATGTAGGCCAGGCCGCCCATCATCTGCACCACTTCGTCCAGCGCCGTGCGGTGCTCGTAGGGGCCGGGCAGGAAGCCCTTGTGGCTGACGTAGATCAAGCGCGGGTGGTCCTTCGCCAGCGCGCTGTAGTCGAGGCCGTACTTGAGCATGGTGCCGGGCTTGAAGTTCTCGGCCACCACGTCTGCGCTGGCGGCGAGCCTTCGGGCCACCGCGGCGCCCTCGGGCTGGCGCAGGTCGAGCGCGATGCTCTTCTTGTTGCGGTTGAACATCGGGAAGAAACCGGTGCCCGCGCCGAGCAGGCGGCGCGTGCGATCGCCGTCGATCGGCTCGACCTTGATGACTTCGGCACCCATGTCGGCCAGCACCATGCCGCAGGTCGGGCCCATCACCATGTGGGTGAACTCCACCACCCTCAGCCCTGCCAGCGGTTGGGGGGCGCAAGCCGGCGTCGGGGGGTGGGTCAGCGTCAGGGCTGTCTTGTCGTCCATGCGAGCGCCATTGTCTTCGGCAACGCGGCCAACGGCGAGCCGGGGTTGATGGCGAATATCTCTGCGCCCGTGTTCTTCGTCGCCCGACCCGAACAGTTCGCGCCTTCCTGTCAGCGCTCACGGCCGATCCGGCCACCGGCAAGCCCGGTGCTCACGGCGCGCGCAGCGCCCGATGCGCTGTCCCTGGGCCGTCGATTGACCGAGACGCCGAAGTAGGCTGCTAGGGGCCGGCGCTCAGCCCGCCGGCCACACCAGCTCGAAATACTCGAGGATCAGGATCGCGCGCTCGCCGACCTGGAAGCCTTCGCGCTCGGCGCGCTCGGCAAAGTCCTGCCGGTGCGCCACCAGCCACCAGGCCAGGGTGCGCTCGCCCTCGCCAGCCTCGAAGGCAAAGGTGTCGTCGATCTCGTTGAAGTAACGCCGCTCGACATGCGTGGTGCGCACGATGGCCTGCGGGACACCGCGGCCGTCCAGCACGACGACATGCTCGCCCGGGCGCGGCAACTCGTCGCCCTCGACTTCGAAGTCCCGCTCCAGCGTGGCATGGGCCCGCTTTTGGCCGGCCTGGATCAGGCCCGCCAGTTCGTCGGCCAGGGCGCGCGTGTGGCCGAAGGTGGTGGCAGAGAAACCGGGCACCTGGACTTTGCAGGCACGCTGGTAGTCGAGCCAGAAGGACTCGATCTGTTCCTTCTTGCCGGTCAGCGGGGCGCTCATGCCTTCGGCGCGTCGCGGCCATCGGCGCGCAGCGCGCTGCGCAATTCGACGCCGATCTCGGGCTTGGCGGCAAAGGGGTCGCTCGGGTTGCGCGCCTGCATCACGTCTTCCAGGCGGGTCTGCACCGCGGCCAGCGCCTTGGGGTGGCTGTAGATGTAGAAGCGCCTGGCGCGCAGCGCGTCGAACACCAGGCCGGCGACGTCGGCGGCGCTGACCTTGCCCGACTCGACCGCTTTGCCGGTCATGGCCTGGGCAATGCGCTGGCTGCGGGTGGCCTTTGCGCCGGCCGCGACCGTTTCGGCGGGCCGGTTGCGATGGCTCTGGTGGATGCCGGTCGGCACGAAGTACGGGCACAGCACCGAGGCCGTCACTTGTTCGCTGACCAGGGCCAGGTCCTGATAAAGCGTCTCCGACAGGCTGACCACGGCGTGCTTGCTGACGTTGTAGGCGCCCATGTTGGGCGGGTTGAGCAGGCCGGCCATCGAGGCGGTATTGACGATGTGGCCCTCGTAGCCAGGGTCGGCGGCAGCCGCGGCCAGCATCAGCGGCGTGAACACACGCACGCCGTGGGCCACGCCCATCACGTTGACGCCCAGGACCCAGGCCCAGTCCTGCGCGCTGTGCTCCCAGATCAGGCCACCGATACCGACCCCGGCGTTGTTGAAGACGAAGTGCGGTACCCCGAAATGCGCGACGGTGGCGGCGGCCAGGGCCTCGACCTCGTGGGCCTGCGACACGTCCAGACGGAACGGCAGCACCGCAGCGCCTGAACCGAGACCCGCGCGTACCTCGGCGGCAGCGCGCTCCAGCGCATCGGCCTGGACGTCGGCCATCACCACCTGCATGCCCTCGCGAGCGGCTATGCGGCTGCACTCGAGGCCGAAGCCTGACGCCGCGCCGGTGATCACGGCCGTGCGGCCCTTGAAGAATTTCATGGCAATCCAGTTCCAGAATCAGGCGTTGTCGCGGCCCAGAGCATCTCCAGGTGGGGAATGCCGTCTTCGAGGTACTCGGCCGAGGTCGAGCCAAATCCCAGCTCGGCATAGAAGCGTTGCAGACGCGCCTGAGCGCTGATGCGGATGGCGTGGCCGGGCCAATGGCGTGCGCAGCCGCGCAGGCCTTCGTGCATCAAGACCCGACCCAGGCCGGTGCCGCGCACTTCCAGGGCGGTCACCACCCGGCCGATCGACGGCTCGGCGTATTTCACGCCGGCGTCGACGATGCGCAGGTAGGCGACCAGGCTGCCCGCGGCGTCGCGGCCGAGCAGGTGCCACGCGCTTCGGTCGTGGCCGTCGACGTCCAGGTAGGGGCCTTGCTCGAGGATGAAGACACGCGAGCGCAACTGCAGCGCGTCGTGCAGGTTGTCGACGCCGAGTTCGGCGAAGCGCTGCCAGGTCCAGTTCAATTGCGACCCTTCATGGCTGACGCTTGGATCACGGAGAGGGTCAATTGGGGTGCGAGGGTTCATGCCGCCGCTCGCCGCCTGATGTCATCGAGTGTCTGCACCATCTTCTCGACCTTGGCCACCGGGAACAGGCCCTCCGGCCCCTTCGGGCTGATATCGAGGAAGGGCGACTCGTACAGGCGCCTCGCGTCCATCGTGCCGTTGGCGGTCAATTCGGTGACGATCAGTTCGATGAACTCGATTTGATCCGGCGTGGCCTTGGTGTCGGCAATCAGCCCGTTGAACGCCAGGGACACAGCGTCCCGGTCCATGCCGACCAGAGCGCGGATGAAGATGCCGAGGCCGAGGTTCTCTTCGGCCGCCTTCTGGATCAACTCGGGTGAGCCGCCCGCATCGGCCAGCATGCGCTCCAGTTCCATCACGTCGGTGGCTGTGAGGGACTGGCCACGGCGCAGGCGCTGCAGGGCCAGGTGGCCCTCCTTGGCTTTCAGGAACTGCCGCGCCTTGTCCTTGAACTTGGCCATGTCCAGACCATTGGCAACCTCGGGCAGATCGATCGTGGTCTCAATGCCCAGCTCGTCCACGAAGTCGGTGTAGACCACCTTCTTCTTCGACTTCTCGATCAGCTTCACCAGCGCACGCAAGCGCTTGCGGGCGTTTTCCAACATGCCGAGCGTCACGTCGTCCCACCAGTCTTCGCCCGCAATGGCCTGGATCAGCACCATCTCGGCCTTGATCGCGGGCACCGCTTCCTGCTCCTCCAGCGCACTGGCAATCGCGCGCATCTGATCGCGCAGCGCACCGAATTGCGGCTTCGCCTGGAGGATGGCCAGTTGCGTGCGCAGCACCAGCAGGTCGAATCGCTTGGCCTCTTCGTCGTTGTCAACGAACTCGGTCGGCAGGTTGGCTACCAGGGTCGCCAGTTCGTTCTGGTCGTCCTCGGCCAGCGTCTTCCATGCCTCGGGTTTGGTGAACTTCTCCACCGCCTTGCGCTGAGGTCGCACAACGAAGTTGTCAGTGTTCATGGCCGCCACGATCAGCTGCAGGTGGCTGGCTGTGGTGTCACGCAACTGCTGTGCGCTCGGCTGATCACCGTACTTCGCGGGCGCCTCAGTGGCGGCCTGCCCGCTGGCCACCTTGTTATCCAACTCGCCAATCAAAGTCAGCCGGGCCTTGAACAGCCGCGTGCCCAGTGACTCGACAGCCGACCCCTCCGCGGCCGCCAGGTTCTGACTGAAGAATTCCAGGTTCTGGCAGTAGTCGAACACGTAGAAGAACTTCTTGTGCTCGCCAGGCCCGAACAGATCGGGGCACAAACGCGTGCCGCGCCCCACCATCTGCCAGAACTTGGTGCGCGAGCGGACGATCTTGAAGAACACCAGGTTCAGCACCTCGGGCACGTCGATGCCGGTGTCGAGCATGTCAACCGAAATGGCGATGTGCGGCGCCTTGTCCTTGGTCGAGAAGGCGTCGATCAGGCTCTGCGCGTAGACGGTCTTGTAGGTCACCACGCGCGCGAACTCGCCCTTGTGGTGCGGGTAGTTGACATTGAACCGCTCGGCGATGAACTCGGCGTGCGCGTTGTTCTTGGCGAAGACGATGGTCTTGCCCAGCCGGTCGCCACCGGCCACCTTCTGGCCATGGGTCATCAGGTGGGCCAGCACCTTGTCCACCGTGTCGGTGTTGAACAGCCACTTGTTCAGCGCCGCTGCGTCCACCGCGTCGGGCGGCGGTTCACCGTCCTCGTTCCACTCCAGGGCGTCCCACTGTTCCTTCTCGTCCTCGCTGAGCTGGGCGTACTTGATGCCGTCGCGCTGGAACTTCAGCGGCACCGACACCGCCCTGGGCGGCACCAGGTGGCCATCGGCCACCGCCTGGTCCAGCGGGTAGGCATCGGTGGGCACGCCGTCTTCCAGGTCGAACAGGCCGTAGGTGTTGTGGTCGATCTCGTCCTTGGGCGTGGCTGTCAGGCCCACCAGCAGGCAGTCGAAGTAGTCGAAGATGGCGCGGTACTTCTGGTAGACCGAGCGGTGCGCCTCGTCGATGACGATCAGGTCGAAGTGGCCGACGCCGAAGCGGCGCTGCCCGCCAATGTTGCCGTCCATGGCCTCGTCGATCAGGCCCATCATCGTCGGGTAGGTCGACACGAACACCCGGCCGTCGGTGTGCTTGTCGGTCACCAGGTTGACGGGCGATGCATCCGGCAGGTGTTTCTTGAACGCATTCACCGCCTGGTTCACCAGCGCCACCCGGTCGGCCAGGAACAGCACGCGCTTGGCCCAGTTGGCGCGCATCAGCACGTCGGCCAGCGCGATCACGGTACGGGTCTTTCCGGCGCCGGTGGCCATCACCGCCAGCGCCTTGCGCAGCTTGTGCATCTCGAAAGTCTCGCCGATGCGCCGAACGGTGCGCACCTGGTAGTAGCGCTCGATGATGCTGGCGTCGATCACGGCCGCAGCCAGTGGCTTGCGGCTGCTGCGCCGCTGGACCAACAGCGCCAGCTCGGCCTTCTTGTAGAAGCCCTGCACCGCGCGCGGCGGGTACATGGCGTCGTCCCAGATCCAGTGTTCGTAGCCGTTGGAGCAGAAGATCACCGGGCGCTGGCCGTACTGCGCCTCCAGGCAGTCGGCATACAGCCTGGCCTGCTGCTGGCCCACCTTGGCGCCCTGCCTGGTGCGCTTGGCCTCCACCAGCGCCAGCGGCTTGCCGTCGTCGCCCCACAGCACATAGTCGACGAAGCCCTTGTTCTCGGCCGCCCCTTTGCTGTTCGGCATGCCGGTGACTTCGATCTCGAAGTTCTTCTTCGCATCGAGCACCCAGCCGGCCTCCTTCAACAGCAGGTCGATGAAGTAGTCGCGGGTCTCGGCCTCGGAATAGTCATGTGTATCTGGCGAGGCGGCGTTGGCTTTCTTGGCGGCGGCCACTTCGTCGCGCAGCCGGGCCAGTTCGGCGTCCAGCGAGACCTTGGCGCCCAGCAGCGTGGCGAGCTTTTCATCGCGCTCGGCGAGCTGGGTCTGCAGCTTCTGCAACTGGTCCGGCGTCTGCACTGGCGCGGCGGCGGCGGCGGCGGGTTGGGCGGGTCCGGCGGGTCCGGCGGGATGGGCGAGAAGCGCCGGGTTGAACGCCAACCCCGGGTCTGGCCGGCCGCGCTGGCCGTAGGTGCGCGCCAGCCAATAGCTGACGTGGAACAACTCGCGCGTGGCCACCAGCGCATCCGCGGGCAGCACCTTGCGGGCGCTGTGCACCGCCAGGTTGCCCAGGTCCTTGATCACTTTGGTCTTGGTGAAAACGGCCTGGCCCACCACCTGGCCAAAGCTCGGCTCGTGGATCAGCGCGTTCAGGTTGTCCTGGTAGGGCAGGCGCAGCCCGCGGTCGTGTTTGTAAAGCCAAGTGACCGCCAGCTCCAGCGTGCGCCGGGCGTAGAAGCAGGCGGCACGGGCATCGGCGTGCACCAGGGCTTCAGCCTTCGCCGCAGACTCGTGCAGCAGCGGCCACTCGGCTTGCAGGAAGGTGAAATTGCTCATCTGTGTTCAGCCCTCTGATTGCAACCGCTGGCGCGGCGGTTGCAAACGGCCCGGTACGCCAAGTCGTTGAAAA
>Ga0163144_10003035_pt1 | contig 38341 bp, 28 predicted proteins | sample OliLak19BULKMAT1_FD_123175 | JGI IMG/M metagenome (GOLD analysis project Ga0163144, IMG submission 123175) | Freshwater microbial mat bacterial communities from Lake Vanda, McMurdo Dry Valleys, Antarctica - Oligotrophic Lake LV.19.BULKMAT1 | ecosystem: Environmental > Aquatic > Freshwater >...
CCTGCGGCAAGCTAAAGCTCCTGTCCTCGGAGCCGGCCAAGGCATCTCTCCCGCACTCGTCTCCCATAACTTAATTTCCCGTCCCACCTGTCCAACGGATGGGGTCCACTTCAGCGGGACCGGCCGGTCCCGTCGCGGCCTCCGCGAGGCCACCTACAACGGAGCCGGCGTGTGGTCTTGGAAATCCGGGTTGTCGGCCACGCAGTCCATACGCTCCGATCCATTGAAAACAGCGAAGAATCACCATTTTTGGCCCCGTCTGCCCTGTTTGAAGGTCGTCCGGCCGTGTTTCGCGTTCTCCGGACCTACCTCTCAAACGACTTCCTGAATCTCTGGTGCGAGCGTCGGGAGTCGAACCCGAATCAGCGGCTTCGGAGACCGCTACACTATCCATTGTGCTACGCCCGCAAACAGAATTCCCCGAGGGGAATAGGTCCGGAAATTGAATCCTTCGTCCGGCTCGGCAACTTCAAAATGAAGCTCCGGTCCGGGTGAAACAAAAAAGGCAGGCCGGACCAGCCGACCTGCTTGAAAATTCAGCCACCCAACGAATCAAACATCAGGCTTGGTCTTCCGCAGACCTTGGACGCGGTCGCCGGCTTTCCACTGACCACGTTTCTTGAGCAGGTCGATGCGCTCAAAGCGTTTCAGGACGTTGCGCTTCTGGACGATACCGGAGGAACCTTGGAGGCTGTTGTGCTGTGACATGGCGAGAAAAGAGGAGTGTGTGGCGGGTTTAAAGGGTCAGATACAAGGGTCGCTGGGCCCGATGACAAGCCCTTTTTGAACTGCAAACCGTCTGCCGGGTGGACTATTGCGCCTGACGGGCGACTTTGTAGCTCAAGGGTTGTTCACCGGCGGGCAGCGCCAAGAGGTCATAATCGCGGAATCCCGTGATCTCGACTTCGGCAAATCTTCCCACGGGGAGGTCCCGGGAAACATAGATGCGTCCGTCGATATCCGGTGCGTCGGCTTCTCCGCGGGCCACTCCGGGCTCTTCGACGAGGACTTTCAAGCGGCGACCCACGTACGTGGCGCTGACTTCCGAGGCGATTTCCTTTTGCAGCGCCATGGTGCGGTGCCAGCGAGCCTCTTTCACTTTTGGCGGAAGCTGATCGTCCATCTTCGCGGCGCGGGTGCCTTCTTCCTGCGAATAACGAAACACGCCGAGGCGTTCGAACTTGGTTTCGCGAATAAAGCCGCAGAGTTCTTCCACGTCCGCGTCCGTCTCCGCCGGGAAGCCCACGATGAAGGTGGTCCGAATCGCAATTCCTGGAATCCCCGCGCGAATGCGGCGGAGGAGGTCACGGATGTACTCACCGCTGGTCTCCCGTTGCATGCGGCCGAGCATCGCGTCGCTGATGTGCTGCAGGGGAATATCAATGTAGCGGGCGACTTTTGGGCATTCGGCAATCGTCCGGATGAGTTCGTCGCTCCAATGGGCCGGATGGGTATAAAGCAGACGGATCCAGAAATCGCCATCGATCGCATTGAGCTCACGCAGGAGCGTGGTCAGGGCGGTGCCACGGCTTGAATCCACCGGCGTCCGTGGGTTCGGTCGCTGTTCCCAGGTGTCCATTCCGAAGAAGGTCGTGTCCTGGGAGATCAAATTGAGCTCCTTCACGCCTTCCGCGACCAGTTGCCGGGCTTCTGCGACCACGCTTTCGACGGTGCGGCTGCGGTGACGTCCCCGAATCTGGGGAATGATGCAGAAGGTGCACGGGTGATTGCAGCCTTCGGCGATCTTGACGTACGCGAAATGCGGCGGGGTCAGACGAAAACGCGGGGTGTCGTAGTCGGGGATGTAGGTCGACTTGGGAGTGACGAAATTTTCCGGAACCGAGTTTTTGCCGCGTTCCTTTTCGTAGAGGGACTGGATGATCGGGGCCACCTGCGTCACCTGATCGAGTCCGATGAAGGCATCGACTTCGTGGGACAGTTCACCGGAAAGGTCCTTGGAGAAGCGCTGGGACATGCAGCCGGCGACAATCAGCTTTTGTTCCTTGCGGCGTTTGCGCAGGCCGCGGTTTTGGTGAACCTCCAGAATGTGGCTGATGGACTCCTCCTTGGAGGAATCGATGAAAGAACAGGTGTTGACGATGACCACGTCGGCCTTCTCGGCGTCGGGAACCACGGACATGCCGGCTTTATGCAGGTGGCCGACCATGATCTCGCTGTCGACGAGGTTCTTGGCGCAACCGAGGGAAATCAGACTGACTTTGATCATGGAACGGACGATGCGAGGATTCGGTGCGGCCGCAAAAGGAAATCCTCCGGACCGGTCCGGAGCAGGGGCGGGCGCAAAAAAAACCGCGGCGCGGGCCGCGGTTTTGAAGGTTACTTCTTGGCCTTCACCGGCTTTTTGGAGGCGGCTTTCTTGCGTTTGAGGCGCGCCAGGCGCCGCTGCTTTTTGATGACCTTGTTATATTGTTTTCCCATAAAGATGACGTGAGGGGGTTTAGGAATCCATTGGTGACCGCACGGAGTCAAGCCCGCGGACGTCAATCCAAGATCACCTGATGGGTCTTCACGGTGGTGCCAAGTTGCCGGTCATATTCGGCAATCGCTTTGCGGGCATCACGATGAGCGCGGAATTCCCGGGTTTCGATTTCCGCAAGACTCTCCTGCAACTCAAGCACGACAAACGTGCTGCTGGTACCGGCGCGCAACTTCTTCAGCTCCGCATCGAGGGTTTGCTGGGCCAATGCGCGCGCCAGCCGCGCGGCTTCGGTCCGCCTCAGGGTCGTCTCGATTTGTCCGGCCGCGTTTCCCAAGTCCACGACGATTCCCTGCTCCAACGCCGCCCGTTGGAGTTCGGCTTGGCGCACGGATAACTGGGCGGCGCGGTAACGCCCCCGTTCTTTCGCAAAGGTGAGGGGCACGGCGACGACTACGCCGGCGCTGTAAGAGCGATTTTCCCGGTCGATGACCTGGCGTCGACTGTTGCCAAATGAGCCATCGAGTCCGTTGTAGCCAACGCTTGCGACGACGTTGACCTCGGGGAGGCGCTGATTGCGTTCGTAGATCCGGTTCAGTTCCGCCTTTTGAGTGACGAGGCGGATGCGTTGGTAGTCGGGTCGGTGTTCGAGCGCGGTCGCCAAGTCGCGGGCGGGATTGACGTCCATCGTCGGGGCCGGCGCGGGCGGCTCAATCTCGATTGAGGTCGTGAGCAAACTGACCGTGCGATCGTCGGAGATCAGTTGTTTCAACAGGTTTTCCGTCTCACGGACCGTTTGTTCAGCACTTAGAATCGCCTCCTCGCGGCGGGCGACGCGGGCTCGCGCGGCGGTCACATCATAGTCGGACATGGAACCGACCTTGAAGCGTCGCTCATTTTCCGAAACCAGGCCCATTGCGAGTGCGCGGGAGCGGCGGGCCGTTTCGAGGATCTTCGTGGCGAAGTGGAGATCGTTGTAGCGGTAGATGACGTCCGTAATTGTGTTGATCACCGCGGCGCGGTACTCCCATTCACTTTGCTGGCGGTCCGCCCGGGCGATCCGGACTCGGGCGAGGTTTGCGCCGAAGCCGAAGTCACGCAGGATGGGCTGGCTGAGGCTGACGCCGGCGAACGAGTAGAACTGGTCGGCAAACGCGTTGAACGTCCCTCGCCGGTTCTGGGTGCTCGCGCCCAACCGGTAGCTTAGGCCCCAGGGCGAAATCCCGACGAGGGCCGCCTCGTGACTTTCCGCTTTGACGAGCGAGGACGGCGGGCGTGAACCGCTAAAGGGATCGTTTGGCTGGGGGTTGCCGTCCTCCGCGTAAAATGTGTTCAGCTCGATCGATGGGTCGAACCGGCCCCACGCCGCCAGCAACTGCGCCCGGGCAATCTGCGGCGAAACCGCCCCGATGCGGATCGTATAGTTTTTTGCCAAGGCCCGCTGAATGGCTTCTTCGAGACTCAACGGTGCCGCGGTGGCCGTGATCGCGCCAAAGCTGAGGGCAAGGACAGCCAGACGGAGTCCGAACCGGGAAGGGCCGCGACGGGCGGGGAGCGGAGAGGAGGACAAAGGATTCACAAGGTGGCGTCGTGCGACGCGAAAACTCCGCAGCGCCCGGCGGTTTGGCGACCGGGCAGGGCGAAGAGGATTTCGCCTGCGGTCAAGTCAGCCAAAGTCGAGCGCGCGACGGCAGAGGGCGCTGGTTCACCTTGGACTTTGTGCCGCTCGGCTCCTCGAGCACGGAGTTTCGTCCGACCGGCCCCGGGGCGGGGGGCACCGGGATCTCAAGGGTCTCTGCTTGGAGCTGGAGCGGTGTTCCTGCGTCAGCCACGGACGCCGCTTGGCGGACGCGAGGCGCGCATTCCTTGGCAACTGCCACGACAAGCGTGGCGGAGAGGAGGAAGGTCGGGACAAGGATTTTCATGATGCGGGAGAGGTCACGGTCTCCGGCTGATCCGACCCGTGACGATTCCTGTTTGCAAGCGCCATGCCAGCCGCCGGACGATCGCTTAAGGATCTATTGGGAAACAATTTAAGATCTTAATCGTTCCACTCCAATTTCGCGTGTGCGCCGAAATTGAAACTTGCCTGTCCCACGAATGGGACGAGGCCGATCTAGCCGGGTTCTCCGCCGGTGACCTGGTCGCCGTTTCTTTCCCAGCGATAGACGAGTGGGCCGCGGTTCTTTTCGAGGTGTTTGTACAACTCGGGCAGGGTGCGACGAGGCACGGTGAGTTCGGCCACGCCGCTCGCGTCACAACTCAGCACCCGCGCGTAGGGCTTGAAATGCTCGGGACGACCGAGGATCCGCGACCATCCGGCGGTCGGTGGAGGCCGTTTTGGATCCCGTTCGGTCGCGAGGTAGGAGTAGGGCAGGCTTCGCAGATCGATCCCCGCCCGTTGCGAAAACTTCACCCAATTTCGGTCCGCGTGGACTCCAGCCGGGGGGGAGGCGAAATGATGGCACCAATCCCTTTCGCGACCGGGCTGCTGGAGGCCGCAGGGCTGAAGGTGGGTGCAAGGAGCGAGAATGTGGGCTCCGCCGGCAACAAACTCATCGCGCCAGCGTTGCAGGCTGCGCGACACCTCATGGGTGCCGGGTTCCACCCAGAGCACCACGGGCGTGCGTTCGGCGAGTGTGCGCAGGGTGGCCTGCGCTTCTGGGGAGAGCTCGTTCAGGACGTGGCTCAACACCAGGACGTCGGGTGTTTCTGCCGCAGCCTGCCAGACCCGGACCTGCAGGTCCGGGTAGTCTTGCTGGGCGCGTTTTGTGGCGAACTCAACCGCCAGGGGCGAATGGTCCCAGACGTCGAGATGGGCGACGGCGGCCACACCCAAATAGTCGATCACGCGGCGACCGGCGACCCCGCTCCCGCAACCCCAGTCGAGCAGGCGGAGGCCCCCGGGTCGCAGGCTCGGCGTCCACGCCCGCCAGCGTAGTTCGCGCAGCACCGCGTCCCATTTCCATCCGATTCTTTCCGCGTAGGTCAAGTCGTAGGCTTCAAGGTCCGCACGCGATTTCCAGTAAGGGCCCTTGGTCGGACTGCCGTCGAGGAAGCCGGCGCGGAGGCGCTCAAGGATTGTCCAGTCGAGGGATTCCCAGGTCATTGGAGCCGGGTTCATGCCGTGAGGTTCACCTGCAGATGCCGGGCCAGCCGTTGTTCTTTGATTCCGTAGAACGCGCCGAAGGCGCGCAGACGTTCCAGGCGGGCTGGCTGGAATGGCGCGTGGTCCCGGATCGCGGCGATCATCACATTTTTTGCGGTGTGTTCGGTGGAGACGAACTCGAAAACTTTGGTTCGGTAACCCGCCCACTCGAGCAATTGGGCCCTGAGGGCATCGGTGACGAATTCAGCCTGGCGTTCGCGAAAAATCCCATGCTGAAGGGCATCGGCGAGCACGGACGGCGCGATCAACTGGGGGCGCAGTTCCTTCTGACAACAGGGCGAGACGACGATCAGGCGCGAACCTGCCGCGACTCCACGTGCGAGTGCGTCGTCGGTCGCGGTGTCGCAGGCGTGCAGGGCCAGAAGCACATCAGGCGCCGGTTCAAGGACCACCGAGGCGATCTCGCCGGCGATGAACTGCAGGTGACGCAGCCCGTGGGTCACGGAAATTCGGTTGCACTGCCCGACCAATTCGGTGCGGTTTTCGATTCCCGTCACGTTCGCCCGGTTTCCGAGCAGGGTCGCGGTGGCGAAGGTCAGGTAACCCTTGCCGCAACCCATGTCGGCGACATTCAACGGGGCGGCGAGCGTTGGGGCGTCCGGCGCGGGCTCGCCTTTATCCGCCGTCGGGTCCGGGAGGAGGCCGGCCTCCGTCAGCAGGTGTTGCAGGATTTCTGAGAATCGCTCGATTTGGCGGAGTTTCGCCGCCATGCCCTCCCGCGGTTGGCCGCGATCGTTGGTCACGCCAAGATCCCGCAGCCAGCCGGCGGTGGTCGGCACGAGGCGCGTTTTCTCGTGGTCATGTTTCTCCGACGGGACCGCGGGTGCGGAGCTGGCGAGCTTGATCCGGAGGCGTCCGTCTCCGTCCGCCACGGTTTCCAACTGTGCAGTCTGGACGGGCGTGAAGAGGTGCGCGTCGAGGAAACTCCAACCGAGCAGCGTTGAGATGATCGCCACCGCTTCCTCCGCGTCCAAGTTCTTGGTGATGTCGCGCGTGGTGTGGCGCCAAACGAACGTCAGGTGAGGGCCGCTCTTGAGTCTGACCGGCCGGACAAACAGGTTGCGCAGGGTCGAGTCCGGTGACTTGGGATGCGGCTTGCCCAGGGTCAACTTCACCAGAGTGCCATCACGGATGGCGGCCTGGACCAAGGAAAGGAATCGTTCGCGAGCAGACAGAGCGGGCACAACCCCACGATGTCAGATCGATCGATCCGGTAAACCCTGAATTCCCAGGAGCCTGGGCAGTTCAACTGGTCATCTGGCAGCCGCCCGCTTTTCGAGTTCGAGCAAACCGCGTTTGACGTCGTTGCCGAACGCATAGCCGGTCAGCGAGCCGTCGGCGCCGATCACGCGGTGACAAGGGATGAACAGGCAGATGGGATTGGCACCATTGGCGGCGCCGAGGGCTCGGGCGGCCCCGCCGAGTCCGTGCGCACGTGCCATTTCACCGTAGGAGCGGGTCTGGCCGAATGGAATCGTCTGCAGAATCTGCCAGACTTTTCGCTGGAAATCGGTGCCGGCCGGAACGTACGTCAGGTCAAAGTGGTGACGTTGGCCCGCGAAGTACTCACCGACTTGGCGGCGGATGCCGTTGAGCGCCTCGACGTCGTGCTCGAGCGCCGGGGACTTGATCCGAGAGCGCAGGCGGGAAAGGTCGCCGAACGCGGTGGCGATCACGTTTTGGCTGGCATCGACCGCGACGGAAAAAAGCCCGAGCGGAGTGGCGAAGGTGTCGAACCGTGCAATCATGAAGGGTTGGGCTGATTGATCTGCCAGAGGTGGGTGGTGGCGAGCGAACGGTACGGGGAGAAAACCTGCATCAGCCGGCGCGTGGCGTCCAGGTCGGGGCGCTCCGCGAGCGAAAACAGAGTCTGCAGACCGCTCGTCAGCCCGGTCAAGAAACGGCCGTGGTACGTCGCATCCCCGGGGCGCAGGCGATCGTTCATCGGGTCGTGGCTCAAACGCATGAGAGGACAATAGCAGCACGTTCGAATTAAGTCGTCCGGAAAATTCCGGGGCAATTTTCCGATCTGGAGATGGGACACGAGCCTGAAGCGGCGAGCCCGACTCAGGCTGGCATCGCCCGCCGGCTTGCACGCGGGGCCGGTTTGCGATTGGTTCCAAGCCGCCTTTCATGAAAACGATCGAACCCCGAGCAGACGCGGTGGTGAAACGACGGCGCGGTGACGCGGCGACCCCGGCGTCGGTGGCTCGCGGGCCGACGAGACGAGCCTGGGTCCTGGCCTTGCTCGCCGCAGTCCTCCTCGGATTCGAGGTTGGGCAGCGTCCCGCGCAGGCAGCGGACCCGGTGCGTCAGGTGCTTCTGGTTGCGGGACCTCCCAGTCATGGTCCGGGTCTGCATGAGTTTCCCCGTGGATGCGCTCTGCTGGCCGAGGCGCTCAACCGATCGGGCCTGCCAATCCGGGCGGAGGTTTCACTGGGCTGGCCGGCAAACTCCGGTGCAATCGAATCGGCCGACGTGGTGGTGCTCTATTCGGACGGATTGGATGATCATGTCGCCCGCGGTCAGGGCGAGCCGTTGCGCAATCGCCTCCGAGCCGGAAAATCGCTCGTGATCCTTCACTTTGCCCTGGAGGCGCCGGAAAATGATCAGGCCCTGCGGCAAGTGTTTCTCGATGCGGTGGGTGGTCGTTTCGAGGCGGGATGGTCGGTCAATCCCACGTGGAAAGTTTCCTTGGCAACTTGGCCATCTCATCCGGTGGCCCGCGGTTTGACCACGTTTGAGATCGAGGACGAGTGGTACTACCACATGCGCTTCCGCTCGGAGTCCGCCGGAGTTACGCCCGTTTTGTCCGTGGTGCCGCCGGAAGGCAGTCTGGGGCAGGATGGACCGCGCACGGGAAATCCGACGGTGCGGGCCGCCGTGGCTCGAGGCGAGCCCCAGGTCTTGGCGTGGACCAGCACGACCGCCGCCGGCGTCCGGGGATTCGGTTTCACGGGAGGTCACTTTCACCGCAACTGGTACCACGCCGGATTTCGCACCCTGGTGTTGAATGGCATCGTTTGGTCCGCTGGTTTGACGGTGCCGGAGACGGGCGTGGCGTCAGCGGATCCCTCGGAGCCCGTCTATCTGACACTCGATGAGTCGCTGGCCCGGGGGGATCTGGCGGATGTCGGCCGCCACCTTGCGCGCACACCCGCGCTGGCGAATGGCGAAAGCGGAGCCAAACTGCTCCCGCTGCATCAGGCGATTCTCCGTCGCAAAACGGACATGGTGCGGCTGCTCCTCGATCGCGGAGCTGATCCGCGGCGGGCTGACGCGTCCCAGCGTTCGCCCCTGCAGATGGCGGTTGAGCGTGCGGACGCCGGGCTGGTGGGCCTCCTGCTGGCGCGCGGGGCGGATCCGACCGCGCGCGACAAGGCGGGCTGGACTCCGCTGCATCATGCCGGAGCGAAGAACCAGCTCGCGATCGCCCGGTTGCTCCTGGAGGGAGGCGCGAAACCGAATCAATTGAGCGAGCTCGGGGGCACCGCGCTGCATGAGGCCGCGGTCAGTGGCAGCGTGGAGTTGATCAAGCTGCTGCTGGATCGCGGCGTCGACCCCACGATCGTCTCAAAGACGAGCGTGACCGCCTTGGATCTGGCTCGCGAATACAAGAATGTGCCGGTGGCGGAGTTTCTTGAGCAACGAAAGTGAATCGAGGGAGGGGGGGCGGTCGGTGCGGGGGCCCTGACGGACGACGGTTCGCGTCCCGGTTCGCCGGGTCAGGCCGCAAGCGCCTCCCAGCGGGCGATCTCGCGGTCGATCGCGGCCCGCATGCCGTTGACGGCGACCGGCGGCGGGGTCGAGCGCAAATGCAGGAGGTAGAGAAGGGCGGCAGCCGCCGCCGTCGCCGTTTCCGCCGGGCAACCGGGGTGGCTCCAGTCCCGAATCAGAAAGTCGTGGCACCAGCGGCGGGCACCCAGGGCAACGAGCTGGTCCCGCCAGCGGCGGGTCAGCCGAAACGTATTGGTTTCATCCCGATCCTTGCGCCCTTGCGAGCTGCTGATGTGATGCAGCGCACGGCTGCGAAGGGCAACCAGGTTGATCCGACCCGCGGCGGCGGCGCGCAGGCAGAGATCGACGTCTTCGCAGCCGTTGACGTAGGCTTCGTCCAGACCGCCCAGCCGAAACCAGAGATCGCGGCCGATCATCAGGCAGGCTCCTGTGACCGCATCGACGCGGATCCGGCGATGAAATGACCAGGGCGGGGCGGCGCCGGGAGGGAGGTCGCGGATGTGTTCCGGTTTGCCTTTGGCATTGATCCGGATGCCGGCGTGGTCGAGCGCACCGTCACGCACCGCGTACTGAACGTTTCCGATCACTCCGGCGGCCGATCCAAGTTCGGCCTGCACCGCGAGCAGGGGCTCGAGCCAGCCGGGCAGGAGCACGAGATCGTTGTTCAGCAGGACGAGCGCCCTGCCTCGGGCGAGTCTGGCACCGCGATTGTTCGAAACGGCGTAGCCGAGGTTGCGCTCGTTGAGCACGACATGCACATCCGGACGAGTCAGCGAGGCCAGCCAGTCGGGGGTTCCGTCCGTGCTGCCATCATCGACGAGGATGATCTCGCGCGTCACACCGGCCGGCCACGTGGCGTCCAGACTCTCCAGCATCGCCTGCGTCAGCCGCAGGCAGTTGAACAGCGGGACAACCACCGAGACGACCGGGTCTGGTGACGCTCGCTCCATCACGATGAACGGGAAGTCAGGCGAGCAGGCGGCGCAGGTATTCGCCGTAGGTGGACTTGCCGAGACGCTTGATCTGGGCCTCGAGCCCGGCCCGGTCGAGCCAACCCTGCCTCCAGGCGATCTCCTCCAGACAGGCGATCTTCAGACCCTGGCGGTTCTCGATCACATTCACGAACTGGGCTGCGTCGAGCAACGAATCATGGGTTCCGGTATCCAGCCATGCCGTACCGCGACCGAGGATCTCCACCTGGAGCTGGCCGCGCTCGAGGTAAAGCCGGTTCAGGTCGGTGATTTCCAGTTCGCCGCGCGGGGACGGCTTGAGCCCCCGCGCCAGCGGAACCACATTGCGGTCGTAGAAATAGAGCCCGGGAACGGCGAAGTTGGACTTGGGCTTCACCGGCTTTTCCTCCAGCGAGAGCACCCGGCCGTCGTCCGCGAACTCGACCACGCCGTAGGACGTCGGGTTCGCGACGTGATAACCGAAGACCGTCGCGCCTTCCTCCCTCAGGTTAGCGGCCTGGAGCGACTTGGCGAAATCGTGCCCGTAGAACAGGTTGTCGCCCAGCACGAGCGCGGAGGGCGTGTTCTCGTCGAGGAATCCGACCTGCGAGGCGATGATGAACGCCTGGGCGAGGCCGTCGGGGCTCGGTTGTTCCGCGTAGGAGATCCGCAGTCCCAGCTGTTCCCCGGTGCCCAGCAGGCGCTTGAACAGCGGCAGGTCCAGCGGCGTGGAGATCACGAGAACGTCCCGGATGCCGGCAAGCATGAGCACGGACAGCGGATAGTAGATCATCGGCTTGTCATACACGGGCATCAACTGCTTGGATACAGCGATGGTCAACGGATACAGCCGGGTCCCGGATCCGCCGGCGAGCACGATGCCGCGACGGGAGCCTGGGGGAGGGGAGATGGAGTCGGGAGCGTTCACGGGAAAAGAGGCCGTTGACAAGTGTGATCAGGACGCGACGCCGAGGCGCTGGCGTTGGTAGCTTCGGCGGGTGATGTCGGCGGCCCACTCCCGATGGCTCAAGTACCATTCGACGGTTTTCTCGATGCCGGTGTCGAAATTCTCCCTGGGCGACCAACCGAGCTCCTGGCGGATCTTGGTGCTGTCGATCGCATAACGACGGTCATGTCCCGGACGGTCGGCGACGAAGGTGATCTGACCGACGTAAGGTTTTCCGTCGGGGCGCGGTGCCTTGGCATCGAGCAAGGTGCAGATCCGCCGGACGATCTCAAGGTTGGGACGCTCGTTCAGCCCGCCGACATTGTACGTTTCGCCCACGCGACCCTTCTGGATCACCAGCCAGATGGCCGTGGCGTGGTCCTCGACAAAGAGCCAGTCACGGATTTGCTGCCCGTCGCCGTAGACCGGAAGGGGTTTGCCCTCGAGTGCGTTGAGAATGACCAGCGGGATGAGCTTCTCCGGAAAATGATAGGGTCCGTAGTTGTTCGAGCAATTCGTCGTCAGCGTGGGCAGTCCGTAGGTGTGCTGGAAGGCGCGGACGAGATGATCGCTGGCGGCTTTCGAGGCCGCGTAGGGGGAGTTGGGCTCATAGGGGCATTCCTCGTTCCACGGCGCATCGCCGGCTTTGAGTGTGCCGTAAACCTCGTCGGTGGAGACGTGCAGGAACCGGAAAGCCGACTTGCGCTCGGGCGGAAGACCGGCCCAGTGGCGGCGCGTGGCGTTGAGCAACCGGAGGGTGCCGACGACGTTGGTCTGGATGAATGGTTCGGGAGAATCGATCGAGCGGTCCACGTGGCTCTCCGCGGCGAAGTTCGCGATGGCGTCGATCTGGTGCTCCGCGAGCAGGCGCGAGACCAGGGCCTCGTCGCCGATGTCGCCATGGACGAAGACGTAGCGGGGATCGTCCGTCAGGTCGGCGAGATTCGCCGGATTCCCGGCGTAGGTCAGGCAGTCCAGGTTGACCAGCCGCGTCAGGGGGGAGTTGGATTCGGTGAGGCGCTGACGGATGAAGTTGCTGCCAATGAAGCCGCAACCGCCGGTGACAAGAAGGTTCATCATGGGGAGGGAGCTCAGCTCTTCTGCCAGTTGCGGAGGGCTTGGTTGATCGACTCACGCACCTCGGTCATGACAATGCCGACGGAAGCGAGTTTTGCCGACGACATCGTGCAATTGCTCCGGGGCGTCTTCGCCGCCGTGTGCATGAAGTCCGCCTCGTCCTTGAAGAACTCGAAGGTCTTGGTGCAGACGTCGCTTTGCCGGATGAGGTCAACGACTTCCCGGGTCGTGACCTGGCCGGGATTGGTCACGTTGTAGAGACCGAACGGCACGCGTTTTTCCCAGCAGGCGAAGGTCGAGGCGACAAATTCGTGCAGCTGCGAGATTGAATTGGTGGCTTCGAGCAGGCGCTGGTAGCGTATCAGCTTGGTCAGGTAATTGCGCGGGCTTTCGATGTGATCGAAGGGGATGCGCAGGCGCCAGACGTAGAGGTTCGGTTTGCCCGCGAGGACCTCTTCGCCCAGGGCCTTGGTGCCGCTGTAGAAGGAGCAATTGTTCTGGCGAAACGTGAAATTCGGCGGATCGAGCTCGGTGAAACCCGAACCATCCGGTCGCGAGCCGGTGTAGATGCAGCCGCTGGAGACATGTCCCCACGGAACGTCGGCTGCCTCGCAGGCCTGCGCAATCACGCCGGGGAGAACGCCGTTGCCCATCAGGCACTCCGTCTTGTGCAATTCGCACGCGTCGACGTTGGGCTTGCCGGTGTAGCCGGCCGCGTTGATCAAAAACTCCGGACGATCGCGTCGCAGCGCCTCGGTCAGGAGGGCGGGGTTGGCGTAATCCAACTCTGCCCGCCGGAGATTCTTGAAGGAGATGCCCTTGCGCGAGAGGAGTTGTTGATAGGCGTGGCCGACGTAGCCAGAGCCGCCGAGTAGGTAGATCATAGACGGAGGGACGGTTGGGGATGGTTCGCGGGCAAACAAGGCGAAAGTCCCAAACCGTAAGTTGGAAAAGCGAGTAATCGGCACCTTGGCCGCGTCTTGCAGGACGAAAGCAAACACCTTGGTTTGATTCTTCGCGGATTTGGACCCGCCCCGCGGGTGCGTTTTTCCCGCCCGTGCGAACCGGGGGCTGGTGCCAAGAGGCTGGAAAGTGCTGGCTCCGGATCGCTTATCCCGGCAAAGGAGTGGGCCTTGGGCCCGACGGCCCTTGTTTTCTCATGCTTCTGGGGGTGTATCGACTTTTATTTGCGCCTGCGCTCGTGCTCCTGGCGCCCTACTATGTGTGGCGGATGCGGAAGCGAGGCGGTTATGAGCAGCATTTCGGCGACCGCTTCGGAGGGTTTACCCGCGTTCCACCCCGTCGGTCAGGGGTGCGACGGATCTGGCTGCAGGCGGTGAGCGTGGGGGAAATGCTGGCGATTGGGCCGCTGTTGGAACGATTGCGGGCCGATCCGACGGTGGAAGTCGTGCTCACCACGACGACGAGCACCGGCATGGCTTTGGCGAACGAACGCTATTCGACATGCACGATCGCGCGTGGGTATTTTCCGCTGGATGCGTGGCCCTGTTCTTTTCGCACGTGGAACTCGATTGATCCGGATCTGGCGGTTCTGACGGAGGGAGAACGCTGGCCCGAGCATTTGGCGCAGGCCCGGCGCCGCGGCGTACCGGTGGTCTGCATCAATGCTCGATTGAGCGATCGGAGCTACCGGCGTTTGTGGCGGATTCGACCGTTGGTACCGCAGTTGATGGGTGGGATTTCGCGGATTCTGGCTGGTTCTGCGGACGACGCCGCCCGCTTCTGCGAACTCGGTTTTCCAGCCGAACGGGTGCAGATCACGGGAAACATCAAACTCGACATCACTCTCGAGCCTCTCGTGCCGGAGGCCCGCGCAACCCTTCTCCAATCCCTGGGGTTTCCTCCCGATGAACCCATCTTGCTCGGGTCCTCGACCTGGCCGGGGGAGGAACGGGCGGTGCTGATGGCGTTCCGCGCCCTTCGAGCCGATGGGTTTCGGGCACGGTTACTCCTTGTGCCCCGCCACGCCGAACGCCGGGGGGAGATTATTCCTGAACTCGAGGCTTCGGGGTTTGCTTTCCACGTTCGATCCACCGGTCCGGCACCGGGCCGCGTCGATGTAACCCTCGCCGATACCACCGGTGAGTTGCGCACGCTGACCCAGTTGGCCGACCTGGTCTTTATTGGGAAAAGCCTTCCGCCGCACCACGAAGGGCAAACTCCGATCGAGGCGGCCGCGTTGGGCAAACCGATTGTGATGGGTGCCGGGATGAGTAATTTTCGGCCGATCGCGGCCGAATTGGTCCGGTGTGGTGCCGCCTTGAGCGTGCACTCCGCCGACCAACTCGCGCAGGTAGTTCTGAGCCTGTGGCGCGATGCCGACCGGCGGCGGTCGATGGCGTTGGCGGCAGCCCGATGGCACCGCGTCAACCAAGGTGCCTTGGCGCGCACCCTCGCGGCTTTGCTCGAGGAATTGGAGCACTCGCGACCCGCGCGGACCTGAACGCGGCTCGACTTAACCTGTTGAATTTGCGCTTTACGGAACTGGGGTATTTTTCCACGGCTTTGCGGCTTCGGAAAGATTTGGTTTGCCGGGCATGGGAAGCGCTCTACAACGGACCACTTTAGTTGGATGCAAACCCACGGACCCAAGCGCGTCTATACACCCCGGTCAGTTGAGTTCTGGTTCGAAAAATTGTCGGACGAGTGGGAACCGTCGTTCTCGCCCCGGCAGCTCGACGAAGGGGCGCGCATCTACCGAGAGGGCGAGGTTCGGGAGTTGGAACTGACGGACAAGGATGCCATCGTGCATCGGCGGGTGGACAAGCGCGACGAATATGCGGTGATTGAGTGGAACTCCGGCATTCTCCACGTACGTTCCTCCTCCACGGATCCCGAGGTAGCCCGCGCGCTGGCGGTGGCGGGGCTGCACGAGATTGAGGAGTTGGTCGCGGATGAGGTATCGCCCTTACCGGGCGACTATCCGGCTGACAGCGGTTCGAGCCCACTTAACGGTCACTCGACGGAATCGCACCCGGCTTCGCCCGCGTCGGCCAACGGTGGCGCGACGCACGGTGCCTCGGAGACGGGGACCAATGGACATTCGACCAACGGCGGGAGCCATGGCGATGCCGGCCACGCGACGGCACCGGTTGCCCGGATCACCGGGGGTGCCGGATTGACGGCGACCCCCAGGGTCGGGGGCTCCGTTCATGGAGGTCCCTCGAGGCCTCTGGTGCTTTCGTTTGCGACGCGGGTCGAAGGCCTGACCTTCCAGGCGAATTGGCGCAATGCCGACAAGACCCGCACCCCCGCGCACGGTTCGGCGGTGCATGCCCAAGGCAGCGTTCATGTGACCTCGAGCGAGCGGGCCAAACTCATTGGGTTGGCGGCGTATGCGCGCAAAGCTCACTTCACGTACCACGCCGAGCTCGGACTGTACACGCTCGCATCGGTTGTCGAGATCCCGAATTTTCTTAAAGTCACGCTGCCGGCCTGGAAACGACTTTTTGCCATCGAGCTCGACGACGCGACCCTTCGGCTGCTCAAAGGGCCGCTTTCGATCGAAATTGAGGCGGTGGCCGACCGGCGGGCGGGTCGGGGTCCCGGCGCGGGATCGCTCGACCTGCGGTGGATTTTCCGTGCGGGCGAGCGCCTGCTCTCCGAAGAGGAAGTGGCGATCGTGATCCGCAGCGGGACGAATCCGATGATTCTTCCCAGTCTCGGCATCGTCAACCTGCCGGCGGACCGGCTCGCGTCGGTCAATGCCTGGCAACGGAATGCGGCGGAAACGCACGCCGACGGGGCCCTTTCGCCCTATCTGATTTTTTCCCTCTTCAGCGACTCGCGGCTCAAGCTCACGCTTTCCCCTGAGCTGGAAGCTTGGCGCCAGAGCGTGCTCAGTCCTTCCGGGACACCGCCGCTGCTGCCGTCGTGGTTGCGTCCCTACCAACGACGGGGCGTCGAATGGTTGAGCCATTTGTGCGATGCGGGATGCCACGGCCTGCTCGCCGACGAGATGGGATTGGGCAAGACCCTGCAGGTGCTTTCCCTGCTTTCGATGCGGGTGGTCTCCGGCCGTGCCAGCCTGATCGTCTGCCCGGCGAGCGTGGTTCCCGTCTGGCGTGAGGAGATTGCCAAGTTTTTCCCCGCGCTGGCGGTGGATGTGCTCAAGACCGGAAACGATTTCGGCGAGCGCAAGGATCCGGTGATCTGGCTGGCGAGCTACACCCAGCTCCGCAAGCACCGTTCCTTGCTCGAGGGAACCGAGTTCGGGTACGCCGTGCTCGACGAGGGCCAGTTCATCAAGAATCCCGACGCCAAAGTCACGCAGACCTGCTTCGCCGTGCGGGCCCGCCACCGGTTGGTGCTCACCGGCACGCCGCTGGAGAACCGGCAGCTTGATCTTTGGAGCATCTTTCGCTTCCTCCTGCCCGGACTGCTCGGCTCGCGCTCGGGTTTCGAGTCGGCGCTGACCAACGATCGTGCCGGCACGCTGGACCGCCTGCGGGCGCAGTTGGCGCCGTTCATTCTCCGACGGACCAAGAACGAAGTCGCGACAGAGCTGCCGCCCAAGGTCGAGATGGAGCTGATCTGCCCCATGACCGACGTGCAGCGCACGGAGTACGCGCGAATCTGTTCCGAGGGGCTTCAGCGGCTGGGGGATGACGTTGGTGCGGCGATGCGGGAGAAGAGCTTCGGATTCCTCGCCCTGCTCACGCGCCTGCGACAGGTGTGTTGCGACCCGGATATGCTGCCGTGGCTGCACGCGCCGCTGTCAGACTCGGGCAAACTCAACCTGCTCGTGGAGAAGCTGGCGGAAATCGTCGGCAGCGGGCACAAGGTGGTGATCTTCTCGCAGTTCGTCATGCTGCTCGATCGAGTGCGGGCGGCACTGTCCCAGAGCTTCCCGGACTTGCCCCGTTACGAGTTGACCGGGATGACCTTGGACCGACTCAAACCAGTCCAAGCCTTCCAAAATGCCGCGGGGGCCGCGGCGATGCTGGTTTCGCTCAAGGCCGCCGGCACCGGCATCACCCTGCATGCGGCCGATTACGTCTTCCTCCTTGACCCCTGGTGGAACCCGGCGGTGGAGGCCCAAGCGGTCGATCGGGTTCACCGTATCGGACAAAAGAGCACGGTGTTTGTTTATCGCATGGTCACGGCGGGCACGATTGAGGAGCGGATCGAGGCGCTCAAGGCATCGAAGCGCGATCTCTTCGACAAACTCGTCGGCGGACTCGGCGGGGACTTCGATCTGAGCCAGCATTTCACCTCCTTGCGGGAGCTGACCCAGCTGACCAGCGCAGCCGCGGAGCCGGATCAGGTTGGTTAGCACGGGCGGCAGGCGGGGTTTGGGGTGATTTTCGTCATGCAACCGTAACCTAGGTTACGGCCCGTTGACGGACAGGTAACGTGTTCGCGACTCTGGCACATTCGGTTTGTCTGCCGATTCGAACGCCTGACATGTCCAACCCATGTTCAGTCACCCGCGCGAACGATGCGCTCGAATTCTCTGGTCCTCGGTCTTTCTTTTGGGGCTCTGTCTGGTCGGGGCACGCGCGCAAGGTTCCGCCGGCACAATCGCAGGCAAGGTGATCAATGCGACCAGCGGGCTGAGTGTACCGAACGCCACGCTGACGATTGATGGCGGCCCATTGTCCGTCACCTCGGGTCTGGACGGAGGCTATGTCCTCACCGACGTCCCGTCCGGCGGGCGAAGCCTCACGGTCGCCAAGGACGGTTTCCAGACCTTCACGGTGACGGCCATTGCGGTGGCCTCCGGCGAGGTCGCCCGGGTTGACGTGCCTTTGCCTCCAGTGTCCGAGCGGATCATTCAAATGGAGACGTTCAGCGTCTCGGCGGACATCGTGGAGAGTTCCGACATCGGTTTGCTGGCGGCGCGGCAGAAATCGGTAGCGGTGAGCGACGCGATCGGCCGCGAGCAGTTCAGCCGTCTGGCGGTCGGCAACGCGGCCGAGGCGATGAGCAAGGTGACCGGCGCAAGCCTGGTCGACGGGAAGTACGTGCTCATCCGCGGGCTGGGGGACCGCTATTCGAACACGCTGATGAACGGCGTGGCGGTGCCGAGCGCGGATCCGGACAAGCGGGCGGTGCAGATGGACCAGTTTCCGAGTGATCTGGTGGAGAGCATTGTGACCACAAAGTCGTTCACTCCTGACCAACCGGGCGCTTTTTCGGGAGGCAGCGTCAATCTCAAGACGAAGTCCTTCCCCGAGCAGTTCTTCATCTCGCTCTCGACCTCGGTGGAGACGAATTCGAACGCCACCGGTGAATCCTTGCTCCGGACCTCAAATAGCGGGGTGTCAGCGCCGGCGCTGCCCGCGACGCTGCCCTCGCGGACCCTGGCGGAAATCTCGGCGCGGCAGGGCAATTTCGCCCCGGCAGAGGAGCTGGACCGGGCCACACGCCTGTTTGATCCCGCTGTCGTCTATCCGACCGCCAAGAAGGCGCGGCCGGACCTCGGCTTTTCGAGCGCGGTCGGCAACCGTCACACCTTCGGCGACGAGGGTCTCTTCGGCTACACCGCAAGCGTGACGTATGACCGTTCGGCCACGCAGAGCACAGGCGGCGAGGCCAACCGGTACCTCGGTACCGCGTCGGCTCCGCAGCCGCGCATTCTGCTGACGGCCAATCAGGAGCTGCTGACATTTGACGCACGCGACCTGGCTTCGGGGATTCCTCCGCTGGGAATCACCTCGAGCACCTTCTCCGAAACGCTCGGCATCTTTGCAAAGCTGGCCGCGAGGCCCTCGATCGATCACGAGATCAGCCTCGACGTGTTTCACAACGAAAGCACCGACGATACGGTGCGACGCGGCGTGGGAGAAGAGGCAAACAACTACTCCGGGAGTGTCTTCGAGGTCTATGACCTGCTCTACACCGAGCGGACCGTGGACTCGTTCCAACTGGCGGGAAAGAGCCTCTTTCCGCGATGGGGCGAGGTCCAGATGGACTGGCGTGCCTCGCTCGCGAAGAGCACGCAGGATCAGCCGGATTACCGCACGCTGGCGGCGGTTTATCAGCCCGATGGAACCTTCGTGAACGCGACGGGGGTCCAGCCGAACCGCTTCTTCCGGGAACTTGAGGAGGAGGCGTCCGAGGCCGGTATCGACATTTCACTGCCGTTCGCCGCCGGAGCCCGGAGTCACCAGTTCAAGGCGGGCGCGATGCATGCCGAGAACGAGCGGACGTATGACGAACGCCGGTTCCAATACACGCTCAATCCGCGTTCGCGCTCCCAGCTTGAGTCGTTTCCCAACCCGGTCGGCATTCTCTCGCGCACGGCCACAAGTGTTTCACTGGGCAATACGATCTCGCGCCTTCAGGAACCGAACAATTACCGGGGGGAACAGACCATTTCCGCCGGCTATGCCATGGTCGACTACCAGGCGAGCGACCGCATTCGGGCGATTGCCGGCGTTCGGCTGGAAAAGACGGAGATTGTCACTTCGCCCGTGGCGATTCCGGGGCTGGAACCCAAGCAGGGTGTCATCTCCCAATCCGACGCCTTGCCCGCATTGAGCGTGGTTTTTTCCCCTTCAAAGCGGGTCAACTGGCGCGCGGCGTATGGGCGCACGCTGGCGCGACCGACCTACAAGGAGCTCTCGGACATTCGGTACGAGGATGTCTTCACGGGTGATGTTTATCTCGGCAACGCGGCGCTGCAACTGACCGTGATCGACAACTTCGATCTCCGCTGGGAATGGTTTCCCCGCAAGGGAGAGACGGTGGCGGTGAGCGGTTTCTACAAGCGTCTGGATCAGCCGATTGAGGTGCTCTACCAGCCCTCGGTGGGCTCAATCCAGCCGCAGAATGTGCCGCGGGGAACCGTCTCTGGCGTCGAGTTTGAGTTCCGCCGGGATCTTTCGTTCCTCAGCGACCGGTTCCGCACGCTCTCCCTGGGCGCAAACCTCACGCTGGTCCACTCCGAAGTCACGATTCCCGCGGAGGAGATGAAAGTGCTCCGCCTTTTTGACCCGGCGGCGGACGACAAGCGTGCACTCCTTGGGCAGTCGCCCTATGTCTTCAACGCAGACCTGACGTACGCTCAGTCCGCCTGGGGAACGACGGCCACGGTCTCGTACAACGTCGTGGGCGAACGGCTGGACTTGGTGAACTACGGGCCGCTGCCCGATGTCTTCGAGCAACCGGCACCCGCCCTCACCTTCGTGCTCTCACAGCGGATCTCCTCCCGCTGGCGCCTGAAGCTGAGCGCCAAGAACCTGCTCGACCCCGACCGTGAGAAGACGATCGGCCTGAATGACCGGTCTCTCGTGTATTCGAGGTACAGTGACGGGCGCAGTTTCAACCTGTCCGCCTCCTATCTGTTCGAGTGATCCCCTTTGTCAGAAAACCCGGAAAAACACATCCTGCATCTATGAAATCAAAATTGCTGCTCATCACCCTGGCGCTGGCCACGGCGGGCCCCGCTTTCGCTGCCACGGTCACCAAGACCGGCAAGCTCTCCGCGAACGAAACCTGGACGGCCGACAACACCTATCTGCTTGATGGTTACGTGTTCGTGACCAACAACGCAACGCTCACGATCCAGCCGGGAACGGTGGTAAAGGCAAAAGTCAGCTCGGCGACCGGGGCCGCGGCGCTCGTGATCACGCGCGGGGCGAAGATCAATGCCGCCGGCACGGCGGACAAGCCGATCATCTTCACCTCCGAACTCGATCAACTGAACGGAAACCTCGGGCCCGCGGACACCGGTCTTTGGGGCGGCCTCGTGATTCTGGGGCGGGCTTCGATCAACTCCCGGTCCAATGGCGCGGTGGTGGCGGCCCCAATCGAGGATCAAGTGGAGGGTTTTTCGGTCCCGACGGCCGACGTGCCCCTGATCACCTTCGGTGGAACCGACGATGCGGATAATTCGGGCGTGCTGCGCTATCTCTCGCTCCGTCATGGCGGTGCCGTGATTGGAACGGCGAACGAAATCAACGGCGTGACGCTCGGCGGCGTGGGTTCGGGAACGACCATGGAGTACATCGAGGTCTTTGCGAACAAGGACGACAGTTTCGAGTGGTTCGGCGGCACGGTCAACGCCCGTTACCTCGTCTCGGCCTTCGGCAATGACGACGGCTTTGACATGGACCAAGGGTACCGGGGCAACCTCCAGTTCCTTTTCTCGATCCAAACCGATGTGACGAGCGATTCGGGTGACAAGGCGCTTGAATGGGATGGCGCGACCACGCCCCTGACGGCGACGCCCCGCGGGAAGACGACGGTCTCCAACCTGACGGCGATCGGCATCGGAACCTCCGGTCGCGGCACCGTGAACAACACCGCAGTGAACATCCGCGATGCGGTCGAGGCGACCTTGGTGAACAGCGTGTTCGTGAATTTCGCCAAAGGCGTCGACATCGAAGACGATGTCGATGACGGTCCGAACCCCGCTCCGGTGATCTCGAACAATCTCTGGTTCAGCCACATTGCCGCCAACAACACGGCGGCCGGCTTGAACGCGCGGCCGACCGGAACGGTGGATGCGAGCGCTTACTGGACCAACGCCGCGCTGAGCAATACGATTGTGAATCCGGCGCTGCGCGCGATCTCCTACACGGCCAATGCGTCGCTCGATCCACGGCCGGCGGCCGGCAGTCCCGCACTGACGGGCGCCATCGCGGTCTCTGGCGCTGGCCTGAGCTCCGTTGCCTACAAGGGCGCGTTTGGCACGACCAACTGGGCGGCGGGATGGACGAAGTTGTCGCGCGACGGCTTCTTCGACCCGGCCAGCACGATTGTTCCCGGATCCAATGGCAAACTGGTGAATGTCTCGACGCGCGGTTACGTCGGCAATGTTGCCGGGCAGGAGATGATCGCCGGCTTTTCCATCACCGGGACGGAGTCCCAGTCTGTCTTGATCCGGGTGGTGGGACCCGGGCTGGTGCCATTTGGGGTTTCGGGCACCTTGGTTGATCCGATCCTCGAACTCTTCAGCGGTCCGGTGAAGATTGGCGAGAATGATGACTGGTCGGGCTCACTCGCCTCCACCTTGGCGACGCAGGTTGGTGCGTTCGCGCTGTCTGCCGCGAGCAAAGACTCGGTGCTGATCACCACGTTGCCTCCTGGCGGCTACACGGTGCAGGCCAAGGGCAAGGCCGGTGCGACCGGTGCCGTGATTGTCGAAGTCTACGAAGTGGACTAGTCGAGTCGCAAACGCGCGCTCAACGAATCTCTCGCTTGAAGGCGAGTGCCCGCGAGCCCCTCCTTTTGGAGGGGCTCGTTTCGTTTTGGGCGGATGGGGCCAGCGGCCCCTGCTTGAACTGACCTTCTCCGCGTGCGGTGCCCACCACAGGGACCCTGCGATTCCCTTCAGTGCAGTTTTAGGACGTGGAGAGACAATAGGGTGCTAACTTGCATAAGCTACGCATCGCGGAGGATGGCCAGCGGGGAACCTGCATTGCTCTATTCGATTTCTTCATCGTCGTTTCCATTTCGTCACTTAACTCGACGTGGAAATGCGGAAAGTGGCTGCGTCGTAACCTGAATGCCACGTATTCGTAACAACCATGAGTAACACTGTGCCTGCAGACACGGGGGTTCTTCGTGTCGTGCAGACCACTTCATTCACCTCCTCTATGCTTACGCTGCGCCGTATTTCCCGTGGACTGGCCATCTTGGCCGCCTGTTGGGCCTTTCCATGGGCCACCATCACCCTGGCCCAGGATAGCGGACCGCTGATCGATTTGCTGGTCCGCAAGGGAATCATTGATGACCAGGAGGCGGAGGATCTTCGCGCGGAACTGGTCAAGGAGTTTGCTGCGAATACCTCCGCGGGAAAACTCAATCTCAGTTCTTCGCTTTCGGAGTTCAAATTGTCCGGTGATCTACGCCTGCGTCATCAGGTGGAAGCCCAGGCGCCGCAAAACGGCTCGGTGACCAATGAGCGGTCCCGTGAACGTTTCCGTTTTCGATTTAACGGAGACATGATGCTGCAGAAGGGATGGGGGGCGGGGTTCGCATTCGAATCCGCCTCTGCCGCCGACTCGGGGAATCAGACGTTCCAGGATGGCAACAATGACTACAACCTTTACCTTGCCCGAGCGTACCTCTCGTACCAGCCCAACATCAACTGGCTGTTTGTTGCGGGCAAACAGAAGAACTTGCTCTACACCACCGACCTGATTTGGGATGCCGACATCAACCCTCAGGGTCTGACCGAGGTCTACCGCCTCTTGCTGCCCGGCAAAGACACGTTCGAAGTCCGGGCTTCGCAGATCCTGATGGATGATCGCCTCGAGTCGACACCGGGGCCCGCCGGCCGCGATGCCTGGCTCTTTGCGCAACAGGCCGTCTATACCAAGTGGTTTGGTCGCGATGAGATCGGCAATCAGGTGAGCAGCCTCGTTCTTGCGCCGGGTCTGATGCTCAACAATCAGAGCACGCTTGACGGTTTGGACAATGAAACGCCCTTCAATGGCAGCAATCGGGGTTTGGCACTGGTCACCTTTGCGGGAGAGGTCAACTGGGCCAACATTCGCGGTCAGGGCACACAGTTCAAACTCTACTGGGATTCCTCCTACAACCTTGAGGCGGAGCGGCGGGTGCGACGGGTGTATGGTTTGAACACCGCCGACAAGGACGCGTTCGCCTGGCTCATGGGAGTCGGTTACGCGTACGGCGCGGGAAAGGTGCAGGGCGACTACAGCCTGCGGGTTGACTACCGCAAGATCGGCCTGGGCGCGGTGGACCCGAACTTGAACGACTCGGACTTCGCCTTCGGAAATCTCAACCAGGCAGGTGTGAAGCTGGCCGGGAGCTATAACGTCACCGACTTCGCCAACGTCAACCTGACGTACTTTCAGACCACCGACATTCGCGAGACGCTTCTCCAATCGGCGGTCGCGCGACTCGATCACTCGGAAATTCTCCAGGTCGATCTTGTCGTAAAGTTCTAGCCCAATCTTGCACGTTTCCGATCCGTTTATCGCCATGAATAAAACACTCCTGTTTCTCACTGTTTTCCTTGGAATTTCGACCGCGGGCTTCAGCCAGCGGTTGGTCATCAAAGGGTCGGACACTCTCGGCGCGAAGCTCGTGCCTCAACTGGCGGAGGAGTATCGCGCGACGAACCCGAACGTCTCGTTTGAAATTGCCGCCGAGGGATCGACCACGGGACTCTCCGCAATCACGGACGGCACCGCCCAGATCGGCATGTCGTCGCGGCGCGCCAAACCCACGGAGATGTCGGCGGCCCAGGCCAAGGGCGTCACCCTGAAGCCGTTCATCGTGGCTTTCGACGGCATGGCGGTGATCGTCAATTCCAACAACCCCATCGCGAAACTCAGCAAGCGCCAGGTCGAGCAGATCTTTACCGGGGCGGTGGGCGACTGGTCGGCGGTCGGAGGAAATCCTGGAAAGATCTCCATCTACACGCGCAACACGTCCTCCGGAACCTACTCGGACTGGAAGGAACTCGCGATGAATCGGAAGGATTACGCACCGAGCTCGCAAAAGATGGCGGGCAATGAGCAGATTGTGGCCGAAGTTGCGAAGAATCCCAACGGCGTGGGCTATGTGGGCCTCGCTTACCTGGCCGCCGCGGGAATCAAGGTCATACCCGTCGACGGGCACATGCCCAATGAGGCGGAAGTGCGCTCGAAAAAATATCCCTACTCGCGACCCACCTTCTACTACACGAATGGGGAGCCCACCGGCGAGGCCGCGAAGTTCATTGAATTCACGCAGAGTCCGGAAGGTCAGGCCATCGTGCGCAGAGTCGGCTTTGTGCCTGCGAAGTGAGCACTTTCCGGAGTAAAGCAGCCGGCTACCACAAGAAAACATTCACGCAGCCTGGGAAACAATCGTCATGAAAACCTCCCTTTTGATTCTGACCGCGGTCACGCTTTTAACAACCGACGTCTCCGCCCAGCGGCTTGTGATCAAGGGCTCCGATACCCTGGGCGCCAAACTGGTGCCCCAGCTCGCGGAGGAGTACCGCGCGCAGCATCCTTCAGTCTCGTTTGAAATCGCTGCTGAAGGTTCGACGACCGGATTGACGGCCATCACCAATGGAACGGCGGACATCGGCATGTCCTCGCGCATGGCCAAACCCACGGAGATTTCGGCGGCGCAAGCCAAGGGCGTCGAGATGCGGGCCGTGATTGTGGCGTACGATGGCATGGCGGTGATCGTGAATTCTCGAAATCCGCTGGCGAAACTCAACAAGCGGCAGGTGGAGCAGATTTTCACCGGTGCCGTCAGCGATTGGTCGGCCGTGGGAGGTCTTCCCGGAAAGATCTCGCTCTACACGCGCAATACGTCTTCGGGTACTTACTCGGACTGGAAGGAGCTGGCGATGAACAAGAAGGACTACGCAAAGTCGTCCCAGAAGATGGCGGGCAATGAACAAATTGTCGCAGAGGTCGCCAACAATCCGAATGGGATCGGCTATGTCGGATTGGCGTACCTGCAAGAAGCCGGGATCAAGGTCGTACCCATCGACGGGCACCTGCCGTCCGAAGGGTCGGTGCGCTCGAATAAATACCCCTATGCGCGCCCCACGTTTTACTATACCCGCGGCGAACCTTCGGGCGAGGCCGCAAAATTCATCGCTTTTACCCTGAGCCCTGTGGGGCAGGAGATTGCCCGCAAGGTCGGATTTGTCCCGACGAACTGACTTCCTCGGAAGCGTGTTGCGCAATCGTCACGGCAGCACCCTTGACGCGGGACGGAGCACCTTCCCTAGTCGGCCGGACTGAACGGTTTTCCACCTAATCGCGAAGTTGCCCATGGATACGACGAGCCGCCCGGCCGACCCTGCAGGCTTTCCCGTCACAAAACGGCGCCTGAGCTTTTTTGGACTCACTTTCGATGAGTGCGTTCAGGCATTCTTTGGCACCAATGCCTTTGTCGCGGTGGTCGTGCTGGCCCTGATCACCTACTTTCTCTTCCGCGAGGGCAGCGAGTTCTTCGGCCAGAACCGGAAGAACCTGATGGTGTACCGGCAGGCCGGGCTCGAGTATGTCGATTACATGCGACAGCAGGAGCAGGACCATACGGCGCTCACTCGCTACGTATTTGATCTTCGAATGCGAGCGGTGACGGAGTACACGGTTAACCAGGGGTTGTCGCTCGAGGAGGCGAACGACCGGCTGGCGGCCTTTGACGACTACGCCGGCCGCTTTGACGACGCCGTCGGCCCGCTGAGAAATCTCGTCGCGGATCTCACAGAGATCGCCTCGGCCATCAAGACGAAATTCAACGTCAACGAAGATAAGCGGGAGGAGCGTCAGCAACTGCTCGACGCAAGGAAGCCGGAGCAGGCGGCTGCGGTGGAGATTGCGACGATCGACTTTGCCCAGGAACTTCAACCCGTTCTCGCGACCCGCCCCATCTACCTCGAGGTCAACCAGGGGCTCCGCCAGTCATTCGACGGCTTGCTCGCCGAACTGCCGGCGGCACCTGTGCCAGCACTTCAGGCGCGAGTCGAACGTGTCCGGGATCTGACGCGGCAGTGGGTTGCGGGGTTTCCGGAAATTGAGGCGCGCGTCATGTCCTGGGATTACCGCAAGGAGGTGCCGCTCTCGCGTTCGTTTGGAGCTTTTCTATTTGGAAAACAGTGGCTGACGGCGAGCTTCTGGCAGGATTGGTACGGGGTTGTGCCCCTTTTTGTCGGTTCATTGATGGTCTCATTCATCGCGCTGCTGCTTGCGGTGCCCCTGGGTGTGGGTGCGGCGGTCTATGTGAACCAAATCGCGACTATTTCCGAGCAGCGTTTCATCAAGCCCTGCATCGAGTTCATTTCTGCGTTTCCCTCGGTTGTGCTGGGTTTCTTTGGGATTGCCGTTCTGGGAGAATCACTCCGCGTCCTTTCCCAGGTTGCCTGGCTCTCTTGGGTGCCGGGTTTCCCCTTCGCCGAGCGGCTGAATGCGCTAACCGCGGGTTGCCTCCTGGCATTGATGGCCGTGCCGACCATTTTCACCCTGGCGGAAGATGCGCTGCAGAATGTTCCCCGTTCGTTCAAGGAGGCGTCCTTTGCCCTCGGTGCCACCCGGTTGCAGACCATCGTCAGGATCGTTGTTCCCGCGGGGATCTCCGGTATCATCTCCGCCATTCTCCTGGGACTTGGGCGCGTCATCGGTGAAACCATGGTTGTTCTGTTGTGCGCTGGAAACCGCATCGCAATCCCTGATTTCACCGCCGGATTGGGCGTGGTCGTCCAGCCGGTTCACACCATGACCGGGATCATCGCCCAGGAAATGGGCGAGGTCGTCAATGGAAGCATCCACTACCGCGCTCTGTTTGTGGTGGGAATCGTGCTCTTTTTTCTCGCGCTGGGAATCAACTACGTCGCGCAGAGAATTGTGCGGCGCTACCGCATTTCGATTGGCTGACGCATGAGTTCACCTGACACCCACCTCTTTCAGGCCAAGCCCAGCCTGGGCCGTTCGGCGGAAAGCATGATCTTTTGGATTTTCCGCGGTGCGACCTACCTCGTGCTCGCATGCGGTGCCTTTGTTTTTGGTGACATCGTGTTCAAGGGCTCCCGCGCGGTGTTCCAGACGGAATTTCCCTTCATCAACACAGTCTTTTTCACGGAGGCCCCGGAATCTCTCTACGTCTTCGAATACGGTGGCGAGAAGCGTGAGATGGGCGATCGAGAGTTTCGCGCGTTTCGCGAGGCAGAGACAGTCAAGGCGGCGGGCGAGGGCCGGAAGGCACCGGAGATCAAGGCGACGAGTTATGTATATTCCGCGGGTGGGATCTTTCCGGCCATTGTCGGCACCGTTCTTCTGGTCGTGGGTTCGATGACCATCGCCCTCACGCTCGGGGTTGCCAGCGCCATTTACCTTAATGAGTACGCGCGGCAGGGTGCGTTTGTGCGCTTCGTCCGGCTGGCGATCCTCAACCTGGCCGGCGTCCCCTCGATCGTCTTTGGCCTCTTCGGCATGGGTATGTTTGTCATCTTTCTCGGATGGAATGTCTCGTTGCTCGCCGGTTGGTTTACGCTCGCTTTCATGGTTCTGCCGGTGGTCATCACTGCGTCCGAGGAGTCGTTGAAGTCGGTTCCCATGGGATTCCGGGAAGCGTCGCTCGCGTTGGGCGCGACCAAATGGCAGACCATCCGCAAGGCCGTATTTCCCTATGCCCTGCCGGGCATCCTGACATCGTCGATTCTTGGAATTGCCCGCGTTGCGGGGGAGACCGCTCCGATTATGTTCACCGCCGCCTTCGTGGTGCGCGACAAGCTGCCTTGGGAGGATCTGGGCTCCATCTCGGATTTCTTCTTCCAGGGCGTGATGGCGCTCCCCTACCACATTTATGTGGTCAGCTCCAAGATCCCCCAGAATGAATACACGGAGCGCGTGCAGTATGGCACGGCCTTCGTCTTTCTCCTTATTGTCGCCCTGATTGCGACTTCGTCCATTGTGTTGCGAAGCAAATTGCGTGGACGCTACAAGTGGTAACCTTTCCCATGTCCGCCATTCGCGCCAACGCCTCCATGGATTCACCGAAGACTCCGCTCCGCCCGCACAGCCAGCCCCCGCAGACACCGGAAGGCAAAGCCGGGCCGGTGGTGGGAACGACACTGATTGACATCGAGAACCTGGACTTCCTTTACGGTGCAACGCAGGCGCTTTATGGAATCACACTCAAGGTTCCGGAAAAGCAGGTGACTGCCTTCATCGGTCCCTCCGGATGCGGGAAGTCGACGCTGCTGCGCTGTCTCAATCGGATGAATGACCTGATCGATGGCACGCGGATCGGCGCTGGCTCCATCAAGATCCGGGGTGTCGACATCTACCGCCGTGACGTGGAGGTGATTGAGTTGCGCAAGCGGGTGGGCATGGTGTTCCAGAAATCCAACCCGTTTCCGAAATCCATCTACGAGAACGTCACGTATGGGCTGCGTCTTCAGGGCGTGAAGGACAAGAGCCGTCTGGATGCGGCGGTTGAAAAGTCGCTGCGTGGCGCGGCTCTTTGGGATGAGGTCAAGGACCGTCTGCACGCGTCCGGACTGGGGTTGTCTGGCGGTCAGCAGCAACGTCTCTGCATCGCCCGGACCATCGCAGTCGAACCCGAAATTATCCTCATGGATGAGCCCTGTTCGGCGCTGGATCCGATCGCCACGGCCAAGGTGGAGGAGTTGATTCACGAACTGAAAGTCAATTACACAATCGTGATCGTAACCCACAATATGCAGCAGGCCGCCCGCTGTTCGGATCGGACCGCGTTTTTTTACCTTGGCAAGCTGATCGAGTTTGCTCCCACCCGGACGATCTTCATGAATCCGGCCAACCCCCAGACCGAGGCCTATGTCTCCGGGCGCTTTGGTTGATCCTCGATCTGTTCCCATCAGGGCCTCACTTCTCCATGAAACGCTTCTTCGATTCCGAACTGGAAATGTTCCGCTCTCAGCTCATCCTCATGGGCGAGACTTCGATTCGACAGGTTCGGGACGCGATCAAATCCCTCGTCGAGGGCGACGTCGGTCTGGCCGATCAGGTGATCGCCGCAGACGATGAGCTGGATCTGCTGGAGATTCAGATCGATGACGAGGCGATTCGCTATATGAACCTCCGCTCGCCGGTGGCCACCGAGCTGCGTCTGGTGATCGTCGGGATGAAGGCGTCGCATGACCTCGAGCGCGTGGGCGATGAGGCGACGAACATCGCCAAGCGCTCGATCAAGCTGGCCGCTGAACCACCCTTGAAGCCGTACGTGGACATTCCCCGAATGGCGGGCATTGCCATCGAGATGCTTCGGGATGCGCTTGACTGCTTTCTCAACGGTGACGCTGACAAGGCGATTTCGGTTTGCCGGCGGGATGCCGAGGTCGATTTGATCAACAAGCAACTCTACCGGGAACTGACGAGTTTCATGATCGAGAAACCGGGTACGATCAGCCGGGCGCTGGAGCTGATGTTCATTTCCAAGTCCATCGAGCGCATCGCCGACCACGCGACCAACATCGCCGAGGAGATGATCTACTTGGTCAAGGGGAAGGACGTGCGGCACACCAACGAGGTCAAGAAGACGCAGCCAGTGATGTAGCCCGGCTCGCGGTTCAGGGGCAGCGGGCTAGATCCGGCCCCGGGCTTTCGCCCAGGCAAGTCCGAGGAACTCGTAGATGGCCTTGGTGCTGCGTTCGAGCCCGGTGGGATCCCAGACGAAATAGTCGCTGAACCGAAAATCGTCGTTACGACGGCTCGCATAATCGGCGGGGCAAGGAATCACCTCGATTCCCGCTTTCCGAAACAGGGCGACCGCCCGGGGCAGATGCCAGGCGGACGTGACCAGGGCCACCGGCTCCTCCGCGTTCGCTCCGATCCGGGTGCGGAAGGCCCGGGCCTCGCCCTCGGTATCGTGTCCGGCTGTAAGTTCAACGATGCGATCGGGCGGAATGCCCAGCGAAACCGCCGCTTCTGCGAGCACACTCGCGTGGGTGGGTTTGCCGGCGCCGGCCCCGGGACCGCTGACCCAGAGTGTTGCCTCAGGCAACGCGTGGGAGAGGCGCACCCCTTCGACCAGGCGGGACAAGGCGGACGAACTCAGACGGTTGTTGGCGGAAAGCGTCGCATTGTCGGCGTGTCCCCCGCCGAGGACGACGATGGTGCGACAGGTGGAGAGCGGCGGTCTCCTCGCCGCGTCCGGCCCTTGGGATGCGTGGCGTTGTTCCAGCACCGAGACGAGAGCCGTGCCCACTCCCCGGTTACTCGTGATCGCGAGCCACGCGGCCCCGGCGAGGAGCAAACGCACTCCCCAGTTTCGAAATGGCGCGCGGAAGAGGAGGAGACAGGATCCTGCGGCCATCATTCCCAGCGCGCTCGACAGGGGGAGGAGCGAAAAACCAACAAGTTTCTTGAGGAGGAAAAGCATCGCCTGGATCAAGACTGATCCATTTCGACCCGCCACGGAAAGGCGATAATCGAGCTCCCGGACAAAGACCGGAATTTCATGACGGAGACGGGCTTGCGCCGCCGGCCGCTTTCCCTCAGGATGGCTTGATGAATTATACTCATCTTGGTCGGTCCGGCGTGAGGGTCTCCCGGCTCTGTCTCGGCACGATGAACTTCGGACCCTTCACCCCCGAGGACGAGGCGTTTGCGATCATGGACCGGGCGGTGGAACTCGGGATCAATTTTTTTGATACAGCCGATGTCTATGGACGCGTGCGGGGCGAGGGGGTGACGGAGAAGATCATCGGGCGCTGGCTGGCGCAGGGCGGCGGACGTCGCGAATACGTCGTGCTGGCCACCAAGGTGTTTGGGATGATGGATCGGCCCGAGCGTCCGGACCCCAACGGCGATCGTGGTCTTTCGGCGCGCAAGATCATCGCCGGGTGTGAGGCCAGCCTGCGCCGGCTCCAGACCGACCGGCTCGATCTCCTGCAAATGCACCATATCGATCGCAGCTGTCCGTTCGACGAGATCTGGAGTGCGTTTGAGACCCTGCAACGACAGGGCAAAGTGGTCTACGTCGGCTCAAGCAATTTTGCCGGCTGGGACATTGCGACCGCGAGTCTGATGGCAAATCAGCGGCATCACTCCGGTCTCGTGAGCGAACAGAGCCTTTATAACCTCAACGCGAGGATGATCGAGCTGGAGGTGATCCCCGCTTGCCGTCACTTCGGGCTCGGACTGATTCCGTGGAGTCCCCTCGGTGGAGGACTGCTTGGGGGTGTGCTGGCCAAGACAGCGGCCGGAAGGCGCGCGGTCGAGTCGATGCAAAAACAGATCGAGGCGAGGCACCCGCAATTGGAGCGTTACGAGGCCTTGTGCAATGAAATCGGCCAGCCGGCCGGCGATGTGGCCCTGGCGTGGTTGCTGGCCAATCCGGTGGTCACCGCGCCGATCATCGGTCCACGCACGGTCCTCCAATTGTTGGAGTCGGTGCGGTCGTTGGAGGTGAAGCTCGACCCTGAGACCTTGGGCAAGCTGGACGCAATCTTCCCCGGTCCCGGGGGCTCCGCACCCGAAGCTTACGCGTGGTGACGTTTCAGGCCCCCGGGTGCTTTCGAGGGGCTGAGCGAGACCGCCGCGGGCAGAACACGTCCGGGCGGCTTCGCGACGCCTTTGACCCTTTGTCGTCAATCGCCGCTGACGCGCTCAGGGCTGGGGACGCACCCTTGACCCTCCGGTGGTGCCGGATCAGGCTCGCTCGATTTTCCCCGTGCACCCCTCGGTCTCCCGACTCTGCGTCTATCTGCTCCTTGTAACCGGCCTTTCCGCGTTTGCCGCGGGCGGGCCCAACATCCTCTGGTTGACCAGCGAGGATCACGGTCCGGAGATGGGTTGTTACGGGGACGCCAACGCCCGGACGCCGAACGTGGATGCGCTGGCGGCCAAAGGAATGCTCTTCAAGCATGCCTGGTCCAACCATCCGGTCTGCGCCCCGGCCCGCACTGCGATCATCTCAGGGATCCACGCCAACAGCAGTGGTGGGATTCACATGCGGTCGATGGTCGCGATGCCTGCGGGTGCACGGATGTTTCCGGAGTATTTGCGCGAGGCGGGTTACTATTGCACCAACCACTCGAAGGAGGACTACAATCTTCCCAAAACCGAGGCGACGTGGGATGTTTCGTCGAATCGGGCCCACTGGCGCGGCCGGAAAGAGGGCCAGCCGTTCTTTGCGGTGTTCAATTCGACCCGGAGTCATGAAAGCCAGATCCGCACGCGTCCCCACAAGCAGATCGCCGACCCTGCCCGGATGCGGGTTCCGGCTTACCATCCCGACCTGCCCGAAGTGAGACAGGACTGGGCGCAATACTATGACAAAGTCAGCGAGGCCGACGCGGATGCCGGCCTGCGCCTGCGGGAAATCGAGGAAGCAGGGCTCGCTGCCGATACGATCGTGTTTTACTATGGCGATCACGGTAGCGGCATGCCCCGGAGCAAACGCTGGCCGTCGAACTCCGGGCTGCAGGTCCCGATGGTGGTCTTCTTTCCGGAGAAGTGGCGGCATCTGGCACCGGAAGAATACCGTCCCGGCGGTCAGTCGGATCGCCTTGTTTCGTTCGTCGATCTGGCTCCCACCGTTCTGAGCATCGCCGGACTTCGTCCTCCTGCGTGGATGCAGGGGCACGCGTTTGCCGGTCCGCACCAAACCGCGCCCCAGCCCTATCTCTTTGGCGCCCGCGGTCGGATGGATGAGCGCCAGGATACCGTGCGCAGCATCACCGACGGTCGTTATGTCTATCTACGGAACTATTTTCCGCAGGTCTCCCAGGCCCAGCGCGTGGATTTTCAGTTCCAGACTCCGACCACGCGGATCTGGAGGGAACAATTCGATGCTGAAAAAACCAACGAAGCCCAGTCGATTTTCTGGCGCACTCCGAAGGCACCGGAGGAGCTTTACGATCTCCAGACCGATCGCGACGAGGTCCGCAATCTCGCCGCCTCGCCCGAACATCGCGCCGTGCTGGAGAGGCTCCGTCTCGCCCAACGCGCCCACCTCGAGGCGATTCGTGATGTCAGTTTTCTCCCAGAGGGCGAGATGCACGCCCGGTCGCAAGGGTCGAGTCCCTACGATCTCGCCCAGGACGAGACGAAATATCCGTTCCAGCGCATCCTTGCCGCCGCGGAACTCGCCTCCGGACTCGCTCCGTCCGCGGTGCCGCAGTTGCGAACGCTGCTGAACGATGGCGACAGCGCCGTGCGTTATTGGGCGGCGCTGGGTCTTCTGATGCGCGGCGCCGAGACCGTTCAACGGGAACAGGGGCTTTTGCGACGCGCGTTGGGCGATGCTTCACCTTACGTGCAGATCGTCGCAGCCGAGGCGCTCGGCAAGTTTGGATCGGCCGCGGATCTCGAGGCCTCCTTGAGCGTCCTGCGGGAACTCGTGGCGACGTCGTCCCGCGGGGTTTTTGTCACAATGTCCGCGCTCAGCACAATCGAGGCTCTCGGCCCGAAGGCGCAGTCGCTTCATGACTTGGTTCGATCGATCAAGGGTGATGCCGGGTCGCCGGACGCGCGCTTCAATTCCTACGTTCCGCGGTTGATTGAAAACATCGTTCCTCCGCGTTGAGACTCCAACTGATCTCGAAGGGCTGGCTCAATTCATCTGCGTTTGGTGGCTGTCGGGAGCTCGCGGTTGCGTCCGCGCGGTCGATTGTTTTCCTACTGGTCAATGGTCCCCCCGTTGCCCTGGTGTGCGAAGATTTCGCTCTCCGTATTCGTCCTCTCGATTTTGATGGTGGCGCACGTTCCGCTTCGCGCGGGCGAGGCGATCGACTTCAACCGCCAGATCCTGCCGATCCTCTCCGATGCCTGTTTTCGTTGTCACGGGCCGGATGGAGCCACGCGCGAGGCTGATTTGAGACTTGATCAGAAGGAGGGGCTGTTTCGCACCAAGGATGATGTCACGGTGGTGGTTCCAGGAAAGCCGGAGGCCAGTGATCTCTACCATCGCATCCTCAGTCCCCATGAGGACGAGGTCATGCCGCCGCTCACGTCCAACCGGCCGCTCAAGCCGGCAGAGATCGACCTGCTGACGAAGTGGATCGCGGCAGGTGCGCCTTGGGGCGCGCATTGGGCATTTCGCCCGCCGGTGAAGCCCGAGGTCCCGCAACTCTCCGCTGCGTCCGGGGCCAGCCGGATCCGCAACCCGGTCGATGCGTTTGTGTTTGCCCGTCTCGAGCGGGAGCAGTTGTCGCCCTCGCCGGAGGCGGGCCGCGAAGCCCTGCTTCGTCGCCTTTCCCTGGATTTGAACGGGCTGCAACCGACCCCGGGAGAGATCGAGGCGTTTCTCAAGGACCCGGGGCCTGACGCCTATGAGCGCGCGGTCGACCGGTTGTTGGCGTCGCCCCGGTACGGTGAACGCTGGGCTTGGGACTGGCTGGATCTCGCCCGCTACTCCGACACCAACGGGTTCCAGGGCGATCCGGAGCGGACGATGTGGCCGTGGCGCGACTGGGTGGTCAAGGCGCTCAACGCCAACATGCCCTTCGACCAGTTCACCGTCGAGCAGCTGGCGGGTGATCTCCTGCCGGAGGCCACCCGGGATCAAAAAGTCGCCAGCGGGTTTCACCGGAACAATATGTTCAACGGTGAAGGCGGACGGATTGCTGAGGAAACCCGGGTGGAGAATGTCTTCGACCGCGTGGATACCACGGCGACGGTCTGGTTGGGCATGACGTTCACCTGTGCGCGGTGCCACGACCACAAGTTCGATCCGATCAAGCAGACCGACTATTTTTCGTTCTTCGATGTTTTCAACCAGATGTCGGAAAGCGGTTCGGCGAGCGGCAGTAGTCGCGGCGGGCAAATCTCTCCGGTGCTCGATTTGTCGACGGACGCTGAGCGGGAGGCGGTGACGCTGGCCGGCCAGAATGTCGACGAGGTCGCCAAGTTGGTGAACGCCTATGAACTGATCAAGTTTCCCCGTCCTGAGGGGCGTCCCTTGAGTGAGTCGCCGGAGGCGTTGAAGCTGCCCGGCAATCTGCCGGCGGTGCTGGCCAAAGTGGCTCCGGAGCGACGCGGCATCGACACGTTGCTGGAAGCGGTGCCGTACTTCCGCGACGCGGCTCCCGACCCGGAGTACGCCCGACTGTTGCAGTCCCTGATGGATGCCGTTCGGCAGCGTGATGCCGTCCGGAACCTGATCACCAAGGTGATGATCATGGATCAGCTCGAGACGCCCCGGGACACGTTTGTGCTCAACAAGGGGAGTTATGAGAACATCTCAACGACCCGCGTGGGCGGCGCGGTTCCGGAGATCTTTCGACGGAGCGCGACGGAGATGGCGGCGGAAAAGCGGATGAACCGCCTGGATTTGGCCCGTTGGCTGGTGTCCGCGGACAACCCCTTGGCGGCGCGCACCGCCGTGAACCGGGCCTGGCAGGCATTTTTTGGCACCGGCTTCGTCAAGACGGCGGAGGATTTCGGGGTGCAGAGCGAGCCACCGTCGCACCCGGAACTGCTCGATTGGCTGGCCACGGAGTTTGTCGCCAGCGGATGGGACCTGAAGGCCCTGCACCGGCTGATCGTGACCAGCTCAACCTATCGGCAATCCTCCCGGGTCACCGCGCAATTGCATGAAAGGGATCCGGAAAACCGCCTGCTCGCCCGGGGCCCGCGTTTCCGTCTGCCGTCGTGGATGCTGCGCGATCAGGCTCTGGCCGCAGCCGGGCTTTTGGTTGAGCGGGCCGGCGGACCCGGAGTCAGACCGTACCAGCCCTCGGGCATCTGGGAGGAGGCGACGTTTGGCAAGAAGACCTACGAACAGGATCGCGGGGACGATTTGTATCGAAGGAGCCTTTACGTGTTTTGGCGCCGGATCGTCGGACCGACGACCTTTTTTGACGCCGGCACGCGGCAGGTGTGCAGCGTCAAGACGGCACGCACGAACACCCCGCTGCACGCGCTGGTGACGCTCAATGACCCCACCTATGTCGAAGCCGCGCGCGTGCTGGCGCAACGCGTGCTGGTCGAGAAGGTGTCAGACGACGCGACGCGGGTGGAGCACGCCTTTCGTCTCGCCCTGTCCCGGACCCCGTCCCGGCCGGAGGATGAGATTCTGCGCAGTCGGCTGGTGAAGCTGCGCGGGCACTATGCCGGAAATCCCGGGGCCGCCCGCGAGCTGGCTTCGGTTGGCGAGGCACCGCGGCCGGAGGCCCTCGATCCGCAGGAACACGCCGCGTGGACGGCATTGTGTTCGCTGATCCTCAATCTCGACGAAACCCTTTCAAAGGAATAAGCCCCATGGATCCCCTGATCGAAGGAAAAGCCCTCTACACCCGACGTCAGTTTTTCGGTCGCTCGGCCTGCGGCCTCGGGACGGCGGCGCTGGCCTCGTTGCTTGGCCGCGAGGGCTTCGCGGCAACCGGTTCCGTCGCGGGTCTGGGGCGACGCGGTCTTCCCGGGCTGGCCGACCTGCCGCATTTCGCTCCGAAGGCGAAGCGGGTGATTTATCTGTTCCAGAATGGCGCACCGTCGCACGTGGATCTCTTCGACTACAAGCCGAGGCTCCGGGAATGGCACGGACGGCAGATCCCCGACGAGCTGACGGGGGGAAAGCGATTCTCGACCATGACCGGGGAACAGTCCGCGCGGCCCGTCCTGGGTGAGATCTCGAACTTCGCGCGTCACGGCCAGTCCGGTGCCTGGGTCTCCGACTTCCTGCCGAAGACGGCCGGGATCGTTGATGACCTGTGCTTCGTCAAATCGATGCACACCGAGGCGGTGAACCACGCCCCCGCGATCACCTATTTTCTCACCGGCTCGGAAATGGCGGGTCGTCCATCGATGGGGGCCTGGCTGAGCTATGGTCTCGGCAGTGAGAACGAGGATCTTCCTTCGTTCGTCGTCATGACGTCGCGAGACAAGGAGGCGAGCTGCGGGCAGATCTTCTACGATTTTTATTGGGGCAGTGGTTTTCTCCCGACCAAGTATCAGGGTGTTGCCTTCCGCGGCAGTGGGGATCCGGTGCTTTACCTGTCCAATCCCCAAGGCATGGGAAGTGAGGTCCGGCGCGGATTGCTCGACGATCTCGCGCACCTCAACGAGATTAAGCGGGAGGATTTTGGCGACCCGGAGATCACGACCCGCATCGCCCAGTACGAGATGGCGTACCGGATGCAGACCAGTGTGCCGGAATTGACTGATTTCTCCAAGGAATCACCGGACGTGCTCGCGATGTACGGTCCGGAGGTCCGGCGGCAGGGGAGCTACGCCTACAATTGCCTGATGGCGCGCCGGCTCGCCGAACGCGGAGTACGCTTCATCCAGGTGATGCATGCCGGCTGGGACCAGCATCGGAATCTCAACACGCAATTGAAGATCCAATGTGAGGATACGGATGCGCCTTCCGCGGCGCTGGTGCGGGATCTGAAACAGCGCGGCTTGCTGGAGGACACCCTGGTGATCTGGGGAGGCGAGTTTGGTCGCACGCCTTTTCTCCAGGGAAAGATCGATGACGTGAAGCAATGGGGTCGGGATCACCATCCCTACGCGTTCACCCTCTGGATGGCCGGGGGTGGCGTGAAGCCGGGTTTCTCCTACGGGGCGACCGACGAGTTTGGATTCAATGCGGTGGAGAACCGGGTCCACGTTCACGACTTCCAAGCGACGGTCCTGCACCAGCTCGGC
>Ga0163144_10003036_pt1 | contig 38338 bp, 35 predicted proteins | sample OliLak19BULKMAT1_FD_123175 | JGI IMG/M metagenome (GOLD analysis project Ga0163144, IMG submission 123175) | Freshwater microbial mat bacterial communities from Lake Vanda, McMurdo Dry Valleys, Antarctica - Oligotrophic Lake LV.19.BULKMAT1 | ecosystem: Environmental > Aquatic > Freshwater >...
CGCAGTCGAGATCATCTTCCGCGCAGATGCCGCCGACGCGGAAAGGCTAGCTGCGCGCACGAGCGAATTCCAGGACCGCTTCGCCAACCCGTACGTCGCCGCCTCCCGCGGCTTCATCGACGACGTGATCATGCCCCACAATACTCGCAAACGGATTGTCCGCGCGCTGCGGACGCTGAAGAATAAACAACTCACCAATCCGCCGAAGAAGCACGACAACATTCCCTTGTGAGGGAGCCTTCGCCGCTTCCGGCAGCGTCCAAGCCCGCGCTCGGCTGGTGCACGGCAGGTATCGTGATCGGGACTGGGATCATTTTTCTTTCCGCATAAATAGCTGACGACTGGCTTCCGGTTCCGCTCGGTTTGTCAGGCGATCATGTTACTGCGGCTTTCGGCCTCTTCTGGATAAGCCTTGCTGCCGGATTGTGCGCTTCAAATGGCAGCCGCGCGCTGGACGTACACGAGGCGATGTCGCGAGTTTCTTCCCGTTGGCATTTGCGCTGATAGGGCTGGTGCTGGTTTTTTGCCCTGCTCGCTTCTATCGCGCCTGCTTCAGTACAGCCATTTATCAATGGACTAGGGGCGTTCAAGGGCGTCGCAGCGATGGGCGGCGTAATGATGGTACCCTGGGGCTGCCATTTGGCGCAGCAGCAGCAGCAGCCTGGGTGCGCTCTTTCATCGCATTCACTTCGACGACGCACCAAGACTGAGAGGCTACTGGATTCCACCTCACCCCGGCGACGGCATTTCGTCCAGCATGTCCTCGACCATCTCCGCCAATGCCGGGTTGGACGACAGCGGGATCATCAGGCTTGCAGCGTTCATGCCGAACGACATGAACTGGGGCAGGGCGGAGCCCATGGCGATGTCGCGCTTGTCTTCGGTCATGGCGCTTAGTGTCGCGGCCGGGGCGGCCATCTCCGCATAGATCGGCGTGAGCTGCGACTTGGCGGTCGCGGCGGATGGCGCGTCCTTCACCGTCTTGAGGATGGCCAGCGTCTTGTTGGCCCCTTCCACCCAAGCAGCTGCGGCGGGATGTACATTGCCGCTGGCCATTGCACCGGTAACAGCCTGCAACTTGGCGCGATCCTCGGCGGACATTTCCGGGCTCATCGCGCTCGCCATTGCGCCGGCCTGCGCCAGCGCTGCCGCCAGCTGCTCGGGGCTGACAGGCTGGCCGTTGACTGTCGCCTGCCCGCGCAGCGCCGACATCATGTCGTTCAGCGCCGCGGCATTGCGCTCGGCCTGCACCTGTTCGGGCGACTTCGCAGGCTGGCAGGCGGCCAGCGACAACGTTGCAAGCGCGGCAAAAATCGTGGCGTATTTCATGGTTGGCTTCCCAGGTTTGCAGCAATTCTGCCTGCCGCCCGACACTCTCGCAAGGGCGTATTGCCGCGCCCGATGCCCCCCTCGCCTTTCGCCTTGCCCTCTGCGTCATGCCGATGCAGCTTGCAGCGAAACAAAGGCGCTGACGCTCAGGCAGTTCGCGCGGGGAGAGACCACAATGGAAACGGCCGCTGAGGGTGCGAAAGCGCCCAAGAAGCAGAACGAGGTGCTGGTGATCGGCGCGTCCAGCGTCGGCACCATGTTCGAATGGTACGATTTCTTCCTGTACGGGTCGCTGGTCACCTACATCAACCGACACTTCTTCACCGGCGTGAATGAGACGACCGGGTTCATCCTGGCGCTGGCGACCTTCGCGGCCGGATTTCTCGTGCGCCCATTCGGTGCGCTGGTGTTCGGGCGGGTGGGCGACATTGTTGGCCGCAAGAACACATTCCTCGTCACCATGATCATCATGGGCGTGTCCACCTTCGCTGTCGGCCTGCTGCCCGGCTCGGAGCAGATCGGCATCCTTGCGCCGATCCTGCTCGTTTTACTGCGCGTCCTGCAGGGGTTGGCGATTGGCGGAGAGTATGGCGGGGCTGCGATCTATGTCGCTGAACACGCGCCTGCGCATCGTCGCGGCTTCTACACCAGCTTCATCCAGATCACGGCCACGATCGGACTGTTCATCTCGCTGATCCTCATCATGGTGGTTCGCCAGTTGATGACGCCGGAAGAGTTTTCCGAGTGGGGCTGGCGTATCCCGTTCCTCGTTTCCATCCTGCTGCTTGCCGTATCAGTCTGGATCCGCGTGCAGCTCGGCGAGAGCCCGGTCTTCCAGAAGATGAAGGACGAGCAGAAAACGTCGAAGGCACCGTGGGCAGAATCCTTCGGCCAGTGGAAGAATGCGAAGTTCGTGCTGATCGCCCTCTTCGGTCTCGTCGCCGGACAGGCAGTGATCTGGTACACCGGCACGTTCTACAGCCTGTTCTTCCTGCAGAACATTCTGAAGGTCGACGCGCTGGAGGCGAACATCATCGTCGCCATCGCGCTGGGCATCGGCACGCCGCTCTACGTCCTGTTCGGCTGGCTGTCGGACAAGATCGGCCGACGCTATCTGGCGCTGGGTGGATTGGCGCTTGCCGTGCTGACCTTCTTCCCGCTCTTCCACATGATGACGCGGGCCGCCAATCCGGCGCTGGACGCAGCCCAGCAATCTGCGCCCATCGTGGTGCGTGCGGACACAGCCCAGTGCTCGCTGCAGTTCGACCCGATCGGCCGGACGAAGTTCGACGAGAAGTCGTGCGACATCGTGAAGTCCCACCTTGCGAGGGCGGGGGTCAGCTACACGACGGAGGGCTTGCCCGCCGGGTCGATCGCAACGGTTTCGGTTGGCGCCACCACGATCACCGCGCCTGATCCGGCGCAGGTGACGGGCGAGGCCCGCGTCGCCGCGATCGCCGCCTATCAGAAGGAGATTGGCGCAGCTCTAGCTGCAGCCGGTTATCCGACCAGCGCCGACACAGCCCAGGTCGATCGCTGGACGGTGATCTTCGTCATCGTGATGACGCAGGTCTTCACCGCGATGATCTACGGTCCCATGGCCGCGACGCTGGTGGAGCTGTTCCCGGCGCGCATCCGCTACACGTCGATGTCGCTGCCCTATCACATTGGCAACGGATGGTTCGGCGGCTTGCTGCCGACAACGGCCTTCATGATCGTGGCGGCGACGGGCGATATCTATGCCGGCATCTGGTACCCAGTGATCATCGCCGCGATGACGCTCGTGGTCGGGTTCTTCCTCCTGCCGGAAACATACCGGCGGAACATCCGCCACGACGAACCTGAAGGCGACCGCGTGGGACCTTGATGACGGGACGGGCCCGCATCGTCGCATCGCTTCCGATCCCGCCGGGATTGCGGGATCGTATCGATGCTCTGTTCGAGTGCATCGCGCCGGAGCGCCATCTAAGGACGGACGAGGCGATCGCGCTTGCGAAGCAGCACCTGCCTGGCGGGCTGCTGGTATCGCTGGGCATGCCGATCCGCGCCGAGCACATCACGCGCCTGCCGGATAGCGTGAAGGTCATCGCGACAACCAGTGTCGGCTACGATCATATTGATGTCGCCGCCGCCAATGCCCACGGCATCACCGTCTGCAACACGCCCGACGTGCTGACAGACGCCACGGCCGACACGCACATGATGCTCCTGCTGGGTGCCGCACGACGCGTGAAGGAGCATGTCCGGAACATGGATGGCGGCTGGAAGATCCGGAACGGCTTCTTCCAGGGCCTTGGCGTTGAAGTGACCGGCAAGACGATGGGCATCGTCGGCATGGGCCGCATCGGTCGCGCCGTGGCGGACCGTGCGCGCGGTTTTCGCATGCCGATCCTCTATCACAATCGCACGCGACTCTCGCCGGGTCTGGAAGGCGATGCGCGCTATTTCGCTTCGTTGGAAGACATGCTGCCGAACTGCCAGGTGTTGAGCCTCAACTTGCCGGGCGGGCAGGGCGTTCTGATGACGGCCGAGCGATTTGCGTTGTTGCCGAAAGGGGCGATCTTCGTGAACTCAGCCCGAGGCGCGCTGGTGGACGAGGATGCGCTGCTCGACGCGCTGGGGTCGGGGCAGGTCGGCGCAGCCGGTCTCGATGTGTTCCGGCAGGAGCCAGGCTACGACACGAGACTCAACGATCTCACGAACACTTTCCTCCTACCCCACATCGGCAGCGCGACAGTTGAGGCGCGCACGGCGATGCTGGAGCGAGCAGTCGATGGCATCGCAGACGTGCTCGCCGGGCGGACGCCATCCAACGTGGTGAAGTCGTAGGGAGCACGGCGCGATACGGCATACGCCTTTGACCTACCGCAGATGACTGTCTCCCACCTGAAGGGATCGTGGCTTGCGCCCGACCAGCGATCCAAGCCAGTTCGTGATGGAGCGGCGAACCTGCCACCAATGGCGCAGCTCCGGCGTGTTCGGCGCATCGTTCTCGGACCGCGGCATCTGAACGTCGTTCAGCTTCGGCTTCAGCCCGCGGATCAGGTCTTCCTCGATCAACCGGCGTTCATCCTCGGTGGCGACGCGCAGGACATGGCGTTCGGTGGCGCCGAGCAGCCACCACGCTTTGCCCCACTTCTCATGGCCGAGGAGGCGGCCGCGCAGGTTGGCAGCCTTGCCCACATACAGCGCCTCGAGGAAGAAGCCGAAGCGGCGGCGGACAAACACATAGATACCGCCGGAATCGTCGGGGATGCTCCGCTTGGTCAGCGCGCACTTGAATGTGTAAGTGCGGCCCGACTCCCCGGTCCATCCGTGTCTGCCATAGAAGAACAACAGCATGTGCGTCCCCGCGATCTGCAAAACCGCCTGACTTTCGGTCCGACCAGGTTAATGGCGTCTGAAAACCGGGCCCATCCTGTGGCGCTCGCTCCGGCAGCTACGGGTCAGTTTGGCGGATTGCCTTGACCGGACGGGCCTTTTAGTCAATTTGCCGTCATAGTTATCGGCCTGCCGGGGTAGTGGATGTTCTCGAAAATCCTGATCGCCAATCGCGGGGAAATCGCCTGTCGGGTGATCAAGACCGCGCGACGCATGGGCGTTAAGACGGTCGTTGTCTATTCCGACGCCGATGCCAGCTCCATGGCTGTCGAGATGGCGGACGAGGCGATCCACATCGGCGGCTCGCCGGCAGCGCAGAGCTATCTTGTGCAGGACAAGATCGTCGCGGCCGTGAAGCAGTCGGGCGCAGAGGCGGTTCATCCCGGATTCGGTTTCCTCTCGGAGAACGCTTCGTTCGCAAAGCGGCTGCAGGCCGAGAAGATTGTCTTCATCGGCCCCAATCCGCACGCGATCGAAGCCATGGGCGACAAGATCACCTCGAAGAAGTTTGCGGCGGAAGCCGGCGTCAGCACGGTGCCCGGTCACATGGGCTTGATCGCCGACGCCAAGGAGGCCGTGAAGATCGCCGACTCAATCGGCTATCCGGTGATGATCAAGGCGTCCGCTGGCGGGGGCGGCAAGGGCCTGCGTATCGCATTCAATTCGACCGAAGCGAAAGAAGGCTTTGAGGGTGCCCGCGCCGAGGCGATCTCGTCATTTGGCGATGATCGCATCTTCATTGAGAAGTTCGTCGACCAGCCACGCCATATCGAGATCCAGGTGCTCGGCGACAAGCATGGCAACATCATCTACCTGAACGAGCGCGAGTGCTCGATCCAGCGCCGCAATCAGAAGGTATTCGAAGAGGCGCCATCGCCCTTCCTGACGCCCGAGACGCGCAAGGCTATGGGCGAGCAGGCCCTCGCCCTCGCGCGCGCCGTGCAATACGACAGCGCGGGAACAGTTGAATTCATCGTCGATGGCAACCGCAATTTTTACTTCCTCGAGATGAACACCCGCTTGCAGGTCGAACACCCCGTCACTGAGATGATCACGGGGTATGATCTCGTCGAGCAGATGCTCCGCGTCGCCGCCGGCGAGAAACTGGCGATCAATCAGAAGGACGTGAAGATCGATGGCTGGGCGCTGGAATCGCGCATCTATGCCGAAGACCCGTATCGCGGCTTCCTGCCGTCGATAGGCCGTCTCAAGCGCATGCGGTTTCCGCCTGAAGGCAAGCTGGCCGACGGCACGGTCCGCATCGACACGGGCGTGCGCGAGGGCGACGAGATCTCGATGTTCTACGATCCGATGATTGCCAAGCTGATTACCCACGGCAAGGACCGCGCCGCCGCTATCGCGACGCATGTCAAAGCGCTGGAGCGCCTAGAGGTGCAGGGAATCCAGGACAACTCGCCCTTTCTCGCCGCCGTGCTGGATCAGAAGCGCTTTCAGTCCGGTAAGATCACCACCGGCTACATAAAGGAAGAATTCCCAGACGGCTTCCACGGGGCGAGCACCTCGCCGGAGGTGGAGAAAGTACTCGTCGCTGCCGCCACTTATGCCAACGTGCTTTTGCGCACGCGCATGTCCGGTATTTCCGGCCGCATCGAGCCGGCGCGTCCGCAGCGCAAGGACTGGGTCGCTATTGTCGGCCGCAACCCGGTGCCGGTGAACATCAAGTGGCAGGCGGGCGAAGCGGAGATCCAATTCGTCGGTGACAAGAAGACCCACACGATCGCGACGCAGTGGAAGCCCGGCATGTCGTTGATGGAACTGGTCTTCGACAGCCAGACCTATGCGCTCTCAATCGCGATCGCCAATGAAGGTTATATCGTCCGCCGTCTTGGCGTGGAGGCGCACATCAAGGTTTGCACGCCGGCGCAGGCCGAACTACATGCGCGTCTGCCCGAGAAACAGAAGCCTGACACCTCGAAGCTCATCATGAGCCCGATGCCGGGACTCGTGGTCTCCGTCGCTGTCACTGTCGGGCAGGGCGTGAAATCTGGCGATGCAGTCTGCATTGTCGAGGCGATGAAGATGCAGAACATCATCCGCGCCGAGGCTGACGGTGTGGTGAAAGTCGTCACTGCGGCCGCGGGCGAAAGCGTCGCGGCAGACGAAGTACTGGTCGAGTTTGCGTAGGGTCAGTGTATCGCGTGGCCAAGCCGCCTGATAGCGAAGAGCGCATATCTGGGCGCGGAGAGCTGCATGCGGCGATTGGCTTCGATCATTGTGACGGCAACGCTGGCGGCCTGCACGACAGCGCCCTCTGCGCCCGCCGGTTCGGGCGCTGGTCCACTGCCGCCGATGCCGCTCAGCGCAGCGATGTCGGAGGTATTCGACGGCAAGGCGATGCGCATCATCCTCTGCGGCACGTCTTCGCCTCTGCCTGACCCCGGCCGCGCCAAGGCCTGCACCATCGTTGTCGCAGGCGACAAGGCCTATGTGATCGATACCGGGCCGGAGAGTTGGGAGCAGCTCCAGCGGATGCAGTTTCCGGGCGCGCGGATCGCCGGCATTTTCATCACTCACTTCCACTCCGACCATATTGGCGATCTTGGCGAGTTCCGCATGCAGACCATGGTCGCTGGCCGGCGTCAGATGCTGCCTGTTCACGGGCCGCGCGGCGTGGCCAATCTAGTCTCGGGATTCAACCTCGCGTATGAAGAAGATGCGCGCCTTCGCCTCGCGCACCACGGTGCGGCGGTCATCGATCTGGTCAGCTCGCCACTCATCGCGAAGGAATTCGGCAAAGCCTTTCTGGGCGGGCTCGACGCTGAACAAGTAATCCTCCGCGACGGCGATCTCACTGTCACCGCCTTCGAGGTCGATCACGATCCCATCCGTCCCGCCGTCGGCTATCGCTTCGACTGGAAGGGCAGGTCCGTGGTGTTGTCGGGCGACACCGGTCTTTCCGCGAACTTCACCGCGAATGCCAAAGGTGCCGACGTGCTGGTGACGGAGTCTCTCGCGCCCAACCTCATCGGCATGGCGCAACAGCAGATGACCGCCGCCGGAAATCTGCGCGCGGCAAAGATCATGGCCGACATTCCGGATTACCACATCAGCCCGGTGGACGCCGCGAAGACGGCAAACGAAGCTGGCGTGAAGCTGCTGGTCTACAGCCACCACATTCCGTCTGCGCAGGTAAACCTCCCGCCCTACTTCGCGGGCGTCGCCGCAATCCGCCCGGCCGATACCTGGGTCATCGGCTGGGACGGTCTGCGGGTCGACCTGCCCGTCGGGTCTTCAGAGGTGAAGCAGGGCGAACTACTGCCGAGACCGAACTAGACCCAACCCACACTTCATCCTCGGCCCTGGCATTCACCCGGCAACGGCTTGACTCGGCCAGCAGCTCATCAAGAGCGCGTGCAATGAAAACTGCATGGCAGCCTGATGCGCGCACCTTCATCGCCTCTGGACAAGTTCATCCGTCGGCCCCTAATCCGCGATATGCCGATAATCTATGTCGATGCGGACGCATGTCCCGTGAAGGAAGAAGTCTACAAGGTCGCTCGCCGGGTCGGCTGGGACGTCCGCGTTGTGGCGAACTCATTCATCCGTACGCCCATGGAGCCACGCATCCAGTTTGTACTGGTGGATGCTGGAGCAGACGCCGCCGATGACTGGATCGCCGATCGGGCCGTGGCTGGCGACGTCGTCGTCACGAACGATATTCCGCTCGCAGCTCGCGCGCTCGAGAAGGGCGCAGAGGTGATCTCGCCTGCGGCGAAAGTCTTCACCGCCGCCATGATCGGATCGGCCCTCGCCACGCGCGGCCTGATGGAGCACCTGCGTTCATTCGGCGAGATCACGTCTGGGCCGCCGCCCTTCGCGACAAAGGACCGCTCTGCCTTCCTGTCGGCGCTTGATGCCGCAATCAACCGGGCAAAGCGGAGGGTCGAGTAGCCTTCGACCGACGCCTCAGGGCGAGCGAAGAAAAGCAACGCCGATCAAGCAGGCCGCGCGATCGCTTGCAATCATCGTCTCATCCTCGAAAGGATGTGCGTCATGCAGGCGATCGAAAGAGCCCTCTGGTACATTGAAAGCCATCTCGGCGAGCCTATCGTGTTAGCTGATGTAGCGCGTGTGTCCGGTCTCTCCCGCTTTCATCTTGCGCGCACATTCGCCGTCATCGTCGGACAGCCGGTGCTCACGTTTGCGCGCGCTCGTAGGCTCAGCGAAGCGGCGCGGCTTCTTGCTGACGGCGCACCTGACATTCTGCAGGTCGCGCTCACCGTCGGTTACGGGTCGCACGAGGCCTTCACCCGCGCCTTCCGTGAGCGATTCGGCATGACGCCAGAAGATCTCCGTACCCGGCGGTCCCTCTCCAGCCTCTCCATCACAGAGCCACTCCGCATGCCCGACCAATCCGCCAACCAGATCTCGCCTGATCGCTTCGTCTCCGGCAAGACGATGCTATTTGCTGGCCTGCGCCGCTATTTCCGGTTTGAAGAGCGCGCTGGCATAGCCTCGCTCTGGCAGGCTTTTGGCCCTCATCTGGGCGCGATCACGAACACGATCCCCGGCGCTGCCTTTGGCCTCTGCCTCGCTCCTGCGGACCCGGGCGACGAAACCGGCTTCGACTATGCGCCGGCCGTCGAGGTCAGCACGCTTTCCGACCTTACTGAAGGGCTGTCCGGCATCCGCATCGCGCCGCGCGAATGGGCTGTCTTTCGTCACGCCGGTCACGTCTCGAGTCTTGGCGGCACATGCGCCGCTGCCGGGGAATGGCTTGCCGTTTCAGGTCGCCAGCCGGCGGACTGCGCGCTGCAGATGATCGAGCGCTACGGACCTGAGTTCAATTCGCACTCAGGCGATGGCGGTTGCGAGGTCTGGATACCCGTGGCTCCATCAATCGCATGAGTTCACTGCGGCGTGGTCCGGAGACGCATGGCCCAAACCCAATGCGACGCTTGGCTCCCATCATTCGGTGGGGTGTCTCAATTGTGCACCACCCGGACTGCGATGATTCGTAGGCCTGGATCCGGCAGAATCCCCGCTGGCGTGATCAATTGGGGGCACTCGTTTCATTGCAGACAGGAAAGCGTGTGGCCCCTGCGACCCGTTCTGGTTGAAAAAAACATCACAAGAGGCACTTCCGGAGCGCCCCTGTATCGCCAACGAAAAAAAAAGCGTGTAACCCGGATCGTATGCGGGGCGCCCGCGTTATCACCCCGGCGACGTTTTCCGTACGCCGGGGATGTGCCTTTGGATAAGGGGAACGTAATGAGAAAAGCACTTATGTGCGCCACCGCGGCCGCCACTATGGTGTCTGCCGGCGCAACTGCCTACGCACAGGAAGGCTGGTATGGCACCGGAAAAGTCGGTGCAATTGTCGATGGCGTCCAGGACACGGACTTTGCCGGCGGCGGTTCCTTGAACGGCGCGTTGGACAACACGGCTGATCCGGAAGTCGATCCGGTCCTCGGTCTCGGCATCGGCTACGGTTTCGATGGCGGCATCCGCGTCGAAGGCGCGATCGGCTATCGCAACGTCGAACTTGTTGTCCCCGACACCTTCCTCGGCATTCTGCCTGTAGGCCGCGTTGGTCCCGACGGTGCCGGCTCGACACGCGTCAGCACGGCAATGATCAACGTCCTCAAGGATTTCCCGGTCGAAGGATCGGCAATCTCCCCCTACCTCGGCTTGGGTGCCGGCGCAGCGCGGGTTGATAGCCGCGTAGCTTCGACCTTCCTCACCGGTACGGGCGCTCAGGCGAATGGCTTTGACGACAGCGACACTGTTTTCGCTTACAACGCGTTGGCCGGCTTCGGCATCAAGATGGGCGAACAACTGACGGTCGATCTTGGCTACACCTACACCGCTGCGCCGGACCTGGCGTTCCAGGGAACCGGCCGCAACTACGAGGGTGACTATCAGGATCACGCGGTGACGGTGGGCCTCCGTTGGCAGTTTGCGGCTCCGCCGCCGCCGGCTCCGCCGCCCCCGCCGCCCCCGCCGCCACCCCCGCCGCCCCCGCCGCCACCGCCTCCGCCTCCTCCCCCTCCTCCGCCCACAGCGACGGACCAGAGTGCGGCCCAGACTTGCACGCAGCAGCAGCCTCCGTTCGTCGTGTACTTCGAGTGGGATCGCTCGGATCTCACCTCGGCGAACCGCGACACGATCAATGCTGCAGTTTCGCGGGCGAAGGCCGGTGGTTGCTCGATCACGCTGACGGCTGTCGAGGGTCACACCGACTCTTCGGGTGGTTCGGCCTACAATGATCGCCTGTCGCAGCGTCGCGCCGACATCGTAAAGCAAGCCCTACTGGCCTCCGGAGTCGTCGAAACGGCAATCTCGACGACCGCCAAGGGCGAATCCGAACCGGCCGAGGCCCGGCCGGATGGAACACGCGAGCCGCTCAACCGCCGTGCGGAAGTGCAGATCACGATCGGTCGCTAACTGCGATTATTCGAGACGAACTGATGGGGCAGCCCGGTCGAAAGACCGGGCTGTTTCATTGTGTCCGGTGCGATCGAATCGACATGGTGGCCAGCGGCCTCGAACAGGGGCGCGCTGGCCCCGGTCGGCTCGATTGCGCGAGGCCGGTCATCCGCACCAGCATTCGCGAGCGACAATGCTCGGATGAAAACACCGACCCGGCGTCCGCAAAGCGGGTCCGCGAGGCCGTGAAAATCATCGGAAACAGCGATTGCCGGCGATCCATCTCCTGATGGCACCATCCCGGCCGGATCGATTTCCACAAGCATCCGACCCGTCGCGCCAGTCTTCAAGCGGGTGAGCGCGAGTGTATGGCGGCCAACCTCGATCTCGGCCGCCCGCACTCCCTTTTCGCCCTCATAAGCTCGTGGCGCCTCTAAAAACCGACCGGGCCATCCATAGGCTGCCATGCATTCGGCAAGGGGGGGGCTCGGCCAGCAGTGATGTGGGTCAGCCCGCGCGATATGCAGAACTCAAGAATGCCGACCGTCAGTTCGCGCTGATGGTTCGAAGCGCCATCGCGGATTGGAGGCTCGCCGGTGCTGGAGCGGTGCGATCCGGCGCCAGATGTCCCAGACGCTATCTCGCGCCAGCAACTCCCCGTCGGACCATTCGGCGAACTTCCTTAGCAGGGTTGGCCCGCGTGTCGCATTGAAGCGAACCGAAGCCGCTACATCGCCGAACGGATCAAGACTCATCAGGTAGACCACGCCTTCATCCTCGAATTCGTCTGTCTCGCCGTCCCTCGATGTCAGGTTCAGCCAACCACGCTATTCTACATAGAAGGCGTGACGCATGCGAAACGTCTGGTCGAGCGGGCGTTCCACAACGTCCACGCCTCGCAGCGGGCGCGTCAAGCATGAACCGCGATCGCGCCTTCTGTCTTCCAGCTTGGAGGTTTCTCCAGCTTCAGCGTCTGGTTCGCGGCGGCGCGCCCGGCGAAGGTCGCGATGAATGCATCGAGCGCATCCGGCGTGCGCAGCATCTCCCTGCGGTCGGCTTGCGAAATCTCGATAAAATGCCGGCGCTGAATTTCCGCAATGATCGTTGCGCGGACAGAAAGTGTGTCTGCGCCGGTGTATTTCATGTGCGGCAGATCCCAAGCGAGTAGCTGCGCCGCGGGAAAAGCTTCCGCCAGCATTCCGGGCGCATCCTCCCAGGGCCATATGGGGCGTTCGGCGCGGTAAAGCAGCGTCATGCAGGCCGCCGCGAATGGCGCGCCGCCGCGAGGCTTCCACCATAGCGTCGATCGCGGGGTCGCGCCGCTCCAAGCTCGCTCGGTTGCGCGGCGGGGCTTGGCGCTCTGCTTAGGGGCGTAACGCTCGGCCAGTTCGATCAGTTTCGGTCCCAGCGGAAACGGCCGGTCGCTGGCTGGCGGGAGAGCGCCAATCTCCTCCAGAAGCCGTGCATGCCCGCCGACCGGAAAGTGCGGGTCGGGTAGTGAGAAGGGCGCGTCGATCCCGGCGGCCCGGAATTGCCCCGCCCGTAGCAGGCTCACCAGGCTGTCGAACGGCGCGCTACCGGGGTCCAGGTTCTGCACTGGCAGCAGTTCGACCAGCCGGACGCCCTCCAGCACTGCGATCCAGACCGTTGGATGTGCGCATGTCGGCCGCCACGGGGCAGCGGCGCCCGAGAAATCTATGCCAAGGAATCGCGCGTCGCTCACCGCGCAAACCTGACGTCGCCACGCGGTTAGTCCAGCCGCGGCGGCGCATTATCTTGACATGGCCACGCATTGCAGGCGCCTTGGCCTTATGAATGCTGCGACACAGACCACAGGCCAGGCGACGCGCGAACGTCTGCTGCAAGCCGCCGCCCGCATCGTCGCACGCGATGGCATGGAAGCGGCGACGACCGCGGCAATCGCTGCCGAGGCCGGGGTCGCCGAAGGCACGCTCTATCGTCATTTCGACAGCAAGGACGACCTGCTGATTGCCTCCTACCGGCAGATGAAGCAGGAGGTCTTTCTCGGCGCTGGCGAAGGCCTCGACACCTCGATGGCTCCGCCGGAGCGGCTCAAGCTAACGTGGAAGGCGATCTATCTCGCCTATCGCGCCAACAAGGACGCCTTCGCCTTCGGGCAGCGCTTTGCAGAGTCGGCCCTCGCCGAGCGTGAAGGCGGCGAGGCAGGCCGGGCCGTGGCGCGCATGGTGGGCGACCTGCGCAAGGCGGGCATCGCTTCCGGTGACTTCAAGAATCTGCCGCCCGATCTGCTCGGCGGCCTGTTCATGGCGCCGATCAGCTACCTGCTGAAAGCCGAGATGAAGGGCCGCAAGTGGACGGACGTCGAGCTGGACGCAGCGTCGGATTCCGTTCTTGCCGGCTGGCGCAAATAGGCCCGCGCTTCACGGCCGCAGCACGACCTTCCCTACCAGCCGTCGGTCGCGCATCAGTTCGAACGCATCTCGCCAGTGGTCGAGCGGCAGCTCAGCGAATACCGTTGGTCGCGTGCGTCCTTCTGCTGCCCAGCGCCAGATCTCGTCGCGGATTGCGCGCCCGCGTTCGGGGAACTGGCGGCCGTATTCGCCGGCCCGTACGCCGACGACCGAGAACCCCTTGATGAGCGGCATGTTGGTGTTCACCGATGCGATGCGCCCACCGGCAAATCCAACGACCAGAAGCCGGCCATCGAAGGCGATGCAGCGCGTCGATTCATCGAACACGTCTCCGCCAACGGGGTCAAAGATCACGTCGGCACCGCGTCCGCTGGTAAGCGCCTTGACCTGCTCGCGGAAGGCGTCGCCCGGCGACTGGCCAAGCACGATCACCTCATTCGCGCCGGCGCGCGACAGGGTTTCGCGCTTTTCGGGCGAGCCCGTGGTTGCAATCACGCGCGCGCCAAGCAGCCGCCCCACATCCATCGCCGCCATGCCGACGCCGCCGGATGCGCCGTGGACCAGGAGCGTTTCGTAACTCTGCAATCGACCGCGCGCGATCAGGGCGACATGCGCGGTCGTATAGGCTGCGGGGTAAGCTGCGGCGAGCGGGGCGGGCATGGTGTCGGGTACAAGCTGAAGGTTGGCTTCGGGGCATATCGCATAGGTCGCGAAAGCGCCGGTTTTCGCGCCGCCCGCAACGCGCGCGCCCGGCGCAAGTCTGACGCCCTGTCCGACCGAATCAACAACGCCTGAGAGGTCCATGCCGACAGTGAAGGGAGGTTCGGGTTTGAACTGGTATGCGCCCTTCAGCATCAGGAGGTCAGGAAAGTTAAGGCTCGCCGCGTCGACCTTCACGCGCACCTCGCCGGGGCCTGGCTCGGGGATGGGAACGTCCCGCAGATTCACGCGAGAGAAATCCTGCGACAGACCTTCGCAAACCAGTGCCTGCATCAACGTCTTGGGCATACGCGTATCGTGCACAAACGGGCCGCGTCCGGCCACTATGCCCTTACGTAAAGTTTACCTATGGGCAATTGACTCTAGTGCGGTGCAGCATATTTTGTTCGCAACTGCACAAGACTAATGAGTCGTGCAGAGGGAAACGCTCCAGGGTCGTTCTGAAAGTCAGGTCAAACGACAACCCGGAGAACTACGCCTATGAAATTTCTTGCCATTCTTTCCGCCATCGCCGTCGGTGCATCCGCCGCGCACGCTGATCCCGTCATCGTCCAGGCGCCCAAGGCGCCGGTGTCCGAGCAGGACGCCGAAGCCTATGTCGCCAAACTGGAGAATGCCGTGAAGCGTGTCTGCTACAACGCCTCCGCGCCGATGCTCGGCTCGAACCACTACCGCTACCTTGACTGCATCAAGCAAACCCGCGTTCAGGTCGCCAAGGATGACCCGACCGGCCTGTACGCGGCGAACCGCACGCCGATCGTTCTGGCGGCCAAATAACCCTGTCGTTTCCAGCCTACCCGGACGCCCGGAGCCTTGCTCCGGGCGTTTTTCCTTGTCCGAAAAAGACCACATTCACTCCATTGACAGAGCATATTGCTTGTCGATAAATATTCATCGACTTTCGAGATGACTGTCAGGGGTCAGTTCGAAAGGGACGACAGAGCAATAGCCAAGTCCAATCGGAGAAATAAAATGAAAACATCATCTTCGGCCACTTACCTGATCGCCTCAATCGCCATCGCGGGCTCCCTAATCGCGGGTTTTGCCACCGGGCCAGCCTTCGCCCAGCAAGTTGCCTTCAAGACGGACCAGTTCAAGTTCGCGTTCTCCTACCAGCTCGGCGAACTTGCCGCGGCCGAGACCGCAGAAACACTGCTCCTGCGTCTCCAGCGCGAGGTCCGCGCGTACTGCAGCGGCGGCCCGCGGAAAATGACCCTCGACGAGCGCTCGCTCGTTGACGCGTGCACCAACGCGACGATGCGTGAGTCGATAGGCAAGTTCGGGTCCGCTACGCTGGCCCAGGCATACGCTGAGCGCTCCGACGGCTGATCCCCCAACTGCCGTCTATGCCATCCCGCGGGGCCGGATCTCGAAAGAGGTTCGGCCTCGTCGCGTTGGCAATTGAGTGCAGTGGCCGTTGAAGCCGCGCTTTGGAAGGGGCGGCGATCGCTTTTTTTATTCGCGGATGGCGAAAGCTGACCACCTGCTGAACTGGCTCTGCTGCCCATCCAGCGTGATGCCGCGCACACGCCAGCGCCAGGCACCTGCAGAGGGAAACATCTCGGCAAGCTCGGTGTCGCCTTCCACCGTGGTGCGCTTGTGGGGCGGATCCTCGATCCACCGCTGAGCTCCCGCGTCGTAGGCTTCGATCTCGACGATAAAGATCGACGCGTCATCGCGGTGAGACCAGTCGAGCGTTACGGTCTGGGGGCCGTCCCCGAGGGCGATGCCTTCGGACGGATCGAGAATTTGAGGAGTCGAGGCGGCGAAGGATGCTTCAGGTCCGGTCTCGGCCAGGCGCATCCACCCGGCAAAGCGGGTGCGCGCGATGGCAAGCGATGCCTTGAACCAGCCGTTCCGACCATCCGCAAGGAGCACTCGATACCATTCACCGTCCGGTTGCCTCAGCCGCCCCGTGATGTTCAGGACCTCGCCGCCCGCCCGCGTCTCGGCAAGGACCGCAACGTCCTCGGCCATGGAAGGGCTCGCGCGGTAACGCTGGCCGGAAGCGCGGGCGACAATTGGCGCGGGCGGGGAGAAGTCCTCGACCGTGGCGGCCGGCTCCGGCGCTGGTGCCGTTGCTGCAGCAGCTTCGGTGACCAGCGGGGGCTCCGGATCGATCGACGCGGCAAGTGGCAATTGCGGGCTGTCTGCTGTCGGCGTCGCGGGCACCTCGGCATTCTCCTGGACGGAAATGTCGATCACGGACAGCGATGTCGACGGCCCCGTCTCGCCGGTGAAGTACCACGCCGCAAAGACGCTGCCGCCAAGGATAGTCACGACAAGAAGGGCAAGCAGGACGCGGCCAAGTCCCCCGCCGGGCTCCTCGTGCAGTGCGGGTGGGGGCCCCTGGCGCGCCAGCCAGTCGTCGTCGCTTGAGGCGGGCTTTGGACCGCCATCGAGCAGCCGGTCGAAAGTCTGCCGCTCCTCGGCCTTGGTCGGCGTAGGCGCGGGCAGCGGAACTTCCGTCTCTACGGCCGCAGGAACCGGGCCTGCCGAAGCCGGAGCTGTGGGTGCCGGCTCGCCAAAGAGTGCATCGGCTGCGCTGTCGTCTGGCACCACAGGCGGCGGGGCCATCCGAGCTCGTTCAGGAGCAGCCGCTGTGGCAGCAGGTGGGTTCGCAAAGATGTCAGCGTATGTGTCCACAACGTCTTGGGACGGCGACGACAGGACGCCGCGTGCGATGTCGAAGTCAGCGGTCAATGCATGGTCGCCACTATCGATCCTGTCGACCAGAAACTGGACCAGGCGCTGCAGGAAAGCCGGATCGCGCGAAACGATCAGCGTCGTGCAGCCATCGGACGCGCCGATGGCGAGGCCGCTTTCGGCGCGCTGGGCCAGATTACCGAGGGCCAGCGCGATGCCGAGGCCGATGCCTGCGATGGCGATGGCGCCATAGGCGTTGACCTGGGTCGCCGCACCGCCGGCAACGATCACGCCGAGCAGAAAAAGCCACCAGGAACGGCGGCCACGCACGATGCGGATAGTGCCGACATTCGCAATGGCGATCACATGGCTGCCGATCGAAATCGTGCCTGCTCGAACGCGTCCGATGCCGGCGACCAGCGAGACTGCATTTGTTTTACCGGGACCGGCCACCATGGTCAGCTTCCAACGCATGCCTCGAAACAATGGCCACTGTTCAAATTCGTTTGGGGCGTGGATCTATCCGTCCCACGCGATCAACCAGCGAAGCCGCGCGCTGACCATAGGCCCGCGGCGGCGAGGCGGCTAGGGGCGGCGAGTTCAGCTGGGCCTGAACGCTTGCGGCGTGTCGATGCCTTCGGCAAGCATCATGAGCAAAAGATCGGATTTGATGCGCTGGACCAGCATCGGACCATGGAAGACGAGAGCGGAATAAAGCTGCACGGCCTGCGCCCCGGCGCGGAATTTCGCGACAACGTCCTGGGCGGAGGCGATCCCGCCGGCGCCGATCAGATCGAGCCGGTCGCCGATGATGGCGTGGAAGTCTGCGAGGACGCGCGTGGATTTTTCCATCAGGGGAGCCCCCGAGAGTCCGCCAGCCTCGGCCTTGTACCGGCTGGCCAGTGAGTCGGGGCGTTCGGTTGTCGTGTTCGAAACGATGAGGCCGGAGAGCCAGTCCTGGGCGAGGGAGACATCGGCGATGTCGGCGATGGCGCGGTCGTCGAGGTCGGGCGCTACTTTCAGGAAGACGGGGCGGTTCTTGACGACGGCGGCCATCTCGCGCGCAGCTGCGCCAACCCGGCCGAGCAGCTCTTCCAGCGCCCCGCGGTCCTGCAGGCCGCGCAACCCCGGCGTGTTGGGGGACGAGACGTTGATCGTCACATAGGAGGAGTAGGACCACACGGCTTTTACGCCAGCGACGTAATCCGCGATGCGATCCTCCGAGTCCTTGTTAGCCCCGACATTGGCGCCGACAATGCCTAGCGCGCGCGGAACGGCGGACAGACGGCGGACGAAGTATCCGATGCCGTCATTGTTGAAGCCCATTCGGTTGATGACGGCCTGGTCTTCGCTGAGGCGGAAGAGGCGCGGGCGCGGATTGCCCGCCTGCTGGCGCGGCGTGACGGTGCCGCATTCGACGAAACCGAAACCGAAGCCAAGCATCTGGGCCGCGATTTCCGCATTCTTGTCGAAGCCGGCGGCGAGGCCGATCGGGTTCGGCAGGCGCAGGCCGGATTTCTTCAGGCGCACGGCAAGGCGTGGGTCTTCGAGGCCAGACGCAGGCTTTGCCAGTCCGCTCTTCAGCGCGTCAATGGTGAAGCGATGCGCAGTCTCGGCGGGAAGGATCCGGACGGCGCGTGCGGCGAGATCGAACAGGTTCACGTGCGGCCGCCAGGTTTGGCGGACGGTTCTGCGCTGCGGGTCACATCGCCGGGTGCGAGCGGCACGCCGTCGGCGTCGAATATGTCGAGTGGCCAGAGCGAGGCGATGTGATGCTGGCGCACCTCGGCATAGACGTGCGGGAAGTAATCGCCGCCCCGGGATGTTTCCCATTTGAGGTCGGGCCCGAAATCATCGCCATTCACCGAGGCAAGCACGAGACCGGTCTTGCCCTTGAACCATTTGGCGAGCGTTTCCTGCACCTGCTGCGACGTCGAGAAGTGGACGTAGCCGTCGGCGATATCGACCGGGGCCTGCATCGGCCCGCCGGATTCGATGGCGGCGAGCTGTTCGGCGGTGAGGATTTTGTAGATCGTCTGTCCCATGTCGGCGGGTTGTGCTGCGGATAGGCGCGCGAGGCAATAGGCAGCAGGTATTCAGGGGTTCCGGGCGGGCTTCTCGCATCGCGTTGGCATCTACGCGCATGCGGATGCGGTGACGGCGGCGCTATTCGTTGGGGGAGAAGGTGCCGCGTGCAGGCTGATCATCGAGAGGCGATCGGCCCCGAAGTGGCCGGCGACAGCTGACCAGTTGGTCATGGGCACGATGTTCCCGACCCTGATAACGCGTGTGTCCCAGCCGAGGGCGCGGTAGGCCTGGCTGTGCAGCGCGAAGCGGAGGTGCACTTCGGCGACGGGGAGCAGGTGCATGATGAAATCGTAGGGGCGCGGGCTGATCTTCTTCCCGAGCGTGGCGCGGCGAGCGCTGCTGATCACCATGATCATCCACGGCCAGAAGCTCCACGCGACGCCCACGAGACCGCGAAGGTCGCAGAACTTCCCCCCAAACTCGAGCAGCCGCACGCTGTGCAGGCGCAGCGCGGATGAGTCGATCAGCGCGGTCTTCCGCGGCGCAGGTCTTCGCTCAGCTCGATCTCGACCGGCTGGCCAGTGAGGCGGTGGCGGTAGACGACTGTGTTTTCGAGGACGCGCTGGACGTAGTTTCGCGTTTCGGCAAAGGGGATGCTTTCGATCCATTCGATGGGATCGACGCTCGTGCGCGGGTCGCCGAAATCGCTTATCCACTGGCGGGCGCGGCTGGGGCCGGCATTGTAGGCGGCGGCTGCGAGGATGTAGCTGCCGCCGAAATCGTCCACGAGATCGTCGAGGAAGCCGCGGCCGAGGCGGAGATTGTATTGCGGGTCGTCGGTAAGCCAGCTCTGGCGGAAGGGCAGGCCGACCATGCGTGCCTCCGCCTGGGCGTAGCGCGGGATCATCTGCATCATGCCGCGTGCATCGGCGCTGGAGATGGCGCGGTGGTTGAACTCGCTCTCCTGACGGGACAGGGCGAGCACCATCGCGGGCTCGGCCGAACCCGAGCGCGGCGAAGTGGGCAGCTGGAGCAACGGGAAGACGGCGTCCGGCGCGACGAGGCCGCGGCCAAGGCCGGCCTTGGCGCCGCGGATGGCGGCGCGCATCTCAAGATAACCTGCGGCGATGTCGAACAGCATCTGGTGTTCGGCGGGCGTGGTGAGCATGTCATCGAGCGCGAAGGAGAAGCGCTCGAAACTGGCCATGCGGCCGGTTTCGGCGAGCAGAATGGCGGCGCGTACGGCGGGCAGGCGCGCGAAGGCGGCGCGTTCCTCGTCGGTGGGCGCGGCGGGCGTATTGAAGTTGAGCGTGCCGAGTTCAGGCTTTGTCGCGCGTGCCTTCTCGGCGGCGAGCTGGCCGTAGAAGACATAAGGATAGGCGGCGGCCGCTTCGTAGGCGGCAGCGGCCTCCTCCAGGCGGCCCTGCGCCTTCAGCGCTTCACCGAGCCAGTATTGCGCGCGCGAGACGCTGACGGGCGTGGCGACACCGGCGGCGAAGACACGAAAGTGCGTCTCTGCCTTTAGTGCATCGCCCTGCCTGGTAAGGGCGAGCCAGCCGGCCATCCATTCGGCGTCGCGAAAGGCCTCTCCGGAGGTGAGGCCGTGGCCGGCAGCAAGCTGGTAAGCGGTGGTGTAGTTGCGTTCGCGCAGCATCCGGCGTGCGACGGACTGCTTCTCGCTCCAGATATCCTCGCGGCCTGCGGCGGGGGCGCTTTCGCCCTTGATGCGGAGGAGAAGGTTGAGTTCTTCCGACGTCTTGCCGCGACGCTCGTTCCAACGCGCACGCTCATAGAGCAGGCCAGCGTCCTCTGTGTAGGCGGGGGGGACGGCTTTGACGAGCTTGTCCATGTTCTTGGCGTTGCGCATCAGCGCGATGCGCGCGTTGATAACCGCCTTGCGGTCTGCGGTGAGGCGGGAGAGCAGGCCCTGCGCGCTGGCGACGTCGCCGCGCCAGAGGAACATGTCGGCGCGGGCGTAATGATCCTCTGCGTTGAAGCTGCCGCCATAGCGCGCGCTGATCGTTGCGGCGGCGGTGGAGGACATGGGGCGGGTGCGGTACGCTTGGCGCACCACGTTCAGCATGTCATCGCGGCGGCCTTGGCTGTCATAGGCGTCGGCGAGGGCGAGGATGCCATCGCCCGTGCGCGGTCCCTGGACGAGGAGCCAGGCGATGCGCTCGTCGGCTGTGAGGCTGGAGCGCGTGATAGTCTGTTCGAGTTGTTCGTAGATCTTGTCGTTGTCGGGCCAGCCCCTGAACTCCTCGGCCGCGCGCATGAGGTCGGTAAAGCCGAGGCCGGCATTGCCGTTGGTGGCGAGGCGCCAGCGGATTAGCGTCTGCGCGGCGGGGTCGCTGATGCGGGACTGGAGCGAGCGGACCTGGCCCCAGTCTTCGTTGTCAGCGGCGTCGAGCGTGCGGGACAGCAGGGCGAAATCGTTGTTGGCGATCCAGGTGGATTGGAGAGCAGGGGCGGGTTTGAGGGATGGCGCGGGCGGGTTGGCGGCGGCGGCGGATACACACAGACTTGCGAGCACGACGCCGGTAATGAGTTGACGCATCGTGGGAAGTCCCCATGTCTGCCGGCTGTCGGCGCGTGGCACTCCCTTGCCAAACGGGGGAGCAAAATGATTATCCGGCGAGTCGCTCGTGCGGCGCTCCACAGTTTCAGGAATTTCTGTCGTCATGCTGCTCAAAGGGTCCATACCCGCCCTCGTCACGCCGTTCCGCAACGGGAAGGTGGATGAGAAGGTGTTTGTGGCGCTGGTGGAGCGGCAGCTCTTGGCAGGCACGCATGGCGTGGTGGTGTGCGGCACCACGGGTGAGGCCTCCACGCTGTCGCACGAGGAAGACCGGGCCGTCGTCGAGCTTTGTGTGAGGACGGTGGCGGGTCGGGTTCCGGTCATTGCTGGCACAGGCTCCAATTCCACTAGCGAGGCGCTAGGCCTCCTGCAGCACGCTAAACAGGTCGGAGCTCACGCGGCCCTGATCGTGAACCCCTATTACAATCGTCCGACCCAAGATGGCGTTTATGCACATTACAAAACTTTGACGGAAGCGGTCCAACTGCCGATTTTCCTTTACAATGTACCTGGGCGGACGGGTTCCGACATGTCGGTGGAACTCGTGGCCCGGCTTTCACAGCTGCCGAACGTGGTCGGGATCAAGGATGCGTCGGCTGACCTTGCGCGGGTTGCGCGCCATTCTGCCCTTTGCAAGCAAGGTTTCATTCAGGTTTCGGGCGATGATCCGAGCGCGGTTGCATTCAATGCGCAGGGTGGGGTGGGCTGCATTTCGGTGACGGCGAACGTGGCACCTCAGGCGTGTTCACGAATGCAGGAGGCCACGCTGCGGGGCGATTATGCGGAGGCGCGGCGCATCAACGACACGCTGGCGCGGCTGCATCGCGCGATGTTCCTTGAGGCTAGCCCGGCGCCGGCGAAGTATGCGCTTTCGCTCCTGGGTCTTTGCGCAGACGAGTTGCGGCTGCCGCTGGTGCCAGTGCAGAGCCAGGCGGTGAAAGACGAGATCAAGGCTGCGATGCAGGAAGCGGGCGTGCTGTGATGGCGCAGCCACCGAAAAGCAGCGGACAGAATCCCAAAGGCAAGACGCGGCGCGAGATGGCGCGGAAGTCGGTTGCCGAGAACCGGCAGGCGCGGCGCAACTACGAGATCATCGACGATCTTGAGGTCGGGATCGTTCTGACCGGAAGCGAAGTGAAGTCGTTGCGCGAGGGGCGCGCCAATATCGCCGAGGCGTATGCGCGGGAGGAGGACGGCAAGATCGTGCTCGTGAACTCCACCATTCCGACCTATCCGCCAGCCGGGCAGTTCAATCATGATCCAGCCCGCAAGCGCGTCTTGCTGGTGAAGAAGCGCGAATTCAACCGCCTTGTCGGCGCCGTGGAGCGCGACGGGCGCACGCTGGTGCCGCTGGAACTCTATTTCGGCCCGACAGGCATGGCGAAGATCAAGCTCGCACTCGCGACAGGTCGGAAGGCACCGGACAAGCGCGACGTCGAGAAGAAGCGCGACTGGGATCGGCAGAAGGGGCGCATTCTGCGGGACAGGGGTTAGGTTCGACCATAGCCTGGCCGAGTTCAGGGGGCCAGCGTCGTGCCCACGGGCGCGGACGTGGCTGCGGGCGCCGGCGGCGGCTGGTTGAAGACGTAGATGGCAACGAAGCCCCCGATAGCGAGGGCGATCGATACGAACAGCACAGTGAGCATGCCGCGGATGTTCTGACCCTGGCGGCCCTGTTCGCTGGTGGGACGGCGGCTGGGGCCCTTGGCGATCGGTTTACGCTCGTCATCACGCGTCGTGGGCATGTGTGGCTATCCATTTTCTGAAACGTGTGCTGCCGGGGGCGGCGGTGTGCCGCGTACGCGCGCTTCATATGCAACCCGCTCGAAGGCGATAAGTTGCGGCGGGGTAGGTGGGATCAGCCTGGCGCGCCTGCTCTCTCCGGAGCGGCGCTGGCGCGATTGAAGTTGAGCGTCGCGCGCATGCCTCCATTCTCCTTCGACTCGATGAACAGGTTGGCACCGACATTCTCTTTCAGGGACTGGACGATCAGCGCCGTCATCTTTCCGGGCACGGGCCAGCGGGTTCCGGCGGGCAGGCCGACGCCATCGTCTGCAACGATTACCCTGCAGCCCGTCTCGGTGACGAGGCTGTGGAGCATGATGGTTCCTCCCTCGCGGCCGTTGAAGGCGTGCTTGAGGGAGTTGGTCAGGAGTTCGTTGACGACAAGGCCCGTCGGCATGGCGACGTTGATTGACACGGGCCATGCATCGACCTTGAGGTCGAGGCGGATGCCTTCAACCGCGTGCGCCTGCATGACTGAAGACGCGATCTGGCTGAGATAGACGCCGAGGTCGATGCTGTCGTCGACGGGGCTTTCCGACAGTGCGCGGTACAGCAGCGAGAGCGAATCGACGCGGCCAGCCAGCCGGTCGAAGGGTTCCCGGGCCGGGTTGCCACCTAGGTTGCGCGCTTCCAGACGGATCAGGGCGGTGATCATCTGCAAATTGTTCTTCACACGATGCTGCAGCTCGCGAAGCAGGACGTCCTTGGCCTGCACCTGCTGTTCAAGTTTCTCCTGCTCGGTGGCGGTGCGATTGCCGATGTCGGCAAGCGCGACCAGCCGGTAGGTCGGCGTTCCGTCCTCATTGAGGATGACGTTCGACCAAGCGTCCACCGACGTGCCGTCGCTGTCGCCATCTATCCGGAAAACACCGAGATAGTCATCCGAGGTGGTAACGGCCTCGCTGAGCGGGACCGCGCCGTCGGCTTCGCGCGCCACACCCGGCAGGACGCTCCATGTCTTGCCGAGGATGAAATCCGTCGGCTGGCCGATCAGCGCCTCGAAAGCGAGATTGGCGTAAGTAATGGTTTCGCTCGGAGAAAGTTCAGCGACGGCGACTGCGAACGGGACGTGATCGAGGAACTGCTTGAAACGGTTGCTCTCGAGCGCAGACGCCAGGTTGGGCGTCTCCGACAGGGACTCGGGGCCCTCCGCGCTTTTGGGGCCGTCCTGGCTCATCCGGTTCTTCCCCGCCATCCATTGCCGCGCTCGCTGGAGCAGGGACGCCTTCAAGGCGTTGTCCGGCTGTTGCAAGACGATTCTGCATATGAACCAGCCGTGAATGGGCCCGTTCGTGCAGGATCGGGTGGCGCGCAGCCCGAGCAATCAACCCGCTGACGCAGGCTTCGTTGTTACGCGGACCAACAGCTTGTCGAGCATCGTCAGGTTGTCGGCGATTGCTTTCGCGTCCGGGCAACGCTGGCAGTCCTGTACCATTTTCGACAGAGCATCGTGCTGGTCGGCGGCTGAATTGATGTCGCCAAGCATTACGTGTGCGACGCCGAGGCGGGCTTTCGGCTCGGGGCGCTTCGGCTCGCTCTTCACGGCCGCCTCGAGCGACAGCTTCGCCTCGGGCCATTTCTTGAGCCCCAGCTTGGCGAGCCCCATCAGGTAGTTTGCGTCGCTGGTGGTGGGGTCGAACGACAGCAGTTTGGCGAAGTGGCTCTCGGCAAGTCCGAAGTCCTGTGCCTGCAGCGCGGCGAGACCAGCCTTTCGCGGAGCATCGAGCGCCTTGAGACTGTTTTCCTCAATACGACGAGCGTTGTCGATTCCGTCAAGGTTGGGGCCCGTGCTCAGGCCCTTCTGGGCGTTTGCTGTGCTGCCAGCCGCGCCGATTGCGACGAGCACCAGAATTGAAGCCACGAGTCTGCGCATCGCACTCTCCCGTTTGCACTGGGCGAGCATAGGCCAAGGAGCCGGCTCGGCGCAGCAAAGTTTCCAGTGATTTGTCGCTTTATTTTCAGGCCGCCGATCGGTGCCGATGTGTTCGCGGGCGATATGGCGTCCGCTGCCAGCAGGTCTTGCCGTAGCGTTCGTAAGCAGTTCGGAAAAACAATGAACAATTTGCAAGAATGGCGTGGCGCTCGCGCGAGGTTCCACGATTCAATTCCGGCGCGAAGTGTCTGGTGCGGGTTTGCGGTCGGTGAAATGCTTGAGGGTCATGAAACTGTCGTGGAGCGGGACAATGCGAACAAAGTTGCTGCGGAGCGCCGCAATTGTGCTCGCGCTGGGAGCCATGGGGGTCCCGTTGGCAACAGCACAGCAATCTGGCGGCGATGGGGACGTGGTCATCGTCACGGGCACGCGCACCGAGGCGCGTTCGGCGATCGACTCGATCGCACCTGTCGATGTGGTGTCCGGCCAAGAGTTGTTGAACCAGGGTGACAATGATGCGGTGAACATCATCCGCACGCTGGTGCCTTCGTTCAACGTCACGACGCAGCCGATCTCGGACGCTGCGACCCTTGTCCGCCCGGTCAACCTCCGCGGACTTCCGCCAGACAGCACGCTCGTGCTGGTGAACGGCAAACGCATGCATCGCGCAGCTGTGATCGCCTTCCTTGGCGGCGGCATTTCGGACGGCAGCCAGGGCGCCGACATCTCGACCATCCCGGCGATCGCGCTGAAGCAGGTCGAAGTGCTTCGCGATGGCGCGTCTTCGCAGTACGGATCGGACGCCATCGCCGGCGTCATCAATTTCATCCTCAAGGACGACGCGTCGGGCGGATCGGTCGAAGCCAAATGGGGTCAGACCTATGAAGGCGACGGCGCCGCTTATCAGGTCGCCGGCAATGTCGGCATGGCGATCGGCACGAACGGTTTCCTGAACCTGTCAGGCGAGTACCAGCAGACGGACGCCACCAGCCGCTCCTCGCAGCGCGATGATGCAGCGGCGCTGATCGCCGCTGGCAACACGGCCGTCGCCAACCCGGCTCAGATCTGGGGCCAGCCTGAGGTCAAGGACGACTTCAAGCTCTATGCCAACTTCGGTTACGATCTGGACGACAACCACGAATTCTACGCGTTCGGAAACTACGCACAGCGCGAAGTGGAAGGCGGGTTCTATTTCCGTAACCCCACAAACAGGCCGGGCGTGTTTGGTGGGCCTACGGTCGATCCGGTAACCGGCGCACCGCGTGCGGCAGGGTTGGGCGGCGTGCCGTCCGTCCTTGTCGGCGACCTCAGCGTCAATACGACTGGCGACTGCCCCGCCGGCATCCCGTTGACGGCGGGGGGCGGCCTGCTGCCCAACCCGGCGGTTCTCGCCGCGGTTACGGCGAATGCGAATTGCTTCTCGTTTGTCGAGATCTTCCCGGGCGGGTTCACGCCGCGCTTCGGCGGCAAGCTTGAGGACATGTCGATCGCCCTCGGTATGCGCGGCGAGGTTCCGTTGATTGCTGGCCTGAACTACGACGTCAGCTATCGCTATGGCGACAACCAGTCCGACTTTCTTATCAGCAACACGGTCAATGCATCGCTTGGCCCCAACACGCCGACGTCGTTCAACCCGGGCGGCTATGGGCAGGTCGAGAACCTGTTCAACTTGGACTTCGGCTACGGGCTTCCCGTGGGCTTCGCGTCTGACCTCAACATCGCGTTCGGCTTCGAATGGCGGGAGGAGGAGTTCGAGGTACGCGCTGGCGATCCTGCTTCCTACGCCCTCGGGCCGCTGGCGGCGCCGTCGTCAGCTTATCCGCTGGGTCAGGGCTTTTCGAGCTCGTCGAACGGCTTCGGCGGTTTCACGCCAGCCTCGGCCGGCAAGAGCAGCCAGTCCAACACCTCGTACTATGTCGATCTCGAAACCGACGTGACTGAAGCGGTTACGCTGCAGGCCGCGGTGCGCTTCGAGGATTATGACAGCTTCGGCGACACCACGAACTACAAGATCGGCGGACTATGGCGTGTGATGGACGGCTTCCGCCTGCGCTCCACCCTGTCGACGGGCTTCCACGCGCCGACGACGGGACAGGCTAACGTCATCAACGTGACGACGCAGTTCTCCAATGGCCAGCTGCAGGATGAAGGCACCTTCCCGCTGAGCAGCCCGGCCGGCCAGATCGCGGCGGACTATATCGCTGCGGCCGTTTCCGCCGGTGGACTTGGCCTGACGCGTCCGACCCTGGGGCCGGAGGAGTCACAGAACTTCACGGTGGGCGGCGCGCTGGACATCGGCACATCGACGCTGACGGTGGACCTGTTCCAGATCGAGGTTGAGGACCGCATCTCGCGCTCCTCGGCCATCAACTTCCCGGCTGCACTGCAATTCCTGGCGGCGCAGAACAACGTCCCGACCGGCGGTGCCACGCGCACCGGCGAGCTGTTGACGATCCTCGACACCGCCAACATTCTTGATCGTGCGAACTTCACGGGCTTCGAAGACCTGATCTCGTTCTCGTTCTTCAACAACGACTTCGACACCGAAACGCGCGGTGTCGACGTCGTGCTGTCTGGCCCTGTCGACTTCATCGACGTGGGCGACACGGACTACACGCTGGCGCTGAACTACACCGAGACCAGCGTCGAGAACGCCGGCCAGACGATCTCGCCGGTCCGCGTGCGGCAGCTGGAGGAATCCCTGCCGAAAGTGAAGGGGAACTTCTCCGTCACGCACACCCAGGGCCAGTGGCGCCTGCTCGGCCGGGTGAACTATTTCGGCGAGTACTACGAAGCCCACCTTGAGGACGACACGCTGCCGATCGATGGCGAGGCAGCCTTCCTGGTGGACGGCGAAGTCGGCTACAAGGTCACCGAGAACATCGAGCTGATCGCGGGCGCGCAGAACCTGTTCGACCAGTATCCGGTGGACAATCCGTGGGCCGGAATCGCGGGCGCCAAGTACGGCGAGCGCTCACCGTACGGGTTCAACGGTGGGTTCTACTACCTCAAAGCGCGGATGACCTGGTAAGAAGACTGATCTCTGAAATGCAGAAGGGCCGCGATGATCTCGCGGCCCTTCTTTCTTTTGGTCAGTCCGGCAACCCTGTGCGGCTATGCAAACAAGGCGTCGATGTCGTCCTGCGACGTGGCGGGGCCGTTCGCGGCAGGGCCGTTGAGAAGAAGCTCGCGATTGCGGGCGTCCTCGGCGGTTTCCTTCTGCACGGCGTCCGTTACGCCAAGGGCGTCTGCGAACTTGGTCACGCGATCCTCGATGTGGCGCAGCGTGGAGATCACCTTCGTGACGCGCTGGCCGGTGAGATCCTGGAACGAGCATGCCTCAAAGATGCGCATCATCGCTGCATCGACATCGGCCTTGTAGGCGGCGAGGTCGGTGGGCTCGATAGCCATCAGCGCTTCGGCTTCGGACATGATCGATTCGGTGGCGCGCTCTGTGTCGCGCACGACGGCGTCGAGTTCCATCGAGGCACCGGGGAGGCGACTGTCCTTCATGTCGTTGGCCTGAAGGCCGGAAATTTCGTTGCGCGCCTTCTGGATGAAATCTGCGAGGTAGCGGAATTCACCGATGACGGATTTGTCGAGCGAGCCAAAGAAGGCGGTCATCGCGTCGGCCATCTGGTGCGACAGGTCGAGAACTTCGACCAGCGGGCGTTCGCGAACGCCGGTGGCCTTGAGCTGATCCATCGCGGTGCGAATTTTTAGCGCAGCTTCTGCAGCAGCCATCAGAATTCCCCCAGCACGGTCTTGAGTTTGCCCTTCAGCGTTTCCGCGTTGAACGGCTTCACGATGTAGTTGTTCACGCCGGCTTTCTTGGCCGCGATGACGTTTTCCGTCTTCGATTCAGCGGTCACCATGATGAAGGGGGTCGCCTTCAGCTTGTCGCTGGCGCGGACTTGCTGGAGCAGTTCGTAGCCGGTCATCGGCTCCATGTTCCAATCCGAGATAACGAGGCCGAATCGCCCGGAGTTGAGCTTCTCGAGCGCCTGGCGGCCGTCCTTGGCCTCCTCGATGTTCTTGAAGCCCAGCTGGTTCAGCAGGTTGCGAATGATGCGTATCATCGTCTGGTAATCGTCCACGACAAGGACAGGCATGGACAGGTCGACGGCCATGTTCCAAAAACTCCGGGAGGGCTGTAGTTGGGAGTACTTGTACCGGTCACGGCCAAATAAATCATGAATCCAACGGTTCCAGGCATTGAGAAACGGGCCATTTTGGGTAGGCACCCGGCGCGAAGAGGCCTTGCGATGCGGATTCGCGAGGAAAACGGTTCACATTTTCGGGCGGATTGCTCTATGCACCCGCCGTAAGATCACCGGTCCGGCGGGCCGGGACTTGAGGATTTCAGGGCATGAAAACGGGCAAGACGTTCGCGGACCTGGCGATAGGGATGGGCGTCGCGATCGAGAATACCGTGTCCGAGCAGGACGTGATTGATTTCGCTCGCGTCTCCGGCGACTACAATCCGCTGCACATGGACGAGGATTACGCCAAGACGACCCAGTTCAAGGGGCGAATTGCGCACGGCGCACTAAGCGCTTCCTATATCTCGGCCATCCTGGGCAATGACCTGCCGGGGCCGGGCGCGGTGTTCATGGAGCTGAACCTGAAATTCGTCCGGCCCGTGCGGATCGGCGACACGGTGACGTCCACCGCCGAAGTGATCGAGATGATCGAGCGCGGCTATCGCGTGCGGCTGGCGGTGAAGGGCGAGGTTGACGGCAAGGTGGTGATGAAGGGCGAAGCGCTCGTCATGGTGCCGTCCGGCCTGGCCGAATAGACCGTCATGTCGGGCGCTGCCATCGCGCTGGGCAATTTCGACGGGCTGCACGCGGGGCATCGCGCGGTGATTGCGGATGCGGGCGAGGCGGCAAAGCGGCTTGGCGTGGCGTGGGGCGTGGCGACATTCGAGCCGGCGCCGCGACGCTTCTTTCAGCCAGACGCGCCACCCTTCCGGCTGATGACGCAACGACAGCGGCAGATCGCGCTTGACGTCATCGGCGTGCGTGAGCTGCGCCTGCTGAAGTTCGACCGGGCGATGGCGGCGATGACCGACCGGGAGTTCTGCGAACGCGTGATCGTGCAGCAGGTCGGCGCGCAGTCAGTGAGCGTCGGTTTTGACTTCCGGTTTGGCAAGGGACGGATGGGCGATGTCGACAGCCTGCGCCGGTATGGTGCCGAGCTGGGCTTTGCGGTGAGCATTGTGGCGGAAGTGAAAGAGGGCGGGGAGAAAGTCTCCTCATCCGGTATTCGCGCCGCCATCGAGCGCGGCGACATGGCGGAGGCTGCGCGTGGTCTCGGCGGATACTGGATCACCGATGCTGCCGTCGAGCATGGCGAGAAGCGCGGACGCACGCTGGGATTCCCGACGGCGAACATGTCGCTGGGCGAGATCGTGCATCCGGCGCACGGCATCTACGCCGTATGGGCGCGGGTCGACGGCGAGGATGTGTGGAGACACGGCGTCGCCAATTTTGGGCGGACGCCGACGACGGGGGTTCGTGATCCGTTGCTCGAGGTGGTCATATTCGACTGGAGTGGCGACCTTTACGGCAAACGGCTGCACACGGCGTTCGTCTCAATGCTGCGAGCCGAAGAACGCTATGACAGCCTCGAAGCTTTGGTGAAGCAGATGCATGTTGACGTGGCAGATGCAAAGCGTGTGCTGGCGGGCACAGATGAGCCAGTTAGATGACGGGCGGCTGGCGTGATCCCCTAGGCGAAGCGGGAGCGACGCGCTATCAGCCGGGCATGACCAGAGCGGCTATACTCCGAATTATGGGTCCGGCGGACGCCATCTAGCGCGTTTACCGCCGGGAAAGTCGTACGCGCCTTAGGCTTCCACTCCAGCGACCCCCCAGAATCCGAACATGACACGCCCTGACAAAGACGAAGCAGCAAACCCCTACAAGGACACGCTGTTCCTCCCCAAGACCGACTTCCCGATGCGTGGCGGCCTGCCGCAGCAGGAGCCTGCGCGCCTCTCCAAATGGGAAGCCGAAGATCTCTATGGCCAGCTGCGCGCGGACGCGAAGAAGCGTGGGGCCGAGGCCTTCATGCTTCACGACGGCCCGCCCTATGCGAACGGCCACATTCACATCGGCACGTCGATGAACAAGATCCTCAAGGACCTTGTCGTGCGCACCCGGCAGATGATGGGGTTCGATGCGGACTACATCCCCGGCTGGGATTGCCACGGCCTTCCGATCGAGTGGAAGGTCGAGGAGGAGTTCCGCGCTGCAGGCAAGCAGAAGCGCGACGTGCCCATGGCGGAGTTCCGCAAGGCCTGCCGCGACTATGCGCAGAAGTGGATCGACATCCAGCGCACCGAATTCAAGCGGCTCGGCGGCTCCGGCAACTGGAATGATCCCTACCTGACGATGGCGTATTCGTCCGAAGCCGCGACGGTGAAGGAATTCCTGAAGGTCGCGATGAGCGGACAGCTCAAACGCGGCGCGAAGCCCGTGATGTGGAGCCCGGTGGAGCAAACCGCGCTTGCGGAAGCTGAGATCGAGTACGCTGATCGCAAGGCGCAGATGATCTGGGTGAAGTTTCCGATCCCTGGAAACAGCCCGTCGGTCGGGACAAGCGTGGTCATCTGGACAACGACTCCGTGGACGATCCCTGCCAACCGCGCCGTTTCGTTCAATCCTGAAGTTTCCTACGGCGTTTACGAGTGCATAGAACTTGAAGAAGGCTTGGCTTTCGAGCCTTGGATCAAGCCAGGTGACAAGCTTGTGCTCGCCGACAAACTTGTCGAGAACGTGATGAAGGCGGCCAAGGCTGCGACGTGGAAGAAGCTGTTCGCGCTGAGTGCAGGTCAACTACAGCAGATGAAGTTAGAGCATCCGCTCGCGAACGCCGGGCTTGGCGGATACACATTTGAAGTTCCGATGCTCGCCGGCGTGCACGTCAGCGACGATACGGGTACTGGGTTTGTCCACACCGCGCCAAGCCATGGCGAGGATGACTACGAAGTCTGGATGACGAATGCGAAGGCGCTTGCGGCGCGCGGGATCGACGTTTCGATCCCGAACACGGTGGATGAGTTCGGCCGCTACACGAATGTCTGCCCCGGCTTCGAGGGACTCGAGATCATCACGGTCGATGGCAAGAAGCGCGGGCAGGACGGACCGGCGAACAAGGCCGTGATCGACAAGCTGATCGAGGCCGGAGCCTTGCTGGCTCGGGGCGTGACGACACTGCGTGATGCACATTCGTGGCGGTCCAAGGCACCGGTGATCCGGCGCGGCACGCCGCAATGGTTCATCGCGATGGACCGGCCGGTGAGCCATATCAAAGGCCAGGAAGGCAAGACGTTGCGCGAGCTTTGCCTGCAGGCGATTGATGCCACCGCGTTCACGCCCGAGCGTGGGCGCGAGCGGCTGCGCTCGATGGTGGCCGAACGGCCCGACTGGCTTATCTCGCGGCAGCGTGCGTGGGGCGTGCCTCTGACGCTGTTCGTCGATCGGGAGACGGGCGAGATACTGAACGACCCCGGGGTGAATGAGCGGATCGTGAAAGCCATCGAGCAGGGCGGCGCGGATGCGTGGTTCGGCGGGGATGCGGCTGGTTTCCTAGGCGGGCGTGATCCGGCGAATTACGAAAAGATCAACGACATTCTCGACGTCTGGTTTGACTCAGGCACGACGCACGCGTTCACGCTGGAAGATCGCGGCCTGAAATGGCCAGCGGATGTCTATCTCGAAGGCTCGGACCAGCATCGCGGCTGGTTCCAGTCGTCCTTGCTTGAGAGCTGTGCGACCCGTGGGCGAGCGCCGTTCGACGCCATCGTCACGCACGGCTTCGTGCAGGCCGAGGACGGCGAGAAGATGTCGAAGTCGCTCGGCAACGTCATCTCGCCGATGGAAGTCTGCGAGAAGTTCGGAGCCGACATCCTGCGCATCTGGGTCGCTTCGTCAGACTATGCGGACGATCCGAGCTTCGGCTGGAATCTGTTCAACGCGAACAGCGACATCTACCGCAAGCTGCGCAACACGATGCGCTACCTGCTGGGCGCGCTGGATGGCTTTGATGAGTCAGAGCGTGTCGCGCATGCCGAAATGCCTGGGCTGGAGCGCTGGGTGCTGCACCGGCTTGCTGAACTCGATATCGTTGTGCGCGATGCGTACGCAGCCTACGACTTCAAGAAGGCCTTCCATGAGCTGGTGAATTTCTGCGTCGTCGATTTGTCTGCGGTGTATTTCGATATCCGCAAGGACAGCCTGTATTGCGACGCGTCATCGTCGTTGCGCCGGCGTGCCTGCCGGACAGTGATGGACGAGGTGTTCAGGCGCCTGACGGTCTGGTTCGCACCGGTGATGGTGTTCACTTGCGAGGAGGCATGGGAGCAGCGCTATCCGGTCAAGGGTTCGGTGCATCTGCACCTGTTCCCGGAGACGCCGGCAGGCTGGCTCGATGCGGCCCACGCAGCGCGTTGGGATGGCGTTTTCCGCGTACGCAAGGCAGTGACGGAAGCACTCGAAGTCGAGCGGCGCGAGAAGCGCATCGGGTCGTCGCTGGAAGCTTCGGTTTCGGTGATGGTCGGTGAGCCCGAGCTGCTGAAGACGTTTGACGGCGAGGATGCAGCCGAGATCTTCATCACGTCGCAGGCGGAACTGGTTGCGGGTGGTGATGACATCTCGGTGACAAGCAGCCGCGCGCCCGGCGTGAAGTGCGCACGGTCCTGGAAGTATTTCGATCCCGCGACGGCTGATCCCGCCTATCCCGACATCACCCCGAGGGACGCGGCGGCCGTTCGTGAGTATCGTGGCGTTTGAGGTAGTTGGATGGCTGTGACGATGGACTGGCTTTCGAAGGAGAAGATGACCACAGCCTGGCGCTGGGGCATCCCCCTCGTGATCGCGATCGTGGTTGTGGACCAGCTGACCAAGGCGTGGGTGCTGGCGACCCCGGAATTCCGGGCGCTGGACTGCCTGGTGGGGGCGGCCCCCTGCGGCCGCATCGAGCTCTCAGCCCTGATGGATTTCTCGATGATCTGGAACCGGGGCGTGAGCTTCGGGGCTATGCAGGCGGAAGGGCTCGCCCGCTGGGGCCTGTTCGTCGTGATCTCCTGTATCGCGATCGGATTCACGATCTGGCTGTTGCGGGCAGAGCGGAAGCTGACGGCTCTGGCGCTGTCGATGGTGATCGGCGGGGCGGTTGGCAATCTGATCGACCGGGCGATCTTTGGCGCGGTCGTTGATTTCATTGACTTTCAGGGGCCGTGGTTCGGCTGGAATATCGGCGGCTGGAATGTGGGGTTCCCGTGGATCTTCAATGTCGCAGATGCTGCAATTTCCTTTGGAGCGGGCGTTTTGCTGCTGGATCAGCTTCTGGCCGGGCGCAAGCAGGCGCGCTAGAAGCGATAGGAGTCGGCCCTTGCTAGCCTTATATGGGCAGCACGATAGGAGAGTTCAGTGAAGCGCAAGACCACATTCGGCCTCGTGGCCCTTACGGCAATCACGCTTGCCGGCTGCGCCTCGACCAATGGACCCGACGAGTTCCGCGTGGTTCGCAAGGCCCCGCTGACGGTACCGCCGGAATACAATCTTCGTCCGCCGACGCTCGGCCAGGCGCGGCCGCAGGAATTGTCGCCGGAAGCGCAGGCCCGTGTGGCGGTGTTCGGCGTGGACCTCGGCGCAAACGCCAGCGAGGGCGAGAAGGCGTTCGTCCGCGCCGCTGGTGGCGATGCGGTGGAGCGCACGGTGCGCGCACAGGTCGATTTCGACAATTCTCAAGCGGTACGAAAAAACCGCAGCTTTGCCGACACGATCCTGAACTGGGGTGGCCCGGCGGGCGAGCCAGTGATCGACCCCGTTGCGGAGGCTGCTCGCCTCAAGGCGGAGTCCGAGGCGGTGAAAGATATCACCGGCGGCGGCGCGGTGCTGATCCAGCCTAAGCAGACCAGCAAGCTGCCGGGTCTTTGAAGCGAGGCGGGAACGCGCTGATCTTCAGCTGGACGAAAGCCCTCCCGGTTTTGTTACTTTCTGCGCAGCTGTTGGCCGGGCCAGCGTCGGCGCAGGGGGCCCACGCCTGGTCGCCCCAGACTTTCACGCTGTCGAACGGCTTGCAGGCCATCGTGCTGCCGGAACATCGCGCGCCGGTGCTGACGCACATGATGTGGTATCGCGCTGGGTCGGCGGACGAAGCGGTGGGCAAGGCGGGGCTTGCGCACTTCCTCGAACACCTGATGTTCAAGGCGACGACCACGCTGCCGGCGGGTGAGTATTTTCGCACCATCGCGCGCAATGGCGGACGGGCCAACGCGGGCACGTCGTATGATTTCACGAACTACCATTTCCGCATCGCGAAAGACCGCCTGCCGCAGATGATGCGGATGGAAGCCGATCGCATGGTGAACCTGCAGCTTGCAGAGGACGAGGTGACGCCGGAACGGAATGTCGTACTCGGCGAGCGTCGGCAGAGCGTGGACAGCCAGCCTGCGGCCGTGCTGGACGAGATGGTGTGGGCCAAGCTTTATCCCGGGCATCCTTACGCGATCCCTGTGATCGGGCCCGAGAACGAGATCTCGGCGCTGTCGCGCGTGGACGCCCTCGGCTGGTATCGCGAATGGTGTGGTCCGGAGAGCGCCATCCTGGTGGTCGCTGGCGAGATAACGGCGGCGGAGCCGGAGCCGCTGGCGAGGGACATTTATGGGGCCATCGCGCCACGTAGCGACCTGAAGCGGCGGGCTCTTCCTGAGGTGAAGCCACTCGCCGCCTCCTTCGAGGTGCAACACAGCGACCCGAAAGCCCGGCAGGCTGTATGGCAGCGGAACTGGATCGGCGCGGCGCTGGGCCATCCGGATGCCGCGGCGCTTAAGGTGGGGATGCAGGTGCTTGGCGGCGGCCGGGCGAGCCGGCTCTATCGCGAACTGGTCGAAGGCGGCGAGGCAGTGAGCGTCCATGCCTGGAGCCGCGAGATGGGCGCGCGGGGGCCTGCCGGCCTTACCTTGGAGCCGGCAGAGGGCGTGCTGCTGGAGGCGCTCAAGTCGCGAGCGGTGGCGATCGTCGATGCGTTCATCGCTGAAGGACCCACGGCGGAGGGGCTTGTGCGCGCGAAGAAGACGCTCGCCGCAGACGGCGTGTTTCGAAGGGATAGCCAGTTCGATATGGCGAACTGGTATGGCGTCCAGCTGACGGCGGGACTGACACTGAGGGAAATCGCGGCGCGGGAAGCGCAGATTGCGGACGTCAGCGCAGGCGATGTGCGGACCGTGATGAAGCGGTATCTGTCGGGCGTGAACCATGTCGACGCCCTGCTGCTCCCGGAGGCGCAATGATCCGCGCTGTCGCCAGCTTTGCGACGGCGGCGCTGGTTGCTGCATGCCATACGGTCGCGCCTGTAAAGGACAGGTCGCTCGCCGATGTGCAGATGGTGACCTCCCCGGGCGGCGTGACGGCGTGGCTGGTGTCTGAACCGCATGTGCCGATCATCGCCATGGAGATGGCGTGGCGCGGCGGGGCGACGAACGAGCCGCGCGGGCGCGAAGGCGTGGGCTGGGTGCTGGCCTAGATGATGAACGAGGGGCGCGAGTAAGCTCGACACCACAGCGTACGGCGCGCGCATGTAGGACCTCAACATGATGTTCGCTTGCGGGGTATCGATTGACTGGACGTCGTGCAGCCTGACGACGCTGAGAGAGACGGCGGACGAAGGTTTCAACATGGTGCGCATGGCGCTCGCCGAACCGCGCTTCGACCGCGGTCCCGTTGAGTGCGCCAAGCGTGAGCTGTCCGTTTCGCTGAGGCAGGGGGACGCCGACCCGAAGATGCTGGCGAGCCGCGCGATGAATGATGCGCTGATCCCCGGCCACCCGTATGCGCGTCAGGCAACGCCCGAAACCGTAGGGCGCGTGTCACGTAGCGACATTGCGATGCTGAAGCATACGCTGATGACGAGGGACCGCCTGCTCGTCGTCGCTGTTGGCGAGATGTCGGCCGATGAACTGGAACCGAAGCTGGACGAGATGTTCGGCGCCTTGCCGGCGGGCGCGCCCTTGGCGCCGCTTGCGGATGCGGTCGCGCGTCATGCGCTGTCAGAGCCGGTGGTGAAGCAGCTTGCCCAGCCCCAGACGCTGGTGATGTTCTCGGGGCCGGGTGTGCCTCGCGAGGACCCGGATTTCTTCGCGGCCTATCTGCCGAACTACATTCTCGGCGGCGACGCGCTGTCGTCCCGTCTGGGGGATGATCTGCGCGAGAAGCGTGGGTTGACCTATGGCGTCGGTACGGGTCTCAGCCTGCAAACGCATTTCTGGCGATGGACGGGGTCGACCTCGGTCCTGAACGGCAAGGCGGAGGACGCGGTGGCGCTCATCCGCGAAAATATCGGGCGGCTCGGGCGCGATGGACCGACGCAGGCTGAGCTGAACGACGCCATGGCGTATGTGACGGGCGCGTTTCCGCTGGCCTTCGATTCCAACGCGAGCATCGCGCGGAACCATCTTGGCTTTCAGCAGGACAATCTGGCCGCGGATTATGTCCATCAGCGCAACGCTTACTTCGAAGCCGTCACGCTGGCGGATGTGAAGCGCGTGGCGGAGGAATACATGAAGCCGGACCAGTTCACCTTCGTGATGGTGGGCCAACCGGCGCTGGATTGACCGGCTTGGGGCGGCAGAAAGCTGTGAAGGCGCTGCCGCTACGTCCTGCCAAGTGCCGGCATTGGCGCTAGGGTGCCTGAATGTCCGAATCAGCGCTGAGACCGGCCGAGGGACGCATCCGCCGCCTGCCGCCGGATGCGGTGAACCGCATTGCTGCGGGGGAGGTGGTGGAGCGCCCGGCCGCAGCGGCAAAGGAACTGATCGAGAATGCGCTGGATGCCGGCGCAAGGTCGATCCGCGTGCGGATCGAGGGCGGCGGACTAACGCGGCTGGTTGTCGAGGATGACGGGCTCGGCATGAGTGCGGACGAACTGCCAGTGGCGATCGAGCGGCATGCTACGTCCAAGCTGGCGGCTGATGAAGACGGGCATGTCGATCTGCTCGACATTCGGACGATGGGCTTCCGGGGCGAGGCGCTGCCGTCGATCGGTTCGGTCTCGCGGCTGGGGATTTTGAGCAAGGCTGTCGGCGCCGATGGTGCGTTCCAGGTGACTGTCGATGCCGGGCGCGTCGACGGACCGAACCCGGCACCCTGGAGCGGGCTGACCAGCAATGGCACGCGCGTGGATGTACGCGATCTTTTCTATGCGACG
>Ga0163144_10003039_pt1 | contig 38319 bp, 30 predicted proteins | sample OliLak19BULKMAT1_FD_123175 | JGI IMG/M metagenome (GOLD analysis project Ga0163144, IMG submission 123175) | Freshwater microbial mat bacterial communities from Lake Vanda, McMurdo Dry Valleys, Antarctica - Oligotrophic Lake LV.19.BULKMAT1 | ecosystem: Environmental > Aquatic > Freshwater >...
CACGGGCAACATGGACCCTTGTCTGCGCTCAAGCAATTGCGGATACTCACCTACGCCTACAGCAAAGACTCCAAGCGCAACGAACCGATGGACTGGGTGAGGTCATATGGGAAAGGCCGTGTGTACACGACCATGCTTGGTCACACATGGATCGGCGAAGCAAATCCGAACCTCGATGTTCCTGAGTTTCAGCGTTTGCTGTCGCGGGGTGTGGAGTGGGCGGCGACGGGTAAAGTTACGCTTCCCGCCAATTGAGCTCAGCGTCCGTGCGGCGTACGTAATTTGCGTCGAGCGAAGCGGGGTCTGGCCGATCACCTTCGCGCCAACGGTTTTCCGCCAGGATGCCGATTGCGCCAGCAATGATTCGAGGAGCAGTGGTGAGGACGAGTCCTTCGATAGGTTCGAAGCTGATCCATTCGGCGCCTGAGGTTGCGAGTTGGAGCACCTGAGCAAGGGGCATTACCACTTCGCTGCCGTCCTCAAGTCTCGCGTAGACGTCCCCCCGTCTGGCGTCGTAGAAAGGAATCGCATGAGGAGTCTTGGCAAAGGTGAGGAGAGCTTCGAGATTGCTGAGTCCGTAGGCGGGTTTGTGCATAGCCTCACCGAGGCCTTTTACGGCAGTCAGCCCGATGCGCACGCCTGTGAAAGTGCCTGGCCCACAGGCGGCTGCAAATCCGTCAATCGTGTCCATCGCGGCGCCGAGTTCAGCAATCGCCTCAAAGAGTAAGTGGCTATACCCGTCGCCACCGTCGAGAGTGATCTCCTTGAGGACGACCCCTTGCTCGACAAGTGCAATGCTGCCAATCGCATGAGTTGTGTCGATCGCCAGGATCACTTTACGAGCCTTGCGATGCGATCGATGAAGTAGATCTTGCCATTCGAGTTCATGCCCGTGATGCGGATATTCAGCACAGCGGGGAACTTTGTAGCGAGGGCCGAGGGCAAAGTCATCGGGCCTTTGGGGCTTGTGGAAACCACGCGCATCCCTTGCAACTCAGTGGGAACGTCTGCAGTGATCAGGTACTGCATGAAGCGCGTGGCGCGGGTGTCTTTGGTGATCGTGACCTGATAAGGAATCGGCGTGTCAGCCTTGAAATCAGTGCTGTCCTTGATGTCGACTGTGAAGGGAATGCGTTTGGGGTCAAGTTCGACTTCCTGCATCAGCATCGGTTGGCTCTCAAATTTGTAGCTTTTGAGCATGCCCTCTTTGCGGCCTTCGCGGGAGAGATGCAACAGCCACTCGCGGTCTTTGCTGGGGGGCTCGCCGATAAAGTGCTCGCCTTTGTACTCTTTTTGTGGAATGCGCTCACCTGTGGATGCATCGATCCAGGCTACGTCGTAGCCGTGTTTTTCCACCTCTACTTCGACAATTCCCGGGCGATCGACAAAGAGAAGATATTCAGTATCCACCAGCGCAACGACGCGTCCATTCGAGGCATCGAAATAGGGTTCCAGTTCCCAATAGCGCATCTTCTCAAGCACATCCGCCATGGCCTTCGACGCGCCATAGCCAAGATAGCTGCCGGCCATGATCGCGTTCCAAAGCACTTTGGTGCTCATCCGTTTGCCTATCGAAATTATGGGCATCGGGTAGAGTTGGTGCTCGATGGCTGGGATCGCGGGGTCTTCTCCATTGCAGAGAATGTGCGTCATCCATCCGTCCCGGACGAAGGCCGATGTACTGGAGACAGGGTAGGCACTGCGCGGATGGCCATGCGGGTCCAGTTTCTGTATCAGCAGGCCAAGGTCTTTCAACAGGGAGCGGGCATCGCGGTAGGTCTCCCAGTCCTTCACAATCTCCCAGGTGACGTTGTATGGAGCCAGGCGTGAGATCGCATAGCGGAAGTATTTTTCACGGGTAGACCAGTCCGGCAGAACTTTGGTGAGCGCATTGTTGGGGCCAGCCAGAACAATGTCAACAACGATGCCGTCCTGGTTGAGGCGGGAAATGCGTTTTTCGAACTCCGAAAATCGCTTGGGATCGGGTGGCCAGACAGGTTCAAAGAGCGTCCTTACGTGGGTGGCGCGTTGGGCTTTGACGGATTCAAATGACTCCTCGGCAGCAATGGCAAGATCCCAAAGTTCAACGCCAAGCCAGAGGTGGCCCTTCTGGCTACCTGTATTGCGCCAGTGATGGACGTTCGCCTTCTGGATAAAGCCAACCGATTCACTGGGCAGGCCGTTGAACTTGAGCGCCTGTTTGTCAAACCGCGCGATGTTGCTGGTGAGCTTCAATTCCCAAAGCCCGTCGTCAGTAGGGGTAACCCGGATGACCAGCCTGCGGCCGCCATCCCAGAAAGCGTAGGCCAGGAATGTACGGAAGCGCGGACTCTTTACTTCAGCGGACAACTGGACAGACTTCCAGGGCTCAGGGTGGGCCTGCGCCTCGGCGTCATTGAGATCAAAGACGATATCGCAAACGCTGTAGACGAGCGTATCGGGGCAGACATTCTGGCCCCACGCAGCTACAGACAAAAACAAAAGCAACAATCCGGCCCGCATAATAGCCAGTATGACTCGTGCGCTTCTCACAATTCTGCTGCTGTGCGCCACAGCCTTTGGACAAACCTCTCTCGCCACCAGAACGTCCAGCCTGCAGAAGCAGGACGGATACTTCCCGCTCTATTACGACACCAAGGCAGACAAGCTCTATTTGTTGATCGACAAGTTCAATACAGAGTTTCTTTATTACGAAAGTTTGCCGGCCGGATTGGGTTCGAATGATACGGGACTCGATCGAGGCCTGCTCGGCCAGGAGAGGGTGGTTCATTTCGAACGCGCGGGCTCGAAAGTGATGATGGTGCAGGAGAACCTGGCCTATCGTGCGCTCTCGCTCGACGCTGCAGAGCGTCAGGCCGTGGCCGACAGCTTCGCGCGAAGCATTCTGTATGGCTTTACGGTTGAGGCCGAGGAGGACAATAGAGTCCTGGTCGACATCACAAACTTCGCAATGCGCGATGCAATGGATGTTGCAGGAACATTGAAGCGGCAGAATCAAGGGACGTTCCGGCTGGACCCGCAGCGCAGCGCAATCTACATGCCGCGCACGAAGGCGTTCCCGAAGAATACGGAAGTGGAAGCAACGTTGACTTTTGCCGGGGAAGGCGTTGGTAATTTCGTCTCCAGAGTAACGCCGACCGCGGAATCCATGACGCTTCGGGTCCATCACAGTTTTCTTGAGTTGCCGCCAGCGGGGTTCAAGCCTCGGGCCTTCGACCCGCGATCCGGCTATAACCAGATGCGCTATATGGATTTCGCGACGCCAGTTGATCTGCCTATTAACAAGAGGTTCATCACCCGCCATCGTCTCGAGAAGAAAGACCCTACCGCAAGAGTCAGCGAAGCGGTCAAGCCGCTCATTTATTACGTCGACCGCGGTGCGCCTGAGCAGATCCGGACCGCGTTGCTCGACGGCGCGCGTTGGTGGAATCAGGCATTTGAAGCGATCGGCTATCGCAATGCTTTTCAGGTTGAGATCATGCCGGAAGGTGCCGATTCGATGGATGCGCGCTACAACATCATCCAGTGGGTGCATCGCTCGACACGAGGCTGGTCATATGGCGCCAGCATTACGGATCCTCGTACAGGCGAAATCATCAAAGGCCACGTAACGCTGGGCAGCCTGCGAATCCGGCAGGATTTCATGATTGCCGAAGGAATGCTTGCGCCTTACATTGGCGCGGACGCCTCGACCAAGCGGATGATGGACATGTCGCTGGCGCGGATCCGGCAATTGTCGATTCATGAGATCGGCCACACTCTGGGGTTGGTTCACAATTTCTCAGCGAGTGCATTTGGCCGCACCAGCGTCATGGATTATCCTGCGCCGCTATTCACTTTCAAATCGGATGGTTCAATTGATTTGAGCGATGCTTATGCCGTGGGCGCGGGGGATTGGGACAAAGTGACGATCGAATACGGCTATCAACATTACCCTCCCGGGTCCGATGAAGCCGCGGAGTTGCGCAAGGTGCTCGACCGCGCGCATAAAAAGGGAATGTACCTGATCGCCGATGTGGATTCCCGCGCCACGGGCGGGGCGCATCCCACAGGGCATTTGTGGGACAACGGCGCGAATGCAGTGGATGAACTCAACCGGATGATGAAGGTGCGCGCCAAGGCGATGGAAACCTTTGGAGAGCGCGTGCTTACGATGTGGTCGCCGATGTCGGAGCTCGAGAATAAGCTGGTGCCGATCTATCTGAGTCATCGGTACCAAGTGGAGTCGGCGGCGAAGGTGCTGGGCGGCGTTGACTACCGTTATGCGATTCGCGGAGATAGCCAGACAGTGGCCAAGATCGTCGCACCTGAGGAGCAGCGCCGGGCTTTGGCTGCATTGATCGATTCGATGAAGCCGGAAGTGTTGGCATTACCTGAGAGACTATTGAACCTGATACCTCCGCCTGCTCTCGGCTACCCGAGATCGAGTGAAAGTTTCCGTGGAAGAACTGGCCTGACTTTTGACGCTCTAGCGCCGGCTGAGGCGGCAATCAACATGACCATCGGCTTAACTCTGCATCCTGAACGGGCCAGCAGACTGGTGCAGAATGCGGCGCGAGATGCGAAGAACCCAGGCCTCAGCGAAATCATCGAAATGTTGCGAAAGTTTGTATTCGATGGCCCAGATCCTCAAGGGCTGCAGGGCGAAATCAGAAATCTGTCGAGGGTGGCGCTGGTTTACCACTTGATGGCGCTGGCTTCGGACCAAAGGGCCGCACCCACGGTTCGATCCATAGCATTCAATCGACTACAACAAATCGCCTCTTATGCTCAAGTCGACCCTTGGCTGAAGCATCAGATCAAACGCTTTGAAGACGATCCAAAGACGATCCCGTTGCCGCGTCCGCTCGAAGCTCCTCCAGGGATGCCAATCGGAGACGATGAAGCGCCTCTTTGGTAAAGCGAGCGACATCGGGATAGAACTCGTTGAGATCCTCCGCCAGTGCGTCATAGTGCTGGCGAAGTTCACTTTCTGCCCCAGCCAGGCCAACCACGCGCTTGCGCCGCTGCTCCATTCTGCTCAGTACTAGGCCAATGCCTTCGACAGTTGAATAGCTCCCCAACCATCCGCTCGTGATCATCCGGCCGGGCAATGGACGCAATGCCTCCGGCAGATCGTCAACGTGTTCCAGCAACCGGCCTCTCAAGGAATCCACATCGAGACCTTGCGCGAGGAAATGATCGTAGAAAACATCAACCAAGACACCGGAAATCCGCCGGCGGTCTTCTCCAAAGCGAGCCTTACTGCGCAGCACTGCGGAGTGCTGGTCTGTGTACTTGTCGATCTCGCGATGGAGCGCGACGCCGATGCGGAGTTCGCGAGGTTCGATACTGCTTACACGACCCTTGAAGAAATCCCCCAACAAGTTGCCCAATGAAACCAAACCTGCATCCGGCAACACCAGTAAGTGCCCTAGCCAGTTCACTCGCGGACCATCTTCACGCCGAGTACCGTGTAGCCGCCATCGACAGATGTCGAACCGGTCGCGCTAGCCATGAAGTAATAGCTGGCGCCAGCGGTGACTTCGAAACGAAAGCCGCGATATACCCAGGCGGTTTGATTTCGAGGCGCTGCCACGCAGCCAAGTTCGGCGCCCAAGCCAGTATCCGTGGCAGCGAATGCAGTCATGACGAGTCCGAAATTACCAGAAACGTCGTAGCGCTGGCCCACGGAGGTAATCTCAACTATTCCGCTTTCCGCAGCAGTCATCTTCCACCAGATTGTCTTCTCTGGGTCGAGCGGGGAGCAGGAGGGCTTGGGATCTGTTTCCGACCGGGTGGTGGTTCGAGTGTCGCGAGTTCCGACATAAGGAAGTGAGGCAATTTGCGCTGGGGAGGCAAATTGATCGGCGTCTACCGGCACCTGGATGGCGCCGGCCTGTGTGCCTTCAACGGTCTTGTCCTGAATCACAAACGCCATCGGCCGGGCGGCGGTGCTGGTGTTCAGCGGAACAGTCAACGAAACGCTGCCGGACCCATTTCCAAGGGCAGGGGAGAGGACTTCCAGGGCCGTGGACAGAGGTGCAGCAGTCCATGCGCAGCCATTTCCGGTGCGGATGCTCAACGCAAAATTGCCGCCGAAGGCTGGCTGCCGATCGAGTGCATCCACCTCGTACTGGCAAGGCGTGCCGCTATCGGGCAACATCGTGCGCCAGACTCCACGGCCAAAAGTAAACGCGTATAGATATGCCGCTCCACCGCTGCGCTCAAGCACCAGAGCTTCAGTGGGAACAGAGGCAAATGGGTTTGAATCTCGAGACCAGGCAGCGCCGCTATCGTAGGAAACAAATACGCCGATGTCGGTACCGGCATAGAGATGATTGCGATTCTGAGGATCGACAAGCAGGGTGAAAACCGGGATATCGGGAATACCCGTATCGCCCAAACCATCGATGCCTTGCCATGTGGCGCCCCCATCGGTCGAGCGGTAAATGTGGCTCTGCCCGGCAGCAGTATTGAACTGGCTATAGACGACGTAGACAGTGTTAGAGTCTTCGGGATCGAAGGTGACCGCGGAAGTGTAGCCCGAGCGCGGGCGGCTCGATTCCCATTCGGTGGTGTCGCTTGCTTCAAGAGCATTGCCGGTACGCAAGACATAGCCTTGACTGGTGGAATAGATCACCTTCGCGCCATCGGACGGAGACACGCCGATGGCCGAAACATAGCCAAGCGAGGCTGGAAGCTGAGTGGACATCGCGACCCATGATGCAGCCTGATTCGTACTCCTCCACAACACCCGCCCTCCAGCGTAGAGCCGGTCGGGGTTCTTGACGTCCATTGCCAGCGGAGCGATGAATGCGAAGTTGCCGCTTGGCTCCAGGATCCCTGAAAGCGCATTCAAAAACGTCTTGCCGCCATTGAGCGAGCGAGCCAGGCCGAAGTTCTGCGTTGAGACTAGAATGCGATTTGGATCACGAGGATCGGCGGCAACCGCAGCGCCATCCCCGCCGCGGAGGCGAATCCAGGACCTGGGAGCAGTCAAGCTTCCGCGTAAGGTGCCGTTATCCTGCTTGCCGCCGAAGAAGATTGCTCCGCCGGGAAGCACAGCGCCCGAATAGAACTGCGTGCTCTGGTACCCGCCATGCAGAGGAGTCCAGGCGACTTCGTTCTGATAAGGCCTACAACCCGCTCGGTCGCCAGTCGCAACTGCAGCCCTGGAATTCTTCGATAGATAGATTCCACCATCTGTCGCAGCGTAAACATGCGGTTTGGCTTCACCGTCAAAATCCGGCGGAAAATAGAGCCCCAGCAGATCGGCGTGCGCGCCATTGGGCCCGTCGGCAGCCTGCCAGAATGATGCGATCCCCCAATTGAGTCCGCCATCGTCAGACCGGTAGATATCGATTCCACCCGCATAAAGCCGTTCCGGGTCTTGGGGATCAACGGCGATGGCATTGTGAATCCACGCTTGTCCCGAAATACTGCGAACGCCATTGGCGGCACACTGATTTGCGTAAAAGCCAGAGTTGGTCGACAGCAATCCGGCATTGACTTGAGTCTCATTGACATTCGTGACGCGTGCCTCCCAGGTATCCGGGTCACCATTGACAGTGGAGCGAAACACCCCGTGCAGAGAACTTCTCCACGCAGGGGCTTCTTCACCGTTGTCGGAAATCAGGGCATACACGAAACTCTGGTTCGACGGTGCGAGGGCGAGAGTCGTGTTCCCCATGGACTTTAATTGAAAGACCTTCTCCCATTTGCCTTCGCCACTTGCATCGACATTCCGAAAGATCGCCGCATCGCCAGCCGAGGTGGCGCCGCAGGCAGCGAACAGGTAATCCGTGGATTGATCCGTCCGCATCACCATGTCCTGGCAACCATTCAGGACACCAGTGCCGCGGTTGAAGACGTGCTCCCAATTCGCACCTCCGTCAGTGGTGCGGAAGACGCCACGCCACGTGGCGACGTAAATGCGCTGCGAATCCATGCGGCTGACCATGATGTCGTTGATGTAACGGAAGTGAACTCCCTCGGGATTGGCCAGAGGCTGCCAATTGGCGCCTCCATCCGTGGATCGGTAGATGCCGGCGCCGCGCGGGGCGCTTCCGAGAAGGCTGGTAGTGGAGAGCGAATTGAACCAGAATCCCGTGCCCGCATAGATCGTTTCGGGATTGGCCGGATCGAGGGCAAGCGCTCCCAGTCCGGTGGTTGGGAACAAGTCGCCGAGCGGCTTCCAGTTTTCGCCGCCATCAACCGTCTTCCACACCCCGCCAGTCACTGCCCCGGCGTACATGATCCGAGGATCGTGCGGATGGATCAGAAAACTTTTCGTACGGCCGCCCTGATTCTCCGGCCCCAACGGTTGCCAGCCTCCGATATCGGCGGATCGCCTGTCGCCCGCCTTGAATCCTCTGCCTTGCGAAATAGAGGTGAAGGGCATTCGGGCGCTTCGCTCGCGAGCAGCAAAATACCGCGCCTCCGGTAACTCGGTCGCGCCCACGCCTGCACGCCGTTCGACATAAAATTGCGCAGCCTTGTCGGGCTCATCGCCGGCAGGAATTCGCTTTGGAGTCTTAAGCGGCTCAGGAAACACTGGACCGTAGTCTTGGGCCGGCACGCTCAGTACAGTGCGATGCGAGCAAGCGCTAAACAGCAAGAACAAGAAAGCAAACGGAATCCAGAAGCGACTCATGCACCATTAAGCATAACTTTTCAGCGCGATAGGCTGGTGGAATGAACTCATCCGAGGGTAAGCCGACCGCATGACCATCAAGCCGGAAGACGCAAGTCCGAGAGACATTTACAAACTGATGATCGGCATGGTGGTGCCGAGACCCATCGCCTGGGTATCAACCGTGGGCGAGGATGGCGCCAACAACCTCGCTCCGTACAGTTTCTTCAATGCCATTTCAGGCGATCCGCCAGTGGTCTGCTTTGCACCCTCACGCAAGCCTGCGGGCGACAACAAGAAGGACACGTTTCGAAATCTGGAGTCGAGCGGTGTGTTTGTTGTGAACATCGTCAGTGAGCATCTTGCCGAGGCGATGAATCAGAGTGCAGCGGAGGTGCCTCCTGATGTGGATGAGTTTGCGTTGGCCGGGGTCTCCGTGGAATCCGCAACCATGATCGCTGCGCCCATGGTGAAGGAAGCCTTGGCCAAGATGGAATGCCGCGTTCGTCAGATCATTCCGTTGGGTGACCGCCCCACAAGCGGGATTCTGGTCTTGGGCGATGTGCTTTGCTTTCATTTTGCCGAGGGACTGGTAGAGAACTTCAGAGTGGATCCGGCGATGTTAAATGCAGTGGGCAGGATGGGCGGTGCTACCTATTGCGACACGCGCAACCGCTTCGACCTGATTCGCCCTGGCGGCAACGCAAAACTTTAAGGCGCAGTCTGTAAGAAGTTGGGTGAGCGAAGCTCCTAACAGTTCAGACAGTGAATAGAGAACAACAAAGTGAGACGTTCGAGCGCTGGATTGTGGATCATGCCGCAATTCTGCATCATGCCGTCAATGGCTTCGCTGAAGGAGCTGACCGCGATGACTTGATGCAGGAAGTGCTGCTTTCGATCTGGAAGGCGATCCCTGCATTTCGAGGCGCCTCGCAGCAGTCGAGCTACCTTTACAGGATCTCGCACAACGCAGCCATGACCTGGCGTCGCAAGCAGGCCCACGACAGGCGGCGCGAGGAGTCTCTTGGCCCAGCGCCAATAGCCAGCAACCCTCATCCGCAAGTGGAACGGCTCTATGAGTCAATCCGCGCATTTCCACCGCTCGACCGATCGCTGTTGCTGATGTATCTAGATGAACTGAGCTACCGCGAGATGGCTGAGATCCACGGAATCAGCGAAAGCCTGGTAGGCGTTCGACTCACCAGGGCGCGAACCAAACTGATGGACCAACTGAAAGAGGAATTACATGGAGTGGAATGAACTGCGTCAAATCTGGGCTTCGCCGGAAAACCGTCCGACACCGGAATTAATGAAAACCTTCATGCAACAGGCGTTGGCTGTAATCGCCAAAGATCGAAGCAAGGCCCGGGGGATGCTGGTCTACGTAATTGGGATGACGCTAGCGACAACAGTATTTTCGGCGTGGCAAATGCTCTCAGCGAAAGACGAAGGCTGGAGCGCCTGGTACGCGCACCTCATGCTGGCAGGCACCTGGGTAGCGGCGCTGGCGCTGGCTCGGCAATACCGCCTCAGGTTGACCTCTGGCCCTGCTGCCGCACAGAACTCGATCCGCAGTACGCTCGAGTCGTTGAATGAGCGCGCCAACGCCCGCTATCGCGAAGTGAAGACGCTGTTGGGTTTGTTTGTTGCGTTTATCCCACTGCTTGTCATCGCGATTTGGCAATTGCAGGTCAGCGGCAAGATGCGCCCGCATGAGGCTACTTCGGCAGCTACTCTAGCTGGGGTCATCCTCATCTGCGGCATCGGCTGGTTTGTGTTCGATTTACTTGTGCGAAAACGGCCTGAGCGGCAGCACCTCGAAGCACTGCTGCGCGAGTATCGGTCCTGAGTCAACCCCGCAACGCCTTGGCCACAACCTCGAGAATCTCGAGCCGGCTGCGGTCAAGCGCACTGACGAAAGGCGGAATGGGGCCTGTATTCGCGATTCCGGCAAGCTGCATGGATGCATGCAGTACGCGAGCTGGCCCCCAATTGTCTCGTAAGTCTTCGTGAGGCAGAAAAAGTTCGCGGATGGCCGCAGCAGCAGCAAATTGGCCTGCGATGCATAAGTCAAAAATCGCCTGCGTCCTGGCAGGGGCGACGCAGACTGAGCCAGACGTGAAGCCCTGAAGCTGGAACTTTTCGAGATGAACGATGGCGGGGCGCTCTCCGATGCCGCTGATGATGAATCTGCGATCTACGCGAGCGAGTAATTCTTCGAGGTACGGGTCTTCGAAAGGATTCCTGCGCACGACAGCGTACTTGATTCCAACGCAAATGCCGTCGCTGACGAGTCGAGCCACAGCGTCCAGGCCTGCCATCAGATCGGAGCCAAAGTTTAGCTCCTCCTTGAGGTAGACGATCAGCGGAGTCTCAGCAGCAGCGGAAAATCTTCGCAAACCGTCTTCAAGCCCGGCGGCATCGCGCGGATCGGCACAGGGCAATGCCATCACACAAGGGAAAGCATACTTGCGAAGCAGCGGCGCCTGATCCATCAGCCGTCCGAATGAAGGGCCTGCACCTGGGATACACCAGTATTCGTCCGCAAGCCCGCTCAACCACGGCAGCAATTGAGCGTACTCGTCAAGTGTCATGTGGTAGAGAAAAGCATTGCCACCATACATGAGGCGGGTAATGCCACCGCTGTGCAAGCGATTGACGATCTTTTCGCTTTCAATAAAATCGAGGCTGCCATCCACGCGGCGGCACAACGGAGGAACAGCGATCACTCCATGGCGATCGGCCATCCCTACGGGCGAAGTTTTCATGCAATCAGCTTAACCGCAACCGTCGCTGCCGCTGAAGTTCATTGCTTCTCTGGTCCAGCCGGTCTTGCCGTTGGCTAAGCGAATTTGCACCCACCATTGCGACTCGCCTCCGCGGTCTAGAAACTCGCCCCAGCAATCTGCGCGGGGTTCGCCGCATGAGTTCTGCACGTGCATATGTTCAGAATCGGAGACCTTTCCATTTACCCAGACCTGGCCGTGGCCCTCGCCCGTGCGATTGAGCAGAAACACGATCGAACCCACTGGCGCGCGGAAGCCGTAGGGCGCAGCAAAGCGAACCAGCACGGGCACAGGCATAAGATGCACTTCTCCCGTGACCGCGAAAACTCGCGCACCGTTTAAAACCTCAGCCACGACGGTTGAGCCGCCTGGCATGTCGTGCAGAAAAGTCTTCCTGCTGGCCGACCAATTGCCAAACCGGCAGCATTCAAAGGGGCAGGCGCCCTTGGCAATGTAATCCTTTGCAGGCGCGGGCGCGGTAGCGAGTCGCGAGCGCGCTTCAGCATGGCGCTGGTCGAGCGCAAGCTGATCCTGTCTAAGGCGAACCGCGATCTTCGACCGACCGAATTCGCGCGAGCTAAGCAATTTACGGAATGCTGACGTTGGTTGGGCGATTCGTGCGGGAACTGCATTGGGTGGGGCCCCACCCAATACGGCAACGGCCTCATCGAATCGACTTTCATCCGCAAGCAGGTCGATCAAAGTAAAGCGCCAATGAATGTTTGAGCATCTGCCGCGAACGATCCCCTTCGCAAGCTCAAGTGCGCTCGCCCGATCCCATTTTCGGGCAGCAACAGCGTAAGCAGTCACTTGAGAATGCCAAGCCTGTATTTCAGCGACAGTGGGGTGGGCCTCAGACAGGCACGAGCCGCCGAGCACACTCGATTCCGTTGGCTGCCCCAACAGTGCGGACGCAACCGCGAAAGTGAGCAGCCAGCGCATCAGTTTGGCTTCGGTGGTGCGCCGTAAAGCGAACAGGCAGCCTTGCTGTTCTGGAAATACTCACTTTCGGCATTGATGACGCCGAGGTGATCCCAGTTCTGATCCATCGCTACGCGGGCCCAGATTCCGCAAGCCTGAGCGCGCTCCCCTTCGGTGAACAGAAATGTCGCCGCTGCCGTCGTCCGGGTCAATGAATCGCGAGTGCCTTCGTTGGCGCCGGCCATCATCTCATTGATCTCTTTCAAGCCTTTGAAGAACAGTAGCGATTCGTAAAAGGGCTTGGAACTGGTGACCGTGAGATCCGCCTTCACAGCGTCGTTCAAATACTGCTTGGCAACCTCATTCTCGCCAGCCCGGCGCAAGGCCAAATAGCGCCAGTATTGTAGCGGAGCCTGCCAATTTGCGTCGGTAGCCAGCGACTCACAAGAGCGGCCTCCGAGCAAATCCGCCTTCTCAGCAAGCGGCGTGTTTGCTTGTCCTTCGCAAGCGCCCAGAACCACGGCCGACTTGGCATGGTCACCATTGAAGTAGTGGGCCAAACCGAGGTAGTAGGCGACATCAAAAGAATTCGGTGCCATCTTTGACGCCTTCTCGAGGTCAGCAATGGCTGGCGCGAACTTGCGGGCCGAAATGTAACGATGCCCGCGCATCCTCAAGAATCGGTAGTCCGTGGGAAACTTGTCAACGCCATCGCTGTAGATCGGAATCGAATCTTCATAGCGCAGCAACCCATCGGTGATCCGTCCAGCGGCCAGCCGCAGTTCCGCGTTGGTCTGATCCTTTTCCATCGCCGCAACAGCCGCCGCGGCCTTGCCGTCTTTATCCTTCACGCCAAACAACGCATTCCCACCCAAACTTCCAGCCTGAGGTTGATCTGCGTCGGTGACTCCTTCTTCCGATTTTGGGACTTTGATTTTGTCCAGAGGAATCAAAGGTGGAGGCTGCACGGCCTGCTCAGCAGAGGCGCAACAGGCCAACACCAACAACAAAACAATTCGCATACTCTCCAATTCACTCTCTAGATACGATTGATCAGCGAAGCCACATACGCGGCGCCAAAACCGTTATCGATATTCACAGTTGTTACATTGGACGCGCAGGAATTCAACATGGATAGCAAAGAAGCTAGTCCATTGAAATGTGCACCGTAGCCGACGCTGGTCGGAACGCCGATCACCGGGCAGCCCACCATGCCACCAACAGCGCTGGGAAGAGCAGCCTCCATGCCGGCACAGCAAATAATGACGCGCGCCGCCCACAGTTTTTCACGCTGATCGAGCAACCGGTGGATTCCCGCCACTCCGACATCTGCGACGGAAATCACCTCGTTACCCATGAGTTCAGCAACCAGACGCGCCTCTTCGGCAACCGGAAGGTCCGCCGTGCCTGCGCAAATCACAAGAATCTTCCCCTTACCCACCATCGTAATCTCGCGCTTGAGAATCAGCACGCGGCTCAGCGGGTGATAAACCGCCTCGGGCAATCTTTCCTGAATCACCTTCGCTGATAGCGCATCGACGCGGGTCGCGAGTACATTCTGGCCGCGCGCGGCCAACCGTTCGGCGATCGAAGTGATCTGATCCGGAGTTTTGCCCTGTCCGAAAATCACCTCCGGCATTCCGTGCCGCAATGCGCGATGATGATCGATTTTCGCAAAATCGATGTCTTCAAACGGCAAATGCTTCAGCTGTTCCGTAGCCGCGTCGGGGCTGATTTCTCCTGCCCGCACCTTTTCAAAAAGGTCGCGGACTTGTTCTTGATTCATAATTTAAAAGTCTAGCTTGGACCCAACGGTGACGCCGTATTTTGCCGCCATGCCATTGGCGAGTTCCAGGACAAACTGTGCGTCCTTTGTCCCGCCGTGTTGCGGGCACTCACTTGAAATTGTCGATGGACACGGCGGCACATTGGCCAGCACCTCAACTACGGTCTTTGAATTGTCCATCCAGATGATATCGAGAGGAATCTTTACCTGAAACATCCAGTACGAATAGCGGCCTAACTTGTTGTGAAGAAACAACATCCCGCGATCGTTCGCCAGAAAGTCGCGAAACATAAGTCCGCGCAGCATCTCGGAATATTCGATCGCCATTTCGGCGTAGATCTTACTGTCGTTCGGCATAGTTACTGCGCGGGTCATGAATCGGTCAGCCTCCTTCTCGTTCGAACAGGAAACCATCAATCCAGCAATCGTGCAGCAAAGCGCTAAAAATCGCATCCACTAAAATGGTAGTTGATTCAACGCATGGCTCAAACAGAAACAATTCCAGTGGCGGCAGGATTCTACGAACGACTGCGCCGAACGCTCGAAATGATCAAGTTCGAGCATTCGGTTTTCGCAATGCCATTTGCGCTGACAGGCGCAATGCTGGCTTGGCGGGAGCTTCACTTTCAGCTTGATACGCCGTGGCTCAAACTGGCCCTAATCGTTTTGGCGATGGTCGGCGCTCGCAGTGCAGCCATGACGTTCAATCGCATTCTCGATGCGGCGATCGATGCAAAGAATCCGCGAACTTCGATGCGGCACATTCCGAGCGGACAATTGAGCAGGCGTTTCGCCTGGGGATTCCTGATCCTTTCGAGTCTGCTCTTCTTCGCCGCCAGTGCGTTATTGAATCCGCTCTGCCTTGCGTTGAGCCCACTGGCGCTTGGTATCGTGCTGTTCTACAGCTACACGAAGCGCTTCACCTATTCGGCTCATCTGGTGCTAGGTCTGAGCCTCGGCATCGCGCCGAGCGCCGCCTGGATCGCTGTGACTGGATTGCTAGACGCCAGGATCGGGCTGCTGAGCCTGGCAGTGATGTTCTGGACGGCCGGCTTCGACATCATTTATGCCTGTCAGGATGTGGATTTTGACCGCCGTGAAGGCTTGTTTAGCCTTCCAGCCCGGTTAGGCATCGCAAGGGCGCTATTGATCAGCCGGATATTCCACCTGTTCACCGTCGTCGCACTGACAGCGTTATCGTTGTCGATGGGACTTTCGCCCTGGCCGGTTTTGCCCGTGGCCGTGCTGCTTGCCTACGAGCAATCGCTGGTAAAGGCAGGGGACCTGCGCAAAGTGGACATGGCATTTTTCACGGTAAATGGCTTGATCGGGATTGCATATTTTGCCTGCATGGCAATAGAGGTATTCAGAAATGTTTGACGACCAGCGGCTACGTCCGATCCACGACAAGGTTCTCGCGGGGGAGCGCCTGAGCTTTGAAGATGGCGTTGACATGTACCGGTCGAATGACATTCTCGCCATCGGAATGATGGCCAATATCGTTCGCGAGCGAATCAACGGCAACGTTACTTATTACAACGTCAATCGCCACATCAACCCGACCGACGTCTGCGTGGCCCAATGCAAATTATGCGCTTTTGGCAAGCAGGTACGCGACCCGGATGGGTACACAATGTCTCACGAACAGGCGTGGGAAGTGGCCGGTAAGGGGTGGTCAGAGGCGGTGACAGAGTTCCATATCGTAGGAGGTCTTCATCCGACGTTGACACTCGATTGGTACTGCGAACTGCTGCGCGGCCTCAAGCAACGATTTCCGCAAGTCCACCTCAAGGCTTTTACGATGGTGGAGATTGGTTACTTCGCCACGCGCACCAAATTGACGATCCGGCAAGTGCTCGAGAAATTAAAGGCCGCCGGCATGGATTCCCTTCCTGGCGGCGGGGCTGAGATTTTTTCAGAATCTGTCCGGCGCATCATTTGCGACCACAAGATCGATGGCGATGTCTGGCTTGAAACCGCGCGTGAAGCTCACAATCTGGGCCTGCACTCGAACTGCACCATGCTCTACGGTCACATCGAATCGGAAGAAGACCGCGTCGATCACCTGGTGCGCTTGCGCAGGTTGCAAGACGATACGAATGGCTTTCAAACCTTTATCCCGCTCGCATTCCATCCCGCCAATACCCCGCTGCATCACGTGCCGGTTACCAGCGGGTTTGACGACATCAAGACCATCGCCATATCCCGGCTGATGCTCGACAACATCCCGCACATCAAGGCCTACTGGATCATGATGACGCCTCGCATGGCCCAAATCGCGCAACGCTTCGGATCTGACGATCTGGACGGTACCGTTGTCGAAGAAAAGATCTATCACGATGCCGGTGCCACCACCAGCCAAAGCCTTCGCCGCGACGAGTTGGTAAGGCTAATTCGTGAGGCCGGCCGGGAACCGGTCGAGCGCGATACCCTTTACCGCCGGGTCGAACGGTCGGCCCAGCCCGACACCGCGTTCACGATTTTGGTCTAGGAATCTGCGCGCGCCAGCACTACCCATGTAGCGCTCAAGAAGCTTCGAGTCGGTTCGAGCCAGATCGACCACAATCAGCCCGTCCAGACAATTTCCGAACTTCGGGTCGACATTAAAGGCCAGCAACTGACCCCCGAGTTTCAGGTATTGCCTCAAAAGTACTGGAATCGATTTGCCGTCCGCTTCAAGACCGGCTATCAGTTCCCCTAGTTCTTCGAGGTCGCAAACAACGGCTTTGTTAGGATCCCACTGCGACCGAAGCGGTCGCCTGGCTTTGACTAGACGAGAAAGAACGAGATTCTCGTTTTGTTGGCTCAGCACTCGCGCGATCAACTCGCGTGACGCCATGGCATAATCCGCGCTCACGCTGACTGGGCCAAACAGCACATGCGCAGGCGCATTTTCAATCACGAACTTTCCAATCCCCTTCCAGAGCAGCAGTAGAGGTTGAAAACTCCGCTGGTAGGCCGGAGAAATAAAGCTTCTGCCCAATTCAATCGATGGCCCCAATTGCTCGATGAACCGGTGGTCATATTGAAATAGGGTATGAGTGTAGAGGCCGGCCAGCCCGCTGTGCCGAACGATGTCGTCTACCAATCCAAGCCGATACGAGCCCGCAATTTCTTGCTTTCGTTGATCCCAAAGATAGAGATGTTGGTAGTGCTCGTCAAAGCGATCGAGGTCAATGGATTTGCCGGTCCCTTCGCCTGCAAGCCTGAAGCTCTCTTCGCGCAAGCGCCCGATCTCGCGAAGGGTGGATGGGATTTCGCAGCCTTTCGCAACGAACCCTTGAAAATCACCCGAAGCGACCAAAGGTGTCTGCCCCATCTCGAGCAGCAAGCTCTGGCGGGGCATTGCAGCAATGATATTTCGCCCACTGCTGACCCGCCTCACAATGCGCCGGTCGCGCTTTCCTAACAGATACGTGCGCCATCGCAGATGCTCAACCAATGCTTCATCGGTTTGGAAGCATTCGATTCTCGATGCCCCGATCATCGCTCCGCAACGGAGTTCAATACTGCGGCTCTGCTTGTTCAGCAATTCGTGCGGCAAAAGCGCTGTGCGCAGTTTAGGATGAACCAGTCCAGCCAGTTGAAACAGCAGACTGTTCCGGCCTTCTACATAGAGCGGCAAGACCGAGGCGCGCGTCTTGCGCAGCATTCTGGCTATGGTTTCGCTCCAGGCAGGGTCAGATACCTCAAGTCGAGGGAACTCAAATTGAAGTTGAGACACTTCTCCCGCTGGAAACACCAGCAGCATTCCGCCCTTCTCGATCCAGCTTAAGGCTTGGCGCATCCCGCGGGCGTTCGCTCTCCGGGCACTTGGCCCTCCATATGGATCGACAGAGATGATTCGGTCGGCAATCTCAGGCAGTTCCGCAATCATCAGGTTCGCCATGATCTTGACATCGGGCCTGATTCGGGGAAGCAATTGCGCCAGGGCAACGCCTTCCACAATCCCAAAAGGATGATTCGCAACCGCCACCACTGGGCCAGTTCTCGGAATCCGCTTCAGGTCCTCGTCGGCGATGTGGACTTTCACGCCCAGGGATTCGAGAAGACGCTGGCAAAAAGTCTCGCGTGGCCCTTTGTGGAGAGATTGATACAACCAATCAGTTTTTTCCACTTGCAGCAGCTTCATTAAGCCGTCGAAGAGCGGCTGCGGAATTCTGCTTGGAAATGCCTTGGCGAAGGCCCCGCGGAACGGTGCGGGTGGAGACACTTCTGATGTTGGGATTTGCACTTTCCCTGAGAATGGCGTGAGTACGTTACGCCTTCACAACAAAGCAGTAACAGTTGGGTCAAGGTTCAAATTGCTACCATCGCCATGGCAACGAGGGGCTACACTAGTTAGCATCCTTATTGCAATGCAGCGTATTCTTGCCATTTCCGCCCTCGTTCTAAGTCTCGTATTTGCCTCGTGCAACAAAACACCAGTCACTTCCGCCGCAAAAAAAGAATCCGGCCCGCTCAAAGTACGGGCTGTTTCCGCGACCGAACGTATCGTCAAGCGGAACGTCGAGAGCGTCGGTACGCTCTTCCCGCTCGAAGAAACGATAGTTAGCGCAGAAATCGACGGACGAGTGGATCGCATCGATGTTGATTTGGGCGATTTCGTCAATAAGGGCCAGATCATGGTCCATATTTCGGACGAAGAGCAGCGCTACTTGCTCGCTCAGAACGAGGCCCAGTTCCGTTCCAGCCTCGAGAGACTTGGATTGAGCAAGGAAACCGACAAGGTTGCCGACATCAAGACCACCCCCGATGTGCGCAGAGCTGAGGCCGACGTTTTCGATGCCGAACAACGTTACAAGCGCACGCGTGAACTGCGGGATCAGGGCATCGGTCCGCAAGCGGATCTCGATCAGGCCCAGGCCCGCTTCAATTCCGTACGCGCCGCCTACGATTCGACAGTCAACCAAACCCGAAATCTGATTCAGGAAGTGGAACGTTTCCGTGCAGTGGTTGACCTCCAGCGTAAGAAACTGCGCGACACCAGCGTCTATGCGCCATTCGCCGCAAGCGTCAAAGAGCGCCAGGTAACTCTGGGACAGTTTGTCCGCGCCAACACGCCTTTGATTGTCCTGGTCAAAACGGACCCGCTCCGCCTCCGTCTGGATGTGCCTGAGCGAATGGCCCCTTGGGTCAAGGTCGGTCAGATTGCGCAGGTAGAAGTCGAAGCGTTTGAAGGTCAAAAATTCAATGGCAAAATCTGGCGTGTTTCTCCGAGTGTGGATCAGGCCAAAAGAACATTCATTGCCGAGGCATTGATCGACAACCCGGGCATGCGTCTCAAACCGGGCTCTTACGCCCGCGCACGCATTCCGACTGACAAGTCCGAGACTATCGTGCTTCTGCCCAACCGTGCCGTTCAATACATTCTCGGCTCCAACAAAGCCTACGTCATTAAGGACGGCGTGATCGAAGCCCGCGACGTCAAGGTAGGTGAGCGTTTCGAGAATGAAGTAGAAGTCCTCGAGGGAGTTGTAGCCGGAGAAATGGTCGCCACCACCAATCTTCCGCGGCTCGATACAGGCAGCAAGGTGACCATCGACAGTTCAGTTCAGGTTTCGGAGAAGAAGTCGGAGTAAAAGCGATGAGAAGACTAGTTGTATTTGGTCTCATCGCTGCTTTCCAGATTCCTGCCCAAGTGAGTTCAATGGCTTCGTCCGCCGACGGAGCCATTTTTCATTTCTTGAGTCCGCGAGCCTTGAGGGACGCCCCAGCCGAACTCGGCCGCAACTACATTTACCAGCATTCGAATCAGCCGGTTCCGATCCCTACCAGGGCCGAAGGCCGAACGATCGCGGCTGCCTTTGTATCGAGCGATGGCCAAACCACGGCCACCTTGAGTTACTCCGTTCGTATGGGTCCATCCATGATTGCGACGCCCAGCGGGCTGGTGCAGGTCCGCTGTAACGGCATCGACCACGATGTTTACGGCCAGGATTTTAGACTGAGCCGGAACGGCCGTTTCGTTCTGGACACACGCTTCGCCAACTTTCTGCCCAATCCCAATGTTCGCGATCTCGACACCGGCCTCACCTACGAGATCCCCAAGGTCCTGGCCCGCCACCCGTCCCATTCCGTGGCCAACAATGGTGCAATCCTGACGTCCGGACCAGGGGAGATTTCTGGTTTTGGCGACGAGCGCGGTTCCCGGCAGGTGCTTTATACACCTCTGGGCAAGCCATCGCAGCTGCTTTACGAAGGCGACGGAATTGACTCGGCGGCGATTGACGCGCAAGCGAGCACCGCCTTCATTCTCACCTCCATCCCACCGGGCAAATTAATCTTCAGAACCTTCTACAAACTCATCGCGATCGATCTGGCGACCCGCAGCCAAACTGTCCTTTACGAAGGATTCGCAAATTTCGTCAACTTCACGATCAGCGCTGACGGCAGACGCCTGCTGATGCAAGCCACAAACCAGCTACTGCTTTGGGATCGGGCGTCAGGCTGGCGCAGTCTCCTTGCGCACGATGAAGACTTCCGCGAATCGTTGCTGACCGACAATGGCGCCACTGTTTTCGCCATCACCAAAGCGAACCGTTACCTTCGCATCGACGCTGACTCTGGCGTACTCGAACAGCTATACGCTCCCTTCCCCAACCAGCTCCGCCAGAGCAGCTACGGTCTCTACTCCGGCTCGCTCGTTCGCTTCCAAGTTGACTACTCAGACCTGAAACTCCACTTCCAAATCGGCGACATAGTCCTTCCGCCCATTAAATCCGAGCCAGGACTTTTTGACGCACAGCTTCCCTGGGAAGCTACCGGCTTAATTGGCGCCTCGCCTGTTGTTGTCGTGTCTTCAGAAGACTCGCCCTTTGTCCTGCGAACTCAGATTTTTGTGTTGAATAGGCCCGCTCCATGGCTTTTTACGCACCCGGCGAACGGAAACTTGATCGCCGCAAATGCGGACTTTACGCGTCTGATTGATGAGGGAAACCCAGCCCGGGCAGGCGAATTGATCCACTTCTGGGTAACTGGTCTCGGCCCGCTCAACCGCACACTCTCGACAGGAGAGAAAGGCCCGGCAGACCCTCCGGCAATGCCCCTGCTGCCAATGGCGTGCTACTTGTTCTCGCTGAAGGGCAACTTGCCCCCGGTCGGTCTCCGCCTGCCGGCATTGATTTACGCTCCAAACCTGGTCGCGCTCTATCAGGTAGATGCAGAGTTACCCCGCGCCTGGCCGACTGAAGAATCCGAGATTACATGTAAGGGAGAGACTACGGGCTCCTCTGGCCGGATCTTTATTTCGGCTGCGCCCTAGTACGGTCGCTCGGTCATCCGCCGCCCGTAGCGGTTCAGGTACACGCTCGCCCCTTGCAACCCCATACCCATCGCCACCCACACTTGCCAGTGCGACAACAGACCCCCGCGGAACATGAACTCTTCAGTGACATTCACGTCGCGCAACAATCGCCACATCCCAATCACAATGCAAAGTACCGCCGCCGGAGTGAGAAACCCGGCCAGTACAAGCGCAAGTTTTGAATCGAGGTTTCGCTGAGCCTTAATTGGCGGCCCCAAACGCAACTTGATCCGGACAATCATCTCTTACTGAACCTCATTCTAGCAATTCAGTTGTCGGCCAATTCGCCAGCGGTACGATAGATTATTAAGGTCAATTCCATGCAGAAAATCAGAACCGCCATGCTTGGCACGGGCTTCATGGGCATCGTGCACACAGAAGCCATCCGCCGCCTCGGAAATGTAGAAGTTGCAGCCGTTGCAGCGTCATCGGATGCTAAGGCTAAGGCTTTTGCCGACCAATTGTTTATCGAGCGATCGACCGGCGATTGGGAATCGTTGCTAAAGGACCCGTCAATTGACGCCGTTCACATCTGCACGCCCAATGCCCTCCATGCTCCGATGGCCAAAACCGCCATCGCAAACGGCAAGCACGTGCTTTGCGAGAAGCCCCTTACGATGACCAGCGCCGAGGCCAGAGAAATTCTGACTCTCGCTGAGGCAAAAGGTGTCGCTCATGCCACCAACCACAACCTGCGTTACTACCCCGCCGTCCAGCAAATTCGTGCGATGGTGGCCGCCGGAGAGTTAGGCGAGATCCTCGCCGTACAGGGCACCTACTCGCAGGACTGGCTGCTTTACGACACCGACTACAACTGGCGCATTGAATCAGAACACAACGGCAAACTCCGCGCCATGGGCGACATCGGCAGCCACTGGATGGATATGGTCCAACACCTCACTGCCCTACCGATTACCAGCGTTTGCGGTGAACTGACGACCTTCCATAAGACGCGCAAGAAGCCCAAGGGCAGCGTCCAGACGTTCTCCGGAAAAACCCTTAGCCCGGATGAATATCAAAACATTCCAATCGAAACGGACGACTTTGGCGCAGTGATGCTGCATCTGGGCGACCGGGCCCGCGGCGCGTTCACGGTCAGCCAGATTTCTGCCGGCAACAAGAATAGCTTGCGGATTGAAATCTACGGTACAAAGTCCGGTGTGTCCTGGAACCAGGAACGGCCGGATGAACTCTGGATCGGCCACCGCAATTCACCTAATCAGGTCATCGTCAAGGACGGCAGCCTGTTCCACCCCGCAGCCGCAGCATTCGCGGAACTCCCCGGCGGACACAGCGAAGGTTACGACGACAGTCACAAGAATCTCTTCAAGCGCTTTTACCGCCATATCGCCGACCCGAAAGCGCCCATCGAATATCCAACTTTCGCCGACGGCCTGCGCGGAATGATCCTGCTTGAAGCAGTCGCGGAATCAAACGACCGCCGCGGCTGGGTCGACGTCTCTTTCTAGGACTTCAATCGCAATGCCGGATCCCGGCTCGCTGACAAATGCCGCGGGCGGGGGACCACCCTTTGTAGCGATGCAAAGGCGCCATTTGTCGCCTCTCAACTCATAAATGCCGTGATTCACATTGCCCTTCTCCGGGCCCCGGGTGAACTTGATCGAGAAACTCTTCGGTTTGCGGCTTACGTCGACACGCATCAATCCTTCGAAGGTCGCCCCCATTCCAAGGGAGCGAAATTTGTCCCCCTCGATGAGTACGCGGGCATCCCCAATCATTCCGGCGCTTAGTGCCGCACCGTCTACAATTAACGATTTCAATCGCCAATTCCCTTGTAAACGGTCGATATCCTTCTTCACTGGCAAATGCTCCAACGCATACTCTTTCTAGAACAATAGCTCTTTAGCGCATGAAGAGAGCTATAGCTTTCGATTCTTCATGATGATAGTTGTACCTCCCCATTTAGTTGCAAAAAATCTCCAATAAATTCCGTCCTGGCCGTACTGGCACATTCCTATTGCTTGCCAATAGACAATCTGCCGCACTCCTATTGGAAATCCATAGGTCAATGATGAAAGAAAAATCCGATCTACTGCAAGGCACGCTCGCCCTCATGATTCTCAAAACACTGGGCCCACGGCACGGCTACGGCATTGCCAGACGCATCGAGCAAATCAGCGGGGATCGCTCTCCCTCAATTACGGCACGCTCTACCCTGCGCTGCTGAAGCTGGAACAAGAGGGAGACATCGCCTCGGAATGGGGTGTCTCTGACAACAACCGCAAAGAGCGTTTCTACCGGCTGACTCCAATGGGCAGAAAACGCCTCGAACGCGAAACCAGGCAATGGCTGGCGACCTCGCAAATCATGGCTCGCTTTCTGGCCCCGAATGAGGCGGAAAGATGAACCGCCGCAGCGATGAGGAAATGGATGACGAGCTGCGCTTCCATTTCGACCAGCAATGCGAAGAGTTCATTCAGGCCGGTTTGTCCCCTGAGGAAGCCCGCCGTCAGGCGAGCATCAAGCTGGGCTGCGCCGCTTCGATTCATCGTCAACGAGTCGTTTGTGAAGCACTTCATGAAGGGCAGAGACCCGCTTGCGCAAAAAATCATGGTGAACATGCAGCGTCCTAACCCCTATGGCGAAATCGTTGGAGTAGTCGGTGATGTCAGGGAGCGATCTCTAGACCGCGACCCGAGGGCAACTGCCTACTACTGAGCCGGCGCGAAATACGCTCCGCCAAATGGACTCGCAGATTCCACTCGCCAATCATCATTCCATGACCGAAGTGCTAGCCGACACATACTCCCGTCAGCGGCTCAGTTCCTGGCTGCTCTCCGCTTTCTCGCTATTAGCGCTCCTGCTTGCGGCCATCGGGTTCTACGGCATCCAAGCCTATGCTGTTTCTGAACGCACCAGAGAAATCGGAGTTCGCATTGCGCTAGGCGCCTCTCCGGGCAACATCAGCTCAATGATCTTGCGCGAGCAATGCGCACCATTGTCGCGGGGCTCGCAATCGGCATTGCTGCGTCATTTCTGCTCGCCGGATACCTCAAGAGCATGTTGTATGGCATTACGCTTTACGACCCTCTATCCTTCTCCGCCGTGCCGGTTCTGCTAATGATCGCTGCCCTGCTGGCAGCATATCTGCCAGCCAGAAGGGCAGCGAGGTTGGATCCGGTCGACGCCCTCCAATCGGGCGTTTCGGTTAGAAGCGGTAGCGGATCGCCATCTGCATGATGCGCGGATCGCGCGCCGAGGTAATCCAGCCAAAGTTGGTTCCGCCAAGGCCGGTCGAAGGGTTGTTGAAGTTCACCGTGTTGAACATGTTGAACATCTCCCAACGAATATCGACCGTTTGACTCTCCGTAACCCGGAAGCCCTTGGACAGGTTGAAGTCCGTGTTGAAGAAACGCGGCCCGTAAGCCGAGTTGCGCGCCGCATTGCCGGGCGTGTTCGTCGCCTGCACGGCAAAAGCCGTGGGGGAAAGGAATTTCAGCCGGTCGGTTTTCGGATCGATACCGGTGTTCGCCTCACCCACCCGGTTCGGCCTCAAGCCGCCGCCGTTGCGGTTCAGAAACGTGTAGGCCCGTCCCGTCGCCGGATCGATGCCGTTGCCGTTCAAGCCAACGTTAATCGGCAGGCCCGTGCGCCAATTCACGATCGCCGAGGTACGCCATCCACCGAAAACCCAGCGTGCCGGAGCATTCCAGCCGTTGCCTCGCGGCAACTCATAGGTCACGGCGGTCGTGTACTGCAACCTTGGCGTCTGCGTCATGCGGCCATTTTCCCGATCGAAGGTGTCGCGGAACTGTGGCGAAGCCCCCGCGTCCCAAGTACCGGCCTGATCGATCGCACTCGCCCAGGTAAAGCTGGCCAGGACGTACAAGCCCTTGCTGTAGCTATGCTCAAATTTCGTCTGCAGCGCGTTGTACCAGCTCTTGGCGCGGCTGGCGCCTGTCTGGATGCCCTGCCATTGCGGGAAGGGACGATTTGCGGCCACTGAACCATCTACGCCAAAATTCGTCTGATTCCGCTCATATAGTCCAAACAGGTTGGTGCCTCGGTTACCGGCATAAGCAACCTCAAAGGAGCTAGCCTTGTTAATCCGGTACTGCACCGCAAGATTGAATTGCTGAATGCGACCCGAGCGCTGGTCGCGCTCCCGGGTGCGCAGCCTAATCGTCCGGCTATCGTAGTTGGAAAGCACTCCGCTGGGAAGCGGATCGCTGAGACGAACTGGCGCCGGACCGGTTCCCACTCGAATCAGAGTTGGCTGAATCAACTGGGGAGGATTCAACGGCAGATTCGCTTCAGAACCATAGATGTCTTCCGTGTTGTAGAAAATGCCGTAGCCACCGCGCACGACGAGTTTTTCCTCCCTCGCCTGCCACGCAAATCCAATGCGCGGCCCGAAGTTGTTGCGGTCGGGTGTAGTCAGATACTTGTCGTCATCGCTGGCAAAGACCAGACCGCCCGTCGCCGGATCGAAGTTGATGTTCTTGTTCGTACCGCTGCCATAGAACGGAGTCGTGTACTCATAACGTAGGCCGAGGTTCAGAGTCAGCGTTCTGCTCACCTTCCAGTCGTCCTGGACAAAGCCGCTATAGGCCTGCTGCAACTGCTTCACTTCGGGCACCGTGTTCAACTGAACGCTTTCCGGGAAGCCAAGCAACAGGTCGCCCATGGCGTCATTCGTAAATCGCCCCAGGAAGTTGTAAGCAGGCGTCCGGCGCGTCACGTCCACAAAACTGTTGTCTTTCATGCGCAACTCAAATCCGGTGCGAATGAAGTGCTTGCCTGCTGTCATCGAAATCGTGTCGACTATCTGATGGAGCTTCGGAGTCTGGAACTGCGGGCGGAAATTGCGCGTGCCGAGCTGGTTGTAGTTTGTCGGATTGATCAGCGGCAGGCCGCCAACCTGCAACATGTCCGCCGGGAAGCCACGGAAGCCAAACGCGTCAGCTTTTGTGTCACTCGCCGTCGCATGCGCGAACTCGGCAAACGTGTTGTTGTTGCCGTAGCGCAGCGTGTTCACAATGCGGGGCGAAAGGGTAGTGGTCAAGGCCACCGCCAGACTGCGATTCTCGTTGAATTGAGCTCCCTGATTACCTACCCCGTCTCCGAGTCCGGGGAAAATCGCATCGCGGTTAAATTTCTGACGCAAGTAACTGAACCGCCCCATCAGTTGGTTCTTGTCGTTGATCGTGTAGTCAGCCCGCGTATCGAACTTGTGCGTGTCTTCTTTGCCATCGCGTTGCAAACTATAGTTGTTCGTTGGCCGCCCATTCTGGAAAGCGCCCGGTGCATTCGCCTCCGGATACAGATCAATTACCTTCTTCGCCAGCGCATCGATGCGGGCAGCAGGAATCGTGTTGTTTGCAAACGGCGCTCCTGTCGAAGGATCGACGATGTTCAGTGCCCCAAAATTGCCTAAACGCTGCGCGGCCGTAGGCACCGTGGTCAATCCGGTGTCGGCGAAATTCTGACGAAATCCTTCATAGGCGCCAAAGTAGAACAGCTTGTTCTTCTGGATCGGACCGCCCACCGTGCCGCCGTACTGCTGCCACTTCAGATTGTTCTTCGGAACGTTCTGCAGGTTATTCGTCCAACCGCGCGCGGCCAGCGCCGAGTCGCGATTGTAGTAATAGCCAGAACCATGGGTTTCGTTTGAGCCACTCTTGATCGAAACGTTAATCACTGCGCCGGCGCTTCTGCCAAACTCCGCCGAGAAGGAATTGGTCTGAACTTTGAATTCAGCAATGGCATCCGGGTTCGGCTGCACTACCTGGGCGCTCAGAGACTGCGCGTTCTGCGTGCCCTGGTTGTTATCCACACCGTCAAGTAGAAAGTTGTTTTGAGTATGGTAATTGCCGTTTGCTACAAACCAACCCGGCCCTCGCGTGGTTGGATTCAGCGTGCTCGCCGCAACGCCAGGCGTCAGCAACGCCAGTTCGGTATATCGTCGGCCTGCCAGCGGAAGCTCAACTGCCGTGCGTCCACTGATTACCTGACCAAGTGAACCTTGCTCGGTCTGAATCGTAGCGACATTTGCTGTAACTTCCACGGTTTCGCTCAACGTGGATACATCCAGCTTTACCCTCACCAGCCTGCGCTGATCGATGTTGATTATCACATCGTTCAGCTTCACCGTCTTGAACCCATTCTGGACTACTTCAATTTCGTAAGTGCCACGCACAATTGGACTGAAAACCGCGTAACCATCTCCGGATGTCTCGCCGGCAATTCTGATTCCGGTCCCTCGATTCAACAGGCTCACCTTCGCTCCTGCCACCGCCGCCATTGAAGGATCCTCAACGAGCACCCGCAACGAGGCAGAATCGGTCTGCGACCAAAGCGCCATGGACAACCCCAATGCAATTAGAACTCTAATCATGAATTAGAGGTTAGCCAGCTAAGGTTTCAACGAGAAGATCATTGCATTTCAATTTCGTAACTCTCACATTTTGACTTTTGGGGCATAACCCCTGCGATAGCCTATGAGGAGCCATGCGCTTCGCCTTCTTCCTAGCCCTCACTCTCTCCGCTCAACACCCAGCTAAAAGTCTTCACCCACAGGTGAAAGAGATTGTCGACGGAGTTTCTGAAGAACGAGTGTCGGCGATCATGAAAAAGCTTGGCGAATTCGGCTCTCGCAACACGAACTACGAGCCCGGCAACAATGCCTCGCGTGAATGGATCGCTGAGGAATTCAAGACCTATTCTCCCCGCCTGGATGTGCAATTCGATGTGCACCACGTCACCAAACAGCCCCGCATCATTCGAGACCTGGATGTAATCAATGTGGTCGCCACTCTTCCCGGCACAACTCAAAAAGATCAGCAAATTATCATCTGCGCCCATTACGACACGATCGCCATGATCCGCAGAAAAGACGCGGCTCCCGGCACCGCGAACTCGATCGACTGGATCGCCACCGGCGAAACCCCCGACGCTCCAGGAGTCAGCGACAACGCAAGCGGCGTCGCACTCGTCATGGAACTTGCACGGCTCATGAGCAAACACGAATGGGCAAAGACAATCGTCTTCATTGCGTTTTCAGGCGAGGAGGAAGGCCTGTTCGGCAGCCGAGGCTATTCCAAGGCCGCCAAAGACACCAACCACAATATTGTGGGAGTCTTCAACAGCGACATCATCGGCAATGATTACTCGGGCGACGGCCGCCATGTCACCAATCTTGTCAATGTATATTCTGGCGACCCAGCGGATTCGCCATCCCGCTCCCTGGCCCGCTACGTTCAGGAAATGGCCGACCGCTATTACCCGGCCATGAAGGCCAACCCGGTGTTCCGGCCTGACCGGTTCGACCGCGGGGGAGACCACACGCCTTTCTACAACTTGGGCTACGCGGCAATCCGCTTCACGACACCGGTCGAGCACTACGGCTTTCAGCATTCCCCGGGTGACACCTTTGAGCACTCCTCACCTTCCTATGCCGCCCGCGTTGTAAGAATTAACGCCGCCGCGGTGGGCAGCCTCGCTCTTGCGCCCGAATCCCCCGTTGTGATGAGGACCAACGCAAGCGGCGCCGTAACCGGCCCGAACCTGACGCGCGGCAAAGGTTACGACGCGGCGCTGAAGTGGTCTGCCCCATCGCACAGCGATGACATCGCCGGCTACGCGGTAGCGGTCAGAAACTCGACTTCGCCGGGCTGGGAACGCGAAGTCTTCGTCGGCAACGTAACCGAATACTCGATGCCCAACCTTTCAATTGACGACATCGTAATTGGTGTCCGCTCGATCGGCAAGAACGGCATTGAAAGCCCCATCGAGGCCTACATTCTTGTTCAACGTAACTTTGCCGCTCCCCAGGCCCCCTAAGAAGTAACCTAGTAGTTGAGCATGGCTCATCCAAAACGCAAGTCCCAGGCCAAAGCCCCAGCCACCTCGCCCGTCATCTCCCTTGACGACAGAAGCCTCTTCATCAATCGAGAGATCAGCCTTCTCGACTTCCAGCGGCGCGTGCTCGAAGAAGCGATGGACCCATCCAATCCGCTGCTCGAGCGTGTGAAGTTCCTGTCCATCCTCGGCTCCAACCTCGACGAGTTCTTTATGGTGCGCGTGGCCGGACTCAAGCACCAGGTGGATGCCGGCCTGATGGAACTTGGCCCCGACGGCTTGAACGCCGCAGCTCAACTCGAAGCCATCCGCCCTGTCGTTGCCCAATTGATGATTGACGCCCGCAACTGCTTGCACGAGCGCATTCTCCCCGCCTTGGCCGAAGAGGGCATCGAGTTCGTTTCAGTGCAGGACCTCGATGAAGTCACTCGTCTCCGGCTCCACGACTATTTCCTCGACAAAGTCTATCCGGTCCTCACTCCTCTTGCCTTCGATCCCGGCCGCCCCTTTCCTCATATTTCCAACCTGAGCCTCAACCTGGCAATCCTGATCAGCGGGAGCGAAGGCGAAAACCACTTTGCCCGTCTCAAGGTTCCCGATACCCTGCCGCAGTTGATTCCGGTTGAATCCAATGGCCGGTCGCGCAAGCCCCGGACACAACGCTTCATTTGGCTCGAACAACTCATCGTTGCTCATCTCAGCGATCTGTTTCCCGGCATGGAAATACTCGAAGCTCATCCCTTTCATGTCACTCGCGACGCCGATCTGGCGATCCAGGAACTCGAGGCCGACGATTTACTCGAAACCATAGAGGAATCTGTCCGCGCCCGCCGCTTCGGCGATGTAGTACGCGTCAAAGTGAATCAGGAGATGCCCGATCAGATTCTCGAGATTCTTGTGTCCAACCTCGAAGCAGACTGGAGCGATGTCTACCGGGTTCAAGACCCACTTTCCTTCAGTCGCCTCAAGCATCTCTTGCAAGTCGACCGCCGGGATCTGCGGGACAAGACTTTCGTGCCTCGTATTCCGCCCGCGCTCGACCCCAAACTCAACGAGGGCGCAAGCACCTTCAGTGTGATCCGCCGCGGCGATGTGCTCCTCCACCATCCCTTCGACTCCTTCGACCCTGTCGTGGATTTCCTGCGAAAAGCGGCCCAGGATCCTGCCGTGCTCGCCATCAAGATGACGCTCTACCGCGTCGGCCGCAATTCGCCGGTCGTCGATTGCCTCCTTGAGGCAAACGAGCGCGGCAAGCAGGTCGCAGTACTGGTCGAACTCAAAGCCCGCTTCGATGAAGAATCGAATATTGAATGGGCCCGTCGCCTCGAAGCGAAAGGCGTCCATGTCGTTTATGGCTTGCTTGGCTTGAAGATTCATTCCAAACTCGCCTTAGTCGTTCGCAAGGAGGGCGACAAGATTCGCCGCTACACCCACTTCGGCACGGGAAACTACAACGTAGTCACCGCCGGGCTCTATACAGACCTGAGCCTGATGACTTGCGATGACGATCTGGGCGCCGATGCCACGGATTTATTCAATCATCTGACTGGCTACTCGGCCAAGAAGCGCTACCGCAAGCTGCTGGTGGCGCCAGTCGATCTCTTTGAACGCACGAAGGCCCTCATCGAACGTGAGATCGTTCATCAACAGGAAGGCCGCGGTGGCCACATTCTGTTCAAGATGAACGCCCTCGCACACCAGGGCATTATCCAGTTGCTCTATCGCGCATCCCAGGCCGGCGTCAAAATCGATCTGTTCATTCGGGGAGCATGCTCGCTGCGGCCCGGTGTGCCTGGCGTCAGCGAGACCATCACCGTGCGCTCCTTAGTCGGCCGCTTCCTCGAGCACTCACGCATTTACTATTTCCGCAACGGCGGATCGCCTGACCTCTATCTCGGCAGTGCCGACATGATGCCACGCAACCTTCACCGTCGCGTCGAAATCCTGTTCCCAGTCGAAGACAAACGCCTTGTCAGGTACATCCGCGACGAGATCCTCGAAACCTACCTGGCCGACGAAGTCAAAACGCGTGTCATGCAAGTCGACGGGACATATTTGCGCAACCCTCGACGCGATGCATCCGATACGGTAAACGCCCAGGCGCGGTTCCTCAACTCCCGCTGACGTTGAAACGACTTCCACACGGATTCGTACCAACGTACTAAGTAAACTCTGGGCGGGTGGGTACCAGGTTATGGGCCTGGTAGTCCCAACGAGTGATTGGAATGACCTTCTCAAACCTCTACCTTCAGATTGTCGGCTGGGTCACACAATACCAAGCCATTTATCTCGAATCTAAGAGGACCCGAATTCAATGTCATCACAAGCGCAAAATTGCGTAATCATCTCTCCGGAAGGCGCAATCGTCAACACCATGCGCGAAGCATTGGCAACTTCATTGACGTTTGAAGTCACATCCTGGCTGAAGCAGTTCCCCGACGAAGCCGGGCTGCTCCGCCTCGTCCGGCTGAACTGCCCCGATCTGATGATTGTGGATTTCGCCGACATGTCCAAGGCGCTCCACACGGTCGCAATCCTCCGTCACAATGCTCCTCAAACGGAAATCATCGCACTTTGCGAAGAGAACATCACCGTACTTTCAACCTTGCTCCGCGCTGGAGTCAGCGACTATGTCACTCCGGCCTCAAGTTTCGATGACATCGTCGAGTCGCTCAAAGCGCATCACGCCAAACTCTCCTCGCGTCCTGAAGCGCCGCGTACCGGCGGCGACATCATTACCTTCCTGCCCGCCAAGCCCGGCTCCGGCGCATCCACCATCTCCGCCAACGTGGCCTACGCAGCCTCGAAGATGGCCGGCAAACGAACTCTCCTCGCTGATTTCGACCGCAACTCCGGGGTGCTCTCATTCTTGTTCAAGCTCCGCTCCGAGCACACCCTGCGAGACGCTCTCAACAGCGTTCAGGAAATGGACGGAGAAGTTTGGTCGCGCCTCAAATCTCAAGTCGGCGAGCTCGACATTCTTCCGGCGGATCTCGATGCTTATGCACCAATCGTCGATGGCAATCGCACTAACCACTTGCTGCAATTCATCCGCCGCGCCTACGACTTGAGCTGCATCGACCTTTCCGGTCAGATCGATTCCCTCTCAATCGAAGCATTGCTCGAATCCAAGCGCATCTACATCGTCTGCACGCAGGAACTGGCCTGCCAGCACTTGCTGCTCCGTAAGGTCGAGCGTCTTCGCCGCTCCGGTCTGGACAAGCAAATGCGTTTGATTGTCAATCGGTTCCTTCCTCGTCACGTCATGACGCCGGAACGGATTTCTGATCTGGTGGGCGTACCGGTTGAAATGACGATCGCCAACAACTACGAAGTCGCAAACTGCTCGATGGAAAACGGTTCCCTGGTAAAGCTGGATACCAACCTTGGCCGCAGCTACAAGAAACTGGCTGAGATCATCCTCGACGATCGCATCGAGATCCCCAAGACCAAGCCGCGCTTTCTCGAATTCTTCTCACAGCCCTTCATGCGCTCAACGACCGAATCAGCATAAAATTTAAATCATCACCGCGCCGATCATGTATCGGCCTTGAGTCTGCTGAAAGGCAAGGCGTAGATCCTCAAAACGATCTACGCCTTGTTCAATTAGATAGATCGTTCCATCGGCGCATAGAGTCACCAGCGTGGCGTCGGCCGGCGTATCGAATCCCGGGCCATCGATTACGATCCAGTCGAACTGCTGGCGCAGCCCAGCCAGCAATCGCTGCAATCCTCTCACGTCTACTGCTTCTGACTCTGTCCCCAACGTTTGCCCGAAAGGCATCAGGTACAACTGAGTGCCGGAAATTCTACGCAAACAATCGGGCAGGTCCTCTCGTTGGGCCCTCGATGCTTCACATAGGCCGCGCGCCTGATTCAAGCCCAGATTCAAGTCCAGGTCCGGCCGCACGGGCTTGAAGTCGATCAGCAGGACCTTCGTATCTTCCATGCCCGCCAGGGAAAACGCAAGGTTGCCCGCAATGCCCTTCCGGTCGCGTGAGCCATTCATGCTCAGGATTCCGACGACTTGCAGTCCAGCCTGCTCGCGTGCTTTCACCTCTTCATCGAAATGAGTCAAGCGGTTTCGAAGTTGCCTCACCTGCTGCTTCCATGCCACTGTATAAGACGGCTCAAGGCAAGTAAATGCCAGCGATGCCTCGGCGAGCTTCATTTGCGGCACCATGTGCAGATCAACAATTCTCGGCTGACGGGTGCGCCGCGCCTCATGTCGCTCTTCTACCGCATGATCGTCGATTGCCCCTTGAAGTGCTGCCAACCCTTCAGGAGCTTCAATGTCGTTCATTTCGCCAAGTCGCGAGATCATGAATTCCCCTCCTTGCGCTGCTTCTTGCGAGATCCAGCCAACAACTTTTCAATTCGCGGACGATCCGTGCTCGGCAGGTAACTCAGCATCTCTTCATAGACTGCTGTGGCGTTGCGATGCATTTCCAGTCTCGAGTAAGCGGCTGCCAGTGTTCCGTCCACTTCCGCGGATTGCCCGGCCGATCGCTTCGCCCTCTGGGCCAGTTCTAGCGCCTCACGCTCGTCCTCGTGCCGCTCCAGTAGGAGCCACGCCAGATTATTGAGCACCATTGGATGATTAGGGTTTAGCCTCAAGGCTTCTCCATAGGCCAGTCTTGCTTCCGAGGTGCGTCCCATTTCCCCCAGCAGTGCCGCCGGCTGCAACCAGACACGAACGTCATCCGGCTGAGTCTTCTGTAAATCCGCATAAAGCTTCAGTGCGCCTTGGCGATCCCCCGCTAGAGCCTGCGCCCCGGCTCGCCCCAACCGATACTCAAAGCTCGTTGCATTCTTCTTCAGCAAGTTCTCGAATGTCTGCAAGGCGCCTGTCCCATCTTTCAACTCGATTTGCAATGTCGCCAGCTTCTCAAGCAATTCCGGCTTCTCGCCGCTTTTTGCCATCGCCTCTTCAAGCGTCTTACGCGCAAGTACCTTTTCACCCCGGCGCGAGTGCAGCGCAGCCAGCGCCAGCGACCACCGCGTGTCATCCGGCTGCAGCTTCCGGCCAGATTCTATCTGGGAAACTGCAACATCTGTGCGGCCTTGGGCCGCATTCGTCATCGCCACCATAAATCGGGCGTCCAGATTGCCCGGTTCGTTTGCGATCACCGTGGCCAGCAATTTTTCTGCGTCCGCCATCTTGCCGCGTTGAGCCTGTGCTTTGGCACTCACCATCAACGCCCGCGTGTGAGTTGGATAGACACGAAGCACATTCTCCGCCCGCAACTCCGCAGTCGACGCATTTCCCCGGCCCAATTCCAGTTCAGCCAGGGCCAGCCAGCCTTGGGAGTAGTTTGCATCCAGTCGAACGGCCCGCTCAAACTGCTCCGCCGCCGACGCGACACTCCTTTCGAGCAGATACGCACGTCCGAGGTGATATCTCACGAATGGCGAATCCGGCATCCGCAATAGAATCGCTTCCAGCCGCTTGCGCTCTTCGACCCTTCGCGCAGTCGGCACTTCGCCAATCCGCACTGCCGCCAGGTAAGCCTCCAGCATCGGATTGCCCGGATTCTTCTTGTGTTCCAGCTCGATCAGATTCCGGGCCTCTTCCTTCTGGCCCTGAACCAGGTGCCATTCCGCCAGCCTGCCGATATACTCAGGCCGCCGGTCTGCTTCCTCCGACAGCCCCAATTTGTAAGCCTGCAGCGCGGAATCCCATTGTGCTCGCTGCACCCAAAAATCACCAATTTTCGCCATCCCCAATTGCCGGCTGCCAGCGAGTTTGGAGGCTCCTTCAAGCAACTTCCTTGCCCCGGCGCGGTCCCCATGCGCATCGTCATGAGCAGCAAGCTGCAGAGCTGCTTCCAATTCTCCAAGCTGCTTCCATTTTCGTTCCAGCACTTCACGCCCTAGCTGATTTTGGCGGCGCTGCATCCTCTGTAGATAAAGCAAGTCATAGGCATCGGCGTAATTGGGATTCGCCGCAATCAGGTCTTCGAGTACAGTTCCCGACCTGTCAGCCTGTCCAATACGGTAAAGCGCTGCAGCCATCTGGGATATTAGACTTTCGTTGCGATCCACGAGCCGGCTTGCTTTTTCAAGCAACTCCACCGCCTCCTCGGTTCTATGCCGCTCCATGAGTACTTGGGCGAGGATACGGTACCCATCAGGCAATGTCGGCCACTTAGTGCGCAGTCGCTCCCCGAGGGCTTCCACCTCCCTCAGCAATGCCATTGGCCGTCCCGGATCACCGAAATAAATCTGATAGCTGGTTTCCGCAAGTTGCTTAAGCAATATCTGCTTGCCGGGATCCAGTTCGACCGCCCTGGCCAAAGCGTCCCGAGCAGCTTCCAGTTCACCCATTCTCAAGGCCATTCGGCCAATGGCCGCAAAGGCCGGCCCGAATTTCGCATCTTTACGAATCGCCTGGCGATAGTGCAGCATGGCCAGCGAAGCCTTTCCCGCTCTCTCGGCAGCTTCGCCTTTGCCGAACAAAACTTGTGCGTTATCCCCGGCTAATCCGCAACCTGTCAACAGCAGAATCAACACGCTCGCCATCGCTACAGCTGATTTGCGGGAAACTGGCTTCCGTATTCGCTTTTCGTTAATGAAGCTGGCTAGGATTGGCAATCCTGTCCACTTCTCGATATGCCCACCATGCAGGACAATCGGGTCTGCCAACACTCTAAGGAGGCAAATTAGCATCGAAAGTGCGAGGCCAAGTCCTGATGCAATCGCTACCCTCATCAACCAGCTTGGCTTCTCGGCCTCGCTCGGCTTCGATGCAGGTTCCAACATTTCGACGCTCTCACCCTGCCCCCTGCGTTCCATCTCTGAGGCTGCCCGCGACTCCTCGTGCTTCTTCAGTAACTGATTGTGATGGTCCTTGGACGCTTCATACTCTCGTTTCGCAACCAGCAGTTCCACTTCCTGGCCTGGGGGGCTCACTTGTTGTTCTCTCAGTCGCTGGGCTTCGGCTCTCAGCTCCGACTCCTCAGCCAGTTGCTCGCCCACTTCTTTGTCCAGCGCCTGTAGTTCGAGTTTGGCAAGCGCGATTCTTGCTGCATTGGCATCGAGATCCCGGTTTTTCAGTCTGGACCCACGTTCCTTCTGAAAGCGCTCGACACTCTGCTCGGACTCACGAACATCGTTTTCAGCCGAAACTACATCCGGCATCGTACGGCTGTATCGCTCCTTTAGCCTCTCCAGGTTTGACTTCGCTGTCGTCACTCTTTCTCGCAAGCTCCAATAGTGATGCATAGCTTCAAAATCTGGGATATAGAATTCAACCGGCCTCGTCTCAATGCGTTTCTGCAACTGCTCAAGCTGTTCCCATTCGGCTCGCTTCGTCGACTTTCGCTCGTCGAGCGATCGCCGATCATGTCGCAAATCTCGCAATCTGGAATCGATGACATAGCTGCGTGACGTGTTCTGCCCCAGCTTGGTTTGAGAAGTCGTTAAGCCGATCGCATCTTGAATGTCACCAAGCCGTTGTTCGTTCTCGAGAACCTTCTCCTCAGCCGCAGCCAGTTGTTCCTTCAGGAATTCAGTAGTACCTAGCGACTGGTCGCCACGGTACTTGCGGTTCTCCTCATAAACCTGCTCAAGAAGCTTTTGAACTACTTTCTGAGCGCGCTCAGCATCCGGGTACGAAAACGAAACCTGCAATGTTGGAACTGATTTCTGATCATCGCCCAATTGGCGAATTTGCAAGGCGCTGCTGAACTTTCCAGTAAGATCCTCTACGGTTTGAAACCTGCGTCTCTCCGGGTAAAGTGAGAACGTCTGAATCATCTTGGCCGCAGTGAGTCTACTCCCTAGCAGTTGGGACAACGCAAATGTTCGCTGACCCACTTCCATCGAGAAATTAGGATTTACGAATCGCCCGGCCACTTGCGGAGGCAGGAATCGAACCGTCGCCCGTGACACATATTGCGGTGGAAAGTAGTAAGCCCAGACGCAACCGAGCAGCGCCGACACGATGCCGCTGGCGGCAATCCATTTCCAATATCGTTTTAGAAACCACTTCGCATCCCTCGCCTCGGCGATCTCCAAAAGGCCAGAGGCTCCAGGCAGCGCGGGCGGCCACTCCGGAGTCTGCGAGTTCATTCCTTCTTCCGGATCCTGTGTGAGCGATGCGCGATTGCCATCAACACCAGTCCAGACCCGAACAACGCCATGCTAGCCGGTTCAGGCGTATTGCTTTCTGTGCCCACGGCGTTCATGAAGAACTGTAACTGGCTCCCGCGCGCCTGACCACCCTGTGACAATAGGCCGGTAAATTGTACAGTCCCGGATATATACCAACTGCCGCCTGCCACTGTCGATTGCAGCAGGATTGGAGCACTTAGCGATGTTAGTGTAGCCGTGCCGCTTTGAGCGGCCCCAATCGAAGTCGGGAGCGATCCGCTCAATTCTGTAGCGTCGTTCAACGTCAATCCCTGCAGGAGGATTGAACTGGGACTGTTGCCGCCGCCATTCGGACTGGCAGACGCGAAAAACCCATTCGCTGGAAGTGTCCAAACGGTGCTCGCCGTTAGTGCGGGGCCTGTGTTCTGGATCGTTACTGTCGTGGACCCGTTCTGGCCAAAGACTGTCGTGTAGCCACGATTGTTCACACCATCCCACCCCATCACGAATTGCTGTGATCCGCTGTCATTCCAGTGGAGTGGAGGAGTGGAGTCATAGGCGAAAAAGCCGGTACTGAGTTGGCCGTTGCTCGGATTTCCCGCTCCAACGTTCCAGTCCCCGGAGTTCTGTCGACCCGCTCGCATGACCGAGTAGAATGGAAAACTCTGCGCCCTTAGCTCGCCTATTCCAAGGCAGACAATCAATCCTGAGAGAATTGCGTACCGGTTCATGCCTAGCTCCTTTAAAAGGAAAAACCCTCCAGGGATTCATCCTTCTTCTCAACCTGAAAATCGTTTGTACTTATCCCTCGGCAGAACTGCTTAGTTCCTTTAGACCAAGGTTCTACGGATTTGTACAAAAGTTCTGGACCTCATGGCCTATGCACGACGAAAAAGTAGAATTCCCCGGTTGGGCTGCTTGCACACTGACGATAGAATTAAAGGAACGCGCCCGGGTGGCGAAATCGGCAGACGCAACGGACTTAAAATCC